>JADMIO010928642.1_pt1 | contig 23217 bp, 19 predicted proteins | sample 8958161 | NCBI WGS metagenome assembly JADMIO01 (sample SAMN16585339, study PRJNA669376) | soil metagenome | isolation source: Crop rotation soil | place: USA: Cullars Rotation, Alabama | collected 2011 | reverse complement strand
ATTGTTTGTGCCCGGGGTATCGAACAACTGCGTATTACCACCGTGACGATAGTAATAACTTCCTTGTGCCTGCGTGACGCCAACTTTGGCCAGTTGGCCACCTACATCCATGGGTTGGTCGTTGGCCGGACAGAACAGAACCTTCGGCTGAGCGGCCAGATACTGTTGAAGCAGTAGACCCAGCCCAACCGGCGCTCCACTCTGGAGAGAAAGCAGGCACGTAGGAGCTCCTGTAGAGGGATATAAGTCAGCAGGGCTGGTGAAAGGAGGGGCTTTGGGCCCGTATGGAATTCTGCCCTCGTTGTCGCTCGAGTAACCATGTATCGCAATACCAATCTGACGCAGATTTGAAAGACACACAGCTCGCGAGCCTTTCTGTCTCGCGGAGGAAAGTGCCGGCAACAGGAGCGCTGCCAACAGCGCAATGATGGTTATGACCACCAGCAGCTCGATCAGCGTGAAGGCTCGGGCAGTGCATGACCAATGTTTCGCTTCCATGAACTAAGGCATCTGCCGCGCTCGATAGAATTGCCCTCTGCCGTCCAGGGCTGTATCGGTGAAAACGCTCATGCCTGACAGGTTAGTCAATGTACCTGCGCTACGCCAATTGTCACTCGGACTATTTGCGTTGGTGGTTGTCAGAATTTCAAAAGTCGCTCCTACCTCGCCCAACAGAGTAAACTCAAACTGGCCGCTGCTCAAAAACGGATTGAGCAGCACCGGCCCTTCGATCAATCGCACGTTGTCCAAGTCCCAGTAACCGCCCTGCATGTTAGTGCTGACCGTAGATTTGAATTGTACACCGATATGCTGACCAGCCCAGGCATCTGTTGGCTTAACTGTTGGAACGTCCAGTCGGCAGTCAACGAAGTGAGTATTGTTGCTGAAGACCGTGGGTGTATTCGTCACAGTCGAAAAAGCCACGGTGACCTGGTTGCTTATGGAGTCGCGGTAGTACAGACTAAGCTCGAGAGTAACCCCCTCGAGCATTCCGCCCCCGGTACCGATTACCCCTACGGTGAGGTGATACGATCTGCCAATTATGAAACTGGCGTTAAACTCGTGGTTGGGGGGTAGATTCCGCCAGTCAATGGAGTCGTAATCTTGAAATAGCGCGACCTGCGGAACTGCAAATAACCACAGACCCTGGCTGCCATCACAATTATCAATGTGATCGGAACTACCGGAGGAAGTATTTTTGAAAATGCCCGTCAGCTGGCTCCAAAGGAAACCCCCGCTCTCGATATAATCATCCGGTTTGGGCGACTTCTGCCAGGAATCAATATTGATGCTGACGTAAGGAGTTGCTGGCGATTCGAATGAGCCGTTCGGAACAGGAATCGTGTCCGCAAGCAGCACCCCTGGAACCCACCCACCGAGTATCATGACACTGACCAATCCCTCAATAAAGTTTCTGCTCATGCCGCTAACGTATACTATCAGCTTCGAATTAACGGGCGGCAAGAACTCAAGCTTGGCAAACTGCGAAAATTCTATTTCCGGCGCCAAAAGCGAGCGCGCGAGATAAGGAACCCGGCACTTCCAAGTGTCAGCAAAGCCAATGATGCGGGCTCCGGAACGGTGCTCAAACGAACATTGTCGAAATCCCAGTTGCCGCCAGTCGCCATTTCAATAGGCGTGGTTGACAGCAATTGGATACCAATATTCTTGCCGGCCCACGCATCACCCGCCTGCACGGTCGGGACATTGACCGAATAATCGAGCAGATTGAGGGGTGAGTTGGTAGGAAACGCCGTCAAGCTGTAGGCGATACTGGTCGAACCGACCGTTACCAGGTTTGCACCGTCACGATAATACAAACTCATTTGTAAAGTAGATCCTGGAGCTAGTGTCGATTTGCCGAAAACCCCGATAGTAAGATTGTAGCTCTTGCCAACATCGAAGGTAGCGTTGAAATCATGCGTCGGTGACGAGTCATAATCTTGAAACAGAGTCACCTGTGGAAATCCGAGTATATAGCCTGCCTGCGTTCCATCGTGATTCATATAGGGGTTCACATCGAGAAAGACTCCTGCTGTTCCGAGCCAGGGAATTCCAAAAGGTGTTCCGATGGCCGGGCCGTAGTAAGCAGGTTCCGCCGCCTTCTGCCAGGAATCCACAAAGGTGTTCACGTACGGATAGGTATTCGGGGCCGCAGGCGATTCAAATGAGGAATTAGGAACAGTGATCGACTGTGCTGAAAGCAACTCACAACCCACAGCCAGCACTAACGTGGCGAAAGCCGTCGTGGCAATTCGTTTCTTCCGGGAGACCTTTAATAAGGTGAAAGACGACTTGTCGGACTTGTTTGTGCTGAGAATTGGGATGTTTGGGCAAGGAATGGAGGTTTTGAATGGCTTCATAGTCGGTTCACGCATGCATGAATTTGCATGTACTATGCAAATTCGCAACTTGAAATACTGACGTGGAACGCAGGTTAATCCTTCAATGACATTCCCCCTGAAGCTTGCGGAAATAGGACGCACGCCGGTTTGCTCGCCCTACCCTGTCTAATCGATTAAATTCCTGTTCGGGTTGATTTGGGTTCGCCTCCTCAGGATACAAATGCTAACATTGCTCCATGGCTGAACGGTTTGAAGATCTTAATGCAATCGCCCCAGCCGCGGCAGTAACGGCTTTGGTCACCAGAGTCCTGGCTGGCGCCGAACCTGTTGCTGCCTCGGTTTCACCTCAAGCCGCGCGTGAAGTTTATCGCAACATCGCCGCCAATATCGCCCGTGTGATGCAAGGCCAAGCCGCTTCCACCAGAAAGTTATTGGCTGCCTTGGCCAGCGGCTGCCATGTCTTATTGGAGGACTTTCCCGGGACCGGCAAAACCACTCTGGCAAAAGCATTGGCTCGCTCATTGGACGCCCGATTCAAGCGCATACAATTTACCCCGGACCTGTTGCCTTCTGATATTCTCGGAGTCTCCATCTTTAGTCAACGGGATCAGCAGTTTCATTTTCACGAAGGACCCATTTTCGCCAATATTCTATTAGCGGATGAGATCAACCGCGCCTCGCCTAGGACACAATCCGCATTGCTGGAAGCAATGGGGGAAAGCCAGGTTAGCGTGGATGGCGAGAGAAGAAATCTGGCTGGGTTATTTTTTGTAATTGCCACACAAAACCCAGTGGAATTTCGCGGTACTTATCCCTTGCCCGAGGCTCAGATGGATCGCTTTGGCATGCAGTTCGACCTTGGTTACGTCCCACCAGGCGAGGAAGTCGCGATCCTCACAGCTCAACAGCATGATCATCCCCTCTCCAACCTCGAACCGTGCGCATCGATGCAGGATGTTCTCGCGCTTCGCCGCGCGGTGGAGTCCGTTCGGGTGAGCGAAGAATTGAAACGGTATGTGGTCGAACTGGTAGGCGCCACGCGGACAGCTCCTGGAGTGCAACTGGGTGCCAGCCCGCGCGCTTCGATTGCTTTAATGAAGGCGGCGCAAGCCATCGCCTTGTTTGATGGACTGGATTTTGTTGCCCCCGAACAAATTCAAGAATTAGCGGTTTCAGTTATTGCTCATCGATTGGTAATGGAACCGCAAGCTCGTTTCTCCGGACAAACCGCCCGCGCGGTCGTCCAGGATGTGATCAAAAAGATTCGAGTCCCTGCTTAAAGGACGCAACGGTGAAGCCGACGGAAGTCCGAAGTTCGAAGCCCGAAAACCGAACTCCCATACCCGAAGGCGCCAGGATCGCCGCGCGAAAAACCCCGGTTTTCCTTCGCTTTTTGGATTTCAGTTTTCGGATTCTAGACCGTGTTTTCTACCGGTTATACCGGAGTTTATCGGGAACACGCCATTGGTGCAAACGCCGCTTTACCGGCACGGGTCTATCAATTTTAGGCGCTCTGATCCTGGCGGCTATCATGGCGCCCGATACCGAAAATAATGTTTCTTACCAGGTGTTTACTCTTCTGTTTTGTATGCTGGCCGTTGCCTCAGTTTTTGCCTGGAGATTCGGAGTTGCGTTTTCTGCCCAACGTATGCTGCCGAGGTTTGGGACAGCGGGTTGTCCCATGACTTATGCGGTGTTGCTTAAGAATTTATCCCCTAGAATCCAGACCGGACTTGCTCTCATGGAAGATTGGGAGGATCCCCGACCCTCTTTTGCCGTATGGCACGCTGTTCAAGCTGCAGAACGAAAACAATTCCGCTCCTTCCGGTTCAGTTCAGGTCCACAACGAAGCTTTCGCCTCCCCGGAATAAAAGCCGCTGCAATCCCTGCGGTCAGTCCGCAAGAAGAAGTGGAAGTTAAAATTGAAATGACGCCATTACGGCGTGGCATTTTGCACTTCAAAGGCGTCAGGCTGGCCCGGCCTGATCCGCTGGGATTGTTAAATGCGTTTGCCCGTTTGCCGCTCCCTCAAAGCACTCTCATCCTGCCGAAAAGATATCCACTGCCACCGATCGCATTTCCGGGTACTCTTAAATACCAGGATGGTGGTGTGGCACTCGCCTCACACGTCGGGCAAAGCGAGGAATTCATTGCTCTGCGTGATTACCGTCATGGGGATCCTCTTCGTCACATTCACTGGCGCAGTTGGGCCAAAGCGGGGAAACCTGTGGTCAAGGAATTTGAAGACGAGTTCTTTGTGCGCCACGCCCTGGTGCTGGATACCTTTACAGAACATCCTTACAGTGAAATTTTCGAGGAGGCTGTGTCGGTGGCTGCCTCGTTTGCCTGCGCGGTTCAAACACAGGAATCATTGCTCGATTTATTGTTCGTCGGCCCTGATTCCTTCTGTTTCACAGCCGGACGCGGACTGGCGCATACCGATCAAATGTTGGAGATCCTCGCATCGGTTCATCCCTGTGCCGACCATTCGTTTAGTACTTTGGAAACTCTGGTAATAAATCATGTCACTGCTGTAAGCGGCTGTATTTGTGTGCTATTGAACTGGGATGAACAACGCCGCCAATTTATTGAAAAGCTTCGTTCTCTTGGCGCGCCAGTGTTTGTGCTTGTCATTGTCGCCCGCGACCTCGTCTTGCCCCTAGACCCTGGACCGATGAAGGACGATCCGGATCGTTTCCGCGTTCTACACCTCGGGCAAATCAAAGAAGAGTTGGCGACACTCCGATGAGAAACAAACTGCCAGCATCCCCTAAATCCGGTGCTTCTGCTCTCATCTTATGAAGCCACCTCCATTCCTGTTGGGCGCCGCTCTCTTGTTCTGGGGATGGCAAACTGACTTTGTGCTACCGGCCATGCTGATGGCGCTTATTCTCGAGTCACCCCGCTGGACAAAATTGCGTTGGGAATTTGGCGATGAAGATTTCAGCCGAATCTGGATCTTCTGCACTTTGCTTTTTCTGGGCTCAGCGATTTATGCATTTACCGCCAATGAGGGTCCGGCAGATTTTCGTGGGCTGTTTGAAAATCCCGGCTTTCTCACGCAGCGAAACGCCGGCGCCTCCAGCGCAAAAACTGCCGCGGCGATGGTCCGGTGGCTGCCGATGATTTTTTTCTTTTTTATTGGCGCCCAGGTCTACAGTGCCCGAGACGGCATTCCAATGGAGACGATTTCCCTGATCTTGCGCCGCCGCTGGCGTCGGGCTAAAAAAGCAGGACTTCCCACGCCCCCCAGCCAGGTGGTCAATATCTCCTATCCTTACTTTGCAATTTGCCTGTTCGCAGCTTGCGCGCATAACCGGGAAGATGGTTATTTTTTCTGGGGCCTCTGCGCCTTGCTAGCCTGGGCCCTCTTGTCACAACGCAACCGTCGTTTCAGCATCATCCTGTGGGCTGGCGTGTTGACTTTGGCAATTATTTTGGGATACGGGGGCCAGCGTGGAATCAGCCACTTGCAACACTACCTTGAATCACTCAACGCACAGTGGCTCGCTGGATTTGCTCGACGCGACGTTGATCCTGGCCGTAACCGAACTGCTCTAGGGCAAATAGGCAGCATCAAAACCTCAGGAAAAATTGTAATCCGTCTTGAAACAAAACCCCAGGCTGCCGCTCCACCGTTGTTGCGCGAAGCCAGCTATCGTACTTTTAAAATCCATACCTGGTATTCAGGAAACGCCGCTAAAAGCGAAGAATCGATCAATGCCTCGCAAACTAATAGAGAAACCTGGGTGCTGCTCGCCAATAAGACAAACACGGCATCCGTTCGAATTGCATGCTACCTGGAAACAGGCAAACGCTTTAGTGGCAACCGAACCGGGTTGCTGCCGCTGGCCAGCGGCAGTGGCCAACTCGACGATTTACCGGCGTATTTACTTTTCAAAAATAAAACCGGGGGGGTCCGGGCCGAAGGACCTGGGCTAGTCATTTTCGAGGACCGATACGGGGCCGGAGAAAGTATTGACTCACCACCCGAACCGGAAGATATGGTCGTGCCGGAAAAAGAAAAGGCTGCAGTCGAAAAAGTCGTGGCGGAGCTGGGCCTTTTTGGAAAGAGCACCGAACAAAAAGTGAGCGCGCTCAAACAATTTTTTGCAAATCAATTCAGCTATCGCACCTGGCAAGACCGGGATCGTTCCTCCCAAATCGGCCAAACACCCCTAACACGATTTCTCTTGCAGACCCGAAAGGGACATTGTGAGTATTTTGCCTCAGCAACAGTGCTGCTCTTGCGTCAATTGGATATCCACGCCCGTTATGCAGTAGGCTATGCGGTCCACGAGAACTCGGGAAATGGTTATGTGATCCGACAACGAGACGGTCATGCCTGGTGTATTTACTGGGATGACGCCAGGCAGATCTGGCAGGATTTTGATACTACCCCGGCTTCCTGGGTGCAAGCCGAAGCTCGACACTCGATTTTTCAATCGCTCTCTGATGTCTGGTCGCGGCTCAAATTTGAAATTGCAAAGCTACGCTGGGGGCATTCACATATTCGCCAATACTTGCTCTGGTTTTTGGCCCCAGTGTTGGGTGTTTTGCTTTTCCAAATCATTTCCCGCAGCCGACGTCGCCGGGAAGAACATCAACCCAGCATGAAAGAGCCCGTTTGGCCTGGGCTCGATTCAGAATTCTATCAACTCGAACGCCGAATCGCCGGCTTCGGCCTTAGCCGTCAAAAAAGCGAACCGCTGTCACAGTGGCTGGAGCGCTCAATGAGGCAGCCCGGCCTCGAAACAGCCCAGCATCTGTTGGAAGACTTATTGCGCCTTCACTATCGTTACCGCTTTGACCCTCAAGGGCTGAGCGTCGTTGAGCGCCGGCAACTCCGCAGTAATGTCCAGGAATGTCTTTCGAAAGTTCAGCCCCCTGAGTGAGAGAAATCCTGCATGCACAGAGGGAGGAGATAAGTATAAATTTTTGATATGCAACAACAGGCTGCTCCTGCCTCGGCCTTGGATTTGATCATAGGCTATTTCAAGGACTTCAATGTTCTCAAAGAAACTCGAACCGAGTACTGGGGCATCCAAATAATCAACTTCCTCGATTCGAGCTTCTATTTTGCGATGTTAACCATCGCAACGGTTTTTTTGTCACAGGATTTGGGATTTGATGACAAACAAGCTGGCTATTCAACCGCCCTCTTCACTTCGGCAACATCCTTGATGCTTTTTATCTCGGGAATGTACACCGATTGGTTGGGCATAAAGAAGTCTTTGCACTTTTCGATGTTCGCAATGCTGGGTTTAAGATTGGCAGTAGTCTTTGTCGGACTAACACCAGATCTTCCGCATCGAGGCTTGCTAGCCAGTGGTCTCTTCTTGTTGATGGCTCCCTTTATGGCGGGCATTCAGACTGTTTTCCAGGCGGCCTGCCAAAGATTCACGACCAAGCGCTCTCGCAGCGCCGGTTTTAATTTGTGGTACCTGTTCATGAACGTGGGCGCGGCTGCCGCAGGTTTTAGCATAGATATCATTCGCAAGCTCCTGCATCTGCCCAACGTACATATCTTCACTTTGGGTGTGATCAGTGCCGCTTTATGCCTGGTCGTGGGCACTTTGATGGTGAAGCGTGAAGAGCAACTCGTTAGCACTGATGCTGAACCTGAAACCCAAACAAAGCAAAACAAGGTTCAGGGCAAACCCCCGCTTCAGGCTTTGAAAGAAGTCATTCGAGAACCCTCTCTTTGGCGGCTCCTGGTTCTGATCGCCCTTATTATCGGCGTACGCGCAGTATACGCCTATTTATACCTGTTAATGCCAAAGTATTGGCTGCGAACGATTGGGCGTGATGCCGCGATTGGTACTTTGAACACTATAAACCCTATCGGAATTGTTATCGGACTGATTCTTTTCATTCCGATCACCAACAAGTTCAATGTTTTTAAGATGCTTATTTATGGGGCAATGGTCTCGGCCTTGGCTTTATTCCCTCTGGCACTCCCCTGGGATCTTTACAGTCATGACATTGTTCGAGCGCATTACCTCATGGCGATACTTTGTATGATCATTGTGACTATAGGTGAAGTGGCATGGTCGCCAAAGCTCTACGAATACACAGCCACCATCGCTCCTAAAGGACAGGAAGGCGTTTATCTGGGACTCTCGTTGATTCCCTGGTTTCTCGCAAAGACCCTCGTGAGCGCCTTTTCCGGTCACTTGTTGGAAAATTGGGCACCCGAAAAAGTTGTGGTCCATGGGGTGGCGCTACCGCTTCAGAAAGCGATGCTGACGCATCAATTGCCCTACTGGCGCACGCCTGCTGCGATGTGGTTGGTGTTAGGGCTTTATGCTTTCGCCGGGTGCGTCATCGCCTTGTTAATGCGGCACTGGCTGACCACAGGCTCCGAACAGAAGGCCCAGGTGGCAGATAAGATTTGATTGAGATCTTACTTCAGGTTGAACCTCCTGGAGTCAACGCCCCATGGTTGAAATTCGGCTTCTGCTTGATCCTATTTAGAAGACGACGATGAAAACGAGACATTCAGATAAAACAACGAAACGCCAGGCGGCCAGCATCACTCAGCCCAGCCTCAAAAGCGGAAAAGGGACAAAGCTCGAGGAATCAATCACGATTAACCGGCCAGTCAACGAGGTTTATGCTTTCTGGAGGAACTTTGAAAACCTGCCGCGTTTCATGGTGCACCTCGAGTCAGTTACTGCACGTGAAGATGGAACGTCTCATTGGGTTATGAAAACCTCAAAGGGCAAGGAATTGGAGTGGGAGGCTCGTATTATAGAAGAACGACCGAATGAAATGATTTCCTGGCAATCCCTGGAAGATGCCGACGTGGACAATGCCGGCTCAGTTTGGTTTTCACCCGGTTCCGAAGGGCAATCCACAACGGTGCGCGTACAGATGAAATATTCCCCACCTGGAGGCAAAATCGGCGCAGCAATTGCCCGCATGACGGGGCAGGATCCGGAAAAGGAACTTGCCGAAGACCTCTCCAGATTTAAAGCGTTGATGGAAAAAACAGACTCCAAATCCGATCAAGCCTACTATCGAGAGTAAATCCGTCAGCATCACATTCTCAACCCCCTGTGCTCATGGAAGCCAATGGCTAACTTCTTGCCGGATAGATTTATTTCGGCTAGTGGTTACCCCGTGAATTTCGTACGAAGGCTTTGTTGGATTATTTTCTTGCTGAGCCCGATAGGGTTGGTGGCACAAATTGATCCGGTCGAAAGGGAATTGATCCAGGTAGGCTACAACATCGCCATGCAAGGTCATGCACCACTGGCTGGATATGCATTTTATTATCTCAACAAGCCCAATTTCATCAATACCAACCTTACCCTTCGCCTGGCGGTCGCACCGACTTACCTCGATTCTGAGCTTGGTGTGAGTAGTTTTCTGGGGGAGGATACGGACATTGGAGTTGGGGTGGCTGGGGGAGGGTTTGCTGATAATTATGCAGAAGTTCGCCATGGAACATACCTGCCGTCCGAGTCTTTCAGCGGCTACGGCGGCGAAATGTCTCTAAGCATGTATCATCTTTTTAACCGCGGATCGCAAATTCCGCTAAACGGGCTATTGCGTGGGATCGCTCATTATTCCACATATAGCCGCGATGACAAAACCGCGGACGATTTTGAGATGGCAAAGGATCATGGCACCTTCAGCGTGCGTACCGGTCTACGATTTGGCGGCCGTGAACCAACTCTTTATCCGTCCCTTGCGATGGAGTTATCCATTTGGTATGAGGGATTCTTTCGCACAGACGATCGAAGTTACGGTTTTAATGAGGATCGCAAGCTCGAACGCATGTCCCATCTGTTCTGGGGTGAAGCACTCCTCGCCTACACGCTGCCCGAGTGGAAGCATAACTTTTACGTCAGTTTGACTGCCGGCACCAGCGTGGATGCAGATCGTTTTAGCACCTATCGCCTCGGAGCGTTGCTTCCCCTGGTGGCAGAATATCCGTTGTCTCTGCCAGGATATTATTACCAGGAAATCAGCGCAAAAGATTTCGTCTTGCTCGGCGTGAACTACATCGTACCGCTGGATGAGAAGCAGAAATGGAATATCAACGGAACGTTTACAACCGCAGGCGTCAATTACCTCGAAGGATTGGAGCAACCAGGCAATTGGCATAGTGGCTTGGGTCTTGGAATTCTTTACAAAACGCAGTCATTGAAAGTCATGCTCGGATATGGGTATGGGGTCGAAGCTATCCGTTCCCAGGGCCGAGGCGCCCATAGCATTGGCCTTTTGATGCAAGTAGACTGGGCCCAAGCCTATAATACGATTTTTAGCCCCGACAGCCCCAACCGTTGGCGCGGCTTCCAAAAAGTCCTTGGCCTCATGGGCAGTTAACAAGTGGTGTGATTAGAAGCGCCGGTCAGGAAACATTCGAGCGGGCCGTCCTGCTTAAGGCACTGTTGTCCGAACACCCGCAATGAGAAATAAACCTTTGTTCGCCACAATAGTTCTGGCCCTGACTGCCGCGATTGGACCAGGCCATGCTCAAACGATTACACCAAAGCGGGACGCAGAATCCCTGACTAATGCAGCCTTGGTCCGGGTCTTCGTCATTGCCGGACAATCAAACGCGGAGGGACACAACCACGTTGGACAGTACCACGGAGGTCGAGAGCCATTTCCTGCGATTCTTCATGAGCAACCGCGTATACTGTTTTGGGCAGGGAACAACTCCACTCAAACGAATGTTAATTTGTGGACGACATTGCGCGTGGACCCCTCAGGTGCCTTCGGTCCGGAAATCGCTTTTGCTCATGACGTGTCAGCCAGGCTACCTGGTCAAACGGTGGCCATCATCAAATACGCCGCCGGAGGAACCGGCATCGCGCGAAGCGCGGATTATACCGACTACATTCCGGCAGTAGCCAATTTCAACGACAAAGGACGCAATTGGCATCCTCCAACGGACGGCAGAGAGGCCGGAGCACTCTACACCGCTCTGATCCGCAATGTCCAACAGGCTCTTTTAGCCCTCGAACGAGACGGAAAGCAATGGACATTGAGCGGTTTCATCTGGATGCAAGGAGAACACGAGGCGAGTATCAGCCGCAAAATGGCAGACGACTACCAAGATCTTCTGAGCGACTTCATCCGCTCAGTGCGAAAAGATCTTCACACGCTAACGCTGCCGGTGGTGATTGGTCAGGTAAACAGCCACACCTGGGTGTACGGAGATATTGCTCGTAAGGCTCAAGTCGAAGTCTGCCAATCAGAACCACACACAAGATTGGTTCAAACCATTGACCTTCCGCGCGTAAACGGCGATGCGGCCCATTTTACCGCAGACGGCATGCTGACATTAGGTTCAAGGTTCGCTGAAGCGATGTTGACCATGCGCTAAAGCCGGAACGATGCAGTCGTCTTTGTTCCTTAAGGACTGCTTAATCATTTTCTAATTCAACGCCATCCCGCGCCGGATGTAAGTGGGAACATCCAAATCCTCACCTTTATGGATGGTAGGCTCGCTTTTATCGAAACGGCCTTTGGAAAGAATCTCCAGAGGCAATTGAGTCTGACGAAAATTGGGTTGGCCTTTTCGCGCACGGCCTGCAGCTCGGCTTTGTTGTTTAAGTAACTGCTGCATCTTCTCCGGCGGCAATGCAGGCGGAGGTGGCAGGAAACGTGAGCTTCGCTTTTGACCAGCGCTGTCCAGAAGCTGAAACCCCAAATTTGGCCGATCGCTACCTGGCAGAAGCGTATCAGCCTCACTCCTTGAAACGGAACGGGAAGTTTCCGTCTCCACCGCTACAGAAGAAAACAGGGCCGCCAGCAGCAGATTGTCCCCCAGTTCGGGGATGTTTGAGGCCCCCATTAATAATGAGGATGTTTCGCATCGAGCCTGAAATTGCTCCATGATTCGGTTCACTTCTGTCATTCCAAGCGATGCGCCGCCAAGAATGTAAACAGCCACTGTTTTGGGCGCAGGCAGGATGTTCGTACCCGCCAGCGGATGAGCAAATAGCCGATCGACCGAATCGGCCACACGATTGGGACCCGCCGACTCAGCGATCGCCAAATAACATTCTTTCGAGCATTGGATCATCGATTGGCAAAGTTCAGGAAAAGCCTGTCCAATAGCAGTTTCGCTGCTCAACCCGCGCCAGGTCGCACGTACGACTCCGGCCAACAGGCCATTTGCCACTTTAAACGTATCGGCCAGGCTGGTTTTCTCATCGATAAGGCCAAGACTTTGCTGATTGGGACAACATAGGAGAAGGTCGACAGCCTCCTTGAGCTTCTTCAAACCTGCATTGGCCAGTTCCATCCTCCAGCTTCCCTCGCACTCAAAGGGCATTACCGCGAAGGCTAAAACAAATGCGCCTGCTTCCCGGGCCACTCTTGCCACGGAGGGCGAAAGCCCATCTCCCAACACTCCACCCATGCCTCCAATAATGATCACACTTTCAACACCTGCGCAGAGGGAGCGCACCCGCGCTAGTGCATCATCGGCTGCTGACCCTTCGTTCCCAATCTCATTGGTTGCGCTGAGTCGCCTTGCGGTTCGGTTTTGAACTTCAATCTTATCCACGCTCCCAAGGGTCGTCAATGCGGCGACATTGGAGTGAATCGCAACGAGTGATCCTTCAGGCATTTTATTCTCCACCATATGCCCCAGGACTGCAACGCCCGCACTGCCGATTCCAAAAATTCTGACCGCCGGTGACTTATTTTGCAGGGGAACGATCGTTTCTTCCTGGTTCATATTATTTTCTAAAGAACTGCCCTAACGTGCTGCGGATGCCTTCAAACCCTTTGGAGGTTCGTTTGCGTTGATGAAAGGAGCCGAACTTCACCAAACCAATGGCCGTTGCGAATTCCGGTTGGTCCAGTGCCGATTTTAAGCCGCTGATCGAATTACTTTTGGCGATGCCTGCCGAGAGGCCCAGCACCTGTTCAGCCAAAGCAGCGATCTTAGGAATTCGCGCAACGCCACCCGACAGAAATACCCCAGCCCTCAGGTAGTCCAGGACTCCGGCTTGTTCGAGATCCTGGCCGATGAGTTGGAAGATTTCCTCCAATCGAACGGACATAATACGGTGAAGATGTTCCAGATTTACCTGTTTGGACTGTAACCCCAATTCACTCGCCAAATTGATGGTTTGACCTTTAGCAGTTTCGTCAAAAAGGGCGCAACCGTGCTCTATCTTAAGCTGTTCGGCCCGACTCAAGGAGACTTTCAACCCATACGCCAAATCATTTGAAACATGATCCCCACCCACTGCCAGGACGCCGGTGTGCTTAATAATCCCGTTGGCGCAAACCACATATTCAGTCGTGCCTCCACCCATATCGATTACCAATGAACCAAGTTCCTTCTGTTCGTTGGTTAGAAGCGCCAGCGAGGAGGCCAGCCCGCTAAAAACGATATCGTCCACCTCCAGTTGAAGTCCCTTTACGGTCCGAATAGCATTCTGCAGCCGATTGAGATTGCCATGCACGACATGAACATCCACCTCGACGCGGGCGCCCAGCATTCCGACAGGATTCGTGATGCCGTCCTGCCCATCTACAAAGAAATGCTGGCGTATAGCATGGATGACGTGATTTTGGGCAGGCAAGTTGATCGTTTTTGCATTCTTAATGACGTCCTGCACGTCTTCTTCGGAAATTTCGCGATCCGAGGAAACCACCGGATGCACTCCTCTGTTGTTAAATCCGCGAACATGACTGCCTGTAACTGATAAGTAAACGCTGCGGATTTCGACATCAGCCATTTGTTCGGCTTCCACAATAGCGTGGCGGACGTCCTCTTCGGCTGCGGGCACATCTGCAATTTCTCCTTTGCGAACGCCGCGCGAGCGGGCCTGCCCCAAACCTACTATATTCAATGCGCCCTCCGCATTCAGTTCGCCCACGACGGCGCATACTTTGGAGGTCCCAATTTCCAGGCCAACAATGATGGACGATGAATCAGACATGGTTTTTCTTGGAGCGTACGGGTTTGGAAGGTATCGGAAGAGTCGGCGGGAGCGACTCTGGGTCATGCCATTTGACCGGAATGTTGTTGGTGATGGCCAGATCAACAGTTGCAATCACTCTGCCTAATTTTTGGCCGAGATCAAAAACTGCGCGCCAACGACGCAGTTGCTGCTCCAAATCGACAAGGCCAAGGGTAATTTCACTGGATTGACCGGTTCTGACGGTTAAGACCTGAGGTGTGGAGATGTCAATCCATTTGAGGTCCGCAAGGCCAGCCATGGGCGACTCTTGAAATGCCAGGATCACCCGAAGAGCTGCCTGTAGAGATTCCCCGCTCAAGCGACGGCCTGGTTGTAATTCACGTGGATCAATTCCCGATATGACGGGCAGGATTTCGTTTGTCCCAGGCAATGGAGTGGCCCGCTGGTTGGTCTCGAGAGGCACCATGACATACCCATCAGAATCCAAATGAAAAATGACGGTTTCGATGCCCCCTCCCATGCGCGGGCGAATTGCGTTTACCTGCGCGATGGGTTCGCGTTCGATGACCCGAATCCTCAGCATTCGCGGCGGAACCCGTTCGACCGACACTGATTCAATCACGGGAATCAGTTCAAGGTTTCGCTTGATTCGCGTCAAATCCAACGCGAAAAGGTTTTCATGAGGTTTAAGGCCGGCCCACCGACAAAGTTGCGCCAAGGCAATAACGCCGTCTGTTTTCACGTCCAATTGTTGGATGGAAAATGCGGAGTTTTCATAAACCAGTCTGGTTAAACCCCATTCACAGGTTCGCCAGAGAACATACGCACCAAACAAAAGCCCGAACATTGCGGCCAGGCTCATTGCGAGAAACCGCAGGCGAGCTTTGCGGAGCTGGCCAGAACGAAGCTTGACGTCCAGCACATACTCACGGCCAAGACGCCGATTTGTCCGTTTGCGTTTTAAAAACATTCCAATCAGAAAAACTCAACCGTTTCGACCCAGACCTTGCCCAATAAAGGCAACGAACCTTTGGCCAGAACAGCCAGAACGCTTACCTTCGACAGGTGAGTGCTATGGTTTGGTTATTTGTGGCCGACGCGCTAAAGCCAGGTCCACCATTCGTTGGCATAGCTCGGCATACTCAATCCCTGCCGCTGCCGCTGCCTTGGGTAACAAGCTCGTTTCCGTCATGCCTGGCAGTGTGTTAACTTCGAGCACGACCGGTTCACCGTTCTGGCGCACCATAATGTCCACGCGTCCGTAATCGCGACCACCTACAGCTTGAAACGCACCTAGTCCAGCGGCCTGGATGCGGCTCGTGCTTTCGACATCAAAAGGCGCGGGACATAAATACTCCGTTGTCCCGGCGGTGTACTTCGTTTGGTAATCATAAACTCCGCCCTTAGGCCGTATCTCTACAACCGGTAAAACGGCGCTTCCAAGAATGGCGACAGTAGTTTCGCGGCCTAAAATCTTTTCCTCCACCAGGACTTCAGAATCGTGCCGCATGGACTCAGCCAGTGCCTTACCCCAATCGGCGACACGTTCAACGAATTGCAGTCCGACACTGGACCCTTGTCGAACCGGTTTCAAAACAACCGGGGGATCCCATCCCATCGGCCAGCTCGCGGAAGGTGAATTGATCAATATAAATGGCGCGGTCGGCACGCCCTCTTCCAAACAACGCTGTTTCGTGAGGACCTTGTTGAAAGCAAGCCTGCTCGCGTCCGGACCACACCCGGTGTAAGGCACACCCAGTTCCTCCAACCGGTTCTGCACGGTTCCATCCTCGCCGTAAGTGCCGTGCAAGGCCAAAAAAACCACGTCAGTGGTTGCTGGTAATTTCCAATCTTCGCTACGAGGATCCAATTGATGAATTTGGTGACCTAAAGAACGCAAGGCGCGGGAAACCTCCTTGCCCGAGCTCAGAGAAACCTCTCGCTCGGCGCCCATGCCTCCCAGCATCACTGTAATATTTAACTTCTCCGCCATTGTTCTGTTCTTCTAGATGGATTAAACCCAAAATGAGCAAGGAAGGGCTGGTCAATGGGGCCGGGGCGCAGGTGGGGTCCAGCCGAAGTGCATTCGGCGCCTCTGCGCCCCGGCGTTACCGGGTCTGGTGGAAGATCTTCAGTTGCCAATGATTTCAACTTCTGTTTGTAGCTCAATGCCACGTTCCGCATGGGCTCGTTGCCGAATCATTTCAATCAAATCGAGTACATTTTGTGCCGTCGCAGTCCCGTCGTTTACAATGAAGTTGCCGTGCTCAGTAGAAACGTAAGCCCCGCCGACACGCGCTCCCTTTAAGCCGAGTTCCTCGATCAATTTACCAGCCGGAATCGTGATGGAATTTTTAAAAATACACCCGGCGCTCGGGGCGGCAGGTTGTGAACTCCAGCGTTTGCGACTGAACTCGTCCATTCGCCGCTGGATGGTTTCCCGAGAGCAAGGCTCACCCCGCAGGACTGCGCCTAGAGCCACGTGAGCTTTCAGCGTTGGACAACTGCGATAATGAATTTCCAATTCGCGCGGATTCCGTTCCGAAACACAGCCGTTCATATCCATCACGCGAATGGATTCAACAATCTGGAATGTTTCAGCACCCATTGCACCGGCGTTCATTCTTAAGCCGCCGCCGATTGTCCCTGGAATCCCTTCAAAGAATTCCAGTCCTGTCAATTCATGCCGCTTCGCTTCCGTCGCCACCGCCTTGAGCCTCGCACCGGCGCCGCAACTGAGATGTTCTCCCGCGACATTAATTTGACTGAAATGCTGGTTGGCCAGACAAACCACCATTCCGCGATAGCCCTGATCTTTCACTAAAAGATTTGAGCCGCGGCCAAGCACCACCAGCGAAATAGATTCCGCATGACACCACTTCACGGCCGCGGCCAGATCTGCCGACGAAGCTGGTTCGACATAGAGATCAGCAGGGCCTCCAACGCGCAATGTGGTTCTACGCGCCAGCGGCTCATTGAGACGGATTAAAGATTCTGGCGATAAACATCTCCGAAGCTGTTCGGCTTTGTTCGAGCCAACTTCCATCGATGCCGTCGTTGTGGCAGGAGAGCCTATCATAATCTCGCTGCTTCTTGCGTACTGACACGGTGCCGTGCCAGCGGAACTGACGCTTCATTTGTTTCAATCACAATAGGACGAACAGACGAAGGCCTCCCACAGTGAACTCCAGAGGAGGAAGATCGTCGCTGCGATGCGGCAATCATCTCCAACATTTGTCGGGCAATTTCGTCCGCTGCATCCAGTCGTTGCCATGCAAGAAGAGCGCTCTGCATTTTCTGACGCAAGCTTTGGTTTTGGGTGAGGTCTTGTAACAGCCCGATCAGCCGATCTTCGGTCGCTTCGCTCTGTTCAAGAACTTGCGCAGCGCCGCTATTCGCGTACGCCTGGGCGTTGAACCATTGATGATTATCCGTGGCAGCAGGGTACGGAATCAGGAGTGCAGGTACCCGCATCGCAGCCAATTCCGCAAGGCTCGAAGCGCCCGCCCGACTAATGACCAGGGTCGCAGCTCCCAATGCCAGCTCAACCTCGTCAAAAAAAGAGTGAACCACAGCAGTGAGGCCGAGTTTGGCATAGGCGGCCCTCATGGTAACCGCATCTTTTGTCCCCGTGAAGTGCAACCATTGCCATTCAGGATGTAGCTGTGAGAGCGCAGGTAAACAACGCGCGATTATCTGATTAATACCACAAGCCCCCTGGCTTCCTCCAACGACCAGAATCATTGGCCGGGCGGGGTCCAATCCCAATTTGATACGGCAGCTCGCGGCATCCCGCTCGCGAAACTGTGAGCGCACCGGTGTGCCACTGACCCGAACCGGGCAATGCTTCAGTCGCGCTGCCGCGGCGGGAAAGCCAAGGAATGCCTGATCCGCAAACCGCGAAAGCCAGCGATTGGCTCGCCCGGGAATCGCGTTGGATTCGTGCAGAAATGTGCGGGCACCCGCAAGCTTTCCAGCAAGAATTGGGGCCACGCTGGTAAACCCGCCCATTCCGATCACCCCGTCGGGAGGGTGATGACGGAAAAGCCTTTTTGTCATCGCATACGAATTCTTAAAGCCACGAACAAAAGCGAGCGCCTTTCCGCGCGTAAAACCAATCGCTGGAAGGGCCAGAATCCGATATTGATTGGTCCTGCTGATGACCTGCTGATCCACTTCTTTCTGAGAGATGATCAGCGTGACCTTGGTGTGGGCCAAAGCAAGCTTCTCAGCGATGGCCAGCCCTGGAAAGAGGTGACCGCCTGTCCCTCCACACGCGATAGCAACAGAATAAGAATGTGAAAAGGATGTCATTAAGCCGTTCGAGCAGACTCAGATTCAGTATCCGTAGAATTAATCCGTTCCAATACCGACGACTGGCGGGCGATGCTCAGTAGCAGGCCTACACTAGCCAGCATCATCACGAGGTTGGAGCCGCCGTAGCTTACAAAAGGCAGGGGCAGCCCTTTGTTGGGCAGGGCACTGGTTGCCACCCCAATGTTGATAAATGCCTGTAACCCGATCAAAAATGAAATACCCGAGCCTAAGAGGAAACCAAAGGTGTCCCGGGCCTTGCAGGCGATAAAAAGACCGCAGATCATAATAAGAACGAAACTCAAAACAACCAGCAGGGTTGCCACCAGGCCAAGTTCCTCACCAATAATTGAAAGAATAAAATCGGTGTGGTTCTCAGGAACAAATCCAAGCTTTTGCAACCCATTCCCCAGGCCCAACCCAGTCCATCCGCCCGAACCTAACGCAAGCATGGCGTGATAAGCCTGATAGCCAACCCCGGTTTTATGCTGCTCCACGTCCAGCCAGGCAAGAATGCGCTTCTTGCGCATTGGATCATGGGTAAGTGAAATCCCCAAACCGACCAGAGCCGCAAGAATCGGCGGCACGATATAAACCCATCTGACCCCCGCTATCACGAGCATAATTCCAGCGACACTGGCCATTAAAATTGTGGTGCCGCGATCCGGCTCGATAAAGATTAGGCCAAGAACCACCGAGATTAACGCCGCGGGAATAAGGACCCCCCGTTTCCAGGTTCGCATTTGTCGCTGATAACGGTCTCCATACCAGGCGAGGGCAATCATCAGGCTAAGTTTGGCAATCTCAGATGGCTGAACACGGAAAGCGCCATAACCAAGCCAGCGCGAGGCATGGTTTATCCTAAGCCCCACATGAGGCACTAACACCAGAATCAACAATCCCACCGAAACAATCAGCAATGGCACGGCAAACTTTTTTAACACTCTATAGTCCATCATGGCCGCGACCACGCATAGAGCAAGAGCCAGGGGACACCACAACAACTGCCGAAAAAGATAGTGCGCACCCGGCTGTCCCATGGTGGAGCTGTAAAGCATTGTCATTCCCAGCGACATGAGCGCCGCAACGCAAAACACGAGCAAGGTGACAGCCAGTTTCATTCAACTCCGCGGAACAAGGCTGAGGATTCCTGCTCCGCCAAAAGTTTAGTGGGAAGAAGCTGTCGTCGCTGGAGTAATCGAAGGTGTGGCGGAGGCTGTCTCGGTTGAAGGAGCCGGTGAGCTCTTTGCCGGGATTTTTATCTTCTGCCCCACGGTGATTCGATCACTCTTCAAGTTATTGGCCGCACGTATGGCTTTTACAGTCGTATGATTTACCGACGCGATTTTGATCAGTGTGTCGCCTGATTTCACGGTGACCTGGGTTCCACTGCCAGAATCAGCCACAGCAGGGACCGGAGTGGCGGCAGTGGCAGTTTTTGGTGTGGCCGCCGGAATATGAATTGTCTTTCCGACCTGCAGTTTGGTGGGTTCGATGCCTGGGTTTGCTTCTTTGAGAGCCGCAACCGTGATATTGTATTTCTTGGCAATAGTTCCAAGTCGATCACCACTGACCAGGGTGTACTCCGTTGCTGCCGCAGGTGCAGCTGCAGGTGTGGGCGGTTCCTGGGTGACGGGCGCTGCGTTTGTTGCTTGAGGCACACTGGTTTCCGCAACGGTGGGGAGATTGGTTGCCTCAAAGGCCGGAGCGGAATTAGTAGCCTGGCTGGCTTGATTGGTGGAATCCTCGCGGTGACATCCTTGCAACAGCAACGCCAGCAAACCGGCGCCATGCACAGCTAAAACAAAAAATACGCCGATTTTAACACGGGCTCGGCTTTTATTTTTGGGGTCGATGGTCCCTTGGGGAACGAGCGGAGTAGGATTATTCATTTTATAAACAGGGGTTTTTTTATCAGATGTTCTTTGTTTTTTTGCTACGTTCGCCGCGGGGTTTTTCCTCAAAAAACCACGCAGCAAATTTGTTTAAATTTTCAGGCATTTCTTCGTTTAATTAAGCGGTGGACCGCTTGTGTCGTCCATATAGGGGTGTGGGCTATGTGCACCCCTACCTATTGATTTAACGGTACGGCAAAATAATTCACCGCGCTCCTGGTAACTTTGAAACTGATCAAAGCTCGAACAAGCCGGTGAAAGCAAAACTACGTCGCCGGAAACAGCTTTTTTTGCTGCTTCGGACACTGCTTCTACCAACGAATCCAGAACTGTGCAAGAAGTAAAAAGACTCCAGGCGGCACGAAGTTTTTCACGTGCCTCACCGATCAGGAACGCATGCTTAACTTTCCTTGAAATTAATGGCCCTGCGTCGTGATATTCCAATCCTTTATCTTTTCCGCCTGCGATGAGAATAATGTTGGCCTCGTTCTTTGCACCTTGAGTCACTCCTTCCAACGACTTCTGTAGGGCATAGACATTTTCAGCCTTGGAATCATTGATGTACTGCACCCCCTCGACTTCTCTTACCCACTCGAAACGATTTGGGCCTGCAGTGTAGCTCCTGAGCGGCTCGACCATTCGCTCCAGTGGCAGTCGTAATACGTGGCCAATTGCCAGGGCAGCCATTAAGTTTTCCGCATTGTGCGGACCGCGAAGGAGACAGTGATCCATATCCAGCAACGGTCCCGGCCAATTTGGCAGCCGGCTAATAAGGAGCCCTCTTTCTAAATGAATGTCTGCATCGCTATCTGTCGCGCTGAAAGTGATAGTTTTACCGGGGACAGGCAAATCCAGTTCCCGCAACCGAGCCAAAGCTTCACTCTGCACAATGGCCCAATCGAATGGCTGTTGATTCTGGAACAGTCTCGCGTTTGCTCGGACATAGTCCCCGGGACCCTCATAGCGGTCCAAATGATCTGGCGCGACATTCATCAACACGGCTACTGCTGGCCGGAAAAACTCGGTCGTTTCCAGTTGAAACGAGTTGACCTGCAGCACAATAAAATCAAGGTCTTTGCTCTGCTCCACCACCGAGCAAATCGGTCGGGCGCAATGTCCCGAAGAGACTGTTTTGTGGTGGTTGTGACATAAGGCACGTTCAACTAACTCGGCGGTTGTGCCTTTTCCGTTCGTGCCTGCAATGGCAATGGTCAAACATCGAGCATGTTGATACCCGAACTCCAATTCTCCAATGACAGGGACGTTGCTACCTTTAATCGCTTGCGCTAGGCGCTTGCTGGCCGGCACCGCCGTGCTCAATACAGCCAAACTGAATACGCCTTTTGGAGGTGAGTTGACCCCGAGGTTTACCTCGACACCTAGCGGACGCAATCTTGCCGCGCGCGAACGGAGATCCTCGGTGTCAGCAGTGTCGACCGCAACCACCCGAGCGCCCTGCCGTTGCAACAGCTCACAGGCCGCACGCCCCCTGCCGCCAAACCCAATGACCAGAACTTGTTTGTCGGTTAAATCAAGCATGCAGGCAGGTAAGACTTTGCTGAAACCGCACTGAGTTTGTTTTTGTGGTTTCGGTCATCGAATTTTTAATGTGCTCAAGGCGATTACAGCGCAAATGACGCACAGTATGTAAAATCGAATCACGACTTGAGATTCGTACCACCCCTTTTTCTCGAAATGATGGTGAATGGGCGCCATAAGGAAAACACGCCGTCCGGCCCCGTAACGCCGGCGAGTGTAGCGAAACCAGCAGGTTTGGATAATGACAGAACTGGCTTCCATTACAAAAACCCCTCCTGCGATCACCAGCACCAAAGGTTGGTGAATCAAAACCGCCATGATACCCAAGGAACCGCCCAGTGCGAGCGATCCGGTATCTCCCATAAAAACCTGAGCCGGGTGGCAATTGAACCAAAGAAAGCCCAACCCCGCTCCAATCATAGCCGAACAGAAGACCGTGAGTTCTCCTGCTCCGACAACGTGGGGAATTTGCAAATAGGCAGCCGCGCGGGCGTTGCCACTGAGGTAGCTCAGGATCAAAAAAACCACTGCAACAATGAGTGTGCAGCCAATGGCAAGCCCATCGAGTCCATCCGTCAAGTTGACCGCATTGGCACTGCCTACAATGGTGATCACTGTCAGTGTCAAGCCGACCAGGCCCGCGCCCGTAAGGACAGGATATTTGTAAAAGGGCACCATCACTTCCGTGATCAATTTGCTTGTCGAGGGCACTCGCCACAGATAAAGGCCAATAAACAACGCCAGTATCGCTTGAACCCAGAGCTTTACATGGGAACGCGTGCCTGCGCCGCTCTGTTGAATTATTTTTGCGTAATCGTCGTAGAAACCCAGTCCGGTCAGCACCACCACCGAAAGCAACGTCAACTGCACCAGGATATTCCACTGAGCCCAGAGCAAGGTGGTCACGTTCAGTGCCAGTACGATCAGAATGCCACCCATGGTAGGGGTTCCTTTTTTGCTGAAAAGACGCGCGGCCAGGCTGCCTGCAATCTCGGCCTTGTCGGAATAATCCTGGCCGAATTTCAACCTTTTCAGCCACGTGATCACTCGAGCTCCCAGCCACCAACTGATGAGCAGTGCTGTTAATGCGGCGCCCGCGCTGCGGAACGTGATGTAGCGGAACAACCGGAGGGGCGATACCACTCCGGCCCAGGGTGTTCCGGCCGACCACTCCAGCAACTGTTGACTGAGATAATAAAGCATCGGTCATTCGCATCAAAC
>JADMIO010846009.1_pt1 | contig 23221 bp, 18 predicted proteins | sample 8958161 | NCBI WGS metagenome assembly JADMIO01 (sample SAMN16585339, study PRJNA669376) | soil metagenome | isolation source: Crop rotation soil | place: USA: Cullars Rotation, Alabama | collected 2011 | reverse complement strand
GTATTTATGGTGTTATGTAAATAATTCTCCCCTAGACGGGAGGCTTAAACAAAAAAAAAACGCGCTACACCTGCAACTAATGGAACAGATTTAATTTTTTTTTTTTATGGAACAGATTGTGTTTTCGACGAAAGTAGAAATGACAATATAGTTGCAATGTGTAACGTGTAATATGTGTTAAGAGTGTTTATGGTGTTATGTAAATAATTCTCCCCAGGACGGGAGGCTTACACTTATAGTAGCCTCATGGGGATACTATAAGTTGATTACACTGTCAGCTATATCAGATATTACAGATGACATTAAGTTGTAGAATATTATTGCTGCATAAGTTTTCACATAACTAATTATTATTATAGGCGTGGAAAGTGTTCCGAGCAGCACAGATGACCTGCAGAAACCAGCCGGGTTGCCTGATTATTGATTAAAATGGAGGGGTGGGACGTTTCAGCGGGGATGTTTTGTGCGCATTTTGGAGACGCCTCGGATTGGGTGCATTTGGCTGTTGTAGATCACGCAACTGTTTAACGGTAAATTCCTCAAATCCCAAAAAATACCATTAGATTAAAGTTACGCGTAATTAATTAATCCACTTTCTGATTAATAGTTACACTTGCAATTTTACCTGTAATATTGTATAACAACCACTCTAATCATACTTTCATATTACCTCATGAATACTCAAAGTACTCCTCCACTTGCTCCTTGCTACGTTTATAACTACTTAACTATACCCCACAAAGTATCCATCTTTTATATAACCATTTGAATCTTTTATCTAACATCAATAAACTTTTTACTTATATACTCACTTTTTACTTGTATACTCACTTTTTACTTATATAATCACTGTATGCAACTGACGTCAACCAACTGACTAATTCATAAAATCTATGCCACAATTGCACACTTTGTCTTACGCAACACGATCAAGTTATGACGTAACGTTGCTTGTGCTTTGTATTCATAAATATCACTAATTACAGAATCTGGAGTAATGTATTCATCATGCACTACTTCTAAGGCAACATCTGCAATAGCACCCATGATAGCTGGTTTACTCTTCACCAAGTTGGTAACTGGCACAGTGCCGTTAACCAAAACAGGCAATTCAGTATCAAATAAGTGTTCATAACCCTCAACCACTTCAGTAGTAGTGAAAATACCAACAAAATAGCCACCATCAACCAGCACACGGTTAATTTCGCGAAACACAGAACCGCAGTCAATAATGCATTGGAAAACGTAGCGAGATAAAACCTTATCAAAAGCTTTTGATGGGTATGGTAGAAAGCAGGCATCGCCAACGGTAAAGCGAAGTGGAGTGGAGCTTGAACAACCAGTTTTAGCAATGTCAATCATAGATTTACTGATATCAATACCACAACCAAATTTAGCATTTTCTACCAAGCAACGTTGCAACAATTGTCCACCACCACAACCAATGTCTAAAACAACTGAATCGTGAACATCACCACTAAAGCGTTTTACAGAATCAAAAAACATCTCAAATGAAGGATCATTAATCACATACTGTGACTTAATGTAGGCGGCAGCAAGATCTTTCGTGTATACGTATTGATTATCCATTTTGCTCAGCTTTTGCAGAGACAATATTTTGAAAACAAACAAAAATCTTCAAACGTTTTCAGTGGTCCCTCCAATCTGGTACACTGGAACGTCCATTTTTGATTGAGCAAAGCCAAATCGAGAATTTAATTAACGTATCAGATAAACTCCAAGAGTGTTTGCGGTGACGCTTTTAAAAGTACCGGTAGTTTTGTCTTTGAAAAATCTCATTTCTTTGAGAAGCACTCAAAGAAAAAGAAGTTTTTAGCTGAAACTTACATAGAGTGGGATCCACCTAAACATCTCCAACCAGATCCAGCCGCCACCCATGCATATCCAGCCGGGCATAGTGATTGCATTCGACTCAACCTCTTAAGATTTTCTTCTTCTTGGAGTCTTTGTCGTTCTAACTCCCTCAGCTTCCGTTCATGTTCTGCCTTAATACGTTCATCAGTCTCCTTGGCTAACAGCAGCTGGAGATGCTCCATTTCTGCCTCCACTTCCTGTTGCTTCTGACGACTCTTTGCCTTTTCTTCATCAATAATCAGCAATTCTTGATCATTTTTATTGTGCAATTCTTCGTCCAATTTCATTAACTGTTCCGATATTTGTTGTTCACTGGGCTTAATGTTACCAGGAATCAATAAAGTGCAACTACCTTCCAACTTAGCTAATTTAGCCGCCATCATCGCTCTACCGGCAGGAGTCTTCAACAAATCTTCAATATCAATCCCTGGTAATGCTTGTTGTAGTTGTTGCATAATTTGCAAAAATTTACCTCCACCACCGCCACCTCCTCCACTACCGACATCCACCATGTCCACATTCTCTGGCTCCTCCTCCTCTTCAGATTCGATTTCTTCTACTTGTGGAGGTTCCGCTTGTCGTTCAATGTTTCGATTGCGTTTATTCGTATTCGGATTGGTGTTGAAGCGATACACATCATCTTCATTGTTGATATGATTATTGTTATGAACGTTAGCATTAAATGAAGCAGCAGTGTCAAAATTATTAGGCTTCGCTATTGGAGAAAGCGCCAGCACTTCATTGCTGGAATCTTCTATTCCAATGCGGCCAACAAACGACAGTTCAGTATCTCTGCCACGCCAAGCACTGTCGTGGGTTTCATGTAGAAACCTTGAGCATGGGCCATTGATCAGTAAATAGGCTCCCCGAGTGCTCGGGTCTCGTACAAGGAGATCATGCTCAAGTGCTTTGAAAATGACATAATTGGGAAGAATGGATTTGACTCTTTCGTTCACTTTCCAACCTTCCGACTTTGATGCAATTCCTGCCCAAAATCCAGGCATGCGAACACAAATAGCGTTGTTTGTAAATTCAATTGTCAAGGTAGGGAACTCTTCCCTTAATGTCGCAAGGACTTGCTCTCCCTGTTCGTCCATTTTTGATTGATTAATAAATGATGAAGCCAAATCGAGAATTTAAGGTTGATTAATGTATTATGGTGACAGAGTATTTGCGGCGAAGTTTTTAAAGGTAAATTGTCTTTAAAAAATCGCACTCAAAGAAAACTAAGTTTTTAGCCGAAACTTATATTAGGAATAATGTTGATTGAGCTGGCTACTCAGCAAGTTTGTTTATTTTGTAGAATATTGTAAAACTGCAAGTAGCCCCTCAGTTATTTACAGGGTCATATCCAATGTGACAGATGACAAAAATATATACTTCATCTATTGAGGTATACATCTACACAACAATTTTATTGAAGACATCGTCAGGCACAAAGTGGGCTCCACCTAAACATCTCCAACCAGATCCTTGCTGCACCCATGCAAATCCAGCCGGGCATAGTGATTGCATTCGACTCAACCTCTTAAGATTTTCTTCTTCTTGGAGTCTTTGTCGTTCTAACTCCCTCAGCTTCCGTTCATGTTCTGCCTTAATACGTTCATCAGTCTCCTTGGCTAACAGCAGCTGGAGATGCTCCATTTCTGCCTCCACTTCCTGTTGCTTCTGACGACTCTTTGCCTTTTCTTCATCAATAATCAGCAATTCTTGATCATTTTTATTGTGCAATTCTTCGTCCAATTTCATTAACTGTTCCGATATTTGTTGTTCACTGGGCTTAATGTTACCAGGAATCAATAAAGTGCAACTACCTTCCAACTTAGCTAATTTAGCCGCCATCATCGCTCTACCGGCAGGAGTCTTCAACAAATCTTCAATATCAATCCCTGGTAATGCTTGTTGTAGTTGTTGCATAATTTGCAAAAATTTACCTCCACCACCGCCACCTCCTCCACTACCGACATCCACCATGTCCACATTCTCTGGCTCCTCCTCCTCTTCAGATTCGATTTCTTCTACTTGTGGAGGTTCCGCTTGTCGTTCAATGTTTCGATTGCGTTTATTCGTATTCGCGTTGGTGTTGAAGCGATACACATCATCCTCATTGTTATTATTACGACCGTTATTATTAGAATGGGTATGGGAATAAGTTCGTTTATTGAAACGTTTAAAGAGATCTTCACAATCACAAGCCGCCGGTCTTCGCGCAATCATAAATTCCACTGCGGCCTGAACATCACTCAGGGCAAGCTGTTTGTATACGTCTTTACCGGATTGTAACGCCACCTGTTCATTGATTTTGGCATCTTCCTATATATTTCGTACAGTGTTAGATTTAAGTCGTACAAATATACATACCGAAATAAAATATTCTACAGAGGCAACAGTCATCAATATCGATATACCTTTCCAAAGCCACCTACCTCTGGTGTAATGGTCTCATTCTTTGCCCACCTATCAAGCTTTGGCTTTAGCAATCTGGTAGCGAATGCATCGGTTAACCGCTCATAAATTGTATTCACATCGGCAACGTTGCTCCATCCAACTCGACTAGTTAATTGACAAAATAACTGCTGTAAGGTCTCATTTCCTTTAGCAGGCAGCATATAATTGTTCTTTTTTAGCTTCATATTGAGATAATCCATAGCAGTATTTGCCGTTAAATCATCTAATTGGATCCAGCACTTGAATCTACGTTCCAAACCCTGATCTTGTTGCAGTAATTCTCGCATCTCTACCTCATAACCAGCAAAAATAATAAGTAATTTATTGTGATAGGGACCATTTGGTTCCAATGCCTTCATGATGACCCCTATAATTAGTCAATAGTCAGGAATAGTGATATTGTTAACCGAAATCACATTTGTAATGCTGTCAAGGGAATACATTCAAAGCTTAGATACTCACCTAATGCTTCTTGTTTGAATGCATCTGCACCCGTAGCCGATCGTAATCGATGAGCTTCATCCACAAACAATACCCCGCCTTCCGCGTCCTTCAACAAATCTTGCACTTTCTGCTGGGTCTGTCCCACAAACTGTCCCACTAGTGTATCCGCATTGCATTCAATCATTTTATCCAACGGCAATATCCCAAATCTCTTCAACACACCTATAGGATATGAATACATAAAATTATTTGCATATCAATATGTCGTTGGGTTTACACCATAACACTCGATTAAGTTATGCTCTCATCTGGGCTGGGCGCTCACATAGGATACCTAGATACTACCTACCTGCCATCTTGCGTGCTTGTGTAGTCTTGCCAATACCGGCATTACCCACTAAAATCATATGTTCAATGTCAGGTACAGGCAAGTGCTGTAACTGTCTCATCTGCAGCTTGCACGCCATTTGATTAATAATTTCCTATATGAATAGGATACATCTTTAGAACGTATTCCACACAATAGTGGGAGCAATATATATAGTATACACAACATCGGTAAGGACAAGAAGAACATTTATCTCTACCTGTATCTTGGGAGAAAGTGGGTAATCCATCAATGGATCATCTTTCGGCTTTGTCACAGTCATATAGTCGGCCATAGTTACTTTCTGAGCCTCGGATAGGGGCAATCCGACTGATCGGATGCGTGTTTGCGCGGCAGCATGCAACTCATCTAGAAAAGTATCCACTGCCCCACCATTACCAAAGGTGCGCACTTTGGATTGAACAGCTAAATAAGCGGCACTGCCCTTCACAACTGCAAAAGGTAATGTTAGCCGTTTCTTTTTACCCATAATCATAAACAGTTGTCTTAGTTCTTCTTCATTATAACTCTGAAATTCCCAAGTATTCGCATCAGGAAATCTACAAATGTAAATATGAATAACATCAATAGTATAGATAGGCAGATATAGGTCTTACCGTCGTTTCAATCCAGGATTCGACTTAGTGATTAAATCGTTCATTTCATCCTTATAACCACACATCACCATTGCCATATCGGCGCCTGCCTGTGCCGGTGCTAATGAGATAAGCGCATCAATAGCATCTTTATCTAATCCATACGCTTCATCAATTAATAAAATGTTCCCTCTAGCAGAGTCCATCAGTTTACTAGTACGTGATATGGTATCTTGACGATTGATACCAATAAATTCTGCTGGTGTAGTCATAAGTATTTCTCCTATATACGAGATAAAGTTGTAATACACTAGTAACTACCATAGTCAAGACGTAAAACAATATATCGACAACATTCCTAAGCAGTAATCAAGAGTACAAACCCATACCTTTAGTTAAGAATCCTGTTTCTTTCAACAATTCTGCATATATCTTCGCTACTGTAGTCTTTCCGACACCAGGATTACCTATTCAAATAGATTATTGACAAAATTAGAATAGAATCACACCTTATTACTATACCGATTACACTCCAGGCAAGTGTGCACTTCCTACCTACAAAAGCTTGATTCAAAAGCGGAATATTGGGAGGTATTTGCAAATCATTTTCAGCTTCCCATACACTATTCAATAGCGTCATTAGCTGATCTGTCTTCTCTTTTACTTGTTTAATACCCACCTAAAAAGAATAACGAATCAATACCAACTGTACATAGCATAGTTACTCTACCGCTCGACACTACATATGCATAATACCTACCATTCGTTGCAATTGTTTATAGGCTTCAAAGTTCTCTGGAACAGGCTTCTTTCCTATTTAAAATACAGTACATAGATGTGTATGATTGGATTCACGCACCATCCACATTAACACGCATATATATACATGCCCGCACACACATTCATATAATAATTAAAAAAAACATACCTAGAATATCCTCTGTAGTGAAGATAAAATCACCCGTATCACCAATCCGATCATAGTATCTATCCTTGACGCGTAACACATAGTTCCTCACTTCACGGGCATTGCCAAAGCCTTCAACACCCGAAGAGCGTTCAATACGGCGCCCTACTACCTGGGACAGAGCCGTGTTGTAGGTCCAAGTTCGCCCTTCGGCTGTCTTCATATCCCGTATCAATTTATCAAATATCTGACTAAACTCCAGAGATGTGTAATCCTTCAATGTGACAACATTAGGAAATCGTGACGACAAACCGGGATCCATAAGCATAACCTGTTAGCCACACATAGTACTAAGATATTGTGCAATACATTCGATGCAACAATTGCACCCTACCTTCTTGAAGTGGGACGGATAACCAGCCAATATAAAACTCAGCTTATCCCTATGATTTTCCCCTAATAATAGCAAGAGTGAAATAATTTCCATTCCCTATATAAGAGGCCGTATAAACATCTAGTGTTGAGTATTATGCAATAGCATGCAGTTGAAGCAGAGAAAACACAGTTAATTCGAACATAAGTTCGAAATTACTTACTTTCGAGGCGCTCAATAGCTGACCCACTTCATCGACAAATATAATACCACCAGGTGGACTTGCATCCAATAGCGGTTGGACAATTTGTTCGAGATGATCGGCTCCTTTGCGAGCTAACTCCCCTATGTGTTGTGGCGGGACATAACCATAAAAAATATATATAATTATGTGTAATTAATCGGCTCTTGAAATGCAATGAAACTATAACATCGTTGCATTATCTTACCTCCTGAAGTCTGAATATATCGCTTTAGCTTCGGGTTCGCCAGATTCTGATTGGCATTCTGAAGTGCGGCATTTGCAGTGTTGAGTCCTTGTGCAGAGCTGGTATGCTTGGCTATCTCTCGTTCCCACTCTAGCTTCAAATCTCTAAGCTCTCCCTCAGATTTTAGTTTCATATCCGTGCATTGTTTCGAATAGTTATCAACACTTTGCTTCATCGATGTCATGGTATACGTTGCATTAGAAGCACAGACAGTATCGACCTGTGTCTTAGTACGCTGAATATAGTCACAGGCTTGTGATAAATATTCTTCATGGTTACGCTTGGCTAATTCATACTTGTATTTAGCTCGCATCTCATGTATATTGGCCATATCCTTCTTCAACTGTGCCTTATCTACATCCATCTGAGCTTGATGGGCAGTCTCTTTGGTTCTCTTCTCTTCAGCTTCCTTATCTTCGTTATCGCTGTCGTCACTCGCACGTATGCCTAGCCCAAACAATAACGCTGCAAGTAGATCGGATAGAGTGGTTTTTCCTATGTATTCATATATACACACAGATCAGATTAAGTAGTTTTCTCGTATCAACACGATCATGTCTTACCTGTTCCTGGGTTCCCTTCCATGCGATAATTAAAATTCTCTCCGCTTCCTATGAGATTTATACACATTATGTTACGCAGTTACTTCTGAAAACAGCAGCTGCGTCGTTTTACAGATAGTGAATATACAGCAGCAACAATCAAGAAGACAGTCAATAACACATACCTGGATCACTATGCAATACAACTCGTTTAAACAACTGCAAAACATACGACTTGAAGTCTTCCACTCCGCAATACGCCATAATTTTGTCCACAGTAGTGATAGCACGCTTATATTTATCTGATTTGGCGGCAGTTAGGTTCTTCTTTACATCTGCCCACTCTTCCAACTTAGTTTGATACACTTTGCGTTTATTTATCTCCTTTTTGTTGGCACCGTTAAGCCGTTTATTCGGACTACTACTGTCACTGCTATTCGCATTACTCTGCTCTTTAATAATTTTAATATGGTCGCATATACTAATTTCACGGTTAATAAACTCCATATAAGGATTGTCCATTTGATAGTGCTTAACATATTGGAAGAAAAGTTTTCTCATTTCATCTGCGTGCTCAAAATCACCGCGCTTACGTTCCACATATGCACATGCTAGGAAGTAAATAGGATCAAATAGAGAGTCACAAGTACATTGTTTTACTGTTGAGTCACTATTACTAGGCTTAGTCGCAGCGGCAGCGGCTGTGTTAGACTTGTTATTACCATTACTGTCAGTACAGTCCGCTGACTGCCAACTAACACAGTATTTTTCCAAATAATCCGTAGCTTCTTGCAAATACGTAAACTTCTTATCAACACACAATCTAGCCTCCTTAGCCAATTCTGACGACGTATAACGGTCACTACCATTGCGATCTAATTCCAACAATCCAAATACCGAGTAGATAGAGGGATATTTGCTCACTTGTGTCGCAGAATCGTCGTGTAGAAGCTCCATAAACAGCTCTTCGGACGGTTCATTAGCAGTACCACCGGTAGCACTCCCCGTACTAAATGCTTTCTTGAACAATTCTCTTTGCTTGATCATTCGGTCGGGTAATGGTCCCTTAGGTAGATACACCTCCGACAGCACAACTTCCTTTAGCTGATAAGTCATATAATTTGGCTGGGAAACAACGACTTTCTGGAGAACTTTCGCTAATGGAGACGCAGAAGAGCTGCCAGTACTACTCGATTGTGATACGCCTAGTTCTAGCAACCCAAATCGCACAGAAAGTCTTGTTAGATCCATACTCGTAATGTAACTGCTTCTGCCTATCGGAATGTTCTCGGATTCTTCCATAAAGTATGTCAATGAAGTGCAAATATCTGCCAGAGCATTATATGCTTTCTTCTCAGAGAACTGATGGTAGTCATTGTCTTGAGGTGTTACACTATCATCTAATACCAAGTTCAAAGCAATCATATAGAGTTTTTTGACTGACAACGAAGGATGATTTTCTGCTGTATTCGACGGAGAGAATATCTTGTCATATACTAGCCTATTGGTGAGCTTTGCATTCAAATATTGCAGCACATTATCCGATAACTGAATTTCTCCAGTGCATTCTCTCGCTAAATGCTTATATGCCAGAGCTGATGTAGGGACCAACTGCAATGATTTCATCGTCATAGCTATGCGCGATAAAGGACTTCTTGCACCACCACTACTTTTACACTTTGCGCACATAGATAAACATGGACAGATTTTCATCATGTCACCAGCACAACTACTTTCTATCCAATGTAAGTGAAAGCTGTCCGTGCACGTACAGTGAAAAGATTCATCATAAGCTACATTGCACTTCAGAAAATGTTTAGCTCTTGAAATCCACGAAATAGAACACTTCAATCTAGCATCATTAAGATCAGACATGATTTCGCCCTCGAGATTCAGAGGAGAAATATGATCTCTCAATCACGAATCCCCGACAATGGCCGACATGAACCAAATTTGCGAAGAGGGACGACGAGGATTCACCGGCACGCTATGATATTAATGTAAATATATGATTGTTGTAATAATGCCAACAAGATTTCATATGATACTAGTGTGCACTTGTACTGTGGGTAGGTTTTTGTAGGCAATACAGCAACTTTTGACAAGTAATTTGATATGGTCGGATTAGATCTTTCCGCAAAAAGAACATTCCTTTGTCGTTCCCACCTCCAACTCACACAAGAAAATGAATTCGTGCGAAATTGCATCTTGCGATATTGCGGTAGGAGATAAACTCTCCGTGGGAAATCACACCACATCACTATATTGTGGCACGTTGTTAAAGGATACACGTAGCTTACCTGTAGTATTGAAACGTTTCCATAAATGCAATTGGAATTCAAACACTCGGAACTCAGTCACTCGGGAAGTCCACACATTGAAAGAGCTGTCTCCGCATAAAGGGATCGTTTCGGTTTTCGGTTATTGTGTGGATGAAACTCACGTATCGGTAGTGATGGATCAGAAGGAAGGAGCTGAGTCGTTGCAGCACGTAGTCGACCGACGAGAGCTCTCTCGGAGTGATGAGTTGAGCATACTGGAGCCATACGAGCTGTTGGCTATGTGTATCTCTCTGGTTGATGTGTTGGCCTACTTGAGCACGAAGAACATTTGCCACGGTAGCATAAGCCCTAAGACCATCCTGACTATTGGTAATATGGCTGTGCCTTCTAGTTTCGTTCTTACTGGCTTCGGCCATGCTCTCTGCTCCAACTCCAATACCGAACAAGATACCAGTGATGTTGTCTACAGTCCACCTGAAGCGCGCCGGCTCTGCTGTGGTATGGACGATGTGCTAACTTGTAAAAGTGACGCATGGTGTTTGGGAGCAATATTATTGCACTTGGGTACGAACTGTACAATTGATGGCTGCACAGAAGGTAATGGCTCAGAAGTACTTATCCGTAGTAAACTGCGGGCGAAGACGTGGAAGCTCGAGACAGATCTGAACCCCAAACTAGATCAATCGAATCGACTATGGACTCAACAGCAGAGGGTTGTTCAGCACGTTATTGCTAGTAGTCTGGTCTCAGAACAAAATCTGCGTTTGGATATGAGTCAGCTGTTGTGCAGTGAGCTGTATGCGGCGTCTCTACAGTTAGCCGACGAGTTAGGACAACGCTACAAGCAAGTATGTGAGCAGTCAGATATCTTGCAAAACGATAAGAAAGGGTTACTGGAGCAAGTTAACCTTTTGAATGGCCTTGTGAACACTAAGGACGCTAACATTGGTGCACTAACTATCAAAGAAACTGAGCTTAGGAATTCTATCAGTATTGAACAGGAGGAGATTGCTGTATTGCGCCAGCAAATTGCAAACAAGGATGATGTAATTACTGATAAAATGAAAGCAAACCAAGAGTTGGCTAGCAGTATACAAAAGACCCAACAAGCGTTTACGCAATTAGAAACCGTTACTACTGCTAAAGTTACTGGTCTAATTGTTGAACTTTCTGAAATAAAGAAAACGCTTCAAGATCATCGGGAAACAACAACTACAGTTACTGACTCATTGAAACTCATTATTACTGCTAAAGACGCTCTATTAGCTACCGATCAAGCAACAGTAGCAAAGTTAACTGCTGATCTCGTCGCTAGTAATACCCTATTGAAAGCAAATGTCGCCAACAACGAACAACAGGTTAAAGATAACCTGGCAATGATCACCGAAAAGAATGCCGAAATAGAGAATTTGCGAGCTGCTATCTTAGAAAGGGATAAATTGATCGAAGGTTTATTGAAACCAGTTGTAAATGTTAGCAAAAGTGAAACAAAATATAAATTGATCATGGATTTAACTGAGCCACCGGTAGCTGGGCCACCGGTAACGGAGCCACCGGTAACTGAGGTACCGGTAAGCACAGACAAAACGCGAAAGAATAGGAAGAAGAAGAGATACTATTATGGCAAAAGCTGATGGCGATAGTGATAGTAACGTACTTGTATTAGACGTGTTGCTTGTAAAGTAACTACTTGATTGAGTAGCACCTTTTCAAAGGGCACAGCACGCCGGCGGAACACTTTTCTTGGTCGCCCACACAAATAATGAATTCATTCGAAATTGCAGCTTGCGACATTGTCGTAGGAGATAAACTCTCCGTGGGAAATCACACCACATCACTGTATTGTGGCACGTTACTCAAAGACAATACGCGTATACCTGTAGTATTGAAGCGTTTCCATAGATATAATTGGAACTCAAACACTCGGAACTCAGTCACTCGGGAAGTCCACACATTGAAAGAGCTGTCTCCGCATAAAGGGATCGTTTCGGTTTTCGGTTATTGTGTGGATGAAACTCACGTATCGGTAGTGATGGATCAGAAGGAAGGAGCTGAGTCGTTGCAGCACGTAGTCGACCGACGAGAGCTCTCTCGGAGTGATGAGTTGAGCATACTGGAGCCATACGAGCTGTTGGCTATGTGTATCTCTCTGGTTGATGTGTTGGCCTACTTGAGCACGAAGAACATTTGCCACGGTAGCATAAGCCCTAAGACCATCCTGACTATTGGTAATATGGCTGTGCCTTCTAGTTTCGTTCTTACTGGCTTCGGCCATGCTCTCTGCTCCAACTCCAATACCGAACAAGATACCAGTGATGTTGTCTACAGTCCACCTGAAGCGCGCCGGCTCTGCTGTGGTATGGACGATGTGCTAACTTGTAAAAGTGACGCATGGTGTTTGGGAGCAATATTATTGCACTTGGGTACGAACTGTACAATTGATGGCTGCACAGAAGGTAATGGCTCAGAAGTACTTATCCGTAGTAAACTGCGGGCGAAGACGTGGAAGCTCGAGACAGATCTGAACCCCAAACTAGATCAATCGAATCGACTATGGATGCAACAGTATGAATTAGTTCAACATGTTGTTAAGAATAGTCTGATTTCGGAACAAGATCTGCGATTGGATATGAGTCAGCTGTTGTGCAGTGAGCTGTATGCGGTGTCCCTGCAGTTAGCCGACGAGATAGGAAGACGGTGCAACGAAGTACGTGAACAGTCGGACAGCTTGCAAAACGATACGAAAACCTTGCTACAGCAAGTCACCAGTTTGAATACTTTTGTGAAGAAGAAAGATGCTAGCGTTAACGCGCCTACTAACGACCTGGCAATGCACTGTGAAGGGAATGGTCAAATAGAGAGAATAGAGTCTGCCAAGTCAATGGATAAACTGATCGTAGATTTATCGAGCCCAGTCGTAAGTGCTAGGGATATCCAGCCACAAAATACCGTATTCATAGACTTATCGATCCCAGCTGGAAGTGTAAGTGAGATCCAGGCACAGGATAAATTGATAATAGATTTATCGAACTTTTAGTGATATCGTAGGATACGATATGGTGACCATAGATTTAACTGAGGCACCGCTAAGTACAGACAGAAAGCGCCAGGAGACTGAATAGACTTGCTGCAGACACCATAGGTCGAAATGCTATTAGAACTACGTCGATGTTGGGTGTTGGTAGTAGAATATCACTTACCCTAGAACTGTTACTTTTAAAGTAGCTATGTGAGTGATGTCGTATGTTTTTGTGAATGTTAATACATTGTGGTACCTGGTCAATCCTCTATATTGTCACTCAAAACGATACACAGCCTTTACTACAGGGTTAAATTATGACGATATACCTACAACTACCGTTATTAATAAACACTGCCAACGCTTATATAACTGCATGCTAAAATCACTCCCATGTTATTTAAATACTTCATACATGTAATTCCATAGCAGTACTATTATTCCATAGCAGTACTATTATTCCATAGCAGTACTATTATTCCTCCTTAAATTTACAATACACAGAGCCTACTCTTGAATAATCTAGTGGGAAGGCGGGGTGGTTAGGAATCACTGCTTATATAAGATGTCTAATCATACTTTGTGTCAAAGATTCCGCGTCACAGTTCCTCCTGGAGCAGAGTCTGGACAGCTGTTTACAGCCATTTGTAATGGTGAACAAGTGATGGTTCAATGCCCAGGGAACTGTCATCCAGGAGATCGCTTAATAGTAGCATTTCCTAAGCAGCAGCGGTACTCCGTAGTAGTTCCGCCAGATGTAGCATCTGGACAACTATTCAGAATAATCGTGAACAATCAGCAGCTTCCAGTAAAGTGCCCGCATGGAGTTCGACCTGGCCAAAGTTTCTCATTTGCTTTGCAAACGTTTGAAATTAAAGTAAGTGAAACATTTCAGCCGGGACAATTGATTCCAGTAACTGTTTACAATCAAAGATATTTCGTCAAAACTCCTCCCAACACTCAACCAGGGCAAAAACTCCAATTTCAGGTAGCTATCGTCTGAATCGTCAATGGCAGAGTAATGAAACTTTTGTATAGCTCTTTGTCTGCTTGCAGTGTCAACATGGATACGTGCATTTGAAGATAGCGATACGCAATTATGATGCTTTTGTTTTGAAAACTGAAGAGTCAGAACTGTGCAAACAATTATATGCTTACATATACTTACATAACTACATACATATAGTCATTGCCATGTACTTAAATATTAAATATCTATAACAGTACTCTCATATAACGATTGAATACTGTAATACTAGTATATATCCTATACTAGATACTAGACAGAATTTTACTATATACACAAATCAAAAATACTTACAGAACAATTCTATTGAACAAGTATAATCGATGTCATAATTGCAAACGTCGGGACGACAACGATTACATGCGTCTACACTGACATTTTGTTGTGTTTCCGCATTACATACTGTCCGCGGATAGTCTTAAGATTTCTTATATATTTCCCGTTATTCCTGTTCTCAACTCAGTGCCTTATATATATGTATCGCTACAAGAGGCATAAATAATGTGTATCGATCTATATACAGTGTACTACCACGTACTCATATAGACTATTATAGAGAGAGATATCCGTATGTTTATTGCAAGATACTGTGATCAAAGTGGATCTTATCACGATCAAAAGAAGTATACTGCTCGGTACTGCTGTCGTCATCACTACCTTGATCACTACGGTAAGATTGTACACGAGCATTCTTCTTTAATTCTTTTTGATATTGGTCGTGAAGACTTTCTTGATGGGACATATTAGCATCTTGAAGCTTGTAGATGTCATCGATACTACGAGGCAGAAATTTCACTTGTGGGATTGATACAGTCGATTTCAATTGGTTATTACTGGTGTTGGCGGTTGAACTAGCCGTATTATTTCGACTGAAAATGACTTTTTCCGTTCTACTATCACTACTGCTAACTGGTCGATTGCATGTATCAACATAGGAACCATTGGACAACTGAAATCTCACAGCTTTCTTACCGCTTCTCAACAGCTGACTATTGCTATTACTAATACTCAATGACAAACCAGTACTACTACTAGTAGTAGTATTACTTATCTGGCTACTCATACTCGCATTTAAGTTATATAGCTCAGAGTTCTTAAGACAACTCCTTAGTTTTGTCGCAAATAACCCTGTAGACACAACATTATTTGCTGTAGTTGCAGTTGAATCGGTTTTACTAGGTGTAGTACTACTACTAGTAGTAATATCGTGTTGTATTAGCATTGGTGACACAAATCCGCTTACAATCTCATTGGAATAACTATTATAGATACTATTATTACTACTGTCTGTACCCATATGATTAGCATTTTGTTTATTGTTCGTAAGGGCAGCAATCCCGCCGGGGGTTGCTGCAGGTGTGGTAGTACTAGTTCCGGTCTTCCTATTATACACCCCTAACCCTCTGAAAGAGAAGTTACCAGCATTCATTTGTTGAATCGCTGCTACTGTCTGTTGAGACTGTTGCAATTTCGCACGTGCTGCTCGGAGGGCTGCTGTAGCAGCGTTCTTTTCTTCAGTAATCACTCGTAAATCCGCAGAATTATTGTGTTGACTATTCAAATAACTAAACCCAGATGTAGCTATATTATGCATGTTAGTGACCATACCGTTACTACCGATACTATTCGCATAACTAGTAGTACTAGTAGAACCGTCTTCTCGACTCCCTGGACGGCTGTTCGTGCTGGGTGTTCCGGGCTTCGTAGTCGGGGAAGTGTCCGTACTAGCAGTAGTAGCAGTAGTTGTACCAGTAGCTTTATTCGGTGTTGTATTGGATGCATTATTAGTTGTCGCACTGTTAGCATATGCCGCCATAGCCGAGGTATCATTCGAACTGCTAGTTTTATAAGAAACTACGTTACTGTTGTTTGAACTGTTATCTATCGATGGACTCTTTCTAGCAGCATAACCACTACCACTACTAGCGAAATTACCACTCATATCTACCGGAGATACAAATGCTCCATTACGGCTACTACTAGTCGAGGAAAAATCTGTTGTACCCACTATAGTATTAGGTGCGGTATTTTGAGGATGGCGGATTTGCGTACTTATTGGTGGCGGAGACATTGATGCTTGTCTCTTAATCGTATCACTATTACTGTATACAGTAGAATGACTATTGTGACTGTTACTATTACCAATAGTATTCGTACTACTTGTCAATGCACCAATAGACACTGTAGTAATGCTATTGCTGACATTACTACTACTAGTAGTAGTATTTCCTTTCTTGGTACTGATAGTGTCACGAATGGCTGATGGTGCTGTACTAGGCTTTTGTGACGTAATATTAGCACTACCAGCACTAGCTGATTTCGTAGATACAATCTTTGAGTTACTGTAGGTATAATTAGCAAAAGATCCACTGAAACCACTGGTTGTTCCGGCCAAATGATTGGCCTTAATCGGTGTAATGTTGATATTGTTGCGTGCAGCAGCTGTCACTGACGAGACCACGGAATTGCCGTTATTACTACCACCCAAAGTAGAATTATCAATACTACTATCACCTTGGAAGGCGATACCACCACCATTATTATTATTAGTGTTCGCACTGCTACTACTTGTAGTAGCATTGTGTAGCGTAGCCGTACTACTACTACTACTAAATGGTGCAGGAGAGAACCTACCAGTAGTATTAATTGAAGTAGTAGTATTACCAGTATGTGTAGAACTGTTTATAATGTCGTTATTGTCATTACCAATGTTGTGGAGTAGTGGTGAGCCTGTACGGATACTGTTACTACTACTACTTGGAGAGTACGTAGGACTACTTCGTGACAGATTATTGATATTGCTAATGCTACTGGTAGTAGTATTAAGATTTAGATCAGTATTTACTGGATTACTGTATTGGAATTGAGACCCTACAGTATGTAGCTTCGTAGTAGCACTACCAAGACTAAAGCTGCCACTAATAGATGGTGTCTCTGGTCTACTGTTGGATACACTATAACTACCACTCATACTTTTGTTAATTGTGTGACTAGTAGGGCTAGTGTCGAGACTAACAGATGCTGTTATGTTACTGCTATTACTGCTGTTTTTGGTGGTACTTCTTATCGGAAACGAACTCCTCTGCTGTTGAGGTGAACTATCAATAGATGCATGTGTAGTAGTAGTATTAGTAGTAGTTGTTGTTGTGCCTCTATACACCATCTCATGAGATGACACATTGCTACTATCAGGACGTTTAGGTATCGTAGAAGCAAAGTCATATGGTGAAGTATTACTAGTATTACTGTTAGTATAATTAGTAGTAGAACTGTACGGTTGTTTGTTGCTATCCATTGTCAGTCCTCGGTTACTGTTAATACTACTCACGTTACTGTCGTAATAACTAGGGTTTTGTTGCATATTTCCATCATAAACAGAATACTTGCCATATAAATTCGATCCGCCCTTAGTAGTAGTAGTGCTACTACCACCTTTCAATGAGGATTGAAGGCCAGCTGCATCCATTACTGTACTCATGTTACTATCATAACGCTTGCTTTCGTTGCTACCAGGTCGGTTGAGATAATTCTGGTCGTTACCACTCGTAAACGATGAGTAAGAGAGTAAAGTGGCACTCTCTGTGTTCGAATAACCATTCGGCAGAGATTTCTTAACAGAATTACTATTGTTATTAGTAGTAACCGTACCAGTCGGTTCACCATACACACCACTATTACTGCGCTGTGGGGTGATATTCCCGCTATTACTATTTTCGGAAGGCAACTGGGCTATTCCAGTCCCAGTACTGCTACTACTATTATTTAATTTTCGCTTGATGTTGATTACAGGGCCATGCTTAGGTGTCGCCAGGTTCCTTAGCTTCGATTCAGTTATTACTGGCGGTGTAGTACTAGCACTAGTAGTAGTAGCAGGTGTCGTAATAGTAGCAGCAACAGTAGCTGCAGTAGTACTGGCAATATTGGTCATCACTACCGCTGTAGTAGCCGGTGCTTTTATGGATGTAGTCGCTGTGGCATTCAGCACAGTATACGTATTCGTACTAGGTGTATTAATCGTATTACTACTAGTAGTTTTACTATCTGTGCTATCACCACTGGGCACTGTTCGTATCATTCTTAACAACTTCATCGGTCCACCACCTGTACTTCCACTGGCAGTAGCAGTAGGTGCTGGTAATTTAGACTTATTTGTTGTATTCACAGTATTCGTATCTAGACCTTTCACGTCATTCGATAATACAGAAGTATTGGTCTTCTCACTGCTATTGCTCGACTTGACGCTACTCGTAGTAGTAACACTAAGTACTGGAGTACTTGTTGAACTAACTAAACCACTTCCCCGATTCACAGGAGAGCTAGTGCCAATCAGACAGGCATTCCCAGCGGATGCACTGCTCGCAGGAATGCTATTACTACTACCAGTAGTCGAAACGGAAGTGTTACTAGCTGAACTACTTTTGTTGATTTTGTTACTCAACTCTGCAGTGTTGGTGGGAAATTCTTTCATTTCAAAGAAAGTATATCCACCGCCACTTGATACAGCCTTCACTAACCCAGTTGATGGATCCACTTGATTTCTTTGTCGAATTTTAGCCGCATATTGTTGAGCCATTGAAGTACTGCTGCCGGCAGTTGCATCAGCAACTCCAGCACTTGTCGAAGCTGGAACAGGGATTATTGACCCAGATTTAGACAGTAGTGCTTGACCAGATAATTTTTCAGACTTTTCTGGTACTGTCTGCTTTGTATTTGTCCCGGTAGGTGTAGGTCGATTTGGTCGTTTCATTGCAAACTTAATTTCAGGTGACTGTACTATGAGTTTCGTCTCCTTAGTTGCATGAACTGATTCAACCTCCGATTTTTCCTGCATTTGTGGGATGACAAACGACGGTACTTGTGAAAATGAGACGACACCACTAGTTCCCATTCGATTTTTTGTCGTCACTACTGGAGACTGAAAACGATTGTCTTCTGCATTTGCAGCCTATGAAAGATGCAATATTTTATGTCACGTAAAGACTGGCATAGAGAACTTACTTTCGAAGTCATTATAGTGGCTCGTAATGCTCAGTCATATTGGCCAACAAGCGATTCTTTTCGAAACCAACAATAACCCAACTTAGCAAAACGGACAGGACTGACGATAGTGTTGCGTTTTTATTCGTAATTTCAAACAATCTTGCAATGATCCACTGTGATCATCAATTAACAATGGGAATACTGATCTTTAAAGCTCTACTAGGTCCTTTAAACGTGGTTTTACGATATCGGCACAGATATTTGTCTGGGTCTACCAATCTTAAGTTTATTAAACGATTATACAATGAGAAAAAGTTTAGAAAAACAGAACAGTTAGTACTAGTTGAAGGCCATAGGCATGTGCTAGAGATGCTTGCAAGAAACATGACACCGAAGATTTGCGTTGTTTCTCCTAAAGCGTTCGATCTACCTCTTGGCTTGGAGCTGAAACAACAGCTACGATCGTATACAGAAGTGTCGGACATAGAGTTACAGAAAATTACAGACACAGAGTGTTCTCAAGGTGTAGTAGCTGTATTCCGTCAGCCTGCCACAGATGTTAACAATCCAGCAACTGTAGAAAACCTAATACGGCATGTTAATGCTAGTAACAGCAATCCACGTAGCGGAATTAGTAATCCTTTCACTGTTTTACTGCTCGATCACGTACAAGACCCTGGAAATATGGGTACATTGATCCGAACAGCATATGGATTTGGCGTTTCTTGTATATTAGCTGTGAACTGCTGTGAAATTTATTCACCGAAGGTATGTAATGTTGCATTTTCACTTCGTTTCCAAAAGAAAAGTATAATTATTTCTCGCTTGTCGACAGGTGACGCGATCATCATTAGCATTGAATATGTTAACCCATGAAATGCCAATTATAACCGCATCCATCCATGAAGTAGCACCCGTGGAAGACAAGACGGCAGATAAAGATAGTCATACAAACGATAATCACGTGAATAATGAAAGAAAAAACCCACCGGTCGTGACTTACGCTAGCTTAACCAATATACTGCGGCGCGTGGTACAAGAGCAGCAATTTATCAACCATAAAAACATTCATATATTAGCTGCCGTTCCACCGAACTATGGTAGTGGTAGTAATAGCAATAGTAGTAACACGAATAGTAAACTGATCAATCGCGATGACATTAATCGATTGCATGCAGAAGCATGTAGGAACAATTTGGCTACTTATGTGGATCCAGCAACTAAATACGATGTCTTCACCGCTATACAACATAGAAATCGTGGTTACTGCTGTGGTAGTTACTGTAGACATTGTCCGTACAATTATGTAAACGTTTCTTCTAGTCTGCTAAGTAAACAGATTGATAGAGTTGGTAAGTATGTCATGAAGAGTACTGCTCTTGCTGACGTCATACACTCATCGTCACAAGGTTGTGTACCATCTACAGAGCATAGTACTAGCATCTTCAGTAGTAGTAATAGTAGTAGTAGTAGCACTCAACTGACTATGCAAGATGTCTATATGCTAGTACTCGGATCAGAAGCACATGGTATCACTACCACTACCATGCAGTGGCTGCATCAATTGCCCTTGGAACTGAAACAAATTGGTCAATCAACCCAGGAGCAGAACAGCAGCAAACGGAAGAACAACACGGCAACTGCTTTGAAAGCAGCCACTCGAAAGATAGTTAGGGATACGTTGCCGCAGAATAGTTATGCTACGATGCTACACTATGTGACAATACCAATGCATCTGCGCGTTCAACATCCTATAGCTAGTTTGGCTATGAGTAGCACCAACGAAGCGAAACGAAACCCCTCTAAGACCGCATTGACAGTAGAAGGTCAAGACGTTAACAGTGAATTAAATAGCCTGAACGTTGCTAGCGCTGGAGCGATACTAATTTATGAAATGCACAAGCAGTTATTACAATAGCAAGTTTAGTGTACTGTAAATACGGTACGGTACTGTAGTTTACTGTTTATAATGTAATAAATGCCGATGTACTACAGCTTCTCCGTGACGATAACCAATCCAATTCGAGTTTATTATATTAAGGTTCAGTTACTGTTACAACTGAGAGATACAATTATCGTCTCATCAATTTAATTCAGTGGCAAGCACAACATTGCACCTATTCATTTACTTATACACTACTCGGACAATAGCAAATCCATAATTAATGCAATACAACTGCACTATTCTCTACGATTCGTCGCTGTTTATTCAGTTTTGTAATCTTCTTACTTAAATTTTTGCGCTTTTTCTTGGCTGCATTTAGTAGTGACGCTTTGCAAGCTGCATCCGCTTTGGCAGCTGCTAGGGCTGCTTCTGTGGCGGTGAGGGCGTTATCTTTGTTAGAAACACTTGCCTGAATAGATGTCAAAGCTTGTTTAGCAGAAGTTAGAGCAGCATCTCTGTCAGTCAGTGCGGCTTCGACTCTAGTTAATTGATCTATTTTGACTGTAAGGGTTGTTTTCAAATCTCGGACTTCCTCTGTTAATAAGCTAACATCCCGATCAGCTTGCTCCTTGCACAACAGCAACTCACTTGACATAGATGTTAACTGCGCGGATAGCTCTGTAGATATCTCATGGTTCTTTACGGTTAACTCTATGTTTCGTTCGTTGAGAGCGGTAATTTGGTCATCACGACTAGTAATATCCCGTGACATCTCAGCTGACACTTTATATAAGGGATTTGCAAGTACCTCCTGTGCAGACAATCGGTTGGCTTCACTGCACACTAGACATCCTTGAATGATAAATTTCACCAATTCACACTGCTGCGACCATGAGGCCGTTTCTGTTGCACTCATTTGTGGCAGTGTGTCCCTCTCAAATTGCCACGAGCCATCACGTAGCTTACTTCGAATGTTCACTTCATTTGAATCTTCGGTGTCATAGATCAAAAATCCAGTGGCAGCATATAACAGGACCGCACCGAAGCTCCACATATCACTCTTACAAGTCAGGGCACCATCCATGCCACTACATAGCCGGTGCACTTCTGGTGCACTGAATGGACCTGCTTCGTATATCAGTTCGTCGAAATCGTTCGTGCACCCCCCACTGCTTCCAAAGCCTGTCAACCGTACCATATTCCTAGGGTTGATCAGAATATTGGACGGATTAATATTGCCATGTTGGATTGCTTTGTCTTGCAATGCTTGCAAAGCCCCAGCTATATGTAGTGCAATTGACAACATAGTAAACCTGCGTAAAGGTAGTGATTGTAGATTCAGTATTGAGAAGTAGTCTTTAACATTTTCCATTACTACCGATACTGCGCCGGACTCCACCACATATCCTAGCACTTTCACTGTCAATGCATCGTCTGCCAACAGAGACAAGTTGTAGATCTCGCTGACGATTTGATTTCGCATAGTGCTGCTCCAAATTGTATGCCTATATCGTCTGACAACCACTTCCTTGTTAGATTCTGCGAGGAATGCAGAATACAGGATACAGTGCTTGTCCTCCCTGATCTTTGGGCCTATCACAATACTGTCAGGAGCAATCTCAAGGTGGCTTCGTTTCATCTCGTTGTACAGTTTCTTTGGGAGGTTTGACACGTGGAACGGCCCGGCGGATTCCTCGTTCTGTTCACGAAGCGACCAAGGAAACCATGCATCAACTTGAAATTGCACCTAATATCATTACAATTGGCCCCAAGCTTGCAGAAGACGATCGCTGTATCCTCCATTCCGGATTCCTCACAGAGTCTAACAAGGAGGTAGTCATCAGACGCTACAAACTTTCTTCCTGGACCATTTCCATGCAAAATCGTATCATCAGTGAAATCTATTGTTTGTCGCAGCTCGAAGATAGTTCCTCGATAGTGAAAGTGCTAGGATATGTGGTGGAGTCCGGCGCAGTGTCGGGGGAAAG
>JADMIO012752918.1_pt1 | contig 23231 bp, 16 predicted proteins | sample 8958161 | NCBI WGS metagenome assembly JADMIO01 (sample SAMN16585339, study PRJNA669376) | soil metagenome | isolation source: Crop rotation soil | place: USA: Cullars Rotation, Alabama | collected 2011 | reverse complement strand
CTTTCCCCGCTGCTGGCGATCGATCCGCAAAACAAACTCGTCGAGCCGGTGACGAACTGGCTGGTGAAGAACCGGCGCGGCGCGCAGTGGAGCAACACGCGCGACACCGCGATCGTCGTGCTGACGCTCAACGACTTCTTGCGTGTGAGCGGGGAGGTGCAGCCGGTGGTCGGTTATGAATTACTGGTCAATGGAACTCCCGTAACCAGCAAACAGATTACGGCGGCTGATGCTTTGAGCGCGCCGAGCAAGTTTGCGATCTCGCGCGAGCTGATTCGTGACGGACAGAACGAGATCACGATCGTGCGCAAGAACGGCAGTGGTCCACTCTACTTTTCAGCGCAGGCCGAGTTCTTCAGTCTCGAAGAACCACTGAAGCCGGCCGGCAACGAGATCTTCGTGCGCCGCGAGTATTTCAAACTCGTGAATCATCCGACGCTGCTCAAAGGCTACGTCTCCGAGCGCGTGCCGTTCAATGACGGCGATACGGTGAAGAGCGGCGATCGGATCGAAGTCGTATTAACGGTTGAAGCGAAGAATAACTACGAGTACTTGCTGTTTGAAGATCTGAAACCGGCGGGACTCGAAGCGGTGCAGGTCCGCAGCGGCGATGGTCTGACGATTCGCGAGCTGAAGTCGGACGGGGGATTCACGGGCCGCTCGCGGTGGGTGTATCAGGAGCTGCGCGATCGCAAGGTGGCGTTGTTTGTGGACCATCTGCCGGAAGGCGTGTGGCAGGTGAGCTATGAGATGCGGGCCGAAGCGCCAGGCGCGTTTCATGCGTTGCCGGTGTTGGGCCATGCGATGTACGTGCCCGAGATCCGCACCAACGGCGCCGAGACACGAGTACGAGTAGTTGATTAGCCACAGATGAACAGATCCATGTTACCGGCTGTCGTCGAGGCGGGTCTTCGCTTCCTGGATCATCGCCTTCACCTTCGCGAGGTCGTCGAGCGTCATTGTCTGCGTCGCGCGATCGCAGATGCCGGTCGCAAGGAGCACGGCGGTGCCGCTGCGGGTTTGCCGAAACACGGCAATCTCCAGGTCGCCTAACGACGTGTAGCGCGCTTCGAATCCCGGCATGCGCGTCGTCGTTTCGTCAACGCGCACCATCGAATCAATCGCATTCAGCAGCGGCTCAATCTCTTCGTAGTCGACAAACGCGCGATTGTCATCCACTCGCCCGCCTTCTTTTTCCAGTGAGACGACGATCCCTCGCGCTCGCCCTCCGCCGCCCATCTCGCGCATGTCCACCGCGTCGATGCGCACACCGCGCACTTCAATCGTAGTGATACGCGTGAACGCTTTGATAACAACAATGCCGTGTCGATCTTCGAGCGCTTCGAGTTTGGTGCGCGGTTCGAACGGCTCGCAACCGACCTTGCGCCAGAACTCGGGCCCGGGCCGTTGGCCCAGAGCGGGAGTGCAAGCGAACAGACCAAGAGCCAGGAAAAGAACTACACGCGTGGGATGCATGGGTAATCTCTCCTTCGTAGAGGTTTCGGTCGAACGCCGGGAGAGTCAGTCCAGTGTCACCCGTAAGTAGCCTGCGAGTTCCAAAAAATCTTACCGTCCCTCAGCGCGCGTGGTTTGCGCGCCCGACGGCTGCAAGTACTTGTCGAGCCAATCGAGCACCGTGTGATACCACAGGTCCGAATTCTGCGGCTTCAACACCCAGTGGCCCTCATCCGGGAAGCTCAGGAACTTCGAGTCGATTCCTTTGCGCTGCACCGCGGTGAACAACTGCATTCCTTCACCGAGCGGCACCCGGTAATCGAGTTCGCTGTGAATGACCAGGATCGGCGTGTTGAAGTTCTGCACAAACTTGTTCGGCGACCAGCGGCTGTACATCGCCGGGTTCGTCCACGGCGTGCCTTTGAACTCCCACTCGGGGAACCAAAGTTCTTCGGTCGCGCCGTACATGCTCTCGAGGTTGTAAACGCCGTCGTGCGAGACGAGCACTTTGAAACGGAAACGCGGATCGTTGTTGTGACCGAGAATCCAGTTGATCATGTAGCCGCCGTAGCTCGCGCCCGCCGCACCGATGCGATTGCGATCGAGGTACGGATTGCGGCGCAACACGTCGGCGACGCCGTTCATGATGTCGACGTAAGCCTTGCCGCCCCAGTCGCCGCTGATCTCGTTAACGAACTGTTGACCGTAGCCAGTCGAACCGCGCGGGTTGGGCGTAAACACGACGTAGCCCGCGTTCGCAAACACTTCCGGGTTCCAGCGATAGCCCCAGCTATCGTTCCACGCGCCCTGTGGACCACCGTGAATCAAAACCAGCAGCGGCCACTTCTTGTTCGGATCGAAATTGTTGGGCTTCACGATGTAGCCGTGAATCTTGTGGCCCATCGCGCCGGTCCACTCGACGTCTTCCGCCGGTTTGAGGTTCGCGCGGCTCATGAGCTGCGCGTTCACTGACGTCAGCGCGTTGACGCCGCTGCCGTCGATATTCGACGTGTAGATCTCCGCGGGCTTGGCGACTGTGCTGGCTACGAACACAAACCTCCCGCCGTCAGGCGTAATCTGCACGTTGGTGGCGTAGACGTTGGGCACGACTTTCTGCGGCACGCCGCCGGTGATCGGTAGTTTGAAGATCGGTTCCTTGCCGTGCTCGTTCGCGGTGATATAGACGGTGTTTCCGTCAGGCGACAAAATCACGTCTTCGACTTGCTGATCGAAGTTCTTTGTTAACTCGGTGCTCGTGCCGGTCGCGCGATCGTAGGCCATCAAGCGCCAGCGATCGGCTTCGAAACCCGCAGTGGCCTGCGAACGATAGATGATGAGCTTGCCGTCGCGCGTGTAGATCGGGCCAACGTCGTAGCCGTGATTACGCTGTGTGATGTTTTTGACGGCGCCGCTCGCTAGGTTCATCACGTAGATGTCGCTGTTGGTCGAAGTGGCCTCGACCTTGTCCGGATTCCGCAGAAATGCGATCTCGCCAGAATCAGGGGAGAACGAGTAATCAACTGCGCTCGAAGCAGCGTACGGCGGCGAATCAAAATCGCCGGTCGTGATCTCGCGCGCCGCGCCGCCTTTGCTGGAGACGACGAAGACGTGCGTTCGTTTCACGTCGCGCCATTCGTCCCAGTGTTTGTAAAGCAGCCGGGTGATGATGTGGGCTTTGACTTTGCTCTGGTCCGCTTGTTCATCGCGTTTCTTGTTGCACTCGTCATTGCCGTTGCAATCGGGGTAAACGTCGGACGTGAACGCGATCCATTTTCCGTCGGGCGACCACACCGGGCCCGCGGCGCCGGTCGAGATCTTCGTCACTTGTTCCTTGTGATCGCCGTCGTGGTCCATCACCCAGATCTGACCGCCGTTGGTGTACGCGATCTTCTTGCCGTCGGGCGACCAGCGCGGCGCGCTTGATGAGGTGTCAGCGCTGGTCAAACGCTTTATCTCGCCGCCTGCGATCGGTATGACGTAGATCTGCGTCACGACCCGGTTCGCGTCGTAATTGACGTCGCCTATCGTGAAGACGACGTGACGCCCATCCGGCGACACGCGCGGATTGTCGACGCGGCGCACTTTCAGCAGATCCTCGATCGTGTAGGTACGGGTTTGGGCGCTCGCCAGTGAAGCCAGGACGAGCAACAGGACGGGAACAAAAACAACTACTCGTTTCATGTTCTTCCTCGGTAGAAATGGATTTTGAACCAGTTGGGAAAGCGTGAGTATTATTGCACAATGATCCGCCGCCTCATAGTTTCCCTCGTTCGGCTCGCGCTCAGGATCTACTTTCAACGCATCGAGGTCACGGGTCTCGAGCACGTGCCGCTCGAAACGCCGGTGATCTTCGTCCTCAACCATCCCAACGCCCTCGTCGATCCCGTGTTTCTCCTCTGTCTCGCGCCGCGCCGCGTTTCGTTTCTCGCAAAAGCGCCGCTGTTTCGCATGCCCGTCATCGGCTATCTAGTGAAAGCGCTGGATTCGTTGCCCGTTTACCGCCGGCAGGATGAGGGCGAGGACCTGACAAAGAACGAAGAGACGTTTGTCGCCGCCCGCAAACTGCTCGCGAAAGGCGGCACGATCGGCATCTGTCCCGAAGGCGTCTCGCACGACGAGCCCGGTTTGCGGCCTATCAAGACGGGCGCGGCGCGCATCGCGCTGGCCGCCATATCGACCGGCGAAGTCAAAAACCTGAAGATCGTTCCCGCCGGTCTTTACTACACTTCCAAAACACGTTTCCGCAGTTCCGCCTTGCTCTACTTCGGTACGCCGCTGACAGTCAATCCCGTTGCCCTCGAGCCCGACGGCAGCCCGCCGCGCGAAGCTGTGCGGCAACTCTCGAAACAGATCGAACACGCGCTGCGCGAAGTGATTCTCGATGCGCGTCACGAAGAAGCGCTGCAAACAATCGCGCGCGCCGAGCGCATCTTCTCGGCCGAAGCGCAGGACGGCGACAGTTTGAAAGACGAACTGCGACTGCAACAACGTTTCGTGAAGGCGTACGCAATTCTCGAAGGACATCAGCCCGAACGCCTGCGCCGGCTCGAGCAGCGCATGATTCGTTTTGAAGAAGAGTTGAGTCAGGCGGGAGTCGATGCCGAGGAACTCGCGGCGCCTTCATCGACCTGGAACGTCTTCAAGGCCATCATCAAGCGATCGTTGTTGTTCCTGCTGACGCTCGGACCGGCGCTCGTCGGTACTGTCGCACATTATCCCGCTTACCGGCTCGGCGGTTATCTGGCGACGAAGTTCTCGCGCGACTCCGAAGACGTCGTCTCGACCATCAAGATCATCTCGGCGATGCTCCTGTTTCCGCTGACGTGGTTGGTTCTGGCAGTGACCGGTTATCTGTTGTTCGGCTGGTGGGCCGCGGCGCTCGTCGTGCTGGTCATTCCCGTCTCGGGCTACGTCGCCATCATCTTCTTTGAAGAACTGGACAAGTCGATCGCGGGCATACGCGTCCTCATGTTCTTTCTGGTGAGGAGACGGTTCTTTGTGCGACTGCTGGCTGAGCGTAAGGCGATTAGAAACGAGATCGTCTCCCTGGGCAAAGAGAGTCCGATTGCGAGTGAATAAGGGTTAACTGATCAGCGACCGCTGTGAAGGGGGAATCGGTCGAATGCGAGCATGAGAATTATTTCTTGCGCGATTTGGTCTTCGACGATTTGGAGGTCTTCGTCGATGATTTGGTCGAGCGCTTCTTCGCCGTGCCGCCACCGCTTCCGCCGCGGCTCACGCTTCTGCCCCTGCGACCTTCACTCCGCAACTTACCCACTTCCATCAATTGTTCGTAAGCTCCACGAACAACGTTACGCGCCACATTGAGTGTGTTCGCAAGTTCACGTTCGCTGGGAAGCAGAGTTCCCGCTGCTAACGTTCCCGCATCAATAAGCGCATCGAGTTGTTCGCGAATCTGGCGTGTCATCGACTCCGGCCTTTTTCGATTGACACGTACATTCAGTTTCGTCGCCACCGTGTTGACTCCCTTCAAGAGATTTAGTTGTGGGGGTTCAAGTGGATTCTAGACAGGGCCATCACGAGTGTCAAACACTTTTCCTGTGAGTAAGAAAAGGTTAGACCACCGTGAACTTGTCGTGATAGACGAATTGGGCCAACACGCTTTATCAACGGACCAGGCCGTGCCGGCGTAGAATCTCTACGGTACGGTCCAACGGCAGCGCCTCGACGGTATGGCCCTTGCCGGTAACCGTCGTGGCTTTGAACAGCGAATTGTAGATGGCTTCTTCGGTCGACTCGATCACCGCCAGGAACAACGGCGACATTGCGTCGTTTGCGAGCGTTTTGATACTGCGAGGCGCATTGTGGTCGTTCTGGCCCTGCGTACGGACGCGAACATCTTCCGCCGTCGAGAAGGCGATGGCGTAGTCACCGCTGCCGTTGCTGCCGGCGGCGCCCGTGCGGGCCAGTCCCATCATCGCTCGTGCCGCCATGCGCTCGAGATTGCGCGCGTCTACGGGAGCGTCAGTGGCGATAACGACGATGATCGAGCCGTCGGCGTCGGTCTCCTTGCGGCCGCGGTTGCGCGCTGCCTGGTTCAGTTCCTCGCGGAGGTAGTAACGGTCCAACTCCTGGCCGACCGGCGCTCCGTTGATTGTCAGCACCCCGCCGAAGTTCGTCTGCACGAGCACACCGACGGTGTACCCGCCGAGTCTGGCCGGCAGTTTTCTCGAAGCCGTGCCGATGCCACCCTTGAAACCGAAAGCGACTGTCCCGGTGCCGGCGCCGACGGAGCCTTCCGCGACCGCGCCGGTTTTTGCGCCTTTGATCGCCGCGAGAACGTCGTCACGGCTGACGTGGCGGCCGCGAATGTCATTTAGATAGCCGTCGTTAGTCTCGCCGACGAGCGGATTGATCGACTGCACGTCTTCGTTGCCGGGCAGCGCGAGCATGTAATCGAGCAGGTAGTCAGCGACTCGCGGCACGCTGAGAGTCGAAGTCAACAGAATGGGCGTTTCGATCTCGCCGAGCTCGGTGACTTGCGTCGAGCCGGCGAGTTTGCCAAAGCCGTTGCCGACGAACACCGCGCCCGGAACCTTGTCGCGAAAGAGATTACCGCCGTGCGGCAGGATCGCGGTGACGCCGGTGCGCACGTTGTCGCCGCGAATCAAGGTCGTGTGGCCTACGAGCACGCCGCTGACGTCGGTGATCGCGTTGAGTGGACCAGGCGGAAGGATGCCGACCTTGATACCGAGGTCGCGAGCGCGTGGTCTGTCCTGGCTTTGAGCGGAGAATGCGGCAAGCATCATCAGCAGGATGGTTAGCAGTTGTTTCATCTGGCGGAGACCGACGCCGCGGAGCGACGCAGTGGTTCGACGGGCAGGCCGGCGTCGAGCCATGCGTTCCAGCCGCCGATGAGCGCCCGGGCTTTGGTCCAACCTGCTTGTCGAAGTTCCTGCGCCACCCGGGCGCTGGGTCGCTTCGTTTGGTCAAGCGCAGTAGGCGATGAGCCACGCCTCCTTCGGCAGCCGGAGTTCGCGCGCCTGTTCGACGACGTGATCGGGCGGCATACGGAGTGCGCCCTGGGCCATCGACTCGCTTGTTTCGATACTGCGTTCAGTGCGCACGTCGAGCAGGATCAGGGGTTCGTTGAGCCTGCGCAGGCGCTCGAGTTCTTCGAGCGTGATCGTTTGCGCGCCCCGTTCGGAAGCTGTTTCGCTGACGGGGGGCACGGCCAGGTTCGCCGCGGCCTGGATCACGCTCGGCTCGCCGCGTTGCAATTCAGTCAAACGCGTCGCGGCTGCGGTTTCCAGCTGCGGCGGTGGCGTTTGCTTCGACTTGTCTTCCTTGCAGAAGCGCGCGAGCAACATCGGCGACCCGCCGTGGATCACCACCGACAACAGCACGATCAGCGAGCAGACCGCAAACAGTCTCTCGCTTCCCGGCAAACCGGCAAACACCGCAATCAGCACCAGCAGCAGGGAACTGAGTCCGCTTGGTCCAAACCACGCGATCAGCAACCGGCCGCGGCGATCGATGTGCGAGCCGATCAACGAGAGTAGGTAAACCGGAATCCGGATCAACATCGCCACGACCGCGAAGATCACGGTCGACCAGTTGAGACCGGAGAAGCCAGTCCAGATCAAGGAGCTGCCGAAGATCACGAACGTAAACAGCAGCAGCATTTCCGCTGTCACGCCGCCATACTCGATGAAGCAGTCGCAGAGTTCGACGTCGAGCGCGGCGATGGTCATTCCGGCCGCGAAGGCCGCGAGAAAGCCGCTGCCGTGAACTGCTTCGGCGGCCGCGTAAGCGGTGAATGCGACGCCGAGCGAATAGAGTGATTCGTAGTCGCGGCGCACGCCGGTGCGTTTGCGAACCAGATCGAGAGCCGCAACCGCGACGAGTCCGACTGCGATGCCTGCTCCGGGGCCGAGAATGAAGAGATCCAGGCCGAGCTTTGCGAGAGTACCGGCGTTGACGTCGAAGTGGCCGGTAAAAGCGAGCGCGATCACGACGATGGGTAACAGCACGACGTCGTTAAGGCCGCTTTCAAGTTGCAGCGCCTGGCGTGCTTCCACTGGAATATCCCGCCGGCGCAGCAGTCCGCGCAGCAGCACGGGATCTGTCGAAGCGAGCGCGGCGCCGAGAATAGCGGCGTAGGCGGGCGGCACTTTCAGCAACCACCAGGCAGCGAGCGCGGTGATCGCGGCGCACAGCACCGTGCCCGGGCCGAGCATGCGAAACGCGAGACCGCTGCGACGGCGGACCTCGCTAATGTTGAGCGCAACCGCGTCAGTGAACAGGACCAGCGTCAGGCTCAACGTCGCCACAACGCGCAGAATCGGCGAGTCGAGCGTCATGTTGAAGACGTTGAGACCCGCGGGGCCAAGCGCCGCTCCGATCGCGATGAAGACCGCGACCTGCGGCAAGCCGCTACGATCAATCAGGCCCGACAGCAATGCCGACACGACGATGACAATGCCGATCAGCGCCAGACCTGCAACGATGAATTCGCCTGACATGTTTGTAGTCCGGGGCAAATGGTAATCGTTGAGCCACGCTTTCCGCCAGCGCGCTTACGTTCGGTGAGGTTAATTCCGAAGCCAACGCCGGAGGCGTCAACTAATGCAAGCCCAGGTTCGGTGGGGGTTAATTCCGAAGTGAACGCCGAAGGTGTTAAGTAATGCAAGCCCAGGTTCGGTGGGGTTAATTCCGAAGTCAACGCCGCAGGAGTTAACTAATGCAAGCCCAGGTTCGGTAGAGGTTAATTCCGAAGTCAACGCCGAAGGCGTTAACTAATGCAAGCCCAGGGTTGTTTCAACCCTGGGTCAACAAACCCGCAAAAGTCGCAACGCTGAAAGCGTTGGCCAACGCTTTCAGCGTTCAATCCTGTCATGTCGCGAAACCCAGGGTTGTGCCAACCACTGGGCTGAAACTGGCAAACGCCTTCGGCGTTCAAGTCAGGAGATCATTCAAACGCCGAAGGCGTTAACTAATGCAAGCCCAGGGTTGTTTCAACCCTGGGTCAACAAACCCGCAAAAGTCGCAACGCTGAAAGCGTTGGCCAACGCTTTCAGCGTTCAATCCTGTCATGTCGCGAAACCCAGGGTTGTGCCAACCACTGGGCTGAAACTGGCAAACGCCTTCGGCGTTCAAGTCAGGAGATCATTCAAACGCCGAAGGCGTTAACTAATGCAAGCCCAGGGTTGTTTCAACCCTGGGTCAACAAACCCGCAAAAGTCGCAACGCTGAAAGCGTTGGCCAACGCTTTCAGCGTTCAATCCTGTCATGTCGCGAAACCCAGGGTTGTGCCAACCACTGGGCTGAAACTGGCAAACGCCTTCGGCGTTCAAATCAGGACATCGTTTTAACTTCGGAATTCTTTAGCCGCGGAATTCGTTGACAAACTCGCGACGGTGAATATAGTCATTGCCCGATTCCCATGGCTGCTCCTCAACCAACACCACCAACTCCCAACGAAAGCGCGCGCCGGTCTCCGTCAGGCGCCGATCTCGTGCTCCTTTTGTTGCTCATCCTCGTCGGCTTCGGCATCTGGGCGGTGGTCGAGCGTGGGCTTACCGAAGCGTTGCGCAATCAGCAGCCCAACGAGCAGAAGATTTTGGCGGCGCACGGCGTCACGAGGGAAAAAGCCGAGCTCACGGACGTGCAAAACGAAACGGCGGACGTGCAGAAGTATCTCAACGCTGCGCGGCTCGAAAAGATGAAACAGGACGCAGCGGTGCAGTCGTTCGTGAACACGTACCCCGAACTCGCGAATTCAACGCCCCCCGGCAATGTTCCAGCGGAAACCACCCGCGCGTATCTCGAAGCGAGACGGCAGTCGCAAGCGGCGACCAGCCTCGTCTCATCTCTCGAAGAGCGCCTTGATACATTGAAGACACGGGCGAACGCGATCAGCTCGCAGTTGGAGATTCACCAGGAAGCGGCACAGTCGCAGTTTCGTTGGGCCAACGGCCGCTACGTTGTGCTGAAGCGAGTCGGAACTTTCGCGGCGACGCTGGTCATCGTCATCGCGCTGATGGCGCTGGTGCGCTGGGTGCTTTGGCTGCTGGCAAAGAACAGAAGAATGTCAACAACTGAAGGCTTCCGGCCGTTCGTGTTTGCGCTGGCCGCGCTCGTGGTGCTGTTCGCTTACGATCAATTCAGTTACGCCGGCGCGGCGTTCGTAGGCATTCTCATCCTGTTATTGTGGCTGCGACGGATCAACTGGCCGAACAAGCCGGGCGTGTTAGCGAAATGAACTCGAACAACAAAACCTCCGCGCGTGCGATCGACGAACCATTGACGGATCCGGAAGGCGATCTGCTCGAGATGGACCAGCACGCGAAGGCGCTGGCCAATTACATCAAGCGGGATCGGAAGCTGCCTTTCACTGTCGGGATCTTCGGCGAGTGGGGCGAAGGCAAGACCACGATGGTCAACTTTCTCAAGCGCCATCTCACGCCACCGGTCACACAGGATGGCCCACCGAATCCGTTCAACTTCGTTTCCTTTTCGGCGTGGCCTTACACGACCTCGGAGAAACTCTGGCGCGCCTTGATTCTGGAGATCGCCAAAGTTCTCTATCACGTCGACACGCAAGCGCCGGAAACAACCGCGGCGGTAACGAAGCCAACCGCAGCCGAAGCTGGTAATGGACGCCTGGACCTCGTCGGCAAGTTCACCGACTTTCTGCACGGCGATCTTTTTCGCAAGCCGGAACCACCGCCGCAGCTCAGCCAGTTTGAAAAGCTCGTGAAGGAACTCGACCGCACCGACTACGGCAAGATCAGCAAACGAACGCCGAGCACGACGGCGGACCAGGAAGCGATGATGTCCGCTGTTGTGAGCGGCGCGTTGTCAGTGCTGGGAACTGTTTCGCCACTCGCCGCCGGGATTCGCAGTTTCATCGGTTGGGAACCAAAGCTCAACTCAGCACCGGCAAACGATGCAACGGACGATGACGCACCGAGCGAGGACGTCGAAGCGTTGCCGCGGTTTCAAAAACTGTTTCGCGAGATACTCGACGCGAAAGCCGGCAAGGATCCGGTTTACGTCTTCATCGACGATCTCGATCGCGCGCAGCCGGACGTCGCGCTCGACATCATGGAGTCTATCCGCATTGCTTTGTCGGAAGGCGACTGTGTTTACATCATCGCGGTCGACGAGCGTTTGATCGCGCAAGGCTTGCGCTTGCGTTATCGCGAGTTGTTTGAAAAAGAGGAAGACCTGGCGATTGCGGCAAAAGGCCAGGAGTATCTGGAAAAGATCATTCAGTTTCGCACGCGCGTGCCGCCGCGCACGCCCGAGCAGACGCAGCGATTAATCGCGGCGGAGTTTCCTCACTGGACCGCGGCCGGCGACATTATTCAGGGCATCGTCGGAAACAATCCGCGGCGCGTGAAGCAGTATTGCCAGCGTCTCAGCTTTCAAAACATGATCGGCTCGACACCGTTTACGCTCGGCTCCGCGCCGGACATTGAGACGCCGCAACCCGCAGCCGCAGAACCGTCAGCGCAACCCGCGTCTAGCGCCATCAACGAGCCGAACGCTCCCAATGAACCAGCAAAGCCCGACTGATCCAAAGCTCACGATCGAGTGGCTGAACAGGCTCGTCATGATGGCGCAGTGGCCTGGCAGACTGCCGTTTTGTCTGGTGCGGCTTTACGGTGCGCCCGAGAGCTATCAGAGCTTTCTCACGCAAGTCAGAACCGGAGCCACGGATGACACGGATGACACGGACCAAACAGTTAACACGGCGCGTGAGAAGTTGCTGGAAGCGATCGCTAAGTGGCCGGCATTGAAAGAACTGTTTGCTTCGGATGAGGATCCGTTCGCCGGCGCGCCGGTGGAGCAACTTCAGTTGTTGGCCGGCGTATCAGACATCACCACCGATCCGCAGCGCATGGTCTGGTCGCGAAACGGAACGTTCGTCGCGGTCGTCGAAGCGCTGCGGCAGTCGCAGGATTTCGAGCCCGAGGCGCTCATCGTCGATGGCTGCTACCAATTCTTCACGCTGCTCGAAACCGACGAAGAAGTTGCGGAGATGCTCTACAACCTGGCTGGCGAGCCTTACTGGCTGGTGGTAATGGCGTCGCTGCGAGACGGGCGTGACTACACGGGTAATGAAGAGTTGATCGTGTCGCAGGTGCTGCGTCACTGGCAGGCGAAACTCACAAAGGAATTGCGCTCGCTGTTGTTTGCGCCGCGCCACCTCTCACGCGCGCCGGCGAAGTTGATTCGCATGGCCTGGAACAACCAGCAACTCTTTACTGAAGCACGCAACTCGATACCTGCGACGCAACGCGACCAGAAGCCGGAGGAAGAACGCAGGCAGGTCGTGAATGAGTCGCTGAAGTTGTTCAGGGAAAACGCGACCGCTGATTACCAGGAGATCGTCGGTGACTTGATAGTGCTGGCGACGGTGGCGCGGCATTACATCAACGTGCGGAAGTTTGCGAAGCTCGATGGGTTTGTTTACACGTGGCCCGAGATCGCACGGCTTGCGATGTCGAACTATCCGGCGCTCGAGTATGTTGAAGACTTGCTGGTGAACCGGAAGCCGCGTCCGGTGGATGCGGATCTCGACACGCGTGAGGCGCGCGATCTGTATGAGTTGTGCGTGAAGAACGATCGATTGATTCGGTTTCTGCGTCTGCGGCCGCGTTTTGCGGAGATCGATGATGATGAGTTGCGGCGCTATCGTCCGCTCGCGCCGGTGACGATTAGCGCAGCGTCAGTTCAAGCAGCGACTCGAGGCGCCTCCGGCACGGCGGATTTTCCAAGTTCTCCTTCGCCCGACACAACGCCACCGCCAGCGCCGCCGAAGTCTTTGGAAAACTCTTACATCGAGATTGTGCCGGAGTATGCGGCTACGCCTGCGAACGCTGACGAACAATTTTACGCTCTCTCTTTTTCTGGGTTGGGCCGCACCTTTGCCGGACACAAGTTTGGGCTGATCATAAAACTACTCGAACAAGTGCGCGCTGCTGTTGGGGTTGGCTCCGACAACGAACTGCAAAATGTGTTAAGGGATCTTTTCGCTACGTCGCCGATTCAAGCGGAGGCGCGCTTGAGTCGGGCCGGAACCGTGCTATTGAATCAGGTTTTTTCTCAGGATATGCAAGGCTTGTTTGGCAATCTGGACTTATTTAATCGGCCGCTTCGTGTAGTCGTTCGGTCCAATGATAGCGAACCCCATTACCTGCCTTGGGAGTGGCTGCCGAGTCTTTCTCCTTCACAGGTGTTTCTCAGCACACCGGAACATTCGGTAGTCCGTCACATCGCGCCACCGACTGACACGACAACGCAGGAGATGTCGAGTCCGCTCATTACGCCACTGCGTTTGATGAGTATCATCCCGTCCGCACCGGTGGGCCAGCGCTTTACTTCAGACATCACGATCAGAGCGTTACAAGGCATCATGTCAGAGGGGCCGGTGCAGTATATGCCGCTGACCCGATCAGGAGCGACAAGCGATAACATCATTATTAGTCTCAACCCGTTTAAGCCTCAGATTGTCCACTTCGAGGGGTTTCTGAATACCTCGAACATAGATGTGGACGACGCAGATATCGAGTTTTACTTCGGAATAGACAACCCGGTGGTCTCGATAAATGCATTTGCCCAAGACCTCACGAACAATGGCGTCCAGCTTCTCGTGATCGGCAGAAACTCGATGGCCCGGATTTACCAAAACTTTGGCGTTAGAATGGCTCTCCAACTGATCAAACAAGGCGTGCCCGCTGTGATCGCGCCCATGCGCGCGATCGACGACGCCTCAGCTACGACCTTCACGACCGAGTTTTACCGCGCCTTCCTCCAAGGCAACACGCTTGAATCTTCGCTCCAGATCGCTCGCCGCAAACTCGCTTCGAAAGGCGGCGACTGGTCCGTCTTTGCGCTTTTCGCCAACCCCACACTCCTCGATCACTTCCAGCTCTTGCGCGAAACCCTCGCATAAATCGCTCCACACTCGACCTATCAGCCCAACGCGACAAGCCCATTAATCTTTTTTGCTTGACAGAACGGGCCGCATAACGTGAGATCACGCCCAACGCAACGCCTTTTAACCCAACAATGCGACGCCCGGGGCCGAAACTATGAAACTTTCAATATTGGACTGGTCTGTTATAGCCGCCTACTTCCTCTTCAATCTCGGCATCGGTCTCTACTACGCCCGCAGAGCCTCCGGCAGCACCAGCGAGTTCTTTCTCTCCGGGCGCAACGTGCCCTGGTGGCTCGCCGGCACGTCGATGGTCGCTACGACCTTCGCCGCCGACACGCCGCTCGTCGTCACTGGCCTCGTAGCCAGTAACGGCATCGCCGGTAACTGGCTGTGGTGGAACCTCGTCATGAGCGGCATGCTCACCGTATTTCTCTACGCCCGGCTGTGGCGACGCGCCGGTGTCATGACCGACATCGAGTTTGCGGAATTGCGTTACTCCGGTAAGCCCGCCGCTTTCCTGCGCGGGTTTCGCGCTCTCTATCTAGGCCTGCCCATCAACTGCATCATCCTGGGTTGGGTGAACCTCGCGATGGTGAAGATTCTCGAGATCACTTTCGGCCTCGACAAGACGGCCGCTCTCAAGATCGTAATCGGCATGCTGGTCTTCACCGCGTTCTACACGACGATCTCCGGCTTGTGGGGCGTGCTCGTCACCGACATGTTTCAGTTTGCACTCAAGATGGGCATGGTGATCCTGCTCGCGATCTTCGCCGTCAACGCTGTCGGCGGCATCGATCAGTTGAAGAGCAAGATGGGCGCGATGGATGCAGCGACTGGTTCGGGATCGCGTCTCGCTTTCTTTCCCGACTTGAACTCCGCCTGGATGCCGGCGATCACGTTCTTTGTTTACCTGGGCGTCGTCTGGTGGTCCACCTGGTATCCCGGTGCCGAACCCGGCGGCGGCGGTTACGTGGCGCAACGAATCTTTTCCGCCAAGAACGAACGGGAAGGACTACTGGCAACACTGTGGTTCAACGTCGCTCATTATGCGCTGCGGCCGTGGCCCTGGATCCTGACCGCGCTCGCTTCATTGATTCTCTATCCTACGCTCGCCGATAAAGAATCCGGTTACATCAAGACGCTGCTCGACCCGGCAGTCTTTCCCACTTACTTGCGTGGCTTCATGCTGGCTGCGTTTGCCGCGGCGTACATGTCGACCATCGGCACACAGCTTAACTGGGGCGCGTCGTACGTCATCAACGATTTCTATAGACGGTTCGTGAAGCGTGACGGCCGAGAGCGACACTACGTGATCGCGTCACAAGTGGTTACTGTGTTGCTGATGATCGCATCGGTGATCGTGACCTTTTACATGACGTCAATTCAGGACGCGTGGAAGGTGCTGCTTGTTACCGGCGCAGGCACTGGTACGGTGCTGTTGCTGCGTTGGTTCTGGTGGCGCATCAACGCGTGGTCCGAAGTATCGGCGATGATCGCTGCGGCAGTGGTTTCGATCTTTCTACAGGTTGTTTTGAAATGGGATAGCGGTAGTCCCAGACAGTTTGCCTACCTGATGCTGGTGACGGTTGGCATCACGACGATCGTTTGGCTCGTGACTACGTACTTGACTGCACCGGAGCCGAAGGAAAAACTGATCGCATTTTACGAGCGCGTTAGACCGGAAGGGCCAGGCTGGACCAACGTCGCAGCAGAGGCCGGTCACGCTGCTTCGCACGCCGAAGGCCGGCTCTCGCTTCAGTTTGCCAACTGGATTCTCGGCGTCGCGCTGATTTACGGAACGCTCTTCGGTATCGGAAAACTGATCTTCAAGGAATGGTTGGCGGGCGCGCTGTTCCTGCTGGTCGCCATCGTTGCCGGAACGTTAATCACACGAAACTTGTCGCGCGGTGAGATGACAGCCGAGTCTCCGCGTCTGGAGCCTGTTGAAGAGACCGTTTGAAACGGTTGATGGTTGGGATGCCTGAACCAGTCAGTCAGGGGTTGGTCTTTGCAGTCGACTTGGGCGGAACGTATCTACGCAGCGCGCTGATCGACGGTTCGGGAACAATCCACCAGCAATCAAAACAGCGAACGCCGAAAGGCGATACTCCCGATTGCGTCGTCAATGCTCTCGTAACTGCGGCGGGCAGTTCGAGTCGCAATGGTGATCCACCGATCGTCGCGGCGTCGATCATGGTGCCGGGCACCGTCGATAACAGGAACGCCGCGGTGGTCCAGGCGCCTAATCTTCCTTCACTCACCAACTACTCGCTAAAGACAGTGCTCGAGGACCGGCTCGGCTGGCCCGTGTTGCTGGAGAACGATGCAAACGCCGCGGCGGTCGGCGAGATGTGGCTGGGCGCGGCGCGTGGTTGTCAGGATGTGGTTAGTGTCACGTTGGGAACTGGTGTCGGCGGCGGCGTGATTCTCGATGGCGAGTTGTGGCGCGGCGCGCACGGTTCGGCGGGTGAGATCGGGCACACGACGGTCGATCCGTTTTCGGGGTTGAAGTGCAAGTGCGGGAATATCGGTTGTCTCGAGTTGTTTGCGTCTGCGACCGCGATCGTGCGGATGACGCGTGAGCAGTTGCCGCAATTTCCTGCGTCGATGTTGAATCACGAGGAGTTGACGGCGGAACGTGTTTACGACGCGGGCAGAGATGGCGACGAACTCGCGTTGAGTATCTTCAAGAAATTCGGCACTTATCTCGGGATCGGACTCGCAAATCTAATCAACATCATCGATCCCGAGATCATCGTCATCGCGGGCGGCGTGGTAAACGGGTGGTCGCTGTTTGCCTCGCACATGCAGCACGAGGTGAACGAGCGCGCGGTGCGCGCGACGGCGCAGCAAGTGAAGATCGCCGCGGCGCAGTGCGGTGACAACGCCGGGCTGCTTGGAGCAGCGCGCCTCGCGTTTGCTAGACTAGCCGGCGAATGACAGCATTAATCATCCACGGACACTTCTACCAACCTCCACGCGAAAACCCCTGGACTGGCGAAGTTGAAGCAGAACCGAGCGCCGCGCCGTATCACGACTGGAACGAGCGCATTCACGACGAGTGCTACGCGCCGAACGCCGCGGCCAACAACTACGTCCGCATCAGTTTCAACTTTGGTCCAACGCTCCTCTCCTGGCTCGAACTTCATCATAAAGACACGTATCAACACATCCTCGCTGCCGATCGCGACAGCGTCGCGCATCGCGGCGGTCATGGCAACGCGATCGCGCAGGCTTACGGTCACGCGATCCTGCCGCTCTGCAACGAACGCGATCGTTTGACGCAAGTCGTCTGGGGCCTGGCGGACTTTCGTTTTCGTTTTGGCCGCGAGCCTGAAGCGTTGTGGCTGCCTGAAACGGCGGCTAACGACGCGACGCTCGCGTTATTGATCGATCAAGGTTTGCGTTACGTGATCCTCTCGCCCGAACAAGCGAAGCGTGTTCTTGTTGATTCGAAGCCGGACCCGCACGCTAAATGGCTCGATGTTAGTAGCGGCAAGATCGACACGACACGCCCCTATCGCTTCGAGCACCCGGCGGACCCGCGTCGTTCGATCGCGGTTTTTTTCTACGACGGTCCGCTAGCGCGAGCGATCGCCTTCGAAAAAGCACTCACGTCGAGTCGCGCTCTGGTGGAACGCTTCGTCGATGCCGCACAACGCGGCGAGCTCGTGAACGTCGCAACCGACGGCGAGACTTACGGTCATCATTTCAAATTTGGCGATCTCGCTCTCGCGTACGCGCTCGGTGTCGAAGCTAAGCAAGCCGGCTTTTCGGTTACCAACTACGGCGAGTATCTCGATCGTCATCAGCCGGAGTTTGCGGTCGAGATTGATAACGGCCTTGCAGGTGAAGGTAGTTCGTGGAGTTGCGCGCACGGCGTTGGGCGCTGGATGCGCGATTGCGGTTGTCATACCGGCGGTGAAGCCGGCTGGAACCAGGCGTGGCGCGATCCTTTGCGCATGGGGCTGAATTTTCTGCGTGACGATACGGCAGAGAAATTCGAAAGTAGCGGCAGCGAGCTGCTGCGCGATCCGTGGGCCGCGCGAAACGATTACGTCTCGGTGTTGTTAGATGGGAGCGCGCGCGACAGGTTTCTCACACGTCAGGCGCGGCGTTCGCTGAGCGAAGCAGAATGCGTGCGCGTGTTTCAGTTACTCGAGATGCAGCGCAGCGCGTTGTTGATGTTTACGAGTTGCGGCTGGTTCTTTTCTGACCTCGCGGGCATCGAGACGATTCAGGTGTTGCGCTACGCGGCGCGCGTGATCGATCTGCAAACCCGATTGGGCTTCGAAGCGCCGCGCAAACAGTTTCTGGAGTTGCTGGGCGAGGCGAAAAGCAATCAACCCGACAAAGGCAACGGCGCGGATATCTTCGCGCGCATTGCCGAGCCTGTTGCCGCTCTCTGATGAGCAAGAAGATCAACAAGCCAGTTGCCCCGACGTTCGGCGAGATCGATCTTTATCTCTTCGGCGAAGGCAAGCATGAGGAGATCTACCAGAAGCTCGGCGCGCACGTGGCGAAACAGGGACGCGCGCGCGGTGTCGCGTTTGCGGTGTGGGCGCCGCAAGCCGCGAGCGTGGGCGTTGCCGGCGACTTCAACGGCTGGGACGGTCGCGAGCATCAGATGCGCCGCGTTGCGAATTCCGGCGTGTGGGAGTTGTTCGTGCCGAAACTCACGCCGGGCATGCTCTACAAGTTTGAAATTCGAACCTCCAGCGGGCAGAAGATTCTCAAGGCCGATCCTTACGCGCAGCACACTGAAACTCCACCAGATACTTCATCGATCGTTTACGAATCGAAGTACAAGTTTCGTGATACGAAGTGGCTGAACGCGCGTGCCGCGCGGGAGCACTGGCGGCAGCCGCTCTCGATCTACGAAGTGCATTTTGGTTCGTGGCGGCGAAAGATCGAGGAACAGAACCGGCCGTTCACTTATCGCGAAATGGCCGAGCCGCTTGCTGCTTACGTGAACGAGATGGGTTTCACGCACGTCGAGTTTTTGCCGCTCAAGGAACATCCGTATGGACCATCGTGGGGTTATCAGGTCAGTTATTATTACGCGCCGTCCGCTCGTTACGGCGAGCCTGACGACTTGCGTTATTTGATCGACTACCTGCATCGCAACGGGATCGGCGTGATCATGGATTGGGTGCCGGCGCACTTTCCGAAAGACGCCTGGGCGCTTGGCCGCTTCGACGGTTCGGCGTTGTACGAGCACCTCGATCCGCGCAAGGGCGAGCATCCCGATTGGGGCACTTACATTTTCAACTACGGCCGCAACGAGGTGCGCAATTTCCTGCTCGCGAACGCCTTGTACTGGTTCAGAGAGTTTCACATCGACGGGCTGCGTGTTGATGCGGTGGCGTCGATGCTTTATCTCGACTACAGCCGCAAGGAAGGGGAGTGGGTGCCGAACCAGTTTGGCGGGCGCGAAAATCTGGAAGCGATCTCGTTTTTGAAAGAATTGAATGAGGTGACGCATCGTGCGTGTCCGGGAATCATGATGATCGCCGAAGAATCGACGGCGTGGCCTTCGGTGAGCCGACCGGTGTATAGCGGCGGGTTGGGGTTTGATTTCAAGTGGAACATGGGCTGGATGCACGACACGTTGAAATACTTCCAGTCCGATCCGCTGTTTCGCGCCGGCAATCACAATGCGTTGACCTTTGGTTTGCTCTACGCGTGGAGCGAGAATTTCATCCTGCCGTTCTCACACGATGAAGTGGTCCACATGAAGGGATCGCTGCTGAACAAGATGCCGGGCACGAACGAACAGAAGTTTGCGACGCTGCGGGCGTTGTATGGATACATGTGGGCGCATCCGGGGAAGAAGTTGTTGTTTATGGGCGGGGAGTTTGGGCAGTGGCGGGAGTGGACCGAGACGGAGAGTCTGGATTGGCATTTGCTCGAGGATCCTTTGCATCGCGGTGTGCAGAGCCTGATTTGCGATCTGAATGCGTTCTACGACTCCGACAACGCGCTTTGGGAAGTCGACAGCGATCCCGCAGGTTTCGAATGGCTCGACGTCGACAACGCTTCCGAGAACATTGTCTCCTTTCTCCGCCGTTCGCCCTCAACGGGCCGTCAACTAATCTGCGTCTGCAACTTCTCCGCCGTCGCGCGTTCATCATACCGTCTCGCCTTATTGCCTGAAGGCGACTATGAAGTCGTCATCAACACCGACTCTAAACATTACGGCGGCAGTGAAAGCTTTGCTTTCAAAGACAACGTCCTCGACTTACCGGCTTTGAGCACAGTTTGGCTCTCATCAAAACCCGACGTAGAGAAACAAAAATCTTCGCAGCGCCGGCGCAAATAATTTCTCCGTTTTCCGCCTCGTTGTGGCAAACTCTCTGCAGTTGCCATTCTCATACCCGCGCGATATGTATGAGAAGTTCAAGGAAGTAGACGGTACGCATCCCTGGCGGAGTGTTAGCCCGGATGGTTATGTCGATTACCGGGCGCGCTATCGTCCGCAGGGCCGTGTCATCTATTTAAACTTCCCCCTCGCGAAAGAGATGGGCCTCATCACCATGGATCACCCGCACAGCATCAACAAGGAACTCGAGCACGCGATCCTCGACACGTTCTCGCTTCAGATCATCAACGAGTATGATCTCGAGCACGGCAAAAAGTATCCGCCCGAGACGATCAAGCCCAACCCTTTCATGGCGACGCGTTACCTGCAAACGCAGCATCGCAACAAACAAGGCAAGACTTCCGGCGATGGCCGCAGCATCTGGAACGGTTACATCAAAAGCGCGAATCTCATCTTCGACATCTCGAGCCGCGGTACGGGCACAACCATCCTCAGTCCCGGCGCGCAGGAAGCAAAGAGCGCCGTCCCCACCGGCGACTTCACACGTGGCTATTCATCAGGCCTCGCCGAACTCGACGAGATGCTCGGCAGCGCAGTGATGTCGGAGATCTTTTACCGGCAAGGTATTCCGACGGAACGTTGTCTCGCGGTGATCGCCTACCCGGATGGAACCGCGATCGGCGTGCGCACAGCGCCCAATCTCGTGCGTCCGGCGCACATCTTTCGTTATCTCAAACAAGGAAGACACGAGGAGCTGAAGGCATCCATCCATTACTTCATCGATCGCGAAGTCGAAAACGGCACCTGGCAAATGCCCGCGGATCCAAAGCTCCGCTACGCCACTGCACTCGACTACTTCGCGCGTTCCTACGCGAAGTTTGCTGCGCTGCTCGAAGAGGAATACATCTTCAACTGGCTTTCGTGGGACGGCGATAACATGCTCGCGAGCGGCGCCGTACTCGACTACGGATCGATTCGCCAGTTTGCCGCGAAGCACGACAAGTATCGCTTCAAGGACGTCGATCGCTACTCGGCTTCACTCGCGGAGCAACGTCGGTGGGCCAGAACGCTGGTCCAGGTCTTCGCGCAGGTCATGGATTTCATCGAAACGGGAAAGAAGAGGCGGCTGGACCAGTTTAAGGACGCGAAGTGTCTGAACGTTTTTGACCAAGCGTTTGCGTGTGAACGTGACCGGCGCATGTTGTGGCGCATCGGTTTCACGCCCGAACAGACCTGTTATCTGCTGAAGAATGCGCGACAGGAAATCCGCAATTTCGATCGCAGCCTGAGCTATTTCGAAGACCGCAAGGTTTCGAAAGGCATCGAAAAACTGCCGGACGGCTTCACACACAGTCCGGTGTTTCTGATTCGCAATCTATTGCGCCACTTGCCGTCATATTACGTAGCGCAATCGATCACGCGCGCCGGCGACGAGAGCGCCTATATGCCCGACGAGATCTTCCTGCGCACGATGGCCGCCTCATACGTCGGCCGCAAGGATCTGAAACTCACGCCGGCAAGCTCGGCGCACGTGAAAAATTTCCAGGCATGTTATTTAAGGCTGGTCGCCGCGCTCGGTGGGCCGATCGAAATGGTGTTGAAGACTTTGCAGGAGCGTTCGGCCGTCATCAATCATCGTCACCGCATCACCGGCGACGCCGTGACGTGGATCATCGAAGAAGTGATCGCGATGAAAGACAAGATCAAGATCGACGGCCTCCAGGAAGCGATCGAAGCCTTCATCGACTCGCAAGTCTTGATTCCCGGCAAGTGGCAACCGATCCCGCCGGAAAAACTGCAATCGAACACCCTCAAGTCGCGCCTCTTGCAAAAGATCCACGAAAACCTCGAAGCTTATAAAGAGTCGATTTAGTTACGCCTAAAAGGCATTAACCAGTTCGGTTAAGCTCTCGAAGTAGCGACGGTGAGTTCGCCGGAGCGCGTCTTCGTTTTCTGCTTCCAACAAAACTACCTCGCGCTCTATCCCACGACGATTCAGATCCAGTTCCAGCTCGAGGCGAGTTTTTGCTGCTAAAGCAGCGTCATCATCGAACTCTTTGAAGCTGACGATCCGTCCTTCCCTGCGGGCATATTCAATTAGAAAAAGCATTATTTAGCCTTGAATTTTTCTTCAACAGTTTGAACTACTTCTCGGAAAAGTTTAATACCTTTCTCTCTGTGCGCTCCCAAGTCGGCCTGAAGACGAGTGAGTTTTTCCTGAAGACTGATTATATCCGCACGAAGGACCTCGGTCAGTCCGGCAGTTGACAGCATAGTCACTACGTCGCGCTGCATTTCCAATACTTGTGCTTCATTCGTCTCGTGTTCGGCAATTCCTTCCGAAGCGTCAGCTAGAAGCTGTTTGAGTTTGTCATCGCCGCCGCCGTATTTGATTGCGGGATCGACCAAGTCAGCGAATTTCTCAGATAGCTCAGCCCACAACTGCTGCAAAGCAGTCCTAACCTGTATTTCTACTGTTCTCTGCTCAACCAATGCAATAACGTGCACAGCTCTGTAACCGTGACTGGGCTTCTGACGTCTGTCGACTACGATATTTGGAACGATCTCAACAAGCGAAGCGACAAGTTGTTCCTGGTCTGCAATCGCAGGCACGATAAGTCGGCAACCAGCTATGTCTTGCATTTGAGTTAGTCGAATGCTCTCTCGCCGCAACTTCTCAATAATCGACATGGTCGACTTTGCCGGTCGGCCAGTCGGTTCCACGGCTAGTCCCTGCCGAATGCGTCCAACTGTAGTCTCGTATGCATCGTTAAAGGAACGGCGGTATTCATCGAGGAGTCGCAAGTCATCCTGACCGATATCGCTTTTTCGCAGGCGATCACCAAGTCGGTCAATCTTAGTTTTGCTGATAGAAGTCTCCACCACGTAACATTCTATCGTAAGATGAGGAAAGATGATCGACTGGCCCAACGTTCGCAATCAGTTTTCTATCACGCAGAACTGCGTCTATCTCAACACCGCCGCGGCGGGGCCGTTGGCGCGCGCGACCGCGCAGGCGGGGGCGCTGTTTTACGGGGAAAG
>JADMIO011421298.1_pt1 | contig 23232 bp, 17 predicted proteins | sample 8958161 | NCBI WGS metagenome assembly JADMIO01 (sample SAMN16585339, study PRJNA669376) | soil metagenome | isolation source: Crop rotation soil | place: USA: Cullars Rotation, Alabama | collected 2011 | reverse complement strand
AAAAAACGGATCATGCTCGGTACCTATGTGCTTTCAGCCGGCTATCAGGACGCCTTTTACAAGCGCTCTCAAAAGGTGCGCACTCTCATTATCAACGCCTTTGAAGATGCGTTTTCAACCTGCGATGCGATTGCACTGCCCGTAGCGCCCTCGTCTGCGTTCCAGCACAACTCGATCAGCGACCCGATTGAAATGTATCTGCAGGACATCTTTACGATCCCGGCCAACCTCGCCGGTCTGCCAGCCATCAGCGTCCCTTCAGGCTTCGACGCCAAGGGCATGCCGCTCGGACTTCAGATCATCGGGCCGCAGATGCACGACGTACCCGTTATGCAATATGGACATGCGTTCGAGATGGCCACGCAATATACTCGAAAAGTACCACCTGCCTTTGAAGGAGCGCTATGAAAGATCTGCCGCTCGATCAGTGGGAACTTGTGATTGGCCTCGAGATACACGTACAGCTCAATACCCGCTCGAAACTTTTCAGCTCCGCACCCAACCGATTCGGCGACGACCCAAACACCAATATCTCTACCGTCTGCACAGGCCAACCGGGGGCGCTGCCCGTCCTGAACAAAGAAGCTGTGAGAAAAGCCGTACAATTTGGCCTTGCGGTCAACTCCACCGTCAATCTCGTCAGCCGCTTCGACCGAAAATCCTATTTCTATCCCGACTCTCCCCGCAACTTTCAAATTACACAATTTGAAAAGCCGATCATTACCGGTGGATCTATCAAAGCAAACGTAGAGGGAGAGGAAAAAGTATTCCAAATCAACCGCGCTCATCTTGAAGATGATGCGGGCAATCTCAAGCACTTTACCACCTTTGCAGGCGTAGACTTCAATCGAGCAGGCGCTCCTCTGATCGAAATCGTCTCCGAGCCGTGCATGCGCACTGCCAAAGAGGCCTCATCCTACGCGTCTGCCATCCGCGCCGTTATGCTCTATCTGGACGCCTCTGACTGCAATATGGAAGAGGGTACCCTACGCATCGATGCAAACGTTTCTGTGCGCAAAAAAGGTGAAAAGGGGCTTAGACCAAAGGTCGAAATTAAAAACATGAACTCCTTCACCTTCATGGAAATGGCGATCGAGGGCGAGTTCCGCCGCCAGGTGGGCCTCTACCTAGCGCATCCGGATCGCGTTCATGAAGAGCTCGTACCTCCAGGCACCTACCGCTGGGATCACGATCGAAAAGAGATCACCCTGATGCGGAAAAAAGAGAGCGCAGACGATTACCGCTACTTTCCCGAACCGGACCTCTCCCCTATCATCTTAACAACTGAATACCTTGACTGGGTGCGCCATACGCTGCCCGAGCTGCCGCAAGATCGCTATCACCGCTACCTTACCGACCTTGGATTGAGCTCCTACGCAGCCTCCGTACTGATCCAGGACAAACCTCTTTGCGACTATTTCGAAGAAGCGCTTAAGACTACATGCAATCCACAACTGCTCTGCAACTGGATCATAGGCGAATTTTCAGGACGGCTGAAAGACACGGGAAAAACCCTACGCTCTCTCGGTATCATACCCTCTTACATCTCAAAGCTCGTCAAAATGATTGATGAGAATAAAATCACCGGGCGCATCGCTAAAAGTGTCGCCGATGAGATGATGCTCAATCCTGGACTCGATCCGGAAACCATCGTCAAAAACAATCCCGACTATCAGCCCATCGGCAATGAAAGCGAGATCGAGCCGCTCGTCGATCAGGTGTTGGCAGAAAATCCGCAATCGATCGCCGATTTTAAAGCCGGCAGAGACAAAGCGTTTGCCTTTCTTGTCGGACAAGTTATGAAACTCACGCGAGGAAAAGCGTCACCGCAAGTCGTGAATGATCTCTTACGAAAAAAAATCTCGTGATCTATACTCCTCCAACCTCAATGGCACCCACGAAAATCGAATGAAAAGCTCTCTCAAATCGAAGAAAAAGTTGGGGATTATATTAAATTCAATATTAGCCCCAACTTTTTATCCGATTTCAGAGGCTTTTAATCGGTTTGCGTTTGGGTGCGCTTGAGATTGGAGGAGTATATGTCTATTCATACGGAGAAATTCCCCTGCAAAGTCATCCCAACTTTGCGATCTCGCCAAGCAAAGAAACAGATGAGCGTGGACGGGGCGTCTTCCGGGTATAACGGATCTACGAATTCTTCCACTGTCTCAAAAACTAAGGATATATTTATGAGCATACAGCCACATCAAAACGCTGCTCCTAAACAAAAAACCTACCGATCAAGTGTATAGTCTCCCGTTTCATCACCAAGGCATACTACTGCAGAAAAAGCGGATAAGTGCTTTCAAAAGTATTTCTGCGCCATTTTGTGATTTTCCTAAATTCAGTTTGAAAAAAACTTTATCATACTGCAATCTCCTCAATCCTTAACCAACAGGGAGGATTTTATGCATATACACTCAAACATCCCAAGAGGACCTCAACCCAGTTCAGCTCAGGAAACAATTGCCAGAGACCCTAGAATTGAGGCTATGGAAAAAGAGTTTTTCAGTGACGCTATAACTCTTCGCAAAAGAGCGGTTGGAAAGATAGAAAGTGCAGAGAACCCATCTCTACTCGAAAAGGCTACAAAACTTCAGCAAAAGGCAATCAACATCCTTGCCGGGTATCCTTGTCCACCTAATTGCACAATTAGCTAAGAGGATATCTATTCTCTCTTGACGCAAAGAGAGTTCTCTCCTAAATAAACTCATTAGGAGATTCAATGCGGAAAGAGAGTCAATTAGCCATTTGTGCACTCCTTATTATTCTGGGAGGCTGCGCTCCCGGCATGTTCAATGCGGCCAATCCAAACAGCCAATCCCCTCCTACTTCCTACGCAACGTGGTCGCCGATGAAGGGCTGCAAGCTGGTCTCTTCCAAAGATTGCCAGACGCTGCTACCTGCTACATTCGGGCAAAATGAGCTGTCGCTGGCAGAGCTGATCGATATCGCCCTGCAAAACAATCCGTCGACAAAGCAGACTTGGGCGCAAGCCAGATCCGCTGCCGGCGTCTATGGCCAGTCGCTCAGCAACTACTATCCGAACATCCAGTTCGACGGCACTTATATCAGACAGCGCGGCTCAACGCCCGGCCTGCAGGGATCGTCCACCAACCCCAATTCTACCGCCTCATCGCAATCCATAGCCTCTTTCCCGGGCGCAGCTCCAGCCACCTATCTGACCTCGGCATCGCCGGATCTCCTGGTCACCTATACGCTTCTCGATTTCGGCGTCAGGAGCTCCGTTGCAGAAATGGCTCGCCAGGCGCTCTACTACGCGGATATGACGCACAATCAGCAGATCCAGACGATTCTGCAAATCGTCATGAACGACTACTACTACTACCTCTATCAGAGCGCCATTTTACGCAGCGATAGCGCCAATCTGGAAAATGCTCAGGCGAGTCTCGATGCGGCAAACCAGCGTTTTGCCCTGGGTCTTTCAGCGCTCGGCGACGTAGCACAGGCACGCACTCAATTTCTGCAGAGCAAAATCAATTTGACCAATCAGAAGCAGGCGGTGGAAAACGCCTTTGCCCAGCTCGCCGTCGATCTGGGACTGCCCGCCAATATTCCGTTTAAAGTGCAGCCGATGCCGGAGCAGGTAGTCGCCGATCCTCTTCTTGCCAGTGTCGATGCACTGGTCGAGATGGCGCAGACTCAAAGACAGGATTTTCTCGCCTCGCAGGCCAATGTCCGCTCGAAGATGGCTGCTCTGAAATATGCAAAAGCACAGGTGTATCCGATCGTCAATGGAGTCTTTGATATCGGCCGCACCTGGTACAAAGTCGATCAGAACGACCAGTACCACTTTGCAGCGGAGGTGAGCCTTAGCTTTCCCATCTTTGCAGGATTCTACTACAAAAATGGCATTCGAAAAGCTCACGCAGACCTCGACAATGCGCGTGCGAAAATGATGCAGACGGAGCTGAACATGATCCAGCATGTCACAACTGCGCACATGGGCGTCAAAACGGCAGCGGAAAATCTGCACTCTACAGACGAGTATCTGGCCGCCGCAGAGCTGGAGTTCGACATCGGACTGCAGAGCTACAAAGCCGGGACCGCGACCATTCTCGATGTGCTCTCTGCGCAAAGCTCGCTGTCCGATGCGCGCTCGAAAAAAGCGGGATCGCAATTTCAGTGGTTCTCATCTCTTGCCGCTATCGCCTATGCAACGGGCTCTCTCTGCTCAGATCCCTTCTGCTGCCAACCCACCGAGGAACCATGCGATTAAAACTGCTGCTATTAGCTCTTCTTATCGCAGTCTCTTGCAGTAAAAAGCCGCCACCGCCTAAACCCTCCTTTCCCGTGCGCATCGACAAAGCAGAAGCAAAGACATCGCCAATCTACATTGAAGCGCTCGGCCATGTAGAGCCGATCATCAGCGTCCAGGTGCGATCGCGTATCGAAGGAGAGCTGATGGATGTCTATTTCACCGAGGGCCAGGAAATCAAAAAAGACGACCTGCTTTTTACAATCGATCCGCGTCCCTATGAAGCGACCTTGAAAAATGCAAAAGCCGCTCTCGACAGAGGCATGGCCGAGCTCGCTTTAGCTCAAGAGAAAGTGAAGCGCTACGCACAGCTCACCCGCGACGATTACTATTCGCAGCTCGACTACGAGTCGCTTCAGTCAAGCCTCATGGCCAATCAAGCGATTGTCCAGCAAGCAGAGGCGAATGTCGACAGCGCCTCGCTCAACCTCGAGTATTGCTGGATCTACGCGCCTATCAATGGCCTCACCGGAATTCTGCAAATCGACAGGGGCAACCTGGTCAGCGCCGACGGTCCCCAGGCTCTGATCATGCTGAATCAGATGGCGCCCATCTACGTCACTTTTTCCATTCCGGAAATGGAGCTTCACAATGTGAGAAAGGCCCATGCAGGTGCATGCCTGAAGGTACTGGCCGCCTTTGAGAGTTTCGATCAGGAGTCTTTTACCGGATCGCTTCAGATGTTCGATAATATGGTCGACAGCAAAACCGGTATGATCAATCTGCGCGCGACCTACGAAAATACAGACCGCTCTCTATGGCCCGGGCAATTCGTGAGAATCCGCCTGGTTCTAGGTGAGAAAAAAGATGCCGTCCTGATTCCCTACACCGCGATTCAGCAAACACAGAAAGGACCGATCGTCTACATTACCAAAGAAGACAACACGGTGAGCATTAGAACTGTAGAGCTCGGCCAGAGAGAAGATGAGAATATCATCGTTTTGAGCGGCCTCGCAGCCGGCGAATCGATCGTCGTAGAAGGACAGCTCAACCTCTATGAAGGCGCAAAAATTTACGTTCCGTCATCTAAGCCTGCCGCGACACCTGCAAAGAAAAAGAAAAAATGAATCTGTCGAAAATCTTCATCGAACGGCCGATCATGACAACTCTCGTCATGGTCTTTATTCTTTTTTTCGGCATCGTTGCCTATCGCGCACTGCCCGTTTCCGATCTGCCCAGCGTCGATTTTCCGACCATCCAAGTAACGGTCAACTACCCGGGCGCGAACCCCGATACGATGGCCAATTCCATTGCGACTCCCCTCGAACAGAACTTCATGACAATCGACGGGCTGCAAACGCTCTTTTCGATGAGCAATACAGGAACAACCAACATCGTTCTTCAATTCGGCCTCGATAAGGACATCAATGCCGCTGCGACCGATGTGGAATCGGAGATCAATGCAACCCTGCCGCAGCTGCCCAAAAACCTGCCCAATAACCCGACCTACCAAAAGGTCAACCCCACAGCGACGCCCATTCTCTACCTTACCATCACCTGTCCGACGATGACGCTTGGCACGCTCTACGACTACGCCAATACCTTTATCGGCGAGCACCTTTCTATGGTAGAGGGCGTCTCCCAGGTGCAGGCGTTCGGCTCGGCCTACGCCGTCCGCGTACAGGTCGATCCGCAAAAGCTCGCCGCGAAAAATATCGGATTCGACCAGGTGGTCAATACGATCAAAGCGGGCAACGTCGATATTTCTACGGGAACTCTTTTTGGAAAGCGCGATGAATTCACCATCGATGTCGACGGGCAGATCTTCAACGCCGCCGGCTACAATGATCTGGTCCTCAAAAACCAGGATGGGATGCTTCTCAAAATCAAGGACATCGGAAACGCCATCGACAGTCTGCAGAACGACAAATACTTCATGAACTATGTGACGCCGGAAAAGACAAGCTCGGCGATCATCCTCGCCATCCAGCGAAGAGCCGGCGCAAATACGGTACAGATCATCAATGGTGTGAACGCAGTTCTCCATAAACTGGCACCGCAGCTTCCGGCAGGACTCGAGATCACCCGCGTCTACGACCAATCCGAGACAATCGAAGAGGGCCTCACAGATCTGAAGACAACGCTCTTTCTCGCCTTCATCCTCGTCGTCTGCATCATTTATATTACGCTTGGAAAAGCGATGAATACGCTGATCCCCGTTCTGGCACTACCCCTCGCTGTGCTGGGAACCTTTCCCATCATGCTTCTCTGCGGTTTTTCTCTCGATATTCTCTCCATGCTGGCGATCACCCTGTCGATCGGATTTCTCGTCGACGATGCGATCGTCGTCCTTGAAAACACAGTCCGCCACGTCCAGCTCGGAAAACCCGCGAAAGAGGCTGCCATCATCGGGGCCAAAGAGATCAGCGTGACCGTCATGACGATCACACTCTGCCTCGTCTCTGCCTTCATTCCTCTGATTTTCATGAGCGGAATCATCGGACGCCTCTTTCGGGAATTCGCCGTCACCATCACCATCGCCGTTCTCGTTTCCGGCTTCATATCGCTCACTCTTACACCTATGCTCGCCAGCCGCTGGATCAAGCCGTACGATCCCAACCGCAAAACGCGCATGGAGCGCTTTTCTGAAAAATTGAACGAAAAACTGCTTGGAATCTATGAGCCCTCTCTGAAGTGGGCACTAGGCCATCCGATTGTCATGCTCAGTTTTGGCTTTTGCAGCGTCATCGTCTCGCTTCTGCTCTTCATCGCCGTTCCAAAAGACTTTCTTCCACCGGACGATGTGGGATTTCTACAGGCCTTTACGCTCTCTCGCGACGGCACCTCGCCTTTTCTCATGAACGAATACCATGAAGAGGTCTCTGCCATTGCCATCAAAGATCCCGCCGTCTCATCGATCATTTCGGTCGCCTCCTACACCAATCCCAATGAAGGCATTCTCTTTGTCCGCATGAAGCCCTTCAAAGATCGGCCCAATATGTATAAAGTGATCAACGAGCTCTCTACGAAATTGAAAGACGTCGTCGGCATCAATGTCTATTTCTCGCCCCTTCCCCTCATCAACCTTTCGCTCGGCACCACCGTACAGGCGCTCTACCAGTACAGCCTCACCTCGCTCGATCGCAATGCGCTCTATGAGTTTGCGCCCACCCTTCTCAACATGATGATGGCCGACCCGACCTTTGCTCAAGTTTCGACCGATCTGAGAGACAAGCAGCCGCAGTGGGATCTGCACATTCTTAGAGACAGAGCCTCCTACTTCAATGTGACAGCCGATCAGATTGAAAACGTGTTCAACTACGCCTATTCGACCAATAAAATTTCACAGATCAACGCCCCCATCAACCAGTACGATGTGATCGTCGAGACGCTGCCCCTCTTCTACAGAAATCCGGCCGTTCTCTCCAAACTCTATGTGAGCTCTACGACGGGAAGCCTTGTCCCACTCTCTGAAATCCTCGAGGTGAAAGAGAGAGCCGGACCGCTGACAATCAATCACCTCAATGGGATTGCCGCCGTGACCATCTCCTTCAATCTCGGAGCCGGAGTCTCTCTTGGACAGGCCGTCCAGCGCATCGATCAGCTCACCAAAGGCCAGATACCGCCCGGCATCCTAGGACATGTGCAGGGAACAGCAGATATTTTCTCCACTTCCTTCAAAAGCCTCATTTTCCTTTTTCCCCTCGCCTTCTTCGTGATCTACGTCGTCCTCGGCATTCTCTACGAAAGCTTCATCCACCCGCTGACCGTCATGAGCGCCCTGCCTCCAACGCTGCTCGGCGGCCTTCTGACGCTGTTCATCTTCCGCGAAGCGATCTCCATCTACTCGTTTGTCGGCCTGATCCTTCTGATGGGTATCGTCTTGAAAAACGGGATCCTGATGGTCGATTTCGCCATCGAAAAAAGGGAGAAGGAGGGCAAAAGCGCCTACGACGCGATTGTAGAGGCGTGCCGCATCCGCTTCCGCCCGATCCTGATGACCACCATTGCCGCGATGATGGGCGCCGTGCCGATCGCCCTCGGCATCGGGGGAGCCATGGCCCAGAACCACAAAGGCCTCGGCCTTGCCGTCGTCGGCGGCCTCCTGATTTCGCAAACTCTCACACTGCTTCTCACCCCCGTTCTCTACTATCTCTTCGAAGAGCTGCAAGAAAAGCTACAGAAAAAAATTGAGAAAAGGCAAGACGCCTAAATCTCATTGATCAAAAGAGGAAAATCCCTTACAATCCACCGTTAAAATTAAGTTTGGTTTGATTTATGGCTAAAGGCGCACGAGAAAACATCAAAATGAAAAGCACCGAATCAACTCAGTGCTACTGGACCGTTAAGAATAAGCGCAATACGACAGAGCGTATCGAGCTGAAAAAATACGATAAAAGCCTTCGCAGGCATGTCGTTTTCAAAGAAGCAAAGTAAGTTTTTATTTGGAGAGGGATGTTTGAGCTGAGAATTGCCCTGCGGTATCTAATACCCAGGAAAAAATCCCTTTCCACAGCTCTTGTTTCTTTAATTTCTGTTGGAGTCATCTCCCTTGTAGTATGGCTCGTTCTGGTTTTTCTATCTGTCACCAGCGGCATCGAACGCAACTGGCTCAGCAAGCTAACCTCGCTGCATGCTCCCATTCGCCTCAGCCCGACCGATCGCTACTACAGCTCCTATTATTACCTCGCCGACTCCGTCAGCGCCGCTTCCAATTTCAATCTCAAGACCATCGGCGAAAAGGCCGTCGCCCCACTCAGCGACCCTTATGTCGAGGATAGCGACGCCCAGCTACCGTTTCATTGGCCTCAGCCGGAAAAAGCTGCCAACGGCCTCTTGCGAGACCCCGTCAAAGAAGCTCTCGGAGTCCTCGAAGATCTGCATGTACCTCATCAGGATTATGAAATTGGCGGCGCCCTTCTGCGCCTCTCTCTTCAGAGAAGCGAGCCATCCAACGCCGGCGCTACGCTCTCTCAAATGTCCTACCTCCTTTCTCTCATGGAGAACAATCCTCTCTTTTCCTCGCTCATCCTCCCTCCTTCCGATCGCGATCTCGATGTCCTTTTAGAAAGAGCTGCCAACGATCCGGAGCGCTTGCAATCCATTTTTGAGCATGGCGGCATCGAAGAAGTTTCCATCGGGCAAATTCCCATCTCACTTTTTCCACAAGATGCCAAACTGGAAGCCTACGCCAACCTGACCCGCTCAAGCGAGCTGATCATTCCGGAAAAAGTCGGTACAGCTCCTTCCGGAAACGGCTGGGTGCGCGGCACACTTCAACGCAAAGGCGGAGCCTGGCAATGGAAAAGTCCGACAGGCGAGATACTCAACCATCCGATGCCGCTTCTACAAAAGCAGCTTGCTCTCAAAGCCGAGCCGACACCCCTTGGCATTTCCGTAAACGGCAGCCTGCAGGGCGTCTCTCTTGCCGGTGAATTGCAGCCAGGCGATTTTACCGTCTTTCGAGCAGCGCCAAAGATCGAGTTCTCTGCAGCTCCGAGCTCACCTCCACCATGGGCTATCTCCATCAATGAGCGCTGCCAGCTCCCCACACTCTCAAACGGTGCGCCTGTTCTACTGCCGAAAACCTATCGAGATATGGGACTTTGCCTGGGCGATACAGGCTCACTCTCCTTTTCCTCAGCGGGAGCCGCCTCCTCGCAAGAGCAGCGCATCGCGATCCGCGTTGCCGGCTTCTACGATCCTGGCCTCTTCTCGCTCGGCGGACGCTGCCTGATCGTGCCACCATCGATCACGCGCACCATCCACTCCGCCAGCCAGACCTTTTCTCCCGACGGAACGCCGACCAATGGCATCTTTGTCTGGAACAGCTCCTTCCTTGACGCAGAAAACCTGAAAAGCGAAATCGAAACGCGGCTGGATCGAGCGGGCATTCTTCCTTACTGGAAAGTAACGACCTACAAAGACTTTGAGTTTTCCAAAGAGCTCTTCCAGCAGTTCAGAAGCGACCGCACACTCTTTATTCTGATCGCAGGCCTGATCCTTTTCGTCGCATGCTGCAATGTGATCTCGCTTCTAATTCTGCTCGTCAACGACAAGAAGCGCGAGATCGCCATCCTCCAGGCGATGGGAGCGCCCAAACGCAGCATGGCCACGATCTTCGGTCTCTGCGGCCTCATCATGGGAGCCCTCAGCAGTTTGATCGGAACCATGGCAGCCATCTTTACCTTGCGCCATCTCGATTCGATCGCCTCGTTCCTCAGCGCGCTGCAAGGCCATGCCGCCTTTCAACCCGCCTTCTTCGGAAAAACACTACCCAACCAGCTCAGCACAGAAGCGCTACTCTTTGTCTTCATCGCAACACCACTGCTGTCGCTACTTGCCGGACTCATCCCGGCTCTTCGCGCCTGCAGAATCAAACCCAGCAGCGCCCTGAGGCAAGAATGAGCATCGTATTACAGGCAGAAGGGATCAAAAAATCGTTTCTAGAGCCCAAAAGGCTCGACGTGCTCTCCGGCGTTACGCTCACTTTGCACGAAGGCGAATCGATCGCGATTTGCGGAAGATCCGGAGAGGGAAAAACAACGCTGCTCCACATCCTGGGAACGCTCGAGAAACCTGATTCTGGAAAAATCTCGATCGGCGGACTAGAAGCAACCTCTAAAAACAGCCACATCTTGCGCCAGAAGCTCACCGGCTTCATCTTCCAGTCCTTCAACCTGCTCGAAGATTTTACCGCGCTCGACAACGTTCTGATGCCAGCTCGCATCGCAAGAACCCTCAACGCAAATTCAGAAAAGCGCGCCCTTGAGCTGCTCAAGGAAGTCGGCCTTTCCGAAAGAGCGCATACACCTGCGAAAGTGCTCTCCGGCGGAGAAAGACAGCGCGTTGCCATCGCCCGCGCTCTTTGCAACGATCCCTCTCTTATCTTCGCAGATGAGCCCACGGGCAATCTCGATCGCGCCAGCGCAAAAAAGATCGGAGAACTTCTGATGCACTGCGTCAAAGCAAAGAAAAAAAGTCTAATTCTCGTTACGCACGATCCAGACCTTGCCGCTCTATGCGATCAGCGCTTTTTCCTGCAAGATGGCCTCCTTGTGAAAAATTCCTGATAAGCAAAAAATCGAACATCTGGTACACCTATCACCTTCATAGGCGTAAAGGAGAGATTTTGCTATGCACATTACGATCATCGGAACCGGTTACGTTGGCCTCGTTACAGGAGCCTGCTTTGCAGAAATGGGTCACTCAGTCATGTGTCTCGATGTCGATATAGCTAAAATCGAGAGGCTGAAAAAAGGCGAAATTCCCATCTACGAACCCGGCCTCGAAGAGCTCGTCAAACGAAATGTGCTAAGCCAGCGCCTGCAATTTACCACTGACTACCAAAAAGCTATCAACTTCGGCAAAGTCTGCTTCATTGCAGTGCCCACTCCTTCGCAAGAAGACGGCTCGTGCAATACAAAGTATGTAGAATCGGTCGCCCAGCATATCGGCGAGATCATGGAAGAAGAGCGCATCATCGTCAACAAATCGACAGTGCCTGTTGGCACGGCAGCTCTGGTGCGCAAAATCATCCAGGCTGAGCTGACGAAAAGAAAGGCGGAGATCCCCTTTGAGGTCGTCTCCAATCCGGAATTTTTGAAAGAAGGCGCGGCTGTCCAGGACTGTCTGAAACCCGACAGAATCATCATTGGCTCCGACTGCCTAGAAGCCGCTGAAGTCCTCCGCGCAATCTACTCACCGTTCACTGTCAATCACGATAAAATCCTCATCATGGACGCGCTTTCGGCGGAAATGACCAAGTATGCTGCCAATGCCATGCTCGCAACTCGCATCTCTTTCATGAACGAGATCTCCGAGATCTGCAAACTCGTCGGCGCTAACGTCAATGAGGTGCGAAAAGGTATCGGCTCTGATTCCCGCATCGGCTACAGTTTTCTCTACCCGGGCATAGGCTACGGCGGCTCCTGCTTTCCCAAAGACATTAGGGCGCTCATTGCAAAAGCCAAAGAAGCCGGCTGCGAGCCTAAACTGATGGAAGCAGTTGATGAGGTCAATGTGCGCCAGAAAAAAATTCTGGGGATGAAAATCAAATCCTATTTTTCAAAACTCGGCGGTGTTAAGAGCAAAACGATTGCAGTTTGGGGACTCTCCTTCAAACCGGATACGGATGATATTCGAGAAGCGCCCTCTCTTGTCTTTATTGAAGAGCTGCTGAAAGAAGGGGCAAAACTGAGGCTCTACGACCCCGTAGCGATGCCCAATGCTCGTAAGATTTTCAAAAACCACCCTTCCATTTCCTGGTGTGAAGATGAGTTCGATGCGGCCAAAGACGCCGATGCGATTGCGCTTCTGACCGAATGGAAACAGTTCAGGCTCGTCAACTTTCCGTCCGTCCGAAGGCAAATGAAGGGCATCGCCTTTTTCGACGGCAGAAATCAGTACAAACCCAATGAGATGAAAACCAGAGGCTTCGACTATATCTCGATCGGCGTTCCCGACCAGATGCAGGAGACAGCGGATCTAAATTACTCGCTGACTTGAAATATGCTGATGAAGCAAAATAGCGTGATGATAGGCATGATCGAACAGCGTTTGGGGCAACTGATTGCCCGAGACGGGCTTTTAGCAGATGCCATTCGCTATGCGCTTCTCGGCCCTGGCAAGCGAATTCGGCCCCTTCTTACCCTCGCCTCTGCCGAGACGTTCGGGGTCGATCCCAAAGAGGCCCTCGATGCCGCCTGCGCTATTGAAATGGTACACACCTTCTCTCTGATCCATGACGATCTTCCCTGTATGGACGACGACGACTTTCGCCGGGGAAGAAAAGCCGTCCATCGCGCCTTTCCCGAGCCGATTGCGCTTTTGGCGGGCGACTCGCTCCTTTCTGAAGCTTTTCTGGTGCTTGCAAGATCCAGCATAAGCGACCGAGCCAAAGTGCTCCTGATCGAAACGCTCGGCCAGCGGGCCGGGAAAGACGGCATGGCCGGAGGCCAAGCGCTAGACATCCATCCTGAGGGCTCTTCACTGGAAAATCTTCTGGATATGCAGCAGAAAAAAACAGGCGATCTCCTGAGTTGCTCTCTTGAATTCGGGCCGATCCTCGCCGGGCTCGAAGATGAGTGGCAGCCAAAAATGCGGCTCATCGGTCAGCTTTTGGGGCTGGCCTACCAGATCCGTGACGATCTCGAAGATGCCTCACAGATGTCAGATGAAAAAAAGCCGACGGCGTTCACTCTCCTGGGAGAACAGGGCGCAACCGAGCTTCTGGAAGAGTATCTTGGTCAGATTGAAACCGGACTCTCTCAGCTCCCTTCCCGAGCACCTGCGATCTCTCTGCTTATCAACCCCCTGTTTTCCAGGTTCAGCGCTCGACTTTAAGTCAAAAAAAAGTATACATTACCTTTATGCCAACAGCGGTTTATCGCAAATGGGTAAGGCCGAAGCCGCCCGAGTTTCTCTCTGTCACAGTTCGTCACGATCCTCTTAAGAGGATTTTCGATATCCTGTTCAGCGCATCCGTACTGCTGCTTTCCGCTCCCTTAACCCTGCTGCTAGCCCTTCTTGTTCGACTGAATTCAAAAGGTCCTGCTCTTTACAAAAGCGTGCGTTTTGGCCGCGGCGGAAAAGTCATCTACTGCTACAAATTTCGAAGTATGTACCAGGATGCAGATGAGCGTCTGAAGGAGCTGCTCTTCTCGGATCAGAATACAAAAGCTGAGTGGGAAAAATATCAGAAGCTCAAAGATGACCCCCGGATCACTTCCATCGGCCGATTTTTACGCAAAACGTCTCTCGATGAATGGCCTCAATTCTACAACGTTCTGAAAGGAGATCTCAGCATCGTAGGCCCACGCCCGCCCACTCTCATCGGCTCGGAGGAATCCTATGCGTTAGAGATCCGCAAATGGTATGGCCCGAGCACAGATATTATTCTCTCCGTACGGCCAGGGTTAACCGGCGTTTGGCAGACATCAGGACGCAGCGAAATTTCTTTCAAAGAGCGCGTACGCATCGAAGAGCAATATGCGATAGGCAGAACTTTTCTAACAGACCTTCTTCTCATCGCGAAGACGATTCCGGTGATGCTATTTTCCAAAGGAGCTTATTAATGAGTCCCGAACCTATTCTCGTCACAGGTGGCGCAGGCTACATTGGAAGCCATGTGTGCAAAGCACTCGCCAAAAACGGCTTTCTTCCGATCACCTATGACAATCTCTCAACAGGACATGCCTACGCCGTCAAATGGGGACCCTTCGTAGAGGGCGATCTCAATGACAGCGCCAAGCTCAATGAGACACTCGCCAGCTACAAGCCGAAAGCCGTCATGCACTTTGCAGCCAGCGCACTTGTCATCGAATCGATGAGTGATCCTGGAAAATATTACCGCAACAATATCGGCAGCACCGTCTCTCTACTTGAAGCGATGCGGCATGCCAACATCCAGCCGCTGGTTTTTTCGAGCACTTGCGCAACCTACGGCAATCCTGTTTTCTCACCCCTAACAGAAGAGCATCCGCAAGCGCCGATCAATCCTTATGGCCGCTCCAAATGGATGGTGGAGCAGATTCTGGGCGATTTCGAATCGATCTACGGTCTTCGCGCAGCCAAGCTGCGCTACTTCAATGCAGCAGGCGCCGACCTCGAAACAGAGATCGGAGAGGATCATCATCCGGAAACACATCTGATTCCGGCGATTATCCATGCAGCACTGGACGCAAAAAAAGAGATCGTCGTCTATGGCACCGATTTTCCGACAGAAGATGGAAGCGCCGTGCGCGATTACATTCATGTGCAGGATCTGGCACATGCGCATATTCTCGCCCTCAAATGCCTTCTTTCAGGAGGAAAGAGTTTCGATGTCAACCTCGGCACCGGCAAAGGCTACTCAGTACTCGAGATCATCGAAGCTGTGCAAACCTATTGCGGCAAATCCCTAACCGTGCGCCTTGAACAGCGCCGCAAAGGCGAGCCGCCGGCGCTTGTCGCATCCGCAAAAAAAGCAAAAGAGCTGCTCGGCTGGGAGCCTCTTGTTTCCGATCTAGGCACACTCATCGATTCCGCCTGGAAATGGCACAAGCTGCTAGTTGAAAATGCGACTCTCCTTCACAACACTCTTCAAAGACTTGAGTCTAAAACGTGCCTTCCTTCCTGAAAGAGCCCGTACTCTGGATCGCGTTTTTTTTCTGCAGCCTGATGGCCGTTTTTCAAAGCGCGCTATGGCCCTCCGTAGGCATTCTCAGCTACGCGCCCTTTCTGGCACTCACCTGCATGCGCACCTCTTTTCTCACTTCCCTCTGGGTAGCTGCGCTCGTAGGCCTCTTCTCGGATCTTCTTTCAGCAGATCCATTCGGCATCTATGCTCTGAGCCTGACGCTGACAAGCGCCTCTGCCTACCGCTTTCGCAACAGATTTTTCCAAGGAGAGCCCCTGCAGCTCTGCATTTTTACCGGCATCATCTCCTTTCTTTTTACCCCCCTGCATGTTTTTATCCTTTTTCTTTTTGACAGGAGAGCACCCTTTAGCGGAAAATGGTCTTTTCTAGATTTTTTTACGATGCCGTTCCTCGATGCGGCCTATGCTTTTTTCTGGCTCGTCGGCCCCTTGCTCCTCTTTGAATGGGCAAAGCGTCAATGGAAACACTGGACCCTGAGAAGAAATGGATAAAGATCTCTCCCACATCACACTGCTAGCCATCGAGGCCGCACTAGGAGCAGGAGAGCTCCTTCGGCACGGATTCGGAGGAACTTTTGCCATCTCCTCCAAGTCGGGCACCCATAACCTCGTCACCGAATACGATCACCGCTCAGAAGAGTTCATCATCAACTTTTTGAGAAAAGAGTTTCCCGATTCGCTGTTTCTCGCAGAAGAGAGCGGAGGGAAAAACGAAGGCACCTCGTCGCTCCAGTGGATCATCGACCCACTCGACGGCACCGTTAATTTTGCCCACGGCCTCCCCTTTTTCTCCATCAGCATTGCAGCGCGCCGGGGAGACGATCTTCTCTGTGGCATCGTCTATCAGCCGATCACCCATGAATTGTTCGTCGGAGAAAAAGGAATAGGCGCCTATCTCAACGGCAACAAAATCAAAGTGTCCAACACCCTCGAGCTGAAAAAAAGCTTTCTCGCCACAGGATTTCCCTACAATCTCGCAGAAAATCCGGGAGACTGCATCGGCCACTTTACCGACATTCTTCGCCAGGGCATCCCGGTTCGCCGCATGGGAGTCGCCTCACTGGATCTCTGCTACGTCGCCTCGGGCCGCTTCGACGGCTTTTTTGAAATTTCTCTCGCTCCCTGGGACTGCGCAGCAGGCATCCTGATCATCGAAGAGGCAGGCGGCAAAGTCAGCCGCTGGGATGAAAAGCCCCTCGACATCTTTGCCTACGAGCCGATCCTTGCGACCAATGCCCACATTCATGAAGAGATCGCCAAGGTGCTGCAGCAACGATGAACCTAATCGACGGAAAAAAAATCGCCTCTGAAATCCTAGACTCTATCCTTCACAGAGTCGAAAAATTTCCCCGTAAAATCGGCCTCGCCTTTCTCCTCGTCGGAGAGAATCCCGCCTCGCTTGCCTACGTCCGGATGAAGAAAAAAGCGTGCGCCAGAATCGGAATCAATTCGATTGTCAAAGAGTACCGCTCAGACACCTCTCAATCGGAACTTCTCAGAGAGATCCAACTTCTCAACAACGACCCAGAGATCGACGGCATCCTCGTTCAGCTTCCCCTGCCCCCGCACTTCGATACGCTGGCCGTTACGCGCTCCATTCTGCCTGAAAAAGACGTCGACGGCTTTCATCCTGTCAACGTCGGCAAGCTGCTCCTGGGAGAAGAAGATGGATTTATACCCTGCACACCACACGGCGTCCAAGTCCTCCTTGCCCATACACTGCCAATCGCTGGCAAACACGTCGTCATCGTCGGACGCAGTAACATCGTCGGAAAGCCACTGGCCTCGCTCCTCGTCCAGAAAAAAAAGGGCGCAAACGCCACCGTCACACTTGCCCACAGCCAATCGGAGAACTTAACTGAGATCACCCGAAGCGCCGACATTCTGATCGCAGCGATCGGCCAGCCTCACTTCATCAAAAAAGAGATGGTGCGACCGGGCTCTGTTGTGATTGACGTAGGGATCAACCGAGTACAGAATGAGACCGGAGAGGCAAAACTCGTCGGCGACGTTGACTTCGACGCCGTCGCACCGATCGCCTCCTGGATCACACCTGTTCCCGGCGGAGTCGGTCCGATGACCATTGCGATGCTGATGCAAAATACCCTGGAGAGCGCAGAAAGGCGCGGATGAAAGAGCAAACTCTATTTTTCGACCTTGGCAATGTCCTGCTCTTTTTCAGCCATGAGAGGATGTGGGCACAACTTTCCGATCTTACAAAAATCCCGCCGGAGATTCTCCGCCAGCAATTCATTGAAAAAGGCGCCTTCGAAGCCTACGAAACGGGCCGGCTCGCTACGGAGCATATCTTTCGCACCCTGAAAACCTTAAGCAACCGCTCCTTTTCACTCCTCGAAGCGATGCGCGCAGCATCCGATATCTTTACGCCCAATACGGAGCTCTGGCCCCTTGTAGAAGAGCTGAAAAGCCGGGGAACGCGCCTCGTTCTTCTCTCCAATACGAATGAGAGCCACTTCAATTTTGCCTATTCGCACTACCCTATTCTGAAGCTCTTTGATGCGTACATCCTCTCATTCCAGGTCAAAGCCTGCAAACCGCAACCGGAAATTTTTCGAAGAGCCCTGCAAGAAGCTCAGGGCAAGGCGTTCTACACTGACGATGTGCCGGCCTTCATCGAAGCCGCCAGATCGTCCGGCCTCGATGCAGAACTGTTTACGGATGTGCCTTCCCTAAAGCAGCACCTCAAAGCACGTCAGTTTCTGTAACTGCAGAAAAAGATTATTTTACATACAGACTCTTTTATTAAAAAGATTTGATAGTCTTTGATGCATAGAGGAGCCGTCAAAACCTCCGATCTCTTTATATTAAATTTAAATACCTAATATAAACTAACACTTCACCAAACTAAAATGGATTTTAACATAAATGATAAACTATTTTTTTGACTTTGAAACGTCTAATTTAAACACGATTTATAAAGCAATGCCTTCTCTTCCATCTATGGATTTTGTTCATGAAGTGATTTCGTCTCAACCTTACCTTGTAGGAGGAAGTTTAGCAGTAGTGGGGGCGATCAGCTTTCGCTCGGAACTGATAGATCTTGTACGTCGTGTTGGAACAAGAGTATTCATTGGCAATAGAGAGAGTTTTTTGGCTTATGTTCAAATCAATGGTTTGGCCCTTAAGTATACATCAGAAACATTAAGAAACGACCGGGAAATCGTCCTTGCTGCTATTCAATCGAATAGCTTTGCGCTTCAGTATGCATCTGTGGAATTGAGAAACGACCGGGAAATCGTCCTTGCTGCTATTCAAAAGTATGGCCGTACACTTCAGTATGCATCAGCGACATTAAGAAATGATCGAGAAATCGTCCTTGCTTCCATTCAACATAGGGAGGGCCATGGATTTCAGTATGCATCAGAGTCATTGAGAAACGACCGGGAAATCGTCCTTGCTGCTCTTCAAAGAGATAGCGAGGCACTTCAGTATGCATCAGACGCCTTAAAAAATAATCGGACGATCGTCCATTCTGCTATTATAAGAGATATCAATGCGCTTCAGCATGCATCAGACGCCTTGAGAAATAATAGAGATTTCGTCCTCGCTGCCGTTCAAAGAGATAGCAGGGCACTTGAGCATGCATCAGAGGCCTTAAAAAATAATCGGACAATCGTCCTTGCTGCTGTTCTAAGATATGGCGCGACCCTTCAGTATGCATCAGAGACATTAAGAAATGATCCGGATTTAATCTTTGCTGCTGCTCAAAGTAATCGAGACACGCCAGAAGTATTGAGAAATGACCGCGAAATCCTCCTTGCGGCTGTTCAAAACAATGGCCTCACACTTCAACATGCATCAGAAGAGTTTAGAAACGACCGAGAGATCGTCCTTGCTGCTGTTCAAAACAATGGCTTTGCACTTGCATATGCCTCAGAGTCATTGAGAAACAATTGGTTGATCGTCCTTGTTGCTGTTCAAGAAGCTGGCTGGACGCTTCAGCATGCATCAGAAGAGTTGAGAAATGATCGAGAAATCGTCCTTGCTGCTCTTCAAAACAATGGCTGCGCACTTCAGCATGCGTCAGAAAAGTTGAGAAACGATCGGAATTTCGTCCTTACTGCTGCTAGAAACTCTACCTATGGGATACTTGAGCATGCAGCAGAGGCATGGAGAGCTGACCGGGAAATAGTCATTGCTGCTCTTCAAAGAGATGGCGAGGCTCTTCGACATGCCTCGGAAGCCTTGAGAAATGACCGGGAACTAGTCCTTATAGCTACTATTCAAAGCAATGGCCGTGCACTTCAATATGCCTCAGAAGCCTTGAGAACTGATCCTGCGATCTTCCTTTTAACTCCTCAAAAGGATATCGGAGTCTATGCTATTGACCCTCAAATAATTTTAAATCACCCAACAGCAGCTTTGCTAAAATTTGCAGAAATACTCCAGAGGGATCAGTTTTTTCCAACCATCCGTTATCAAAATTCTGAAGGAGTTGATCAGGGGGGAATTTCTAGAGATTTTATATCTAAGCTTTTTAATGCTCTTTGCTCTTCCGAAAAAACGAATCTTCCACACAATGAAAGCTGTGCATCAGGATTTCTTCCCCAGATAGATCCAGACTTTAGTCTGAATGAAGCAAAGCAGCTCAGCTGTTACCAAACAATCGGAGAGATCTTTGGTTTTGCTTTGAACCAGCATCAGAACATTTTGATAGGCAGGCATTTCTCGCCAATTCTTTTTCAATTGATTCACTCTCTTTCCTCTGAAGAAATAATACATCTTGCACAAGAGGCCGATGAAACTACAAAAAAGTTCCGAGATCAACTCCTAACTATTTTTCTCAAATCCGAGTTCTCTTATTTGTCAGACAAAAAGATTCAACAGATTTTGGACAATACTCTTCCGGAGAACCTCCAAGAGGACTCCAAAAACTGTGAGGAATTTCTACAATCTATCGGCTTTCCTAAGATTCTTGCAGCAACTCGTGCCATCTCAGAATCTATCCCACGATTTCTTGCAGGCTCATGGGATGAGATGAAAGGAGCATCTCCTCAGGAACTTGCTAACAAAATTCAAGGATCATTAACAAAAGAACTGGTACTCAATGCCCTAAAAATGAACGGCGCACAGAATGAGCAAACCGAACAACACCTTAGAATGTGGCTGGATGAGGCAAATGAGCAGGATCTAGAACAATTTGTCCTGGCTATCTCCGGATCTCCCACTCTGAATCCTTCTTCGACCCTGAACATATATTTGTATTCAGGAGAAGGGGGGAAACTGCCTATCTTTCACACGTGTGGTTATACGATGGATCTATCGACCGAATATACGGATTTTGAAATGTTTAAAAGCAAGCTGGAGCAAAGTCTCTCTAGCGTCGCTGATGGGTTTCAGTTTTCATAGAACGGCTTTTGTAATTAATTCACTTTGATCATTCCTGTAGTATAGCGAAACAACCTAAAAAGATGCGCCGGCCTTCATCGAAGCCGCCAGATCGTCCGCCTCGATGCAGAACTATTTACGGATGTGCCTTCCTTAAAGCACGTCAGTTTCTGTAACAAGATCAACGATATAACGATAAGAACGATGAAAAACCAATAAATTTTTTATCGTTCTTATCGTTATATCGTTCTTATCGTTGATCTTGTCTTACCCAGCTAACTCCCTATTTTTTTGCGAACTCCGCGCCTCAGTTTCTCTCCGCGCTGATGAAAAAACATGCTGGTGCGGAAATCTGCCCCGGTCGATGCGTTATGTTATTTAAAAAAAAGCCTACCTATTCATCCCCCTCTTTCTTCTTGTACCTATACGCTTAAGCCCCTATGATGGCCTTTTGGGCAAAAATAGGCTCCATGACTAGAAAAAGAACGAAATCTTCCAATAAAGACGAACGACTCAAAAGAAATTTTGCTCGCACGATCCTGCAATACATAAGCGGCAAACGCTATAGCCCCATGACGGCCGATGAGCTGATCGCTCAACTCGCCGTCCCAGCCAGTGTACACGAGACATTTCTCGGCGCGCTCGAACAGCTCGTCAAGATGGGCGAGCTCTCTTTGAGCCGCGATCGCTATCAACTAAAAGAAGAGCAGAACCTCCTTGTTACAGGAACCATCAGCGTCCACCCCGTCAAGGGTTTCGGCTTTGTCACGGTCTCCGGAATCGAAAAGGGCAAAGACGTCTTCATCCCGAAACATTCAATTGGCGACGCCGTTGATGGAGACACTGTCGAAATCGAGGTGACGGACGTCACTCCGAAGGGGCCTGAGGGCCGTGTCATCGCTATTTTAAAGCGTAGCCGCTCTCATCTTGGCTGCACGATTCTAGAGAAGATGAAGGGCCATTTCCTGGCCTATGCGCCGCTGCTCGGCCAACAGAAACCTATCTTTATCCAGACTCCTAAAAACGAGAAGCTGGCCGAAGGCGACCGGATCATCTGCAAGGTCTCCGACTGGAACTCGGGAGAAGATTCCGTTCTGGCCGATTTTGTGCGTAAAATCGGACACATCTCCGATCCTTCCTGCGATGCGACAGCCGCCATCGAGGAGTTTGAGCTGCCGGACGGCTTTACCAAAGAGGCCATTGCTGAGGCAAAAGCCTTTGGCAAAAAAATAGCTGAAGAGGGACGGCTCGACCTGACAGAGCTCGAAACCGTAACCATCGATCCCGATACGGCCAAAGACTTTGACGATGCGATCTCTTTGACCCAAGATGAGAAGGGTCATTTTTTTCTCGGCGTGCACATCGCTGATGCCGCCTGGTATGTCAAAAAAGGCTCTTTTCTCGACAGAGAGGCTTTTATGCGCTGCAACTCGACCTACTTTCCCGGGTTTTGTCTGCCGATGCTGCCGGAAGAGCTTTCCAATGAGCTGTGCAGCCTGAAGCCAAAGGTCAAACGACTGACCATCTCCGTTCTCGCTGAGTTTGACACCGAGGGAACTCTCGTCGAATACAAGATCGTCCGCTCCTGTATCAAAAGTAGAAAGCGCTTCGCTTACGAAGACGCCTATGAGATCCTGGAAAAAAGATCCAAGAATGCCTACCTTCCTCTTCTCGACAGAATGGTTGCGCTCTGTAAGCTCTTCAAGAAAAAAAGAAGGGATCGGGGCAGCATCGATTTCGCGATGTCTGAGGGCAAAATCGTCGTAGACGAGAAGGGCGCGCCCGTCAAAATCATTCAGGTGGAGTATGACATCACCCATCAGATGATCGAAGAGTTCATGCTGAAAGCCAATGAGATCGTCTCGACCCATCTCTCCAAGATGGGAAAAGAGCAGATCTTCCGCATCCACGAAGAGCCGTCTCCCGAATCGTTTGAAGATTTCTATGCCTATGCACGAGCGCTGGGATTTACCGTGCCGGCAAAGCCAACAAACGCTGACCTGCAAAAGCTCTTTATAGACGCGAAAGACTCTCCCTTAGCACCACAGCTCTCCGTCAGTTTTATCCGCAGCATGAAGCAGGCGCTCTATTCGCCGGAAAATATTGGACACTATGGCCTTGCCCTCGAATATTACTGCCACTTTACCAGCCCGATCCGCCGCTATACGGACCTCGTTATCCAGAGGGTTCTTTTTAATGAAGAAGACCTCGATTCCGATCTCACCTCGATTGCACAAGCCTGCTCAGATAAAGAGCGCCTCTCGATGCGAGCTGAAAATTCGGTCGTCCTTCTGAAAAAACTGCGGCTTGCAGCAGCAGCCTTTGCCGAGGAGCCGAATAAGCTCTATTCCGCCACCATCACAAGGGTCAAGCCCTTTGCTGTCTTCTTTGAGCTGGCCGAATTTTCTCTGGAAGGATCGATCCACGTCTCCGAGCTGGGTAATGATTACTTTGAATACAATCCCAAAACGCTCACGTTTCGAGGATCGAAAAGCGGCCGCACCTATTCATGCGGAACGCCAGAT
>JADMIO011429290.1_pt1 | contig 23233 bp, 20 predicted proteins | sample 8958161 | NCBI WGS metagenome assembly JADMIO01 (sample SAMN16585339, study PRJNA669376) | soil metagenome | isolation source: Crop rotation soil | place: USA: Cullars Rotation, Alabama | collected 2011 | reverse complement strand
CCCCCCGCCGTCAAGCTCATGGGTTATCCGCTCAGCCTCGCCATTCGCTACCTCGGGTCGCGCAAGCGCGCGTCCATCTCGGTCGGGACGTTCTTCGCGATCATCGGCGTCGCGCTCGGCGTCGCCGCGCTCGCGACGGTGATGAGCGTCACCGGCGGGTTCCAGGAGCGCTTCCGGGACAAGGTCCTCGGCGTCAACGCGCACGTCCTCGTCCTCAAGTACTCGAACGAGTTCCGCGACTACCGGTATGTGATGGACAAGGTCCGCACGGTGCCCGGCGTCGTCGCGGCCGCGCCGTTCAGCATCAACCCGATGATGCTCACGCACGAGGAGACGACCGCGACCGGCGTCCTCCTGAAGGGCGTCGATCCGAAGGACAGCCTCGGCGTCGGCGCCGACGGCCCGCCCGTGCTGGACCTGCCGCGCCACATCCTCGAGGGCGAGAGCGGCACGTGCCCGACGGGCGGGGATCTCGCGTGCGGCGTCGAGCAGCTGAAGGGCCTGCGTCGCGCTGCCGCGCGGCCCGGCCAGCGGCACAACGCGTCCGCGTACGACGACCCGCTCGCGATGCCTCCGAAGGATAAGGAGAAGGACAAGGACGCGACGACGCCCGACGACGACGACATCGACCCGCTCGCGCCGAGTTTGTCCGCGAGCACGTCGCCGAGCGCGAGCAACGCGCCCAAGGCGCCCTCGCCCAAGGCGCCGTCGAGCGCCGCGCCGACGCACAGCAAGCTCGATCCTGCCGCGCCTCCGGCGCGGAACTACGAGGACGGCGTTCAAGCCGGCGAGGATCCGGACAAGCCCCCCGCGCCGCGCGCGCAGCCGTCGGCGAAGCCCGTCGCGAGCGCAGCGCCCGGCAAGCCGAAGACCCCGCCGCTCGAACCGCCCGCGAAGGACAGCGGCGATCCGATCCCCCCGCCCGACGGGGAGAAGAAGCCGTACACGAGCGTCCTCCCGGACGACGACGGCCTCGAGGGCCCGGCGGAGTACAACAACTGCAAGAACCCCGAACGCGTGAAGCTGATGCCGGGGATCGTCGTCGGCGTCAGCCTCGCGAAGACCCTCGACCTCACCGTCGGCGCGTGCGTGACGGTCACCTCACCGACGATCGGCTACCAGCTCTCCGGCGGCGCGGTGCGCCCGCCCGTCGCGAAGAGCTTCCGCGTCATGGCGATCTTCGAGGCCGGGTTCGACCAGTACGACTCGAAGCTCGTCTACACGGATCTCTACGAGGCCCAGACGTTCTACGACCAGGGTGACACCGTCACCGGCGTCGAGATGAAGATCGCCGACATCGACAAGGCGGACGACGTCGTCGAAGGCATCAAGGTCGCGCTCGGGTCGACGACCTACCACATCATGGATTGGAAGGAGCTCAACCACGGGCTCTTCACCGCGCTCCTGATCCAGAAGATCGGCATGAGCGCCGTGCTGGCGTTGATCATCCTCGTCGCCGCGTTCACCGTCGTCGCGACGCTCATCATGGTGGTGCTCGACAAGAAGCGAGAGATCGCCGTGTTGAAGGCGATGGGCGCGACCGATTGGGGCATCCTGAGGGTGTTCCTCTACCAGGGCGGGATCATCGGCACGACCGGCACCGCGCTCGGGTTGGGGTTGGGATTGGGGGCTTGCAAGATCCTGATCCGGTGGGCGTTCCCGCTCGATCCGAAGGTGTATTTCATCTCGCACTTGCCGGTGGTGATCCGGTCGCAGGAGTTCATCTTCACGGGGTGCGTGAGCGTCGTGTTGTGTCTGCTCGCGACGATCTTGCCGAGCTTGTATGCGGCGAGTTTGCGGCCGGCGGAGGGGTTCCGGGAGCAGTAAAGCGCGTCGAATTCCGGTGGCGCCTGTACGACGACGCGAACGCGTGCCTCTTCATGCTCTGACGGGTGGCGTGCGGTCGTTTGGCGCGCGCGGGTGCAGCGCTGGTAGGCTCGCGCCCGCCGAACCGGTTCCAAGCCACATCGGCCAGGAGCGAGTGAGATGAAGTCGTCGACGCGATGGATGTTCGTGACGCTCGGGGGCTTGCTCTCCGCGTGCAATGGCACCACGGACCCGGCCACCGGTGGAGCTGGTGGCGCGACCTCCTCGACCGCCGTCGGTTCCACGACCGCGATCGCGAGCACGACCCAGAGCTCCACCAGCACCGGGATGAGCCCGCCTTGCGGCGCCACGTACGCCGCGACGTCGACCGCCGGTCGTATCGCCGCAGGTGACCTCGACGGCGACGGAGATCTGGATCTCGTCTCCCCTCAGTACACTGACGACAGCATCGCCGTGCTCCTCAACGATGGGACGGGTCAGTACCTCCCGGCCCAGGGCTGGATGGCCGGCACGAGGCCCTCTCAGGTGCGCCTCGCAGACTTCGACGCCGACGGAGATCTCGACGTCGCAACGATCAATGCCTTCGGGAACGACGTGAGCGTCTTGACGAATGCGGGCGACGCAATGTTTTCGGACCCGGTGAAGTACCCCGTCGGTCTCAACGGATACTCGCTCGACGTCGCCGACTTCAACGGGGACGGCAAGCTCGACCTCGTCGCCGCGAGCAACGTCCTCGACGTGCGCGTCCTTCTCAACCAAGGCAACGGCACGTTCGCGGCGGCCGTCACGTACCCGGTGCCGGGCGGCACTCTCTTTGCCGTCGCCGCCGGTGACCTCGACGGCGACGGAGACGCCGACATCGCGGTCCAGGCGAGCGATCAGGTGAGCGTCCTCCTCAACCAGAACAGCACGTTCGTCGCCGGGCCCGTGCTCTCCCACCCAAGCTCCATCGTGTCGGATGTCCTCATCGCCGATGTGAACGGGGACGCCGCCGCCGACATCGTCGTGGCTTCGTCCGATGTTCTCGTCTACCCGAACAACGGCGATGGCACCTTCGGTCCGGTCACTGCGAACAGCGCACCGATATCCGTCGCCGGCATGGGAAGCGGTGACTTCGACGGGGACGGCGATGTCGATCTCGCGCTCACGACCTTCACGGAGGGCCAACTGGTCCTGATGAGGAACGCGGGCGACGGCACGTTCGGCTCGCCCCTGGTTCGAACGATCGAAGGCTTCCCCGAGGCGCCGTCGATGGCCGACGTCGACGACGACGCGAAGATGGACCTCCTCGTTCCGAACCAAGGGATCACCGTTCTCCCACACGACTGCGTGTTCTGACGCAGGGGGCGCCGGCGCGTCGGCTCGATCGCGTCGACCGCCGGACATCACCGCATCTCCGACGATCAGCGACCGGTTTGGATGCGATCGTCGAGCACGCGCAGTGAGCCGCGGACGACGCCGTAGCGCGCCTCTGCGCCGAGGGCGTTGCGCACGTCCGAGGCCGACGTCCTCCCGAGCAGGAGCTCGCGGTACGCGCGGACGATGCGGGCGGTGTCGGTCGCGCTCTCGCGTACGAGCTCGATGCGGAACCGCCGGACGCCGGCTTCGCGGGCCGGTCCAACGACGGACGCGGCGCTCTGGGCGGCCGCATGGAAGACGGTGTTGCGACAGCCGACGTCGGCCTCGACGGGGTGCTCCATCCCGGCGCGATCGCGGAGCGAGATCTTGTGCGCCTCGCAAGGGCGGCCGCAGTCCCGATGGTCCTTGCCGGTCGAGAGCTCGGCCGCGATCACGCAATGTTCCATGTGGAAGAGCGGCATCGGATGATGCACGACGATCTCGGCGAAGGGGCCGAACGGCGTGCGCACGAGCGCGAGGAGCTGCGCCGCGTCGAGGTCGAAGGACGGCGTGAACGCGACGACCCCGCGCGAGAGGACCTCGGCCGCGGTGAGTCGATTGGCGACGTTGAGGGAGGCATCGCCCACGCGGACGGCGCCGTCTCGCTGGGTGCTCGCTTCGCGGAGGGCGCCGAGCCCACGGACCAAGAACCCGTCGGGCGAGAGCGACGCGAGGTAGCGATCGATCTTTTCTTCGCCCGGCTTGCGGATGCGCGGAGGCGCGACGCCGAGGAAGCCCGGGCCCTCCGCGCGCAGCGCGCGGAACGCGTTGCCCGTCCCGGTGAGCTCGAGGAAATCGAGCCAGACACCGTCGGCGCCCGCCTCGCGCGCTGCCCGCGCTTGCTCGATGGTGCGGCAGAGGACGAAGAGGAGGGGCGAGCCGGGCTCGGTCGCGAGGAGGGGAGGAGCGGCTGCGTCGAGCATCGCCGCGGCCGTGATCGACGTCGTCGCGTGCGAGCGATGGGCGGCGCGATCGAGGGCCTCGACGAGGGCACGACGGACGCGGTTGAGCTCCGCGGGCGGCACGAACGCGTTCTCGCCGAGCGACGAGACGACGTCGCCGAGGACGTACGGCGTGTCGCCGAGCCGGCCGAGCTTGTCGCGGAGCTGCTCGACGCTCGTGGCGCTCGAGCGCGCGGCCTCGAGCGTCGCCCCCGACGCCTCGACCCGACGACCATCCGACGAACGCGCGAGCGCCACGAGCGGCGCGCCGACGTCGCCGCGGAGCTCGATCGCGAGCTCGACCTTGGCGGCGTGGCGCTCGGCGTCGGCGACGATCGCGCGCTCGGCGTCGGGGGCGTTCGTCTTCCAAACGGTGCGGCCGACGAGCACGTCGCGCGCGTCGCGATCGGGGCCGAGCCACACGCTGACGCGCGCCTTCGCGGGGACCGACTCGACGTCCCGGCCTCCCACCTCGAGGGCCCAGACGCGCCCGCCGATCTCGCCCCGCGACTCGCGCCCGCCCTCGAAGAGGAGTCCGTCGCCGCGGGCGATGGACGCCGTGGTCTCGACCTCGATCCAGGTCTTGCCCCGATCGCGCCGGGTCGACCGGGACGTGCCCACGGGCACGCCGCGGTGGTCGCAGGCCTTGCCGTCGACGAGGCGCTGATGATCGACGCCCGCGAGGAAGCCCGGCCCGGAGCCGCGGGAGAAGGTGAGCTTCGCCGCGTGCCGCGCGTCTCCGAGCGACGGCGGCGGGCCTTCGAGCGCGTCGACGGCTTTGCGATAAAGCTGCGTCGTCGCGGCGACGTATGCGGGGCCCTTGAGGCGACCTTCGATCTTCACCGACGCGACGCCGAGGGCCGCGAGGCGCGGAACGACCTCGCTCGCCTCGAGGTCCTCGGGGGACAGGAGGTACGCGCGCTCGCCGGTGTCGTGGACCTCGCCGTCGACCACGAGGTCGTACGGGAGTCGGCAGGCTTGCGCGCACGCGCCGCGGTTGGCGCTTCGACCGCCGATCGCCTCGCTCGTGAGGCACTGCCCCGAGTACGCGATGCAGAGCGCGCCGTGGACGAAGACCTCGAGCTCGACGTCGGTCGCGGCGCGGATCGCGGCGATGTCGTCGGTCGAGAGCTCGCGCGCCAAGATCACGCGCGAGCAGCCGAGCTCGCGTGCGAGCTCGACCGCGCCCGCGTCGGTGCACGTCATCTGGGTCGAGGCGTGGAGGGGCATGTCCGGCGCGATGGCGCGCGCGAGCTTCGCGACCCCGAGGTCCTGCACGATGAGCGCGTCGACGCCGACCCGCGCCGCCGTGCGGATCGCCTCCTCGACGCTCGGGAGCTCGGCGTCGAACACGAGGGTGTTGAGGGCGACGTAGCCGCGACGCCCGTTCGCGTGGAGGTGGGCGAGGGCGCCCGCGAGATCGTCGTCGTCGACGTTGGTGGCGCGGGCGCGGGCGCTCCACGCCTTGAGACCGAAGTACACGGCGTCGGCCCCGGCCGCGACCGCGACCCGAAGCGACTCGAGGTCACCCGCGGGGGCGAGGACTTCGGGCTTCGCCTTCATGTGGCGCTCCTCTCGCGGTTCGCGTCGGCGACGGCGGCGAGCACGTGGGCGCGGCTGTGGACGAGCACCGCGCGGAGGACCTCGAGCGCGACCTCTTCGGGGATGTTCGTGCGCGCGGCCCGCTCGCGCCACCGCGCTTCGAGCTCGACCTCGCGCGACCCGTCGACGGGCGCGAGCCCGAGGCTCTGCTTGTGGACGGCGAGCTTTTCGACGACGGCGCGGCGGCGGGCGATCGCGTCGACGATGGCGCCGTCGCATGCGTCGATTTCAGCGCGAAGGGCCGTGAGGGTTGCATCCACGAGGCCGGCTTAGCCCAGGGGGGCCGCAGGGTCGATGGCGTCGCCTCTTCCGCGCAGACCTCTTCCGCGCAGACCTCGTCCGCGCAGACCTCTTCCGCGCAGACCTCTTCCATTCCGCAGACCTCAACCGGCGGCGCGCTGGCGCGCCGCCTCGTCTTTCGCGCAGACCTCACCCGGCGGCGCGCTGGCGCGCGCCGCCACCCTCTCCCCTGACGGGGAGAGGGGCAGAGTTCCGCCTCCGGGGTCTACGCTTGCGCTAGGCGGCGTTGGACATCACGGTGCCGCGTCGCACGTCGACGAGCCTGCTCGTCGTGAGGATCTCGTCGCCGGCTGCGAGCATGACGACATCGCCGACCTGGAGCGTACGCATGTCCGACACGACCTTCATTCCGACCGCTCGGTTGGTTCGTTGCCACGCGCGTTCGCCTCGGTGGCGGAACGCCACGACGCGGCTGTCACGCACACCGTACTCGCTGTTGAGGGTCACGAGGATCCGGCTCATCGGTTCGATGTCGTCCATGGTTCTCACCCGAAGGACGGAGGTGCATGCGTTGGGCCATGCGCCTTTCCTCGCGCAAACGCGCGCGCGCTGGCACCGATGAGCGGGGCGGTCCGTAGCGGAGTGCGGCACGCCAACAGCTCAGGCGAACTCCGCAGTGCGAATCGAATGGAGCGACGACTCGCTTCGAGTCCACAACGGGGGCCCCGTCGCGCAGCGATGGGGCGGCCTAGCGCAAAGCGCGTAGGCCGGGTTGGTGGTGAGCCGCGAAGTCGGCGAGGAGGGCTGCTTCAGCCCTCCTAAGAAAGACGTGGTAGGTGGACGCCGTTCGGGTGCGAAGGGGAGTCCGAGGGGGCGCAGCCCCCTCGACCTTTGAGCTCACCCACTGGAAGACCCGAGCGCGACCCCCCTCCGAGCGCGAGCTAGCGCGGCTCGAGTCGATCCGGGACGAGTACCGTCCCGTCGCCATCACAGTCGTCGCATGAATCGCCCCTACGCTTGCCCGTGCCGTCGCACTCGGGGCAGTCCCCCGGGATCCTCGGCCGGCAGTCGAAGCAGAGGCGGCGCGCATCGAGCGCGCGAACTCGACTGCAGCGTGCGCAAGGCGCTGGCGTTGGGCTCGTCATCGTTTGGCTCCGCTCTTGGCTAGCCGGCGTACGGGTCCCACTCGTGCGTCGGATCGGGCACGAAGACCGCCGGGTTGTGCTCCGTCTTTTGGGCCGGGTCGAGGACCGCGACGATCACCAGCCACCCGCTCGGCACCTTCAGGCGGTAGAGCGAGGTGTTGATGGCGTTCGGCGTCGGCGCGAAGTTGATTCGTTCCCACGGTGTCGCGTACTTGCGTTCGTTGCTCATCGGGGAAGCCTAGAGGCGACAATCCTCACCTTCAAAGCTACCCAGGCTGAGCTAGGACTTAATCCGTCACACCGACCCCGACGAGCTACGGTTCGCCCAGGCGCACGCGCGTCTCGGCTGCAGGGAGAACGAGGTCGACGGTGGCGTCACCCGCTGCGCGGAGACGATCGAGGAGGTCCTCGTAGCGCTTGTCGCTGTAGCGCCGCTTCCGTGCCGACATGGCCATGATGCCATGAGCATTCCTTTGCGAGCGTCGGGACGTAAACGGGTTCGAGCGAGCAATGCTCTGCCGCTCGCTACTCAAAGAAGATTGGCTCACCTTCAGCGAGCTCAAGCATCAGCTGCGGAAAGAACCGCTCTGCGTTGTCGAGGAACTCCGTTAGGACATAACCGAGGTTTGTGCCAACAACGGAGTCATCCAAGAACTCGGGATTGTACCTCGACACATTAGATAGAATGAACATGGCGGCGAGATAGGCCTGTCGTCGCGGAAACAGCTTAATTCCAGGACGTGCGCAATGATCAAACCAGACAGCATCACTCGAATGGCGAAGCTCCGGCATCAAGTAGCGCCGACAGAACTCCGAGATGAGCGGGAGCTGAAGCGGAGATACCTTCACGCGCAGGCGGAACGGCCCCGCGAGCTCCGCTACTTCCGCCATCCAAGGAAATAGCACCGGCCACTGAGATTCAAAGTCCGCCTCAGACAGTTTCGCAAAGGTTCGCGAGATCCGAGACGGGATCGCGCACCGCGGGGTGAAACTCCCAAACGTCTACGTGACCGAGCGGGGCTTCGGAATCAGCACCAATGGATCAGCCGCCTGGAATGAGCTCGACGTGTGGAAGACACACGAACTTCAGAAGAATAGTATCGGTTCCGTCAGTGCGCTGACTGCCACTCGCACTGCAGCAGCCACCAGCGCCGACTCTGCACTGGCTGTCGTCGACGATATTCTCAGCTTCGTAAAGGAGACGCCGGGCAAACCCTCTAAGAAGGAACGCGCCCTGCTCGCGGCTGCGGTCGTCTTCATGTATGGCGTCTGGGAGAGCTTTACCGAACAGTTGGCGCTCGAGGTTGCCACTCAGCTGTCGAAGGCAATCTCCGAACACAAGGTTCCTGACGCCATCAAGAACGTGCTTCAGAAGAAGACGGCATGGGGACTCGCGGTGTCCCCGGGCTGGAGGGAGCTCTGGAGAGAGCACGTGAAGCTCGAGGCTCTCGGCGACGAGGCTGATCGCCACGGAATGAATACTGCTCGCGCCGGAAACGTGAAACGTCTCCTCGCGCTTGCCGGTTCACCAGACCCATTCAAGACTTTTCCGGCCAGCGCGGTTCCGCAGCACGTGCGTGCGACCGCGAACACAGCGGAGAAGGCGCTGGACGCGCTTGTTTCATTGCGCGGCGAGATCGCGCACACAGGGAAAGTCCCGGAGCCCCTGCGGAAGCAGCACGTGAACGCGTGGTATGTCTTCGTTGCTGATCTTGTGGACGTACTCGACCAGGCGGGGCGCAACGATTGCGGTGGACTGCTCTCCAAGTAGCCACCTGGCGAGACTTGATTGTTATTTAGGCTTTTTTCGACTCTCAAGGCAATTGTGACGTGATCACGCGGGCGCGCAAGTGAACGTGGGGACGTCCACCCCTGAGAACGCTGATGTCTTGGTTGCGCACTCCAGGTCCGAGTTGCGTTCGTCGGGAAGAAGGGGGCGCCGGTGTGGCGAGCGGAAGTCTGTTGGGAACTTCAGACAAACTGCCGACACTAATGCACGCAGGAGGCAGCCAATCGACTCACGTGAGTTGAGGCTGTTCATGACAGATGGAACTCGAACGGTCAGGTATCGCGTGGCAAGTCACGCTTTCGCACGACGAAGTCGAGATGATCGATCAAGCGGCGACGCTCGCGCCGCTCCCACCGGAAATCCAGGCCGCGCTCAAGGTCGTGATCGGGATGGTGCGGGTCGTCGACAAGATCGGCGGCAAGAAGGGTGTTCACATCGCCGGCGTCCTCGGAACGATGTTTACGACGGTGACGCCGAGGGGATTCTCGCCGCTAGGTCTGATGACCAAGATCGGCACCGCGGTGGTGGAGTTCGCCAAGGAGCACCCCGAGGTGATCGTCGGCGTCCTGTTTCCTCCGGCGCTAATCCCAGCGCTCGTCGTTGGGCACCTCATCCACCATCGGGCGCCGCCTGTACCCGGATCGATCTGCGCCGACCGAAACGTCGTCGGCCCCTGGGAGAGGTTCACCTTGATGGCGCTTCCGCACGGCGAAGTGGCGCTGCTCTCGTGGATGGGCTTTCTGTGCGCAATCAACGGCGGTGGCGAGAGCACTTACGCCAACCGAACGGAGATCGGGCCCTGGGAGCGTTGGAGGATCGTGAAGAACGACGACGGCACCATCTCGCTCACGATCGGTGGCGCGTACTTCGTCGCTGAAGGGGGGGGAGGTCGCGAGTGCCGTGCAAACCGGACAAAGATCGGCCCGTGGGAGAAGTTCCACATGGTCTACCAGCCCGATGGCTCTATCGCGCTGCGCACGATCGTTACCAAGCAGTACGTCTGCGTCCAGCAGTAGAGCTGCGTCGCGAACGTCAACTGTGGGCGCGCTGCCGATACGAGGCTGGGATCACCGGCCTGGCTGACGCCTCAAGTTGTTCTCCTCTCTCCCCCCGCTTTGCGGGGGGAGGGCCGGGGTGGGGGCTCAACGAGAGCCGTGCTGCGGTTCAGTAGTTGTGCACCAGCACGCCGCCCGCGAAGTAATCGTGCGGCCCATCGACGCTCAGGTCGAACACACGCGCCTTCTGATCGAACGGCCCCGCCGACACGACAGTCACCGCTCCACCATCGCGCGACACCAACGCAACCCCGCGCCCGAGCTCCCCCGCCTTCACCAACGACCCATCCGACAGAAAGAACGGATGGTCCTTCGTCGCGCGCAACGTGACGCCATTGGACAGCACGACCTCTCCGACGTCGTCGCGCTCGATCGCCTTCACATGCGTGACATGCGCGCGCCCGACACTCCCCGTCGTCGCCGACGTCGTCGCCCCACCGACGCCCGGCCCGAGCGCGACCACCACGTCACCACGCTTCAAGCTCTCGATCGCGACATCGCCACCCGGCGTCGCGATCAACGTCGCACCGACGAAGCACGACGCACCCGCCACGCCGTACCGCGCGTCTGCCACCGGTGAGAGCCTCCCATCCGCCCCGCGCACGCAGACACTCAACGCGTACCCCGCGTCGCACTCGACCTCGTCCTCGCCGAGCGTGATCGCATAGCGCCCGCCCTGGGCGTGCGTCGCTTCAACGAACGAGGCCGGGATCTCCCGCACCACCGCGGCCTCCATGCAGGTCGCTTCATCCCGCGCGCCCGGCGCCGCTTCGTGATCCGCGATCACCAGCGCGACCGCGGTGGCGCCCGGCGGCAGCGCGTCGATCTCGAGGCGCGTGTCGAGCTGACAGTCCCAGCTCTGTGGCGCTGCGATCCATCGCGCCGTCTCCGTCGCAGGCGCGTACGCAACGCGCGCCGCTGGCGGATCGATCGGATCGTCGGACTTCTTCTTCGCGGCCTTGTCCGACTTCTTCTCCGGCTTCGGCTTCGCGAGCGAGCCGTCGGACGTGAGGAGGCCATCGATGAACGCGCCGTTCGAGTCGGTCTCGATCCGCACGACCTCGAGGTCCTCGCTGGGCTCCGCCGCGCGCGTGATCGCGGCGGTTCCGCCGCCGATCGCGCGAACCCGATCGCCAGGTTGGAGCGCGCTCGCCGCGCGCCACTCACCGCTCGCGGGGAGGAAGAACGTTCGGCTGCTCGGCGCGGCGATCGACCGACCGTCGACCTCGAACGACACGTTCTTCGCGCCACCGGACTTCGTCCGCACGATCGTCGCGAGGACGGGCGCGGCGAGCGTCGCGTCCCACCCGATGACCTCGTGACCGCGGCGTACGAGGCCTTCCACGATCGGGCCGCTCGGCGTACTCACGACCGGATCCTCGACCCATGTCGCGCCGGTCGACACGACGAGCGCCGCCGCGTCCGCGGTGCCCTCGATCGCGCCTGCGCCATCTCGCGCGCACGCGCGCGACGCGAACCGCCGCGCCGACGGCGCCGCGGTGCTCGCGGGAGCGCCCGAGAGGTCGAGCTCGACGACGATCGACAGCGGGCCCTTCGCCGAGGCCGCCGCCTCGAAGATGGAGCGATCGATCTCGCGCGCGACGAACCCGTCGGTACAGGCGAGGTCGACGAGATCGCCGGGGTCGTCGGTCACCTCCGACAGCACGACGTCGATCGCGGCGACGCCGTCCTCGAGCGCGACGAGCGGGACGGTGGCTTCGAGCTTCCCACTCGAGCCCAGGCCGACGACGACCATCGGCACGCTCTCCCACGGCGCGCTGCGGGGCGTCCGCACGATGGCGGCAGGGGCAGCGGGCGCCGCGCTCACTGCCGAGCTCGCGCTCGGTGCGGCGCTCGCATCGGCCCTGGGCGCACCGTCCGCCTTCGCGCTCGGCGCGCGCGCCGCGCCGCAGCCAGCCGCGCCGTAGCCGGCGAAGAGGAGTCCGATCGGGAGGAGCGAGAGGAGGACGCCGCGCATCGCTCGCGCGTACACGGCGCCTGTCTTCCGGGCCAAATTCCACGCTAATATCGGGCCCGTGCGTGTCACGACAGAAACCCTCGACCTCACGAACGTGCGTGTCACCGTCGCCCGCCCTGCGCTCCCGCCCGGCGCGCCGCCGCGCGTGTTCCCCGTCCTCGTCGCGTGGTCGGACATCTTCCAGCTGACGCCGCCGCACCTCCGGATCGTCACGCGCCTCGCGAGCCGCGGGTTCGTCGTCTTCGCGCCCGAGCTCTACGGCCGGTTCGTCAAGAAGGGGACGGCGTTCGACTTCGAGGCCGATAGGCAGAAAGCGCTCGGCGCGTCGCTCACGATGAAGCTCGAGTGGATCGACGAGGACGTCGCCGCGGTCCTCGAGGCGGCCGCCAAGATGAGCACCAGCGGCGCGGTCGGCGTCATCGGCTGGTGCTTCGGCGGCCACGTCGCGTTTCGCGCGGCGCTCGATGCGCGCGTGCGCGCCGCGGCGTGCTGCTACCCGACTGGCGTGCACGACGGCAAGCTCGGGGATCGCGACGGCAAGGCGAAGAGCGCCGGCACGCTCGAGCGCGTCGGCGAGCTGAAGGGCGATCTGCTGCTCGTCTGGGGCCGCGAGGATCCGCACATCCCCGCCGAAGGGCGACGCACGATCCACGCAGCGCTCGAGGCCGCGGGCACGCGCTACGAGGCGCGCGTCTTCGACGCCGAGCACACGTTCATGCGCGATTGGGGCGAGCGCTACGACGGCGCGGCGGCGGACGCGGCGTTCGAGTCGATCGTCGAGCTGTTCCGGCGAACGCTCTGACGCTCACGCGGGCGAGCTGTCACCGTCGGTCCACCCTTCGGGCGGCACGAGGATGTCGATCCGCGCGACCGCTTCGAAGCCGACCTTCTCCAGGATCGGCCGGGACATCTGGCCCGCCTGGATGACGAGCGTCGGCGTCCCGCGCGCGACGGCCTCTTCGTAGCGCGAGCGGACGAGCGCGCGGTACGCGCCCTTGCCGCGCGCGTCGGGCAGCGTCGCGCCACCCGCGAGGACGACGGCGCCGTCGACGAACATCGAGCTCGCCGCCGCGACGGCGCTCCCGTCGAGGAACCCGAGGTGCACGGACCCCGCGCCCGCGGCGTGGCGCGCGTGATCCCGGGCGGCGCGCGCCTCGCGCTCGTCCGCCGTCTCGGTGCGCTCGCCGAACACGCGGTTCAGGATCTGGTACGCGAGGACGTACTCGTCGACGGTCTCCGCGCGACGCGCGACGACCTCCGTCGCCATCGCGTCGAGCGGCCGACGCAGCAGCATCCCCGTCGCGAACGGCTCCTCGAACGGCATGAACCCGAGCGCGTGCAGGCGCTCGACGAGGTTCGCCGGCGTCGCCGACGGACCGACCTCCCACGTCGACGCGGCGCGGCCGCGGTCCGCGAGCAGCGCGCGGATCTCGGCGACGACGGCGTCGACCCGATCGGGCGCGATCTGCAGCCTCTGCACGACGGTGAACGCGGGGTGGTGCTTGTCGCTCCCGAGCCAGACCACGTACTCGGGCGTCTCGATCCGCTCGTCCGTCGGGCCGAGCGGCATGTACGCGTTGAGGCTCTCTGCGAGCCGCTCTGGAAGGGAGGACGGCGCGCTTTGGTGCTGGAGCATGCGGTCACCCAGCGACGCACGACCCGCGCACGACTGACGCGGTGGCGTTCACTCCGCGGCTTCGGCCTTCATCCCGACCTGCACGCGCGCCGGTCGGAGGAGGCGACCGGCGAGCCGGTACCCGGGCGCGACCTGCTCGATCACCATGCCGACCTGCGCGTCGTCCTCGACGGGGACGCCGAGCACCGCCTCGTGCTCCGCGGGATCGAAGGGCTTCCCGACCGCGTCGACGCGCTCGACGCCGTAGCGGACGAGGACGCCCTCGAGCTGGGCACGCACCATCGACACACCGGTCGCGATCGGATCGTCCGGCGGCGCGGCCTGGAGCGTGCGGTCGAGGTTGTCGAGCACCGGCAGGAGATCCGCCGCGAGCTTCGCGCGGGACTCGTCGTACACGCGCTGCGCGTTCCGCTCGACGCGCGCCTCGGCGGCGGCGAGATCCGCGAGCGCGCGCTGGAGCTGGCTCTGCTCCTCCGCGGACACGTCCTTCACGGGCTGCTTTGCAGACGGCGGCGGCGGCTCGGGCTCGACCGGTTTCTCCTCGGCCCTCGCCTCGGAGGGGGCGCGCCTCGGCGGCTCCTCGACCGTGCGCGGACGCGCAAACGGTGCGGGGCGGGGCCGGCCGAACGGCGGCCAGGGGTAGTCGTCGAAGCGCGATCTCATCAGCGTCCAGCCTCTCTCGATTGTCCGTCCGGAACCTAGGTCTTTCTTCGATTCAAGCAACCATCGGGCCGACGACCTCGGAGCTGCGGCGGCGGGGCGGCCGCGCCGTGCTAAGGAGGCCCGTCATGCTCGACCGCCACGCCCTCGCCCTCGGTCTCGGCCTCGCCATGCTCGCCTCCGCGGTCGCCGTGTCGTCCTGTGCGTCGACCCCGACCACGACCGGCCGCGCGGTGCCGTCGGCGTCGATCGCCGCGCCGGACGCGTCGTACCTGTCGCTCGTCGACGGGGCCACGTCGGCGAGCGCCTCGGCCTCCGCGAGCGCGCCTGTCGCGGACGCCGGGCCGGCGGCCTGTCCCGCCGGGATGGTCCTGATCGACGGCGAGTACTGCACCGACCTGCAGCTCACTTGCAAGAAGAGCCACTTCGCGAAGGCGAACAACAAGACGGTCTGCGAGGAGTTCGAGGAGGGATCGTCGGTCTGCACGGGAGACAAGGAGCACCGCCGGTACTGCATCGACACGTACGAGTTCCCGAACCAGAAGGGCGCGAACCCCGAGGTCATGAACGACTTCCCGCACGCGCAGAAGAAGTGCGCCGAGCTCGGCAAGCGCGTCTGCACCGAGTCCGAGTGGACGATGGCGTGCGAGGGCCCGAGCTACAAGCCGTACCCGTACGGTTGGATCCGCGACCCGAACAAGTGCCGCGGCGACCGCCCGTACAAGAACCCGAAGAAGCAGAAGAACGGCCTCCTGCTCACGCACAGCAAGGACAAGGACGCCGCGCAGGCGGAGATCGATCGCCTGTGGGATGCGGTCCCGAGCGGCTCGCAGCCCGAGTGCGTGAGTGACTACGGCGTCTTCGACATGCCCGGCAACGCCGACGAGCTCGCCGCGAGCGAGGGCAACACGAAGCGCTACGGATCGATGAAGGTGAAGGGCGGCCTCGACACGCTCAACGCGCAGGACAAGTACGACAACGTCACGACCGGCGGGCCGTGGGTCGAGGGCGTGCGCAACCAGTGCCGCCCGAAGATCTACACGCACGACGAAGGCTTCTCGTACTACTACCTGAGCTTCCGCTGCTGCGCGGAGGCCGACGGCAAGGCGACGGATCCGCGCTCGCCGAGGCAGATCAAGCGCGGCGTCAAAGAGCTGAAGTAGCCGTCGCAAAGCGCGTGTCAGATCACGGACGCGCGCGCGTCGATGCGCACCATCCGCGACGCCAGCGGCGCGCTCGACCTCGTTCGTCGGGCGCGTTCCGCACATCGGTTGCGCGGTCAGGGTTCGATTCCCGAACGGCGTGAGCACCACGGGTGATCACGTCGGGATGGTATCCAACACAGGCTGAAAACCTGAACGTCCTCGTAAGACGATCCTCCGCACCCAACGAAGGCGCGGGGGCTGGCGCGCGCTCCTCGGAGCGCGCAGCCGTCGCCGTCGCCATCGATCCGCTCCGTGCGCACCCGCGGTGGGAGAGTGCAACCTCTCTTCCCGTCAACGCCGAGCCCCCTCCGGAGGGAGGGCGCTCCGCCGAGGTGCGCCCGCGGCTCGTCAGGTTCGGCGTGCGGTCCAGCCCCCGCGCTCTCTATCCGAGGGGGGCTCCGCCCCCCTGTGCGCCTTCGGCGCGTCCCCCCAGTGGTCCTTCGGACCACGACAAAGCTCGCTTCGCTCGGATCCCAGAAGGGATCGACCTCGAAAGGAGGCGTCATGTTCAAGGCTTTGATTCAGGCTTCGGAGCGCGGGCTCCTCTTCAAGGACGGCAAGCCGTTCCGCTTGCTCGACCCGGGCGCGTACCGGTTCACGACCCTGTTCGGCGCGCAGTACGCGCTCACGCGGCTCGACCTCGAGAAGGGGTGGGCGGAGCTCACGCCGGATCTCGCGTCGCTGATGCCGCACGGCCTCGGCGAGGAGCTCGTCGTGGAGGTCGGTGAGATCGCGCTCGTCTCGAGCGACGCGCGTCCGCGCGCGGTGCTCGGCCCGGGCCGCTACGTGTTGTTCCAGGCGCGTGCGCACGTCACGGCCCTCGTGAAGTCGACGAAGGACGTGATGGCGGACGTGTCGCCGCACTTCTGGATCCTCGCGCCCTCGGGTCTGCTCGTGACCGGCGTCGTGTCGACCCACGAGAAGGCGGTCGTCTACGTCGACGGCGTGCACCACGCGACGCTCGGCGCAGGGCCGTACGCGCTGTTCGCGGACGGTCGGACACTCTCGATCGTGAAGGTCGACGTCCGGGAGCGCGAGCTCTCGATCGTCGGCCAGGACGTCATGACGAAGGACCACGTGTCGCTCCGGATGAACGTCGTCTTGAAGTTGCGTGTGACCGATGCTCGGAAGAGCGTCGAGCGCGTGCAGCACCTCGACGGCGCGCTCTACTCCGAGGCGCAGCTCGTCGTCCGTCGGTTCATCGCGTCGCGCAGCGTGGACGAGATCCTCGCGGCGCGCGGCGAGGCGCTCGGCCTGATGAAGGCGGAGCTCGCGGCGCGCGCGACCGAGTGGGGCGTCGACATCGTCGCCCTCGACCTGAAGGACCTGGTCCTCCCGGGCGAGATGAAGGCGATCCTCAACCGGGTCGTCGAGGCGACGAAGCAGGCCGAGGCGAACAACATCATGCGTCGTGAGGAGACGGCCGCGACGCGGTCGCTCGCGAACACGGCGAAGATGCTCGAGCAGAACCCGATGCTCCTGCGGTTGAAGGAGCTCGAGGCCTACAAGGACCTCGCCAAGGAGATCGACAAGGTCACCTTGGTCGTCGGTGGCCCGGACGGCATCCCGGGCTTGAAGCTGCGGGCTTGAGCCGCGGTGGGAAGGCTCCGTTCTCCGCGTTGCGTGAGCAGCGCGTGAGGGCGGGGCCTTTCGCTTCTCCCCCGCAGACCTGCGCAGACCTCACCCGGACGCGCGCTGGCGCGCGCGTCCACACTCTTCTCCCGCAGACCTCACCCGGCCGCGCGCTGCGCGCGCGTCCACCCTCTCCCCTGGCGGGGAGAGGGTCAGAGGTGGAACTCACGGCGTCACTTTTCTGAAATTTCGACCCGCGAGCGTGCACCGGCGTTTTGATCAGCCAGCTGATCGAAAAAGCATCCGGAATGCTCGCCGGATCAGCCAGCTGATCGAAAAAGCATTTGGAATGCTCCGCGGATCAGCCAGCTGATGGAAAAAGCATTTCGGATGCTCGGATCCATCAGCCAGCTGATGGAAAAAGCATTTGGAATGCTCGGATCCATCAGCCAGCTGATGGAAAAAGCATTTGGAATGCTCGGATCCATCAGCCAGCTGATGGAAAAAGCATTTGGAATGCTCGGATCCATCAGCCAGCTGATGGAAAAAGCATTTGGAATGCTCGGATCCATCAGCCAGCTGATGGAAAAAGCATTTGGAATGCTCGGATCCATCAGCCAGCTGATGGGAGGAGCATCCGAGATGCTGCCCGGATCAGCCAGCTGACGGAAAGACCATTTCGAATGCTCGGATCCATCAGCCAGCTGATGGAAAAAGCATTCGAGATGCTCCCCTGAACAGCCAGCCAATGAAGAAGGGCACCGCGAATGCTTCCTGCTTCAGCAGGGGCTCCCACGAAGCATCGCAGCAGAGCGGCGAGAAGCGCCGGGTCGAATTCTGACCCTCTCCCCGTAAGGGGAGAGGGTGGACGCGCGCGCTAGCGCGCGGCCGGGTGAGGTCTGCGCGAGGAGAGGTCTGCGCGACCGAGAAGGGGTCGGGGAGGGGGGGCTCACACCAGATACTTCCCAAACCACCCCAGCACCTTCGCCCACGCCGCCTTCGCCGCCTCCGCGTTGTACCGCTGGCCCGTGTCGTTGAAGAACGCATGCCCCGCGGCCGGGTACACGACGATCTCGTGCGCGAGCTTCGCCTTCTCGAGCGCGGCGTTCGCCGCGTCCTTCGTCGCGTTCACGCGCTCGTCTTGCTCGGCGTAGACGCCGAGCACGGCGGTCTTCGCGCCGGTGAAGTCCGCGCCGTCGGGCAACGGTCCGTAGAACGGCGCCGCAGCGGCGAGCCGCGGATCCTTCACGCCGATGAGGCGCCACGTCATGCCGCCCCCGAAGCAGAACCCGATCGCGCCGAGCTTCTTCGCGCTCGTTCGCCGCGCGATCTCGTCGAGGCCGGCCTTGAGGTTCGGCGCGAACCGCGCGACGTCGGCCTTGCCGAGCGCGGCGGTCGCCTCGGCGGGCGTCGCGAACGTCGCGGTCCCACCCTCCTCGGAGAGGAGATCGATCGCGAGCGCGGCGTAGCCCTCGGCCGCGAACCGGCCGGCGACGTGGCGCGTGTGATCGTTGAGGCCCTTGTTCTCGTGGATGACGAGCACGCCCGCCTTCGGCTTGTCCGCAGCGTTCGCCCACGCGCCCATCAGCTTCACGCCGTTCGGGCCCGCGAACGTGATCGCCTCCGTCGGGAGCGACCGCGGAAGATCCGGTGGAGGCGTCACCGCGGCGCTCGCGCTCGGAGCAGCGGACGCGCTCGCAGCCACGCTGGGGTCGGCGGAGGGCGCGGCGCTCGCGGAGGCCGTAGGTGTCGTCGGCGTCGGCGGATCCCCGCCGCACGCCGCGATGAGCGTCGACGCCGCCGAAGCAGACAATCCGAGCAGCCCCAACCGGTGCAGCGCCTCTCGACGCGAGAAGTGCCGGTCGCGGTAGTCGAGGACGACCTCTTCGGCGAGGTACTTGTGGATCTCGGTCATCGAGAGCGACTACCCCGACGCCGCGTGGGCGTCACGGGCAGCGCTGGGCGACGAACGTCCCGTCGGCACTCCGATCGAGAGCGAACCACGGGCCCGTCCCGGAGAGTTCGAAGTGGACCTGCTCCGCGTCGATCTGGCTGATCGTGATCGTCCCGCGGTTGAAGTCGTCTCCGTCGAGCACTGCGGAGTCGGTCTCGTAATGCGCGACGGTGTGGCCGCCGAGCCCGTACGTCCCTACCGCTTGCATCACCAGCGGGAGGTCGATGACGAGGCTCGCGTGGGCCTCCGCACTCCACCCGTCCGGGTCCGCGCACGTCGCTTGCGCGACCGTCGCATGCAGCGAGATCACGCCCGTCGGGTCGGTCGTCGCGACCGCGTGGCGGAGCGCCCAGTCCTCGGCGGGCTGGGCGCGGCACACGGCCACCTCGTATTCGCCGTCGAGCGTCTCGCCCGTCCCGAAGGGAAGCGCGGTCGTCCCTCTCACGCGGAGCGAGACGCGATCGTTGGAGGCGGACAGCACCTCGAGCGTTCCGGCGCTGCTCGTCATCGGGTTGCTCGCGCACTGACCGCCCATCGTCGCGCTCTGGAACCGCGAGGTCGACAACACCTCGTCGAGCCGGAACACGTTGCCAACGGAGAGCTTCGACCAGTCCAGCTGAACCGCCAGCTCCCACTCGTCGGTGTCGCCGCACTTCAGACTGGCGCTCTCGCACGCAGGCTCGCCGCCTCGTCCAATGAGATTGCCGAGGACGATCTCGAGCGACGTCGGCGCCACCGTGTTCCCGCGGGCCGGCTTCGCGGCCGCGTTGCCGCCCTCTCCGTCTTCGTTCGAATCGCCGCACGCGGGGCTGCAGGCCGTCAGTACGAGCGCGAGCGCGATTCGATACAGCCTGCGAGCCGTCCACATCTCCTCGCCACTGAGCACCGCCCGTGCCACCCGCGGAGCCTACCGTCGATCCGCGAAACCGGGGGGAGATGAGCCCGATTGTGCCGAGGTGTCGGGGCCCGCGAGACATTGCGTGCAGACGTCATCGCTTCCACGCCGGAACGAACGTCGCCTGCCCGAGAGGTCGCTGCGCCTCGTCACGCGCGCGCACCCACGCCTCCGCCTCGCCCGACGCGATCTTCGCGCGAAGCTCTTCGAGCGCGCGATCGAGCTCCGCGGCCGTCGCGAGCGCCCGAGGCTGTCGCTGTCGCGCCACGCCTTGTCCAGCGGACCCGCAGGATCGAGGTACCGCTCGCCCGAGAACCGCTCGCCCACGGGGACGATCTCCTCGCCCACCTCGAACCCCGCGTCGGAGAGCATCGACCTCAACCTCGCGATCGGCACGTACCGCCGGGCGAGGCGCTCCACGGCCTCCGGGATCAGCGACGTGTACCACGCGCCCTCGAAGATCTGCTCCTGGGAGCACGTGTTGAGGACGAGCCCGCCGCCCTCTCGGAGGGCGCGGTGGACCTCGCGGAGCGCGACGCCGAGGTTCGGGAACGCCGCGTCGCCTCCGTCGTCCAGGTGGTGGATCACCTGGTTCACGATGACCGCGTCGAAGCTCCCGTCGTCGAACGGGAGGCGGAGGAGCGTCCCCTCGTGCAGCGTCACGTTTGCGTGGCGCACGAGCTTCGCCCTCGCGCGCTCGAGCATCCCCTTGCTGAGCTCGAGGCCGTCGAGCGCCTTCACCTGCGAGGCGAGCGCGGCGAGGTACGCGCCCGTCCCGCATCCGGCGTCGAGGACGCGTGAGCTCGAGAGCGCGAGCCCACCTCCCGCGAGGACGCCGACGATCACGCCGACGCCGAGAGGTTTCCGGTGCGCGTCGTAGTTCGCCGACGTCGTGTCGTAGTCCTCGTACGACGCCATCGCGCTACCGAACGGCGCCCGTCGGACCCGGCGTGCGCGAGCGCTGCTGCGGCGGCTTCACGACGAGCGGCCACGGGCTCCCCTCGACGGCCTTCGCCACGGCCTTCAACATCCCGCGGAGCTCGGGCGCCTTGAACCGCGCCGCGGGATCCCGGCGCAGCGTGCCGAACAGCATCTCGACGAGCGGCTGGAGCTTCGGGTTCTGGGAGAGCTCGCGCAGGCGCGGCGGGAGGCCGTCGTGCGTGATGTGCGCGCTGATCATCGCGACCTCGCTCTCCTCCATGAAGAGCTGCCGGCCAGTCAGGAGCTCGAACGCGAGGCAGCCGAACGCGTACACGTCCGCGGGCATCGGCCTCGGCCTCGCTCCTTCGGCAGTGGCGCCCCAGACCTCCGGCGCGCCGTACGGCCCGGAGACGCAGCCCGGTCGGATGTTGCGCCCCGCGAGGCCGAAGTCGACGAGCACCGCCGTGTCGCCGTGGCGGAGCACGACGTTCGCCGGCTTCACGTCGAGGTGGCCGACCTCCGCGGCGTGCATCACCTCAAGGCCCGAGAGCACCTCGTCGAGGACCTTGAAGCACCGCGGGAGATCCATCATCCCCGCCTCGATCGACCGCTCGAGCGACGGGCCTTCGACGAGTTCCATCACCAGGATCGGCCGCGGGCGCGACGACAGATCGAACGTCACGAGCTGCGCCAGGTTCGCGTGCGGAGGCAGCGCGACGAGCGCGCTCGCCTCCGCGCGGAACAGGTTGAAGAACTCCGTCTCCGAGAGGTGGCGTGCGGCGTTCGCCGAGTAGTCCGGCACCTTCAGCGCGAACCGCTCCGCGTTCGGCTCCCGCTTGTCCTCCGCGCGACACACCACGTAGACGGATCCCGCGGCGCCGGATCCGAGCGGGCGGAGCACGTAGAACGCCCCGAGGATCCGGCGCGCAGGGACCCACTCGGGGAGCGGCTCGTCCACGGTCGGCGCCGCGGGCAGGATCGATCCGTCGGTCGGGAGCTCCCCGAGGCGCGTCACGATCCCGCGGACGATCGTGGAGATCGCGCGCGGGATCCCGCTCGAGAGCTGCGACACGCCGAGCGCGAGCCCGTCCGGATCGATCTCCTCGTCGCTGCCCGAGAGGACACGCGCGATCGACGTGCTGAGCGCGCGCCCCGCCGACGGGCGCTCGGCCCCCATGTCGGAGGGCTCGAAGACGCGCGCTCGCGCGCCGACGCACATCTGCTGCAACGCGAGGACGCTCTGCTCGAGGCGCACGACCGCCTCGACCTCACCGGTCACGGTCGCGACGCTCTTCAGCGACCTCGCGCGCGCGAGCGTCGCGAGGCTCAACCCGAGGCGCGCGAGCACGCCGCGCAGCGTGTCGGAGCGGGCGCTGCCGACCATCGCGATCGTCTCGGCGAGGGTGTCGAGCGCGTCCACCTTCACGAGGTCGACGCCCGACGGCGGCGGCACGCTCGCCGGGCCCTGCTCCGGCGCGTCCGCCTCCGCGCTGAGGAACGCCGCGTACGCCGCGAACGCGAGCCGGAGATCCGGATCCATCGACGCCTCGCCGAGCGCGTCGAAGTCCCGGCTGTCGCTCGCGCGGACGCTCACGACGAGCAGCGCGTCGACGACGTCGCACGCCTGCGTGCGGACGAGGCCGTCGACGCACCGCGCGAGCGTCGCGAGGAGCGCGCGCCGGAGCGCGCGGCTCGGGCGCGATTCGATGCTCGCGAGCACCGCCTTCGACGTCGAGAGCCACCGCGACCGCTCCGCGGCGCGCGCGTTCTCGTCCCCGCGATCCGGCGCGCTCGGGATCCAGCCGCCGGCGTCCGAGTCGACCAGGTGCAGGAGCGCGCGGAGCCGCGCGAAATGCAGCATCAAATGGGGCGGATCCGCGGTCCCGCTGCCCTCGGCGCTCTCGCGATCCGACAGGATGAACTTCGCGACGCGCGACCTCAGCGCGCCGAGCGTCTCCTCGTGCGCGCGGATCTTGTCGACGTTCGTGTCGAGGCGGAGCAGGTCGACGAGGACGTCGCGCTCGAGGAGGCTCACGTCCACGTCCCGGATGACGGAGAACGACGTCCTGCGCGACATCGCGCCCGACGCCCCTTCGCCGAGGGCCTCGAGCGCCTCGACGCTCGTGTTCGCCGCGGCGAGCGCCTCGAGGCCGCGCGCGTGCGCCGCCTTCGCGCCGGTGGTCACGAACAGATCGAGCGCGCTGGCGATCTGGTCCCGGAGCGGCTCGTCTTCTCGCGGCGTCGTGTCGAGATCGCGGAGCAGCTCGCGGCGCTGCGCGACGCTCCCGTCGTCGCTCGGGCGCGTCTGCTCCGCGCGGTTCAGCCGATCGAGCGCCATGCTGCGCGCGCGCTCGACGAACTCCTTTCCAGCACATTGGGATCCTAAGCTTAGAATTCCACGTGGACAAGTTGTCG
>JADMIO010690382.1_pt1 | contig 23236 bp, 20 predicted proteins | sample 8958161 | NCBI WGS metagenome assembly JADMIO01 (sample SAMN16585339, study PRJNA669376) | soil metagenome | isolation source: Crop rotation soil | place: USA: Cullars Rotation, Alabama | collected 2011 | reverse complement strand
CAGCCGGCGAGGATCGCGCCCATCTCGTAGGTCGGGTACGCCACCGCAGGATGGAGCACCGTGTCGCGCGAGGGTGTGCGCAGCCGGAGGAGCTGCGGCGTCGTGGCGACGAGCTCCTTCGTCCCGATGCACGCGGCGATGCGGTCGGTCCCGACCTCGATCCCGAAGCGGCGATCGATCCAGCCCGCGATCGCGTTGCGGAGCGCGACGGTCCCGATGCTCGGTGGGTAGCCACGCTCGGAGTCCGACGACGCCAGCGCAGCGATCACCGACGCCGGCGGCGGGTCGCAGGGGGTGCCGACCGACAGATCGACGACACCGCCGTCGAAGTCCGCGGCGAGCTTGGCGAACGTGTCGAGCCGGTCGTACGGATAGGGCGGCGGCACGAAGCCGTCGGATGCTGCCATCGGTCAGGCGACGACGTACTCGGAGAGCCGACTCGTAGACGCGTCGCCGAGTCGAGCACGCACGCGCACGCCGTTGTCCTCGTGGACGGTCGAGACGACCTCGCCTTCGCGGTGGACGGAGGCGAGCACGTCGCCGCGGTCGTACGGGATCAGCAGCTCGACGACCACGGCGATCGAACGCAGCCGGTCACCGAGCGTGGACAGGAGCGTGTCGATGCCCTCGCCCGTGGCCGCGCTCACCGCGACCGAGCCCTCGTGGTCCTCGACGAGACGCTTCGCGGCGTCGGGAGCAAGGTCGCTCTTGTTGAACACGAGCAGCTCCGGCACCGCCAGCGCGTCGATCTCTCCGAGCACGGAGTGGACCGCGGCGATCTGCCCCTCTGGGTCGGCAGACGACGCGTCGACGACGTGGATCAGGAAGTCGGCGTTGCTCGCCACCTCCAGCGTGCTCTTGAAGGATTCGACGAGGCCGTGCGGCAGGCGGCGGACGAAACCGACCGTGTCGGTCAGCAGCACCGTCTCACCACCCGGAAGCGAGAGGCGGCGGGTGGTCGGATCGAGCGTGGCGAACAGGCGGTCCTCGACGAGGACCCCGGCCTGCGTCAGCGTGTTCAGCAGCGTGCTCTTGCCCGCGTTCGTGTACCCGACGATCGTGACCGCGCCGAGACCACTGCGGGCACGGCTCTTGCGCTGGAGGTGCCGCGTCTCGCCGAGCTCCTTCAGGTACTGCTGGAGGCTCGTGATCCGGCGCATCAGCGTCCGTCGGTCGGTCTCGAGCTTCGTCTCGCCCTTGCCTCGGGTGCGGGTGCCGATGCCGCCGGACTGCTGCGACAGGTTCGCCTTCGTGCCGCGTCGAAGGCGCGGCAGGCGGTAGCGGAGCAGCGCCAGCTCGACCTGCGCCTTGCCCTCGAGGGTGTGTGCGTTCTGGCCGAAGATGTCGAGGATCACGGCCGTTCGATCGAGCGCCGTGCGGCCGAGCACCTTCTCCAGGTTGAACTGCTGCGCGGGACTGAGATCGTTGTCGAAGACCACCGTGTCGGCATCGTGCGCGAGGCAGATGTCACGGAGCTCCTCGACCTTGCCCTTGCCGATGAACCAGGTGTGATCGGGGGTGTCGCGACGCTGGATCAGACGGTCGACGACGTCCGCGCCGGCAGTGTCGACCAGCAGCGCGAGCTCGTCGAGGCCGGCCTCGGTGTCGTCCTCCGTCGCGCCGCGCAGGGTCACGCCGACGAGGACGATCCGTTCCCGCTTCGTCCGCTCGATGAGTGTTGCGCCGAGCGCTTCGTTGTATGGCGTGCTCACCGGTGAACCTCGGACGTGCGTGTGTCGTCGAGCTCGACGACGATCGTGGCGATGTGAACGGCCGGACCTTCCAGGGTGACGTGCCCCGGCTCGGGATCGTTCAGCCTCACCTTTGCATCTCCACCGTCCATGTGGACGAGGATTTCCTGCGCGGATCCAGGCACGAGTCCCCACGCCGCAGCTGCCCATGCGCTCGCGCACGCGCCCGTTCCGCATGCCTCGGTGATGCCGGCACCGCGCTCGTGGACGCGCATCGTGATCGCGTGCGCTTCGGGGCCTGGCTCGACGATCTCCAGGTTGACGAGGGGCACCTTGCGGCCGAGCGCGAGCAGGTCGACGACGGCAACGGCCTCGACACCGACGACGCTGTGCGGGTTGCCGAGGCTGAGGTGCACGACCGGTCGATCAGGGTGCGCACCGAGGTCGTCCCAGTTGGCAGGCGCACCGAGCGGGCGGACCGGGCCCATGTCGACGCGAGCGGAGATCGTGTCGGGGCGATCGGTCGACGACAGCGTCACGAGGCGCGGCCCGGCGTCGGTCAGGATGTCCTGCGCGGACAGGTCGCCGCGTCGATCGGCCAAGGCCTGCGCGAAGCAGCGAATGCCGTTGCCGCTCATCTCGGCACGTGACCCGTCGGCGTTGAAGAGCACCATCTGCGCCGCGTAGCCACTCGCCGACTCGGCGACGAGCAGGCCGTCGGCACCGATGCCGCGGCGACGATCGCAGAGCCGGCGGGCGAGGTCGGGCAGGTCGTCGACGTCGACGCCGGCATCCGCCGGGTGGAACAGGACGAGGAAGTCGTTGCCGAGGCCGTGGTGCTTGGTGAGCTCGAGCTTCATCGCTGGAGACAGTCTCTCAGCACCGGGAGCGCTTCGGCCACCGCGTTGTCCTCGACCTCGATCCACGTCACCCGCGGGTCGCGCCGGAACCACCGCTCCTGGCGGACGGCGAACTGCATCGTGCGCGTGATGATCGTCGTCGTCGCTGCGGCGAGCGTGCAGTTGCCGTCGAGGTGATCGATCACCTCCTTGTAGCCGAGCGCCTGGCGGGCGGTGCGTGACAGCGCTCCGTGCGTACGGAGGAGCGAGGCGACCTCCTCGACGAGACCGGCCGCAACCATGGCGTGGACGCGTTGCGCGATCCGCTCCTGCAACGCCGGGCGTGGCCAGCGGAGCCCGACCATCCGGAACTCGGTCTCGGGATAGGTGGCGAGGCCGGGACCGAACGAGCTGAACGGTCGGCCGCTCCCGATCGTCACCTCGAGCGCGCGGACGACACGACGTGTGTTGCCGGGCTCCATCCGGCTCCCGGCAACGGGATCGAGGGCGACGAGCTCGGCGTGGAGCGTCTCGGCGCCGTCACGGACGGCGCGCTCCTCGAGCGTGGCGCGCACGTCGGGCCAGTTGCCGGGGATCGCCATCGGGTCGGTGACCGCGCGGAGGTAGAGGCCGGTTCCGGCAACGAGCAGCGGAACGGCGCCGCGTTCGCGGATGCCGTCGATCGCCGGCCCCGCGGCGCGGACGAAGTCGACGAGGGTGAAGTCGACGGTCGGATCGACGAGATCGAGGCAATGGTGCGTCACGTTGCGGCGGTCCTCCGCGGTCGGCTTCGCGGTGCCGATGTCCATCCCGCGGTAAACCTGCATCGCGTCGACGGCGACGATCTCCACATCGATGGGGAGATCGGCAGCTGCAACGGCGAAGGCCATCGCCACATCGCTCTTGCCGCTCGCGGTCGACCCGAGGACGACGAGCGGAGCTGGACCGCTGCGTGCGTTCGTCGCGGTCAACCGGCGAGCACCGCGAGCCGGCGCTTGTGCGTCGGCTCGGCGAGGACGTCGCGCAGCTCGCCGGTGAGGTGATGCGGCGCAGCACCGGTGACCTCGACCGTCGCGTACGAGCCGGTACGGATGGGGCTCGGTGGGCGGAAGTGGACGAGCTTGTTCTGACGCGTGCGCCCGGACAGGAGCGACGGGTCCTTGCGGCTCGGCCCCTCGACGAGGACCTCCTCGACCCGGCCGATCCGCTCGCGATGCTTCGCCAGTGCCGAGCGCTCGACGACGACGTGGAGGCGAGCGAACCGCTCCCCCGCCACCGACGGGTCGACGAACTGCTCGGTCATGGTCGCCGCCTCCGTTCCGGTCCGCGGCGAGAAGAGGAACGTGTAGGCGTAGTCGTACTCGGCCGCCGCGGCGACCTCCAGGGTGTGCGCGAAGTCGTCCTCGGTCTCGCCCGGGAAGCCGACGATGATGTCCGTCGACACGGCGAGGTCGTCGACGGCGTGGCGCGCCTCGGCGAGACGCGTGAGATAGCGATCGGCGGTGTACCCGCGGTGCATCGCGGCGAGGACGCGGTCCGAGCCGGATTGCAGCGGGTAGTGCAGGTGCTCGCACACCGCCGGTGAACCGGCCATCGCCGCGAAGGTGTCGGCGCGCATGTCCTTCGGGTGCGGGCTGGTGAAGCGCACGCGACGGATCCCGGGGACATCGCCCACCGCAGTGAGGAGCTCGGCGAACAACGGACGGAGGCGAACGTCGTCGTCACCTGCACGGCGTGCCGCCACGGTCAGGTCGCGGCCGTAGCTGTTGACGTTCTGGCCGAGCAGCGTCACCTCGGTGACACCTGCCGCAGCGAGTTGGCGGACCTCGTCGACGACGTCGGCGAACGGCCTGCTGATCTCCGCGCCGCGCACGGACGGCACGATGCAGAACGCGCACGAGTTGTCGCAGCCGATCTGGATCGTGACCCACGCGTTGTACGAGGTCTCCCGCCGCGCCGGGAGCGCAGACGGGAACAGCGCGTGGTCGTCGAGCACGGCGGCGTCGAAGATCTCGGTCACGGGCCCGTTCGCGCCGGCGTGCTGGAGCAGCTCGGCGGCGCGATGGACGTTGTGCGTGCCGAGCACGACGTCGACGTAGGGCGCCTTCGTGCGAACGAGGTCACGGTCCTTCTGCGCGAGGCAGCCGGAGACGACGATCTGCCGCCCTTGCTTGCCGGCCTTCCACGTCTTCAGGTGGCCGAGCGTGCCGTAGAGCTTGTTGTCGGCGTTCTCGCGGATGCAGCAGGTGTTCAGCACCACCACGTCCGCATCGGCATCGGACTCGACCGGAACGAGCCCGTCCGCGTCGAGCAGGCCGGCGATCCGCTCCGAGTCGTGCTCGTTCATCTGGCACCCGAAGGTGCGCACGACGTAGCGACGGCTCTCCTCGGTCACCGCACCGAGGCTACCGAGTCGCCGTCAGCTGTCGAGGCTGATCGGCGCGTCGTCGGCGTCCGTGAACTCGTCCTCGGTCGGGCCGTCGAGGCCGGCCTGCTTGCGGATCCGCTCGGAGATCTCGACCATGATCTCGGGGTTGTCGGCGAGGAACGCCTTCGCGTTCTCCCGACCCTGACCGAGCTGCTCGCCCTCGTACGTGAACCAGGCGCCCGACTTCTTCACGATCGCCATGTCGACCGACATGTCGAGCAGCGAGCCCTCACGGCTGATGCCCTTGCCGTACATGATGTCGAACTCCGCCTGCTTGAACGGCGGGGCGACCTTGTTCTTGACGACCTTGACCCGAGTGCGCGAGCCCGTGATCTCCGCGCCGTCCTTGATCGACTCGATGCGGCGGATGTCCAACCGCACCGACGAGTAGAACTTCAACGCCCGGCCGCCAGGGGTGGTCTCGGGAGAGCCGAACATCACTCCAATCTTCTCGCGGAGCTGGTTGATGAAGATCGCGATGGTCTTGGTGCGGTTGAGGTTGGCGGTGAGCTTGCGGAGTGCCTGGCTCATCAGCCGGGCCTGGAGGCCGACGTGGGTGTCGCCCATCTCGCCCTCGATCTCGGCGCGGGGCGTCAGTGCAGCGACCGAGTCGATGACGACGACGTCGAGCGCACCCGAGCGGATGAGCATGTCGGTGATCTCGAGCGCCTGCTCCCCCGTGTCGGGCTGGGAGATCAGCAGTTCGTCGATGTCGACGCCGATCGCCTTCGCGTACACGGGGTCCATCGCGTGCTCGGCGTCGACGTAGGCGCAGATGCCGCCGTTGCGCTGCGCCTCGGCGACGACGTGCATCGCCAGCGTCGACTTGCCCGAGGACTCCGGACCGAAGATCTCGATGATCCGTCCGCGGGGCAGACCGCCGACACCGAGCGCCAGATCGAGCGCGAGCGCACCCGTCTGCACGGTCTCGATGGCCATCGTGCCCTTCTCGCCCATCCGCATGATCGAGCCCTTGCCGAACTGCTTGTCGATCTGCGCCAACGCCATGTCGAGCGCCTTCTCACGATCGTTTCCGGTGCCGTTCATCATTCGTCTCCGTTCCTGCCTTCTGGTCCTGCTGCGGGAGCCGAGTCGCCGGCGCCGATGCGGTGTTCGTGGGTCACTGCGAACCATACGGAGGGGGTGTGATGCGGTCCCTCCGGCGAACGACACGAGTGTAACTACGAACGAGTGTTCGATCAAGGATGGTGGGCCTACAGTCGCCGGTCATGACGAGCCCGCCGCAGTTCGACACGATCCGCGTCGACGCCGGCGGCGAGCGCGGCACGTTGACGCTCGACCGGCCGGACAAGCTCAACCCACTGAGCATGCACACGCTCTACGAGATCGAAGCCGCGGCACGCTGGCTCGACGCGCAGCACGAGCTCAAGGTCGTCGTCGTCGCCGGTGCCGGTCGTGCGTTCTCCGCCGGCGCCGACCTCGGCGGCTTCACCGGGTCATCGTCATGGGAGGACCGCGATCAAGGCCGGCGTGCAGCGAAGGCGCTCGCCGAGATGCGTGCCGTCACCATCGCCAAGCTCCACGGCTGGTGCATCGGTGGCGGGCTCGTCCTCGCCGCGGCGTGCGACCTGCGCGTCGCCGCCGACACGGCGCGTTTCTCGATCCCCGAGGTCGACATCGGCATCCCGCTGACCTGGGGTGCGATCCCGCGGCTCGTGCGCGAGCTCGGGCCGGCGCTCACCAAGGAGCTCGTCATGACGTGCCGCCCCTTCGACGCCGCGGAGGCGAAGTCGGCCGGCTTCCTCAACCGGGTCGTCCCGGAAGCCGGTCTCGACGCGTCCGTCGAGGAGCTCGCCGCGCAGCTCGCTGCGAAGTCGAAGTACGCGCTGCTCGCGACGAAGGCACACGTGAACGCGATCGCCGAAGCGATGACGCCCACCGCGCCCGCGTGGTCGGATGCCGACGCGCTCGGCGCAGGTTTCGCCGACGCCGAGGGTCGGCAGAAGGCACGCGAGTACCTCGAGCGCCACCGCTCACGCTGACCCGCGCGGCACCTCTTCCACCGCAGCGGCAGCGTCGGCGAGCTCGGCATCGTCCGGTGGATGGACCGACAGGTCGATCGCCAACCAGATCGTGTAGGTGAACGGATAGATGAGGATCGGCATCAAGATGCCGACCGCCATCAGCCCGACGACGAACGGCAGCACCGGCACGTCGGGCACCGTCATGACGAATCCCACGACCATGAACAGGGTCAGCGCGCCGAAGGTGACGATCGTGTTGATCGTCACCGCGCCGAGCTCGAAGCCGACCTCGCGGCGCCACCGGATGCCGCACGTACGACACCGCGGCACGCGCGTGAACCATCCCTTGCGGAACGTCCGCCAGCTCCCGCACCACGGGCAGCGCAGGATCATCGCGCGCCCGAGCTTGCGGCTGAAGGAGGGACCGCGCTCACGCACCACCGCCACGATAGGAGTCGGCCGATGAGGAGTCCCAGGCGACATCGGCCACAATGAGCGGGTGCGGCGCTCCTTCGCGGGACTGTTCTTCGGCATGGCCTTCGCCTGTGCCTGCTTGGCGATCAGCGGCTTCGTGCTGCAGCGCACCGCGTTCTCGCCGTCGAACACCGAGGAGTCGGCGAGCGTCGTGCTCGGCGACGAGGAGCTCGAGCAGGCTCTGGTCGAGCTGGTCGCCGAGGCGGCGGCACCGAAGATCCCCGCCGGCACGTTCCCGGGCACGGCCGAGGTCCCGTCGCCCGAGCTCGTCGCGCAGTACGTCACCGACAACGTCCTCAACACCAAAGAAGGGTCCGAGCTGCTCGCCGGCATCCTGCGCGACGCGCATGCGAAGTTGATCGGCGACTCCGACGAGTTCCCGACCATCACGCCCGAGCAACTCGTGCAGATCGTCCGCAACGAGGCGGCCGCCGCTGCGCCGCCGATCATCATCGCCGTCCCGCGAGTCTCGGCGCTCGCGATCGCGAAGGACGTCACCACGTGGCTCGTCCCGATCCTGTCGCTCGCTGCGCTCGCGTTCCTCGTCCTCTGCTTCCTCGCGCACCCCGAGCGCCCCGCGCTGATCCGCACACTCGGACTCGGCCTGCTCGTGCTCGCCGCGCTGATCCTCCTCTTCGCCTACGTCATCCCGAAGCTCGTGCCGACGCTCCTGACCGACAGCGTGTACGCCCGCATCCCGCCCCGCCTCGCAGATCAGGCGCTGCCGGTGACGATCGGCGCGGTCCTCGTGCTGACCGGTGGCGGGCTCGCGCTGTTCGTCGCGTCGTCGCGGATGGGACGCGGCCGACGCTGGAGCACGCCCGTCAGCACCTACCGCTACCGCGAGGAGCGGAACTGGTCCTGACGACCACCCCACGACGCTGAGGCGTCGACGGGCTGCAGCGCGACTGGTTCACGCCACGGTGGCGCGACCCTACGATGCGGCGGTGACACCGAGCACCGAGTCCCTCGGCGCCGACATCCGCGCGATCGTCGACCGGTGGAAGCCGCAGCGCGCCGAGCGCCAGGCACGGCGCGCGCTCGATCCAGCGGACTTCGACGAGCTCCGCGCCGCCGGATTCCTGCGTTCGGTGGTGCCCGAGGCATCGGGCGGTCTCTGGCGCGATCCCGCCTCGTCCGCACGTGACGTGTGCGAGATCCTGCGCCTGCTCGCGACGGCCGACCCGTCCGTTGCGCTCGTGTCGGCGATGCATCCGTCGGTCATCGGCTTCTGGCTGCTCAACCCGGATCCGAGGCAGCCGGATTGGGAGCGCCAGCGGCAGGAGGTCTTCGCCAGCGCCGTCGCAGGCGAGCAATGGGGCACGATCACCTCCGAGCCCGGCAGCGGCGGGGACATCGCCAAGACACGCGCGACCGCAGTTGCGATCGACCACACGTCGTTCATCCACGGACAGACGTACGCGATCAGCGGCGACAAGCACTTCGGCAGCGGCTCGGGGGTCACTGACCGGATGATCACGACCGCGATCCCTGCCGACGACGATGCGCCGGCGCTCTTCGTGCTCGACACGCAGGATCGTCCGTGGGACGGCAGTGCGGGCCTGAGGTTGATCGCAGAGTGGGATGGCGTGGGCATGGCCGCGACGCAGAGCCACGCGATGCGGCTCGACCGCGCGCCCGGTGTCCGGCTCGCGCGGGTCGGTCCACTGTCGGACATCACGTCGGGCGCCGGCGGCTTCGTCGCGACGACCTTCACCGCAGTGATCCTCGGCGTCCTCGACGAGGCGATCGCGGTCGCGAAGCAGCAACTCGTCCCGAAGGCGGAGAGCTTCCGCGCGTACGAGCGCGTCGAGTGGACACGCGCGTGCAACGACCACTGGCTTGCAGTGCAGGCGTACGAAGGCGCGCTGCGTTCGATCGAGCAACATGGCGCGCGCGGGTCGTTCGCCACTCTCGCCGCGAAAGAGACCGTCGCCGAGCTCGCCGAGACCACACTCGGCCGGCTGGCGCGGGTGATCGGTGGCGGCGCGTTCTCGCGGCGGAGCCCGTTCGCACACTGGTACGAGGACGTCCGCGCGCTCGGGTTCCTCCGACCCCCTTGGGGCCTCGCCTACGACAACCTCTTCGCGCTGTCGCTCATGTGAGCGACGTGCGCGAGGTCAGGCGACGAGCTCGTCCACGAACTCCTGGAAGACCTGCGCATAGAGCTGCGCGTCGTCCTCGCTGTGCATCACCGACACGAGCCACTGCTCGTCGAGACCCGGCGGCAGCATGACGCCACGGTTGATGCCGTGGATCCACTGCGCAAAGGCGAGGTCGAAGTCGGTCGCCTTGTAGTCGCGGTAGTTGCGAACTCGATCGACAGACCACGTGACGCAACCCTTGGCACCGAACTGGACGGTGTGCGCCGGCAGACCTGCCGCATCGATCGTCGCCTGGCACGCGTCGACGAGGCGCGTGTTGCGGGCGATCACTCGCTCGGTCTCGTCCGGAGTGCAGATGTCGGCGAGGACGGTGCGCGCCGCCGCCATGCACAGCGGGTTGCCGTTGTAGGTGCCGAGGTGGAGCACGCGGCCCGCGGCGATCTCGTCCATGCACTCCGCCGTCCCGCCGAACGCGCCGAGCGGCAGACCGCCGCCGATGCTCTTCGCGAGACAGACCAGATCGGGTGTGACGCCGAGTGCGCCGGTCGCGCCCGCCCAACCGGCGGTGATGCCGGTCTTCACCTCGTCGAAGATCAGCATCGTGCCGTGGCGGCGGGTGATCTCGCGCACTGCTTCGAGGTACCCGGCGTCGGGCATGCAGATCCCGATGTTCTCCATCACCGGCTCGACGATGAACGCCGCGACGTCACGGCGGGCGAGCACGCGCTCGAGCGCCGCAGCATCGTTGTAGGGAACGACGAGTGTGTCGCCCGCGACCGCAGCGGTGAGGCCGGCGGTCGCTGGCACGGAATGCGGCGAGTCGGCCGGCCCAGCTTCCGCGAGGTCGGGCTTCATCGAGATCATCACTTCGTCGTGATGGCCGTGATAGCCGCCCTCGACCTTGACGATCTTGTCGCGCCCCGTGATTCCGCGGGCGACGCGGATCGAGTCCATCGTCGCCTCGGTGCCGGAGTTGGTGAAGCGCCACATCGGCAGGCCGTAGCGCGCGGCGAGGAGCTCGGCGACCTCGGCGTTGGTCTCGCACGGCGTGACGAACAGCGTCCCGTCGTCGAGCTGCTGCTCGATCGCGTCGCGCACGAGCGGGTGGGCGTGACCGGCGAAGAGCGCGCCGAAGCCCATGTCGAAGTCGACGTAACGGTTGCCGTCGACATCCTCCATCCACGACGCCTGCGCACGGCGGACGACGATCGGATGGGGGTCGTACGACTGGAAGCTGGAGGGGACCCCGAGCGGCATCACCCGCATCGCCCGCTCGGTCGCCTTCTGCGAGGCCGCGGTGCGCCTCACGTACTCCCGCAGTTCCCTGGCGGTGATCTTCCTGGCCCTCTCGGCCAGCTGGACGGTGCGCATGGATTCCAGTGCGCTCATCGGATGCTCCTGACGGATTTCGTTCCTCAAAGCCTAGCAGACAACGGATTCCGTCGTCAGCGACCCGCTTCCACGGGCGTCCGGGAGAAGTTCGAACGCTGTGAGCGGAATTGCGCGTCCGACGTTCGGACTTCCCCAACTCCCGTGGAAGGTGCGGCGGGTTGTGGCACACTGGCGGGCCTACATGGTGGCCGTAGCTCAGTTGGTAGAGCTCCAGTTTGTGGTACTGGCTGTCGCGGGTTCGAGTCCCGTCGGTCACCCTGGGTCTTCGGACCCGTACAATCCACGCCTCGCGCGCCTCTAGCTCAATGGCAGAGCAACGGACTCTTAATCCGCAGGTTCAGGGTTCGACTCCCTGGGGGCGCACTCTCGAAGCCAGCGGGAACGGCCGCTTCATCCGCAGGTTCAGGGTTCGACTCCCTGGGGGCGCACTCTCGAAGCCAGCGGGAACGACCGCTTCATCCGCAGGTTCAGGGTTCGACTCCCTGGGGGCGCACTTCCACAGGCGCACTCGCGACGCAGCTGGGCTGACGCCGGCGCCTCTCTGGCGTGATCGTGAGCCGCGGCCGGGCGCGGCCCGGTTCGCGGGAGGGCCTCCTAGCGTTCCGGGGGTGCGGAGCGGAGTCGGTCGCGTGCTCGTCGTGGTCGTCGTCGCGGCGTCGCTCGCGCTGAGTCAGCCGTTCTCCGCCGCTCCGGCGGCACACGCGGCCGACGGGCAGGTGCCGGCCGGTGGTGTGCTGCGCATCCCGGTTCCGGAGGCATTCGGCGGCAAGACCGTCGTCGGACAACTCGCGGTCGACCGCACGACACGAGCGGGTTTCGTCACCGCCTTCGGCTGCGAGGACGGCCTGCCCACAGGTCCCGATGGACTCATCACGCGCGCCGACCTGAACTTCGACGGTCGCGTGACACCGGTCTGGTCGAACCGGCTCATCGTGCAGGCCGACAGCAACGGCGACGTCTGCCTCTACACCTCGGCCGCAGCCGCGCTGATCGTCGACGTCAGTGGCGTCACCTTCGACACGGGGATCAATTCGTTCGCGAACAGGCGGACCGACACTCGCCAGCGCGTCCCACCGTCGATCGCGGCGGGCGGCGAGCTGCGGATCACCGTCCCCGAGGCGCGCGGGGCGAAGACCGTTGTGGGCCAGGTCGCAGTCGACGGCGTCACGGCGGCAGGGTTCGTCACCGCGTATGGCTGTGCGACGGGACTGCCGGCGACAGTGGGGGGCGGAGTCGCGCGCGCCGATCTCAACTTCGACGGATCGATCACGCCGGTGTGGTCGAACCGGTTGATCGTGCAGGCCGACACCAACGGTGACGTGTGCTTCTACTCCTCGAAGGACGCCGCGTTGATCGTCGACGTGAACGGCGTGTCCGACGTGGGTCTGGCGTCCTTCGAGAATCGTCGGATCGACACACGGACGACCCCGACACCGACGCTCTCCGCGGGTGGAGTGCTGCGCGTCCAGGTGCCGGAGGCGAAAGACGCAGCGACCGTGATCGGCCAGATCGCGGTCGATCGCGTCGGAGTTGCCGGCTTCGTGACGGCGTACGGATGCGCCGACGGCCTGCCCACTGCCGGCGGGCTGGTCACGAAGGCAGACCTCAACTTCGACGGCCGGATCACCGCAGCGTGGTCGAACCGCCTGATCGCGCAGGCGGACGTGAACGGCGAGCTCTGTCTCTACACGTCGAAGGACGTGTCGCTCATCGTCGACATCAACGGCGTGTCGGACATCGGCATCCAGGCGATCCCGAACCGCCGGACCGACACGCGGATCCCAGGCGCGATCGACTCCGTTGGTCCCGTCGTCGTCGACGGCGTTCCCGTCTGGCCGCCGTACGTCGCGCTCGGGCCGCTCACCGGCGTCGCGGCGCTGACCGGCCTGCCCGCCGATGCGACGCTCACCGCGCGTCCGATCCTCGCGGTCAAGATCGACAACTACGTCACGGCGCGGCCGCAGTGGGGGCTCGCGCAGGCCGACGCGGTGATCGAGATGAACGCCGAAGGGGTCAGCCGCTTCATGGCGCTCTACCAGACGAACATCCCCAGCGAGATCGGTCCCGTCCGCTCGGCTCGCACCGGCGACGTCGACCTGATCGCGGCGATGAACCGGCCCGTGTTCGCCTACTCGGGCGCCAACGCCGGCGTGACCACGTGGCTGCGGTCGGCGGCGAGCTCCGGGTTGCTCGTCGACTACACCGCCCAACGCAGCCCGTGCTACTCGCGCAGCGCAGACAAACCCGGGCCGCACAACCTCGTGCTCGACGCGACCTGCGCGACCACCCGCGCCGCCACGGCGGGGCCGGCGCGCCGGCTGTGGGACACGGACGGGAACTGGGCCGACGTGCAGCTGCGCGTCCCATCCACACCGGACAGCACGTTCACCGTGCCGATGGACGGCGTCGCAGTGCGCTGGGAGTGGGACGCCGCCGCAGGTGTCTACCGACGGTTCCAGGACGGTCAGCCTCACGTGACGACCGCGGGCGAGGTGATCTCGGCCAACAACGTCGTCGTGATGGAAGCGACCTACATCCCGTCACCGGTCGATGCCCGGTCCCCCAACCCGATCACCGTCGGCGACGGCAGAGCGACGATCCACCGCGACGGCCGGCAGATCCCGGTCACCTGGAGCCGCCCCACCCCGTACGACGCGTTCACCTTCTTCCTCTTCCTGAACGGTGCCGAGACCGGCACGGCCGTGCCGCTCGACACGGGCGTCACCTACCTCGAGATCACACGCGCCCCAGGCTGACGCCACCGCCCTGGCGATTGCCGTCAGGTGGTCGCACCGCAGCCACCTCACGCCGATCGTCGACGGTACAGTCCGCCCATGGCGGCTGATCCATCCCGTGTCGTGGCGGACCTGCTCGAGCTGCGCTCGCTGACGTCCGCACCCGTCGTCGACGGGATCCCGCAGACCGTGGGCGGACGCCCGAGCGACGAGCCCCCGCTCGGCAGTGCCCGGCTGGCGTGGACCGAGCCGTGGGTCCGCGCCCGAGAGTGGTTCGCGTCGACCTTCGACGGCGTGCCGGTGGAGACCTCCGTCGACCCGGCCGGCAACCTGTGGGTCACGCTGCCCGGTGCGCGTCCGGAGCGGATCGTGCTCGGGAGCCATCTGGACTCGGTGCCGAACGGTGGCTGGCTCGACGGTGCGCTCGGGGTGCTGGCAGGCGCCGAGGTCTTGCGCGGTCTCCATCGGGACGGCGTCGAGCTGCCGGTGTCGGTCAGCGTGGTCGACTGGGCGGACGAGGAAGGCGCTCGGTTCGGTCGTTCGCTGTTCGGGTCGGGAGCCGTGTCGGGCACGCTCGACGTGGATGCCGTCGCAGAGCTGGTGGACGGAGACGGTCGCCGGTTGGCGGACGTGGTGGCCGAGCACGGTGTCGAGATGTCGACGGTGCTCACCGCCGGCGACGTGCTCTCCTCGATCGTCGCCTCGGCCGAGTTGCACATCGAGCAGGGTCCGCTGCTCGAAGCCGCGGGCCTGCGCCTCGCCGCGCTGCACGGAATCCTCGGCGTGGAGCGCCGGCTCGTCCGGCTGAAGGGACAGGCCTGCCATGCGGGCGCAACGCCGATCCCGCTGCGCCGCGACCCCACGGTCGCTGCGGCGCGGATGGCGGTGGCGATCCGCGACCTGGGGCTGCGGTACGACGCCTTCACGACGGTCGGCGTCTGGCGCGTGCACCCATCGGTGCCGACGGCGGTCAATGGGCGCACGGAGTTCAGCGTCGACATGCGCCACCTGTCGCGAGCGGTGCTCGACGAGCTCGTCGCCGGCCTCGACGAACTGGTCGCGACGATCGCCGCGGAGGAACGAGTCGAGAGCGAGATCGACGTGCTGTGGTCGATCGACCCGATCGCCTTCCACCACGAACTGGTCGACTTCGCGGCCGACGCAGTCGAGGCGCGAAGCGGGCTGCGGCACGTCATGCCGTCGGGACCGATGCACGACTCAGCGGAGATGTCACGTGCCGGCGTGCCGACCGTGATGCTGTTCACGCCGTCGAAGCTCGGTCTGTCGCACACCCACATCGAGGACACGGACGAGGCCGACATCGAGCTCGGCGTCGCCGCCTACGACGATCTCGTCCGGCGAATGATCCCATGGGCTGCGTCGAAGGTCGAGGCCGCCAGCGCCGACTGATCGGGCACCGCGCCGCTGTCTGGAAGTCGTCACGCACAGGCGACACAGCCTGACAGCGCTCGGGGTGTCGCATGACCGTCGGATCCTGTCAGCCGGCCCCTACGAATCGAGCACGGCTCTCAACATCGCCGTCAGTTCCTCGTCGGAGAAGTCATTGCCGCGCTCGGTGGGCAGCTTCACCGTCCCGCGACCCGTCGTCAGCTCCCGGTGGCGTGTGATGAAGCCGGCGTCGTTCGACTCGTGGAGGCCGTAGAGCGACAGACCGTGCTTCCACACGCCGACCGGGAGACGGTGCTCACCGACGACGAACGTCGGCATCCCGTACGTGATGCGCAGCTCCACGTCGGGGAAGAGCGCGCGGACGAGTCCTTCGACTCGGTTCCACATCGGACGATGCTCCGCGGCGATGCCGTCGAGGTAGGCCTGGACGTCGGGCGGAAGGCGGCGGTTCACGACGACCAGTCAAGCCGTGTCACCACCGGTCCGCGTCAGACCACGCGCTTGGCGAACCAGCGTTGCGCGTAGGGGTTGTCGTTGTAGCGCTCGATGGCCTCGTATCCGGCGCGTTCGTACATCGCGATCGCCTCGGTGAGGCTCGCATTGGTGTCGAGCACGACTCGCGTTCGTCCCAACGACACTGCGAGCTCCTCGAGCCGGGCGAGCATCCTCCGACCGAGACCGCGCCCGCGCCAGTCGGCATGGATCCACATCCGCTTGATCTCGCCCGTGTCGGCATCGAGTCCCTGCACTCCCCCGCAGCCGACGACTGCACCGTCGATGCGCATCACGAGGAAGGCGCCGGCCGGCGCACGCAGCGAGACCGCGTCGGCATCCGCGCCGCCTGCGCCGGGATCGAAGCCGGTCGCGAAGCGTGAATCGAGCTCCGCGAAGTACTGACCCATCGCCGCCACGGCATCCGAGGAAACGGGATCGACGACATCGAAGGACACCGTCTCCGCGAGCGGGGCGTCCACGATCGCCGACTCTACTCAGTGATCGTGGACGCCTTCTCCTGTCGCCGTCTCGCCAGAACTAGCGTCGATCCCGTGGCCGTCATGCTCAACCACCACATCGTCATCGCCTCCGATCCGCATGCCTCGGCGAGGTTCCTCGCCGACATGCTCGGTCTCGACGATCCCGTGAGCCTGCCGCCGTTCGTCGAGGTGCGGACCGCGAACGGCGTGTCGCTCGACTTCATGGCGGCCGGCGCTCACGACATCGTCGGCCAGCACTATGCGTTCCTCGTCTCCGAGGACGAGTTCGACGAGATCTGGGGACGGATCCGCGAGCGCGGGCTCGACTTCTACGCGGATCCGCACGCCCATCAGAAGGGCGAGATCAACCACCACGACGGTGGGCGCGGCCTCTACTGGGCCGATCCCGATCGTCACTGGCTGGAGATCATCACTCGCCCCTACGGCACTCGCAGCTGATCAGCGGCGACGGCCCGGACGACCACCGGGCGGCGGCGTGGTGGTCCCCGTGGGCGCGGTTCGCACGGTGTTGACCGCCGTCGTGATCCGCGTGGTCGCCTGGGCGAGCTTGGCGTCCGCCTGAGCCTGCGTGATCCTGCCGGCGGCGACGGCCGCGTCGAGCTTCGCCTTCTCTGCCGCGACCAGAGTGTCGATCACGGCCTGGCCGCTCGAACCGTGGCTCGCGGCGACCTGGGCGATGCTGAGGCCGGTCGCGAGCTCGGCTCGCAACTGCTCGACGGGAATGCCGATGACGCCGGCCGCTGCGGCGAGCGGTGCGCCCTGCGGCGGGTTGACGGCGGCAGCCGGAGCGGCTGCTGCAGCCGATGCGGTGCCGGTCGCCAGTGCGACGGGACCGGCGACGGCACCGAACGTGGCGAGCGACGCAACGCCGATCTTCACGAGTCGATGGGACATGGTTGGACCTCCTGTGGGGATCGCGCCGCGGGAGCGGTGCGAACCCGATCGTCCTCGCAGCATCTTCAGCGCGATCCAGAGTTAGGTGAGGATTCGGTGAGAGGCGCGACGGTCAACTCACGTACCAGCCGACGAGGTCGACGACCTGGTGTGTCGGCATCAGGCTGTGCACGCACACGTCGCGCCCGCTCGCCGCACGCGTCGCGGTCACCGTGAGGTTGGCCACCGTGCGCCACGCGTCTGCGTTCAACGCCGCGGTCGCGTACGAGGCCGAGCACGGGGCGGCCGTCATCCAGCCGGAGCGGGTCGGTTGCACGGCGACGAGCGTCACGACGAGCGCACGAGCGGTCGTCGGGACGTTGGTCAACGCCGGCACCGTGGCCGCCGGCAACGCCGGCTGCCCGACCCGCTGGCGAGCGACCGGGCCGAGCGGCGCACCGAGGCCCTCCCGCGTGTCGACCAGCCGTGTGGGCGGCACCGTCTGATACCACCAGCCGTCGGCCGTCGGTCGGAACGTCCCGAGCACGTCGACCACGACGTGCGTCGTGATGTTGCCGGAGATGCACAGCTCGCCACTCGCCGAGAGGCCGACCTGTGCGAAGTTCGACAGCGTCTGATCGGCTTCGACGTGGATGTTCGCGACTGCGGGTCGCGCCTGATCGCACGGGAACACCGTGACGAAGCCACGCCCGGCCGGCGAGGTCACGGCGAGGTTGATCGCCGCCGCCGTCGCGCCTGGCGCGATCATCACGCGCCGGACCTCCTCCGGAGCGAGTGCGCGGTCCAGACGCGAGTCGTAGGCACGCGTCGGTCCTGCGGCGGTGAAGCTGCCCGCGCCCGCGACCTGTCGGTCGACATACGCGCCGAACACGTCGACGACGAGATGCGTCGGCGTCGACGTGTAGAGGCAGATCTCCTGCTCCGCGGAGAGGTCGACGATCGAGAAGGCGGCTTGCGTCCGCGTCGCCGACAGGTTGACGCTCGACACCCACGGTCGAGGCTCGTCACACGCCCACGCGGTGACGAAGCCGTCCGCGGCGGGGTCGACTCCGACGAGGTCGACCGCGACCGCCCTGGCGTCGGCGCGGATCTGCCCGGCGAGGTCGACGCGGAGGGTCGAACCGGCCCGCACTGCAGTCCCTTGGTCACGAGTGTCGAGCGCGCGACGCGGTGGCGATGCGACGAAGCCGAGGCTCGGCGATGTCGCGGCGAGCGTCGACCGCGGGACGGCGGGCGGCGGTTCGATCTCGAAGAACGTCGGACGGTAGAGGTACGGGTTGCTGTAGACGACAGGGTTCATCGACCACGCGTTGTGCGACAGCGCCACGATCAGGTTGCCGTTCGCGGCGCGCCACGGGAGCAGGTGCGGCGCATAGTTGTTCGTGCTTCCCGAGAGCGTCTTCGCCGGCACCGTCACCGTGCGCACGGTCGTCCACGGCCCCTGCGGCGCCGGCGCGGTGTCGAGCGCGAGCTCGGAGCCGAACCACTCGCCGACCTTCGTCACCGAGACCCACACGCCGTCGATCAGCCGCGGCTGCATCGCATAGGCGACCGGAGCCGGGGCACGGTTGACCGGTCGTGCCGCGCCGCGGCTCACGGTCCACGCCGCACCGTCCCAGTACTCCGGGCGCTGATCGAAGCGTCCCGCCGGCACCCGCGCGAGGAAGGTCTCGTTCGGCTGCGCTTCACTCGGCGCAGGGACGTTGAACTGGTCGTACGAGTAACCGAAGAGGTAGCTGTAGCCGCCGGCGTTCTCGACGCTCCACCCGTAGAGGACGTCGCCGCCGGGATCGGGGGCCGGCGCGAAGCTGAGCACGTCGAGCGTCGTCACGTCGATCCTCGCCACCCACATCCCGTCAGGTGCCGCGCCGCTCGACGCGCCGCCGCCGGAGCCGTTGACCATCTTCGCGTAGAAGACCCACAGCGCGCCGTCGAACCCGACCGCGCCGCCCATCGGCCAGAACCAGGTCACGCAGTTGTCGGTCAGCATCCCGCCGACGTAGGACGCGACACCTTGCTCTCCGCAGAGTCCGTCGCTCTCGGTCGGACCATGGAGCGGCAGGAAGCACGAGCCCTCCTGGAGCAGCCCGACGTTGTGCGCGAACACGGCGCCCGCGAGCGTGCGCGGATCTCCACTGCGGGTGAGGAACGAGTCCTGCATCAACCACAGCGTTCGGCCGTTCGGCAGTGCGAACGCGCGGAGGCTGTCCATGCCGTTGTAGTCCTCGACGCGGCCGGAGAAGATGTCGTTGAGCTCACGCGTCGATCGACCGCCGGCGCAGATCTCCGTCCGCGGGACCGGTGTGGCCGGCGCCGGCGCGGCGACGGCGGTCGCGGCGACCATCATCACGACGACGAGCACGAGCACCACCACCGCGACGAGTCGGCGACGTCGCTGACGACGCTGACGACGCGCATACCGGCTGTCCCGTCCCGCTTGCCTGCCCACTGCGGACAGTTTCCCGTATCTGCGAACGCGTCCGTCCGCGGGGAGTCACGGATGCCAGGTGGCCAGCGCCTCCAGCGTCGCGCGGTAGCCGATCTCGGCAGCCGTCTCGATCCGGTCGAAGCCGCGGAAGCTGATCTCACTGAGGTCCGGAGTGATGTACAGGTCGGCGTAGTGCCGTGCGCTCTCCTGGTGCTGGAGGCTGCCGAGCAGCGCGCAACGGTTGAACGTCTCGGCGATGCTCGGGTAGCGCGGGTGCGAGCGCCGCCCGAAGAGGTGACGGAAGCCGATCGGCGGAGTCGCCTCGGTGTCGACGGTCATCACCGCCTGCGTCGCGAAGACGTCGACAGCGATGATCGGTCCGTCGTGGCAGTCGCGCATCACGTCGGTCGGCACGTTGTTGAGCTGACCGCCGTCGATGTGCAGATGCCCCGCACCGTCGACGACGGGCGGCCACAGGCCGGGTGCGCTCGCGCTCGCCCGGATCCACTGCGTGGCCGGTCCCTCCCGGTGGATCGCCAGCCGGAACGTGCTGAGGTCCACGCTCGTGCAGAAGAAGGGCAGCGCGAAGTCCTCGATCCAACGGTCGCCGAAGGTCTCCTCGAAGACCTTGCCCGAGCGACGGCCGGAGAAGAGCGAAACCGTTGGCAGCGTGATCTCCCAACGCAGCCGCCAGTCGTCCCACACGCGGCGGTCGTGCGCGTAGATCTCCTCCCACGACCAACCCATCGCGTGCTGCCCGGCGACGATCGCGCCCATGCTCGACCCGCCGACCGTGTCGACCTGGATGCCCGACTCGGCCAGCGCGCGCAGGACCCCGATGTGGGCGAGCCCGCGTGCGCCACCGCCGCTGAGCACGAGCCCCACGGAGCGGCCCGCCAGATGGCGACCGAGCCGGGCGAGATCGGCCGCACGGCCCTCGCGCAGGCGCAGGCGGTGGGCGAAGCGCTGCGGCGGCCGCCATGCCGTGCCGAGGTCGTCGAGGTGACCGCTGGAGTGGAGCGAGTCGTGGAGGACGAGCTCGAGCGTCGGCGCGGCCAACCGGTCGATGCCGTTCCACACCAGGTCGGTGATCGACGAGAGGTCGACGGGCACCGCGCTGTCGACGACGATGAGCACACGGTCGCTGTGGCGAACAGCGTCGAACATCTCGTCGCGACGGTCCGCTCCGATCGCGACGATGTCGCTCGCTGCGCCGAGTGCCTGCGCAGCCGCCTCACGCAACGGCTCGAGCCGCGACGTGGTGAGCGTGGGCGAGACGAACGCGACCGCAGTGTCGGTGCGGCGAGTCCGGCGCTCGTCGGCTCCGGGGAAGACCGTGCGCCGTGCGACTCGCCTCGCGATCGCCGCCGCGACGCCCGGCGACGCGCCCATCACGGCATCGAACAGCGACGGCGGAATGCGCGCGAGCAGCGCGTCGCGAACGACCACGGCGGTGCGCGATCGACCGCCGCCGGTGAGCAACGCACCCTCGCCGAAGACACCGACGGGTTCGAGCTCCCACGGGGTGAGGTCCATCGGCGCGCTCTCGACGACGAAGCGCACCCTGCCCTCGAACAGGACATACATCCCGTCGGCCGGCTCGCCCTCGCTGAACACACGCCGACCGGCGGGGATCCGCAGCCAGTCGATCGCGTCGAGCAGTCGTTGGAGATGCTCGCCGCTCGGGTGACCCAGCTCGGCGAGCGAGCCGATCAGTTGCGCTGCATCGCTCGGCGCGGGGAGGGAGTCCGCCACGTCGAGCGCACCGTCACTTGTCGGCGGGAGCAGCGACCGGGGCCGGGGGACGCCAGCACAGCGCGAGGAGCAGCGCGGCACCGAGGAGGCCGGCGACTGCCGAGAGCAGCAGGCCGGTGACGCCGATCAGATCGTCGCGGATCTCGAACGCCTCGTCGAGCGACCACGTGCCAGGACCCACGGCGCCGAGCGCGACACCGGCGCAGCCGAGGGTCATCACGTACTCCCAGCCCTCGCCGGGACGGAAGATGAAGAAGCCGTTGCCGCGGTGGTTGATCATGAACGCGACGGCCATCACGCCGACGACGCCCGCGCCGCCGAGCGGCGTCAGGAAGCCGAGGACCAGCGCGATCCCGGCGCCGATCTCGGTGAGGCTGGCCAGCCAGGCCTGGACCTTGGCCGGCTTCATCCCCATCGACGCGAACCACCGCGCCGTTCCATCGATCTTGCCGCCGCCGAAGACATGGTTGTAGCCATGGGCGAGCATCACCGCTCCGACTCCCAGCCGCAGCACGAGGAGGCCGAGGTCGATCGCGTCGGCGTCACTCATCGAGAGGAAGTGAATCACACGCGAGCCGCCAGGAGTACCTTCGCCCGGTGCGCGTGGAGACGGTCGCGATCATCGTCGACGACTACGACGCGGCGATCTCGTTCTTCGTCGACGTCCTCGGTTTCGACCTGATCGAGGACTCCCCGTCGCTGACGAACGACGGCCGCCCGAAGCGTTGGGTGGTCGTGCGCCCGCCCGGCGCGGAGACCGGCCTTCTCCTCGCGCGGGCCGACGGCGAGCGACAGACAGCCGCAGTCGGCGATCAGTTCGCCGGCCGAGTCGGGATGTTCCTGCGCGTCGACGACTTCGACTCGGCGTACAGGCGGATGCGCGAGGCCGGTGTCGAGTTCGTGACCGCGCCACACAGCGAGCCGTATGGCACCTTCGCCGTGTTCCTCGACGTCGCCGGCAATCGCTGGGATCTCCTCGGTCGCTGACGGGGTCGGCCGTGGGCAAGGCTCGCGCGATGGATCTCCGCGACCTCACCGTCGTCCCGCGCGGCATCGACTCTCGGGCGTGCACCTTCGAGAACCCGACGGGCGCACGGGGCGCCGGCGGGACAGCGGCGAACGGCCGCAAGGGCTCGCCGTCGCGCCTTCTCCAACCCGGTGAGACCGTGACCCTGGCCGACATCGAAGGACCCGGCGTCGTGCGTCACCTGTGGATCACCATCCCGCCGGCGACCCCCGAGGTCATGCGCGCCGTGGTGCTGGAGGTCTTCTACGACGATCTCGCCGAGCCGAGCATCTCCGTCCCGGCAGTCGACTTCTTCGGCGTCCCGCACGGGCGGCCGCGAGCGATGACGTCTGCGCTCACCGCGATCCAGGAGGGACGCGGCTTCAACAGCTTCGTGCCGATGCCGTTCGGTCGGCGGCTGCGAATGACGCTGCGCAACGGGTCGGCACGGCGAGTCGATCTCTACTTCCAGGTCGACTTCACATTGCACGCGCTCGAGGCCGACGCGGGTCGGCTGCACGCGACGTTCCGGCGCGAGAACCCGACGACGCTGCGCCGCGATTTCGTGATCGCGGAGGGTCTGCACGGTCCTGGCCGCTTCCTCGGCTGCGTCGTCGGCGTGCGCACCATCGACCCGGGCGTCTGGTACGGAGAAGGCGAGGTGAAGGTGTACCGCGACGGCGACACCGATCTGCCGACGATCTGCGGCACCGGCCTGGAGGACTACGTCGGCACGGCCTGGGGCATGGCTGCGCACGTCGCGCACTACGCCGGCGTCCCGCTCGACGTCCGCCGACCCGGCGCGGCGCTGCCCGACTTCGTCGGCTTCTATCGCTGGCACGTCCTCGACCCGATCACCTTCGACACGTCGCTGAAGGTCACGATCCAGCAGATCGGCTACGACATCTTCACGGCCGACGACGCCGGACGGATGACGGCGACGGTCGACGCAGGACGCGTCGCGGGCACCGGCCTCACGATCCCGGAACGGCCCGGGTCGCTCGCCGGTCACGGCATCGTCGAGCGCGTCGACGACTACTCCGCCGTCGCGTTCGTGCTGTGTGCCGAGGCGCAGCCGGTGCCGCGCGTCGACGTCGAG
>JADMIO010400425.1_pt1 | contig 23237 bp, 22 predicted proteins | sample 8958161 | NCBI WGS metagenome assembly JADMIO01 (sample SAMN16585339, study PRJNA669376) | soil metagenome | isolation source: Crop rotation soil | place: USA: Cullars Rotation, Alabama | collected 2011 | reverse complement strand
CGCGACAACTTGTCCACGTGGAATTCTAAGCTTAGGATCCCAATGTGCTGGAAAGCGGATCGGGATTGTAAAGGGCGTCGGGCGACTGGAAGTTATACAAAGGCCCTTCGTTCGGATGCTCCCTGGCATCCTCGAGGCGCAGGAGGAAGGGGGAATAGACCGTCCGCCAGCAGTAGGAGCACAGAACCCGGTTCTTCGGGTCGGCGACCTGATTCAGTTCGTCGAGGAGTTTCTTCGGCAACACCTTTTGCAGCTGATAGGCCGAAAGCGCCACTTCGGCCTGATCCAGAAACACATCGGCATCGGGGATTTGACCGCGAACGATGGCGATGTAGGCGATGGCGATCTCACGCGGGTGGATTTCGGTCCAATCGATTTCGTTGAACGCGAGGTAATTGTTGAGCGTTTGCATGCTGGCTTCCCAGTCGGGAGGCAGTTCGACGAGATCGCCGTAGCTGTCCAGTTCAGCCTGCAGGTTGGTTAAGTATGCGTCGAAGGTCTTCGCCTCCAAAAGTTGTCTCCGCAGCGCTTCTGCCGGCGACGGATCGTAGTCGATGCCGCCATCGCGTCCGCCGGGGTATCGATCTTCCAGCGGTATGTCAAATAAATCAAAGGGTTTGTTTCCGCCCATCTTCTGTCTCTCCTTGTCTCCACATGCGGTGCACCGTCCCTTACGGGGCCAAGAATTAGCGGCCGCGGTTCGTAGCCGCGAATCCCGGGGGTGGGACATAGCCTTTGGGCGCGTTGATCACGGCGCCGGGCTTGTGAGTCGCCGGATTCGCTCCAAAGAGAGTTCCGATGAGCCCTACGAGCGCGTCGATGTGCCGGCTGGCGCGAAGTACTCGACCACCTTCGTGCGATTGTGAACTCGATGCTGGCGCCGTTCTCGTCGAAAGCCGGATTGGACAGGTACCAAGCCCACTTGAGGATCAAAAGGGGCTGACCACCTGCTGCGGCCTGCCCATTCGGGTTTTCGGACTGGCGGCAGATCGCGTCCGGAGACCGGTAGGTCCGGTACACGGTTCTTCCTATCGTCCTCGAGCCTGTTCAGAAACGACTCGTTGGGCTTCCTCCACGGCGCGATCAACTCGGCCAGAACCGGTCCAGGCAGCACTTTCTGAAGCTTGTATCCGGTCAGCACGTCTTCGGCAGGTCCAACAAAAGATCTGGTTCACGGACATTCGCCCGAATCACCGCAATATAGGCGATCGCGATATCGATGGGCGAAATCTCGCTCCACGAGATGTCGTTAGAGCGAGGTACTATTCACTGTCTGAAACGCGTTTCCCGCATTGTCACCAGGCTGCCGAAAACGATCCAGGTCGCGCTGGAACTGCTGCATGGGGCAAGCCAATCACAAATCTGGACGCATCTCGAGAACGACCGTGCCGGCATCTTGCAGATTTGCCGTTTCGTCCTGCTCGAGGCCCAGCACGTAGTAGTCGCTATTTCCGAAAGTCTTCTGCTTGCCCCGTGTTGCGTGTTCAGCCGCTCAAAAGGGACAAGAAGGGATAGACTTTAGTGGGAATCCACCTATGAATCTGACTCGAAGAGCGGCTCTCAAATTATCGGCAGCCTCGCTCCTGGCGGCGCGAGCGCGCGCGGCTGCGGCGAAGATCGATTCCGGTCCATTCGAAGCTACACGAGGTTCACTTGGGAGCTATCGCGCGCCCGATTGGTTTCGGGACGCGAAATTCGGCATGTGGGCGCATTGGGGACCGCAGTCCGCGCCGGAGTACGGGGACTGGTATGCGCGGAACATGTACATCCAGGGACATCGGCAGTATAAGTACCACGTCGCGAAGTACGGACATCCCTCGAAATTTGGATTCAAGGACATCATTCCGACTTGGAAGGCGGAGAAGTTCGATCCGGCCTGGCTGGTTTCGTTGTACAAGAAGGCCGGCGCGAAGTATTTCGTGAGCATGGGAGTGCATCACGACAACTTCGATCTGTGGAATTCGAAGCTGAATCGCTGGAATGCAGTGAACATGGGGCCCAAGAAAGACATCGTTGGCATGTTCGCCAAGGCGGCGAGAGACAACGGGCTGAAGTTCGGCGTCAGCGAACATTTGGCGGTCAGCTATAACTGGTTTCAAACCAGTCACGGGGCAGATAAGGAGGGCGAACTGGCCGGAGTGCCGTATGACGGGGCGGATCCGAAGTTCGCGAGCCTGTATCACGAGGCTCACGATGCTCCGAAGAATGCATGGGATCCCGCGGGAGTGCCGGCCGCATGGAAAGAACACTACTTCCTACGCATCAAAGACCTGATCGATCACTATGAACCCGACCTGATGTACACGGACGGCCCGATCTTCTTCGATGACTGGGGCGTGTCGCTGATGGCGCACCACTACAACCGAAACGCTCGACGGCATGGCGGCCGAACGGAAGCCGTATGGGCCAACAAGGGGCGCACGGACTGTGTGCACGGGACGTGCGTGCTCGACCTGGAGCGGGGTGTCGTAGATCGCATCTGGGAGGATCCGTGGCAGACGGATACGTGCGTCGGCAACTGGCACTACGACAAGGAAGCGAAGTACAAGTCGCCGAAGATCGTCATAGACATGCTGGTGGATATTGTGAGCCGGAACGGGAATCTGTTATTGAACGTTCCGCTTCCTTCGAGCGGGATGCCGGATGCCGAAGAGTTGAAAATCGTCGATGAGATCACCCGGTGGATGGCGGTGAATAGCGAGGCGATCTACGGGACCCGGCCGTGGAAAACCCACATGGACACGCCGGCAGCATCCGCGCCGCAGACCCGGCAGGGCGCGTCCGACCACCACGAGGCGGGGGCGTTTAACGAGAACAAACGAAAGCCGCTCACCGCCCAGGATGTCCGCTTTACCCGGAAGGGCGATCTCCTGTACGCCTTCGTGATGGGGTGGCCGGAGACCGAGATCCGTATTCGGAGCCTGGCGCCCGGTGGCGAACACGGGACCGGCAAGATCCAACGCGTGGAACTGGTCGGCTCCAAGGGCGGAGAACTTCGCTGGACGCAGGGTCCGGAAGGTCTCGCTGTCAGAATGCCGGCGGAGAAACCTTCGGATCACGCCGTGGTGCTGCGGATCGCCGGCGCATAGAAGATTTCAGCGCTGGACTGGGGCCGCCGGGAAACGGACCGTCAGGATTTTGATTTCTTCTTTGGGATCTTCGCACCGGATTTGCGAGCTTCGCTGAGTCCGATCGCGACGGCCTGCTTGCGGCTTTTCACTTTCTTGCCGCTGCCAGACTTCAGCGAACCCTCCTTGTACTCGTGCATCACTTTTGAGACTTTCTTCTTCCCTTTCGAGCTGCTGGAGGAAGAAGAGGATTTCTTCTTTGCGGGCATAAACGTTACCTCGTCCGTTAGACGCGTAAGTAGCGAGGGAATTTCGAAACGCCGCAGCTCATCGTGCCCGTTGCGTGAACTCAACAATGGCATCCACCAGGCCTGCATCCACCGGCAAGGACGGATCGCCGTAGCTCGACATCTGCTTCAGCCGATCGCGCGTGGGCACGTCCTTGAGCACGTGATTCATGTTGTCGAGGATCAACAGACGCGCGCCCGGCCTGGCGGCGGACAGGAGCCGGGCATCCTCGACCGAGACCTGAACATCGTTCGCGCCTTGGGCAATCAAGACCGGCATGGTCAGTTTGGAGATTTCGCGCGCGGGATCGTATTTCAGCCAGGAGACCAGGTACGGCTGCACGCTTTTTCGAAAGAGAGCACTGAGTCCCGGAGGCGGCGTGTCGACCAGACGGCCGTGTTCGAGCTCCGCGAGCGCCGCATCCACTTTGGACATCATCTCCGGCGTCAGTTGCGCCTTCAGCTGCTCGCGCAGAATAACGCCGGCTGGTCTGCCGGCGCCGGCCAGCGAAATAAATCCTTCGGCTTTCAGGAACCGGGCTGCGAGCATACCGATGAGTGAGCCTTCGCTGTGTCCGAGGACCAACAGGGCCCCGAACCGGGCATCCAAACGTAGCTTGCGGCCCCAGGCGGAGGCATCGTCGACCAACATATCGAAGCGGAGATCCGATTCCGCCTTCCCCGCCCCCGCGCTCTCCGCCACGCCGCGCTTGTCGTAGCGTAGAGACGCGATGCCCTTTGTCGCGAGCGCTTCGGCGATCATTTTAAGGCTGTCATTCTTACCTTTGATGAACGCGCTGTTGCCGTCCCGGTCCGTCGGGCCAGATCCGGCGATAATCAGGACGACGGGAAACGGTGGCTTTCCCGGTGGAACCTCCAGAGTGCCGTACAGCGTGCCGGCGCCGGTCTCGAGCATGGCAGGTTCGGCGGCGGCGAACAGCGCCCGAGCGAGTAAAACTCCCAGGAGTACGATTCTCATTTTGCGATTGGCTCGTTGCGGTAGACCTTGCCGCCGCGCATGACGAAGACGACGCGACGCACTGCCGTAATGTCCTCAAGCGGGTTGCCATCCACGGCAACGAGGTCAGCTTCCATACCGGGCGCGATGGTCCCGATGCTTTTATCGAGCCACAGCGATTGCGCAGCCAGGGATGTGGCGCTGACGATGACGTCCATCGGTTTCTCGCCGCCTTCGTTCACGCGGTAGATGAACTCCTCGGCGTTCCGGCCGTGGGATCCGGCGACCGCGTCGGTACCGAGCACGATCTTCACGTTGTGTTTACGCGCCCGGCGCAGAACATCGCCCACCATGGGCATCGCCTTGACCATCCAGGCGAAACCCTCCTCGTTGTAATTACCGATGCCGAGGAACTTGGCTTTGTTGTCGATGTAATTGTGCAGCACCAGGAAATTCGGATCGAAGTAGACGCCGCGGTCGCGCATCAGGTCGAGGACCGCATCGGTCAGCATCGTCCCGTGTTCGATGGAAGTGCATCCGGCGAGGATGGCCGCGCGCGCTCCGTCGGAGGCGTGGGCGTGCACGGCCGCGCGTTTCCCCAGTTGCCTGGCTTCGCCGCAGGCAGCCTCGATCTGAGCATCCGACATTGACTGCCCACCTCCGTCGCGGATGCTTTTGGTGGCGAAGATCTTCACGACATCCGCGCCCTCCGCCACCCACTGGCGGATCTTCCCGCGAATCTGGTCCGGGCTGCCGCTGCCCTGATTGATCTGACCGATGGAGGTCAGAATACGCGGACCCGGCAGGCCGCGCTGGATGGCGTCCCGGAGCGCGAGATCCGCTGGAGACCCGAGGCTCTGGATGGTGGTGACCCCGCCCATCAGTGTGCGCCAGGCATTCTCCTCCGAGGCGTACGCGGCGTACTCACGGTCTTTGCCGTCGATCTCCAGGCGCTGGTTGCGATCGAAGTACCAGGTGAGGTGGACGTGCGTATCAATCCAACCGGGCATTACGGTCAGCCCGCGCAGATCGTACGTGGTGGTAGAGGGCGTGGCATCGACGCGGGTGATCTTCGCGCCTTCGATGACGATCTGCTGGTTGCGCAGGACTCCGCCTCTGCCGTCGAGTATCGTCGTGGTCCGGAGTACGACAGGCTGCGCGGCTAAGAAGACAGCGCACCAGAACAACGCGGAACAAACCCGCAGAAGCTGCATGATCATTAAATCTTGTACTTTCTAGCGTTCTTTTGTCTACCGCTCTTGACACCGGCGCATCGAATAAGCAGACTAAGGAAAACTCAACAAGGGCTTGTTTGCGTCGCAGGTTTCCAGGTTTGAACGGCGACTGTACAGTTACCTGAGAATCTGGCCGATCTTACGTCACAAGTGTGTTTGAGCGAGGTGCATATGTCCCAATACGCGTTTCTTGATCCCGGCGCTTTCTTCCCGCTGCCGGCAAACTTCGATTGGGATGAATACATCGAAACGGAGCGCGAGCTCTGGGCGCTGTTCCCGGAGACGGACGGCCGCCGGGTGAACTTCGTTCAGATCGGTCTGACGGCGCAGATCTTCGCCGAAGTGCGGAACAGCGGATCCGAGCTGGGTCCGGATGAGACTTACATCCTGATGCCTTGCGCGGACCGCACGATGCGGCCGATCCGGATGGAAGCCTGCCGACGGCTCACGCTGAGCGAATACCGCATGGGTCACCTGACGGCTGTGAAGCTGCTCGGAAAGATGACGGAAGCCGGCGAAGTGATGCGGGAAGTCGGGGCGCAAATCCTCGGCGCCGAAGTACTTGAAGAAGTCGAGTCGCGGCTCAAAGAGAATTCCAGCGATTCCGAGTAAGCTGGCGCCATTGCGCGCAGCTCCGGGCTGAGATATAACGAGCCCGGAGTCGACATGCGCGCCCTACTCACCTTTTCTCTTCTTGTTGCTCTCGTATTTCTGATCTCCTGTTCCGGCGGACCGGCTGGTCCTGATCCTGGCACTCCTGCGTTCTACTGGAACGCCGCCAAGGAGACCTTCGCCGCCGGCAACTTTCTTACAGCCAACGACAATCTCGATCTGGCGATGAAAAGCGCCGATCTCAAAGCCAAGGGGCTGCCCTGGGCGCTGGTGCTCGAGGCAGGACTCTGCCAGGGCTATCAGGAGTTGGCGGATGCGTATGAAACCGGCGTCAAAGCCGCAAAGACCAATGCGACGGCGTTTCTACGCCAGCGGTCGGACCTGCGAAGGTACGCCCGCGGTTTTGCGCTGCAGTTTGTAGATCATCTGGCCGAGTTCCAGAAATCGAACAAGGACCAGGCGATCAAACTCCCGTTCGCGTTTCCGCAGGGTACACCGGCGCTTCCCGCGCAACTCGCCGAAGTGGCAGACGGGACAATGCCGAACGCGACACAGATGGAAGACCTGCAGAAGGCCGTGATCGCACGCGCCGTACTGCTGCAGACGGCCAGCATGGTCGGCGCGGAGGAGGACGCGACCAAGGCTCGCGAGATGTTCAAGGCGGGTTCGGATGTCAGTGTGCCCCGGGCGCAATTTCTGCTCGCGGCCGCCAAGGCGACCTACAATCAGGCGCTGCTGTTCGGGCCGAAGAAGCTGTACGAACTGGATAAGGCCAAGCTATTCTGCGAGCGGGCGCTCGAAATCGTACGACAATTGCACGACAACCGCGAGGCCAAGGAGTTGTCCGATCAGATCGAGAAGACCCTGAAGGAGCTGACGCCGCGATCGACCTAAACGGCGCTGCCGGTCCGCCACGGTGTTACGATGCGAGTGGTGGACGTACAAAACACTGGCATTGGCTTTCCGGATCCGGCCGAACTGGGGGCACTTCCGGTTTCCGAACTGCTCGAGGCCGCAGCTCGCGGACATCTTGGAATCGATCAACGGTTTATCCGCGCGATCGTCGATCGCGGTGAGGACGCGGTTCCCGAACTCGTGGAGTTTGGGCTGCGGGATCATAGCGAAGATCTGGTCGACTTAGAAGAAGACTTGATCGCGATCTTCCGCCACCTGGGATCCAAGAAGGCGCTGCCGTACTTTGTGAAGCTGGTGCGGAACGAGCCGACCGACATCCCTGACGATCTGGTCAACGGCATCATGCAGATGGCGCCAGAGATCATCGAACCGCTGTTGGAGGTGTATCGCGAGACGGAAGAGGACGAGTCGTCCGACATCGCCTTCCTGCTGGCGTCCTTAAGGGTCCGCGACGAGCGGATCCTGAAGGTCCTGCTCGACCGGCTGGAGTACGATGCCGCCGATGGCGCCTTCTGCCTGGGAGTTTTCGGAGACCCCGCCGCCAAGCCCGCGCTGGAAACCTTGCTGGCTGAGATCCCCGAATCCGATCATGAACTGCGCCGGGAGATTGGTTTCGCCCTGGGTCAGATTCAGAACGGCGAAGAGGGTCAGTCGGAACCGGAAGCATTCGATATTTGGGAGATGTATCCACCGAAGGCCAAACCACCGGTGGATGTGTTGTCGGAAGCCGAGCGGCTGGAAATGCTCGAGAGTCCGTCGGCGGAGTTACGCGCGCTGGCCGCCAGTGCCCTCGGGGTGGATGCGGAACAGCCGAAGGTCCGAGCGGCGTTAATCCGCCATGCGAAGTCGGATCCGGACCCGGTGGTGCGTGGCCGTGGATGGGAAGCGTTGACGGATGCGGCGGATGAAGTGGAGATTCGGGATGCGATGAAAGCCGTGCTGCACAATCCGGAGGTCCCGCTCAGCGAGCGCTCCGGAGCACTGCTGGGGCTGGCAAGCCGCTCCGACGATCCCGAGATCGCGGGGCGGATGCGTGAGTTTTACGACAATCCAACCACGCGTGCAGCGGCGCTCGAAGCGATGTGGCGCTCCTTCGACCGGCAGTTCGCCGACTTCTTCCCGAAGCACCTGGATGATCCAGATCCCGAGTTGAAGAGGCAGGCCATCTACGGGGTTGGCTACAACGGGATGGCGGGAGAATCATCACGACTGCAGGCTCTGTTGGAAGTACCGGCCTTCCGAACGGACGCGCTATTCGCGTATGCCATGTGCGTTCCGGGAGACGTCTCGCGCGGGAGGATCCGCTCGCTTCTCAAAAAAGTGGAGGACGCCGCCTGCGGGTTCGACGAGGACGAGGAACAAGTTGTGAAACTCGCCTTGGATGAGCGCCTGATGCTGCATGGCTTGGAACCTGTGTTCAACGATATGGACGAGGCAGACGGGGAAGAGCCCGCGATCGACTCCGCAGCGCAATCAGTGAAGGTGGGCCGCAATGATCCCTGTCCCTGCGGGAGCGGGAAGAAGTACAAGAAGTGTCACGGCTTTTAGAGAAAGCTCTGCGACGAACACGAGCGTTCTCCGCAATCAACCGCACGCCGCGGCTATCGTCTTCTGAATTTGACCGGCTACGCGTGCTGCTATCCTGATTTCTTCTCATGTCCATTTTTCAGCCGAACCTACTGCAAGGTCAGACCGCGCTGGTCACAGGAGGCGGCAGTGGAATCGGGCGGCGGATCGCCGAACGTTACGCCGAGCACGGCGCCAAGGTGATGCTGATCGGGCGAAAGCAGGACAAGCTGGATGACGCCGCGAACGCGATCCGCGCCTCCAATGGAATCGCCGAGACCGCCGCGGTGGATGTCCGGGATTTCGCTGCTCTTCAAGCGGCGATTGAACGGGCGGCGCAGACCTTCGGTTCGATCGACCTGGTAGTGTGCGCGGCGGCAGGCAACTTCCCCGCGCCGGTTACCGGGATGTCGGCGAACGGATTCAAAAGCGTGATCGACATTGACCTTTTGGGGACGTTCAACACGTGCCGCGCGGCTTACGCCCATTTGCGGAAGCCCGGAGCATCGATCATCAACATTTCGGCTTCGCATGCGTTCACGGCCATCGCAGGACAAGCGCATGTCTGCGCCGCCAAGGCCGGGATCGACATCCTGACCAAGACCCTGGCTCTCGAGTGGGGCCCTGAAGGGATTCGAGCCAACTGCATTACGCCGGGTCCGACGGACGATACAGAAGGCATGCGGCGGCTCTCGCCCACTGAGGAGTCGAGGCGACGCGTGGAAAGCGCGGTGCCGTTACGCCGTTACGGAACGAAAGATGAACTTGCCGATCTGGCGCTGTTCTTATCCTCCAGCGCGGCGGGTTATATTACAGGCAGCATTTACCTCTGCGACGGCGGCAGTTCGCTTTCGCGATCCTCATCGATTGCGGATTCGTTGAGTCCGCCAACATAAAAGCCCGATATCATGTCCCTAGTGGAATCCCGACGGTTTTCGCCGACGATCAGCTCGCAAGAAAAACCCTCGCTGCTTCGCCAGCTCGGTTTGATCAGTGCGACGGCCCTGGTTGTGTCGAACATGGTCGGAACCGGCATCTTCACCTCCACAGGATTTCTGGCGGCGGACCTCGGCAGCCCGGCACTGATCCTGCTCGCGTGGGTTGTAGGCGCTTTTGCGGCGCTCATCGGCGCGTGCTGCTATTCCGAATTGGGCGTGAATTTCCCGAGTTCTGGCGGCGAGTATGTGTACCTGACGCGCGCTTATGGTCCGGCATGGGGATTCATGACCGGATGGGTCTCGTTCTTCGCGGGATTCTCGGCGCCGATTGCGGCGGCAGCTCTCGCGTTTTCCGATTACGTCGGCCACTTCATCCCGGGGGCGCGGCAAGGGAGCGCGACGGTCGTCTTCGGCTCCGGCGATTATGCATTCAAGCTCGGCGGAGCGCAGATTGTCGCCTGCTCGGTAGTAGCGATTTTCACGATCCTGAATATCTTCGGAGTCCAGCGCGCGGCTCGCGTTCAAAACCTGCTCACCAGCTTCAAGGTGGCGGTAATCCTGATGTTCATCCTGCTTGGATTGACGGCCGGCGCGGGGGACTGGAGTAATTTCACCGAGGTTGGTCCGCGTTCGGCGCCGGACCGGCCGATCGTTGCGCAGTTCGCGATTAGCCTGTTTTGGATCTACGTAGCCTATAGCGGGTGGAATGCGGCGACTTATGTCGCGGAGGAATTGAAGCAGCCCAGTCGCACGCTGCCGCTCGCGATGGCGACGGGCACCACACTGGTGGCGATCCTGTTCATGGCGTTGAACGTGGTCTTCATCTACGGTCTGCCGGTGAGTCAAATGAAGGGGCCGGATGGTCGACCCATTGTCGCGATCGGGGATGCCGTGGCGTTGCACCTATTCGGCAACGAGATCGCGGGGCTTTTCAGCGCGTTGATGGCGCTCGGTTTGCTCTCGACGGTGAATGCGATGGTCACCGTGGGTCCGCGAGTGTACTACGCCATGGCGAAGAACTCGGCTTTCTTCGCGGCCGCGGCGAAAGTGCATCCCCGCTGGCACACTCCGGTGGTGGCCATTGTGGCGCAGGGGCTGTGCACGATGTTGATGGCGCTGATGCCGTTCCGCCAGCTGATGACTTATATCGGCTTCCTGCTGAATTTTTTCGCCGTCATGTCGGTGGCATCGATTTTCGTCCTGCGGCGGCGGCCGGGCTGGCAGAAGCTGCGCGTGGTGAGTTTCCTATATCCGCTGTTCCCGGTGCTGTTTCTGATCATCGGGCTGTGGATGACGATCGAAGGCATTATCCAGCAACCGGTGGTGGTCACCGCGGCAGCAATTACGGTGGCTACGGGCGCGCTGTTCTATCACTTCCGCCTGCGGAACCGTCCTACAGCCGATTAATTAGGCTGGCGACGTAGCCCGCGCCGAACCCGTTGTCGATATTCACAACGCTGACGTTGCTCGCGCAGCTATTGAGCATGCCAAGAAGCGCGGCAAGCCCGTGGAAACTCGCGCCATAACCTACACTGGTCGGGACGGCAATCACCGGCGCCGACACTAATCCGCCGACGGCGCTTGGCAAGGCGCCCTCCATACCCGCGCACACCACGATCACGCGCGCTTTGCACAGGCGCTCGCGATTGCTGATGAGCCGGTGTATGCCGGCGACTCCAATATCGTGGATCACATCGACATCGTTGCCCATTACTTCGGCGGTGATCTGCGCCTCCTCGGCGACCGGAATGTCGCTGGTTCCGGCACAAACGACCGCGATTACGCCTTTCCCGGTCAGCGTTCGCTCACGCCAAACCCGGACCGCGCCCGAAAGAGGAAAATACTCGGCTTCGGACACAATCGAGCGGATGCGGCCGGCCACCTCTTCCGAGGTCCGTGTGATCAATAGATTGCTCGCGTTGTCCAGTACCCGGCGGGCAATCTGCTCGACCTGTTCGGCTGTTTTGCCCTTCCCGAAAATCACTTCCGGCATGCCGTGGCGGATCGCCCGGTGGTGATCCACCTTGGCGAAGCCGAGATCCTCAAAAGGCATGTGACGCAGGCGTTCGAGCGCGGCATCGACCTCCACGCCGCCCTCGCGAACCTGCTCCAGAAGCGTTCTAAGCTGTTGCTGATCCATCTAAGGTTGAGCATATCAGGAGGTTCCAAAACCCCGTTTCGCCCCGTATTCAGGCCGGGTGAACATTCCAAATACGCGCTTCATCCCAGGACACAATCCGCAAACCTCAATCCGGGTTACAAACGAACCATAACCTGAGCCGTCAAAGGTGTAAGCCAACGCTTTGGGGGAGGTGGTTGGGGTGAGCAGACGTTTCCGGTGGGGATTTGTCTCCCTACTGTTCGTGGTGTTGGGGATCATTACGGGCCTACAGGTCTACTATCTGTACGACCGCGAGCCTTTTGGCGTGCGCGTCTGGACAGGCCTGAAAGAGACCGTAACGTTCAGCGCCACCTGGCTGGTCCTCACACCGTTCATCCTGATGTTGGTTGAGCGATTTCCCCTGGTTCGAGCGCGGCTCTCCTGGTCGCTGCCGATCCACCTGGTGGCTTCGGTCGTCATCGGCGCGACGAACCGCGTGCTGCTTCTGCTCGCCATGCCGCTGGCAGCGGGCGTTTGGCCGGTGCGATATGACCCCCAGCGGATGATGCGGGATGTCGTACTGCGGCTGGATCTGCAGGCGCTCCTCTACTGGGCGGTGGTGGCGGTGTACGAAGGTCTATCCTGGTACATGAAGGTGCAGGAGAGCCAACGTCGTCAGGCCGAACTCGAGGCGCGGCTGACGGGCGCGCGGCTGGAGGCATTGCGCATGCAATTGCAGCCGCACTTTCTATTCAACACCCTGCACACGATTTCCTCCATGATCCACACCGACCCGAACGGGGCCGATCTGATGGTGGTGCGCCTCAGCGAGTTTCTGCGCATGTCGCTCGAAAACTCCGCGTCGCAGGAGGCGCCGCTCGAGGAGGAGTTGGAATTTATCGAGCGCTATCTGGAAATTGAACGAATCCGGTTCCACGATCGTCTGAAAGTTCTATACGACATTCCGTCGGACACGCTGGACGCGACCGTGCCCCGGCTGATCCTGCAGCCGCTGGTGGAGAACGCCATCAAACACGGCGTGAGCAAGGTCAGCGGGCCGGGATCGGTTCGAATTACAGCCCGCGCCGGCGAAGGGAAGCTGACGCTCGCCGTCAGAGACAACGGTCCCGGATTCGAGAACGGATCGCCGTCCCAATGCAACCGGATCGGCCTGAGGAACACCCGCGAGCGTCTCGAACGTTTATATGGAAGAGAACAGCAATTGGTGCTTCGCAACCTCGATAAGGGCGGGGTGGAAGCAACCGTAACCATTCCGTTCCGTCCAAGTGGAGCAGAGTCATGAGAATTCTGATTGCCGACGATGAGCCTTTCGCGCGCCAGCGCCTGTCCATGCTATTGCGTTCGGAGCCGGACGTCGAGATCGTTGCCGAGTGCGTCAACGGCGAGGAAGCTGTAGAACTGGCATCGCGGGAGCCGCTCGACCTTGTGCTGCTCGATATCAACATGCCCGGTCTCGACGGTTTCCAGACCATGGCGAAGGTGGTGGGAGGCGAACTGCCCCTGGTGGTCTTTATCACTGCCTTTGATCAGCACGCTCTGCGCGCGTTCGAGGTTCGTGCGTTCGACTACCTGCTGAAGCCCTTCGATTCGGCCCGCCTGAAGCAGACGATCCAGAGAGCGCGCGTGCAGTTGCAGCGCATGAAGCAGGAAACCGGCAATCAGAAAGTTCTCGCCATGCTCGAGAACATGCAGGGGAAGCCGGCGCGCGATCGATTTGCGATCAAGAACGGCGGGCGCATCTATTTCCTTTCGGCCAACGACGTCGACTGGATCGAAGCGGAACACAACTACGTACGCATCCACGCTTCCGGCGAAGCGCATATGCTGCGGGAGCGCCTCAGCGCTCTCGAGCAGGAACTCGACAGCCGGCGTTTCCGTCGTATCCATCGTTCCGCGATCGTGAACATTGATCGCATTCGCGAGTTACAGCCCTGGTTTCGTGGCGACTATGTTGTGATTCTTCAAAATGGACAACAACTTACAATGAGCCGCACGTTCCGGGAAAACCTCAAAGACCTGCTCGGTTAGCGATGAATCCCGTCTCGCCCCGGATGCGCGGCGTGTCGTAACATTCGCGATTGCAAATTCGCACTGGCGCGATAAAACAGACTTACGACCCAAGTGCTCCTAGTCAGCACTTACTCCAAAGAGATCGGCTCGGTGAACCCCAACTCACCGGGCCGATAAAATGTGGCTGAATTTCTTCTAAGATATCCGCACATTCTACGCGCGCTAGAAATCCAACATTGATCCGACTTTGATGTCGTTCTTCGCGGCCACGCCGGCGGCGAGTTCCAGAACATACATCGCGTCGGCGTGTCCGCCGTAGTGCGCGCAGGTCTTTCCGGAGGCGTCGGTACACGGGGGCGTGTTGGGCGAAACCTCGACAACGCGCCGCTCAGGATCCATCCAGATCAGATCCAGCGGAATCTTCACATTGTGCATCCAGTAGGTGTAGCGACCAGCGCCGCCGTGGACAAACAGCATCCCGTGGTCGGGCGCCAGTGTCTCACGGTACATCATTCCGCGAAACATATCCTCGGGGCGGGTCATCACCTCGCAAGTAATCCTGGCCCCATTGGGCAGGACGATATCGCGGGCGCCAAAGTCCCGAACGGCGTCGGAACCAGAATGCCCGCAGGCTCCTAGTAAGAACGAAACGAGAATTACGAAATTCAATCGCATTCACTTAACCTTGCGCGCAGTTATACGGCCGGCGCTCAGGCCGGTGATGGCGCCCTGGTCATTCTTAGTAAATCGAATGTCCGGGGCGCCCTCGCGGAGGGCAAAGAAAACTCCAGCTGATTGCGGATAGTATTCGGCCGTCCCCAAGCCTTCCGCGGAAATCGTGATGTGGTCGCCAGCGGTCCGCACGCGAATTGGACCAGTTATTTGGCCTTCATACTCTCCCGCGAGGACATCGAGATCCTTTTGGCTGAGGGTTATGGCTTCGCGCTCGCGGGGCTTGGCGTCCGGCCAGTCATACGCGCGCGCTACGGCCAGCAGAATCTCACCTGCGAGGGGGCTGCCGTTATCCGAGTTCGTCATGACGACCACGCCGTCGCCGTTGTAGCTGAAGGTCATCATGCAGCGGAAGCCTTCATTCGAGCCGCCATGCCCGAAACGACGATACGGAAGGCTTGCTTCGAGCTGAAAACCCAGCCCGAACGGCGCCTTCTGCTCGGTTAGCATCCACTCCACGGTTTGCTGCTTGAGAATCCTGTTAGAGCGCCCCTCGCGCGACTTCTGTATTTCGATGCCGAAGTTGGCCAGGTCGGAAGGCGTAGTCCAAAGGCCGGCAGCGGCCATTTCCGGATACGTATGATACTTACCGGGGATCGGATCCACTTTCGACGAGTACCCTGTCGCCGCGACGTCGCGTAGATTGGCGGGCAGCGGCTGCTGGTACGTGCTGTGCTTCATACCCGCCTTGGTCAATACCGTCTCGCGCATCAGCGATGGGAAATCGCGCATCGTGACGTCCGTCATCAGAAGTTGCATGATCGTGATGCCACCGCCCGAATACCGGCCGATACTTCCGGGGACAACATCCACGCGGACCGCTTCCGTGTTGGCCGGCGGACGGCCATCCAAGATCTCGGGTACTGTGGGCAGGGTGTCGCCGGCCGCATATCCGGGAAATCCGTGCACGGTAAGTCCCGCGCTATGGCTCATGATCCGCCGCAGGGTCACTTTCGCGGTCTTCGTGAACTGGTTCTCCGGCAGCTTCCAACTCTGGAGCTTCACGTTCACGTCTTCATCCAGATCGAGTTCGTGATCTTCCACCAGCTTCATGGCGGCAGTCACGGCGACGGGCTTGCTGATTGAGGCTGCTTGAAACAAAGTTTCTGGCGTAACGCTGCGCTTACCCGCGATGTCGGCCAAGCCATAGCCCTTCGCCCACTCCACCTGGTAGTTGTGAACCACCGCGATCGAGACCCCTGGCACTCCGAGAGCTTGCATCCGTTGCAGGATGTTGTGTCGCTGGATGAGGCGGCCCTTCAACACGACGGGGTCGGTGAGCCCGTTCTCGACCGCTTCGATATGCGGATTCGGGGGCGCAGGTTGAGCCAGCGCACCGATGGCGAGGGCCAATAACACGACGAGCCGGCGAAGGACCATGAAATAGAATGGTAGCTGAATTGGTGATTCAATCCTTCCTCAGACGCACTCGGCTCACGCTGGAGATGATCAAATTCGAGCACAGCATCTTCGCGCTGCCGTTCGCGCTGACCGGGGCGTTGCTGGCGTGGCGGGAGTCCGCGTTCGCGAGTGATCAACTCGGCTGGAAGGCGCTGTGGATTATCGTGGCGATGGTTTCGGCGCGTTCGGCGGCCATGGGATTCAATCGCATTCTCGACGCGGAGATTGACGGACGGAATCCGCGGACGAAGATGCGGCACCTGCCGGCGGGACTGTTGACCCGCGCATTCGCCTGGGGTTTCGTGGCCATCGCCGCAGCCGTTTTTCTGATTGCGGCGCGGATGCTGAATCCGTTGTGTTTCCTGCTCGCGCCGGCGGCGCTCGGAGTGCTGTTCTTTTATTCCTTCACCAAGCGATTCACCAGCTTCTCGCATGTCGTGCTTGGCTTTTGCCTGGGGATCGCGCCCGCAGCGGCCTGGATCGCAATGCGCGGCTCGCTGGACCCGAGAATCCTCTGGATGACCGCTGCCGTGACGCTTTGGACGGCGGGATTCGACGTGATTTACTCGTGCCAGGACTATCAGTTCGATGTATCGGAAGGACTGTTCAGCCTGCCACGGCGATTCGGCATCGGACCGGCGTTGTGGATGGCGCGCATGATGCATATCGCCATGGTGGGATGCCTGGCGGCGCTCGCCGTGGAGTTCCATCTTGGAGCGATCTCGGCAGCGGGAATCGCGGCGATCGTGGCGTTGCTTTTGTATGAGCACCGGCTGGTGCACGCGGATGATTTGTCGCGCGTAGATGCGGCGTTCTTCACAGTGAATGGCTATGTCAGCGTGTTATTCTTCTTGTTTTGGGCGGCTGATATTTTGATCGCCCGCCGAGGGGCCTGATTTACATCGTGCAGCCAATCATCGACGACCAGCGTCTTGCGCCGATTCTGGAGAAAGTAATCGCGGGCGACCGTCTGTCCTTCGACGACGGAGTCGCGCTGTACCGCACTTCCGATATTCTCGCGGTCGGGTACATGGCGAACCTGGTTCGCGAGCGCAAGCACGGAAACGTCACGTACTTTAACGTCAACCGGCACATCAATCCGACCGACGTCTGCGTGGCGAGCTGCCGCTTATGCGCGTTCGGCAAGCGGGCCAAGGATCCTAAAGCCTACACGATGTCGCTTGATGAGGTATGGACTCGCGCGGCCGAGGGCTGGACGGAATCGATCACGGAGTTTCACATCGTAGGCGGCCTGCATCCGGAGCTGACGCTGGACTGGTACTGCGAAATGCTCCGCGGTCTGAAAGAGCGATTCCCCGGGGTCCATCTCAAGGCGTTCACGATGGTGGAGGTGGCCTTCCTGGCTCAGCGCTCGAAAATCTCAATTCGCGCGACGCTCGAGAAGCTGGTCGCCGCGGGCGTCGATTCCCTGCCCGGCGGAGGAGCCGAGATTTTCGCGGAGCCGGTGCGGCGCATCATCTGCGATCACAAGATCGACGGGCATCAGTGGATCGAAACGGCGCGTATCGCGCACCAGCTGGGTCTGAAATCGAACTGCACGATTCTGTACGGGCATATCGAGTCGCCAGAGGATCGTGTCGACCACCTGATCAAGCTGCGCGAACTCCAGGACGAAACCGACGGGTTCGTAACCCATATCCCGCTGGCGTTTCATCCCGATAACACGCCGCTGCGGCACGTGCCCAAAACCACGGGATTCATGGATATCAAGGAGATCGCCGTCTCACGGCTGATGCTCGACAATATCCCGCATATCAAGGCCTACTGGATCATGATGACGCCGAAGATCGCGCAAATCGCGCAGCGCTTCGGGGCCAACGATATCGACGGCACGGTGGTGGAAGAACGCATCTATCACGATGCGGGCGCGACCACTTCGCAATCGATGCGGCGGGCGGAGTTGCTTCGATTGATCCGGGAGGCAGGTCGTGAGCCGGTGGAACGGGACACGCGATACCGCCCCGTGCAGCGTACGGAATCAGCGTTTACGGTCCTGGTCTGAATCTTCGCTTCACTGCAAGCGCTCCGGTCAGGCGTAGAGCCAGTTAGGATAGCGCTCGCGGACTGGACCCGTTTTTTTGCCCACAGCGTAGATCCCGTCGCCGCGATGTTCGGTCGGCAGGATGTACCGGTCCAGCATGTGTTTCACCCAGCTCAACTGCGGTTCCGGTTGATCGAGGAATGGGCCGGTCTCGAGCAGAGTCACTTCGAATCCCGAGTTGATCAGGAGATCTGAAATTTCGCGAGGCGTGTACTCGCGATTGTGGCGGGCGTCGACCTGACCATCCGCGCGCGGGCGAATGTAGGCGGGAAACAGCCCTGGTTGATAGCCCTGGAGGAGTCCGGCGACCGCGCGCAGCGAGACGATGTTGGGCGTCGTCAGAACCAGGTGGCCGCCTGGCCGGAGTACACGATGGATCTCGCTCATCATGTGCATCGGATCCTCGAACAGATGCTCGATCAACTCGCAGCAGAGGACCGTGGAGAAGTATTCGTCTTCGTACGGGAAGGGATCCTTTTCCGCGTTGAATAGATCGAGCCGGCATTCGAATTCTTCGCCTTCGCGATTGACGACACGGCGGTCATGTTGTTTGCCCGCGGGGCCGTAATAGCATCCACGGACCTCGCCATAACCAAGCTCGGTCTTCAGGGCGGGTGTGATTTGCAGGTACGCGCCCATTTCGAGAATGCGATCGCCGGCGGTACCGGGCGGTGTAATTTCGAGCGTTCGGGACAGGCGGGTGATATGGCTGTCGACATACCGCTGCGCTTCGGGAGCAGTCCAACTCTCGATGACCGGCGTGAACCTGGACGGTTCTTCCGGCGGCGCTGGCTCGATGGGCGATTCCGGTAACTCGCCGACCTCGAGCGGTGGCGAGGGCTCGGGTGATTCCGGTGTCGAAAGCGGCGCTGAGCCTGCGATCACGGATTCGAGGAAGTCGACGTAGTGCCGCGCGGCGATATCCCACCCGCATTCGGTTCGAACCCACTGGCGAGCGCGGGCGCCCATCGCGCGAGCAAGGTCGGGCCGCGAGATCAGCAGGTTCAGATATTCGAAAAGATGATCCTCTTCGGTTTCATCAACGGGCGCCTTCAGGCAGATCTCATCGGGATACTCGCGGAAGGAGCCGATATCCGAGACCACGACCGCTTTGCCCATGCCGAGCGCGCGGAGCAGGGTTCCGGAACTCTCTCCGACCGTTGGGTAGCGGAGATTCAGGAGGATGTCGCAAGCTCCGAGATAGCCGTTGAAATCCTCGATGGGAGCGAAGCCGATCGCTCGGACATGAGCGCCGAGGTCGAGGCTCTGAATGAGTTCCTCGAGCGGTAGTTCGGGATGCGGCTCGCCGACTAAGATCATGCGGGCGCGCGGCTCGAGACGTACGATGCGGCGGAAGGCGCGGAGAGACTCGGCAATACGCTTGTAGGGCTTTAGAAAGCCGAAGATGCCGACCAGCGGCGTGAGTTCATCGAGCCCGAGACGTTCGCGCCAGCGCATGCGGTCGGGCTCGACGATCCAGGCCCCATGCCAGATCCGCGCGATGGGACCCTCGAATCGGGCGGAGCGCAGCGATTGCTCGACGCAGCGGGAATGTACGATCGCCGCTTTCGAACGTTCGAGCAGGCGCCGCAGCATCGGGATTCCTTCGTAATCGGGTCCGCGCTCGAGTGTGCGAACGTAACGTTCGGCGTACGCGGAGTCAGCAGCCGTGCCGTTGTACTCGACCTCGCGCATGTATGCATCCCAGTCGCCGCGACGGATGGTTACTTCGGTGATCAGGTGATGCAGGTTGGCTTCGTGAATCACCACCACGCCCGGATGATCCAGGGCGAGCTCGTAGGGCACGATGTGGTAGGGATTGTTACCGATCTGGTAAACACAGAGATCGTAGCGGGAAGGATCGAAATCGGCCGGCCGTTCCGTGAACGCGTCGACCTGCGCGAGGTGTTTCAACTCTTCGAGAAGGGCGGCGGAATAATCGGCGATTCCGCTCTTTTGGGGCGGCAGGGGAGAGAAAAATGCCAGCCGCATTCTAGCGGACTAGCTCCATCGAGAAGGTGGCCAGCGATAGTGGTACCTTCACGAGCACCGGGGTGCGCGTCGCGTCCTTGGCAAAGAAAACTTCGAAGGTCGAGTCGGTCTGAGGACCTTTCAGGGTCACCACCAGGCGGTCGGCTTCGGTGCGTTTGTCGGAAACTGTGATGTTCTGTGTTCCAGTAAACTGCACGCTGATTTTGTAAGCTCCGCCGAAATAAACATCCTGGTGAGGAGGCAGGCGGCCCTGGCTCAGCTCGCGGCGCAGGTACTGCACGTACGCCAATGCATCCTTGGCGCAGCCTGGAATCGAGATATCGGACTTACCGCCGCCCTTGGTTTCGCGAACCGCCGAGCCCTTCTGCTGGTCGAACCGGGTGGTTTCGTCGGTTCGGCGCTTCCCGTGGACATAGTGTTTTTCAAACTCGACGGAACAAAGGTCCGAATCGGCTACGGAACGAAACCTGTCGAGCACGGAGAAGCCGGGCACAGAGGCGTCGATGTTGAACTCCGTCTCGTAGCGGATGGCTCCGTTGTCGGCCTTTGCACGATGGGTGGTGAGGTGAGCCTCGCCCAGACTGAGGCCGGTGGGCCAGTTAATGGTGTAGGTCAACTGCTCGTCGCCTGGAACGGTGCGAGGCGTTTTATCATCGGCCGCTGAGACCGTAATGACGCAGAGCGCGATGACTGGAGCCAGCAGCAGTTTCATTTCGACTTTCATTGTCTGGTAGCCGTTACCGGCTTCGCCTTGGTCGTACGAGCCGGTCGGCTGAGCTGCCGCCCTTCGGCCACATCATAATAGACGTTCAACGTCTGGCGCGCCGTGCGGTTCCAGCTGAACAAAGTTGCCCGGTGCGCTCCCAGGCGTTCTGCGCGCAGGCGAAGCTGGGAATCGAGCAACAGGTCCTGCAGGGCGCGTGTGATTTCGGCGGTCTGGTAAGGATCGAAGATGATTGCGGCGGCATTGGCAACTTCGGGCATGGCCGAGGTGTTGGAACAGGCCACAGCGCGTCCGCACGCCATCCCTTCGAGGATTGGTAAGCCGAAACCCTCGTAGAACGAGGGGAATACAAACACTTCGCAGGCCCCATAGAAGTATCGCAGATCATCGTCGGAGACCCAGCCGGTGAAGTGGATCCGGTCGGCGACCGGCGATTTCTCGGCGGCGCGGCGGACGGCCGGCGAGTGCCAGGTATCCTTACCGACAAGTACCAACCGATGTGGCAGTTGGGGATGGGCCCGGAGCAATTCCTCGAATGCGCGAATGAGTCCCAGGTGGTTCTTGCGTGGCTGAAGGTCGCCGACGGTCAGCACGATTGGTCCCGGGATGTGGTAGTTGCGTTCGATCCAGTGGAGCGCGGCCTCGCGTTGCATGGGGCGGAAGGTGGATTGAACGGCGTTGGGAACGACAACCACTTTATCTTCAGAAAGCCCGTAGGCTTTTATGATGGACCGGCGGGAAAACTCGCTGGGCGTCAGCACCCGCGCAGCGGCATTCACGGTTTGCTTGACGGTGACTTTAAGTTGAGCGGCCCGGAAAGTAGTGAAGTACTCCGGATATTCGAGGTAGCTCACATCATGGACGCTGACGACGGTCGGAACGCGGCAGAAGAGGGGGGCCGTGTACTGCACATGGATGAGGTCCGGCCGATCGCGGCGGAGACTCATGGGAATGTCGAAACCTAACCGAAGGAAGGGATTCTCGGAAACGCGGCGCGTAAGGAACCGTTCCGGCACACTTTCGGCGGCGTTGGGCTTGCTAACGTAAGCAACAAAATCGGCGGTTTCGTCCAGATCGGCGTACTCACGCAAGAGGTTACGAATGTAAACCTCGTTGCCGGTGAGATGGCAGCCGATGGTATGCGCGTCAACGGAAAAGAGCATGCACGTTTTCCAGTATAAGTGGTTAGACAAGCTGAAGGCGGGACGCGGAAGGTACAAACTGCCGGCTTCCCGGTTGGAACCACGCCCTGTAGGACGAGTTCTGCCGTAGAGCCGTTTCGGGACGACCTTCAAGAACAGTTTAACAGGTAGTCGAGGAAGTGGAAGGAACATAGGGGGTGGGGAAAGAAGACTGGCGGCGGCAATTAGGAACTGGCGGCTCGCGCCGGTGCCGCGCGGGATGGCGGATTCTTTCCGAATGAAAACCCTTTGCTTTCAGCTGATTGGTGGCGTAGCGTAAATCGCGTGGCGGACGGGGTATCCTGGTCGGAACACAGCCGGCGAGCCTCTCTCAATGCAATGCCCCTCTTGTGGCAACCAGAGCACGGACCCTGGACAACGGTTCTGTTTGATCTGCGGCGCGGCGTTATCGCCTGCGAGCAGCCCCACGCGTAGCCACCCTCCGAACACGGCCGGACTGCCGACCGAGCATCAGCAGTTAGTGGAACTGTTCCAACTCGACCCGAAATCGAACGAATGCCACAAGTGTGGGTCGACCGCCGGACTGACGAGGCATGAGTTTGGCCTGGCCAAGATCACCGGTGAGCGCAGCGTCCTGACCAGGATCGTGACCGAAGACCATGCGCCAGCTCCGGTCATGTTGGCGTTGCAGGACCGGGAGAGCGCCGAAGGATCCGCATTACGCACCTGGTTGACTCGTGGATACATCCTGCGTCAGAGAGGCAAGATTCTGGTGCTACGCGTGGTCCGAGGGGAACTGGTTCTTTGCAAGTCCTGCCTGCCGAAGAGCTTCTGGGGAACAGTACGGCTCGGCGATCGCCATTATGGACTGCATCCCCTGGCTGGGAAAGCCAAGGAGATCGGCTACTCGATGTACCTGGGACCGTCAGAGTTGGGGCGATTAGAGGGCCTGTCGAACGTTACGGCGTGATCATCGCTAACTGTTTTCCTTCGTCATGATGGGGAATTTCTCGGGAAACAAATCGAAAAGGGGTATTGTGGCGGAGGACTCCTCGGCGCAATCGAACGCCACCGGCTCGTTGCCGCGGAGGCGCTTGAGACAGTAGAAGGCGTTCATCATGAAACACATCAGGAAAGCGCCCAGCCGGAGCCGGCGGAAGGACCGGACGATTCGAAGGAGTGAATACTTCAACGAAAAGGCTTCGCGCCAGAGGGCACGGTGGGCCTCGAGTAACTGCTCGGGCGACATGCGGCGCGGCTGGAATGCGACGTTGTATCCGTTGTAAAACTCCCAACCGCGGCCGGAGAGCATTCGCCTCTCGCCCACCAGGCGGGTGTAGTCGGGAGTACCGGGATACGGCGTGAGGATGCTCAGGAACGGCACATCCACACCGACGTCGTAGAGCTGTTTCGCCATCCTTTCCAGCACAGTGGGATCCGAAGCTTGGAATTCACGTGACTTGAAGTCGCGGC
>JADMIO010800023.1_pt1 | contig 23241 bp, 19 predicted proteins | sample 8958161 | NCBI WGS metagenome assembly JADMIO01 (sample SAMN16585339, study PRJNA669376) | soil metagenome | isolation source: Crop rotation soil | place: USA: Cullars Rotation, Alabama | collected 2011 | reverse complement strand
CGCCGACGACCTCGCCGAGCTGGCCCTCCGCCGCTCGTGGCGGCGCGGCGCGGCCGCGCTGGTGAAGATCGTCGTCCCCCCCGCCCACACCGGCGGAATCTGCGGAACGCTCGAGGAGTGGGCTCAATCGCAGGACCTCCCGCTCACGCTCGCCGCCCTGCCGGCGCACGGCTGCCTCTTCGCCGGCGGCGCGCTCGACGCCGCCGCGGCCGCCGGGCTCGACGGGCAGATCAACACGATGCTGGCCGAGGCCGCCGGCTTCCGCGCCTGGTACGCTCGGCCGCACGGCGGGGAAAACATCCGCCCCTTCGCCCCGGACCAGCCCGATTGGGCGCTCTTGCGGAAGCTCAAAAAGACCATGGACCCGCATAACATCTTCAACCGCGGCCGCTTCCTCGCCGCGGAGGGTGTGGAGGAAACCAAGTAGTGATACGGATTGTGATAAAAACGCAGGCGAGCCGTCTACTCTTTCCCCTCCCCCTTGGGGGAGGCTGGGAGGGGGGCTCTTCCAGCGTCCAAGCACGATCGGCCCCCCTCCCGACCTCACCCAAGGGGGAGGGGAGAAGAGGGTCTCCCGCCTGCGAATCAAGGTGAAACCGTATGACCCAGGCCGCACACGATCTCAAGCAGCAAGTGGTCACCGGCCTCGGCGCCGACGCGGCCCCGGACGCCAACGCGCCGAAACACCACGCGCTGGAGCTTGACCCGCGCACCTTCGCCCGCGCCCTCGACTGCGTCCACTGCGGCCTCTGCCTCCCCGCCTGCCCGACCTACACGCAGAACGGCCTCGAGGCCGACTCGCCGCGCGGACGCATCCACCTCATGAAGGGCCTCGCCCTCGGCCGTGTCGAGGCGACCGACTCGGTCGTGAAGCACCTCGACCTCTGCCTCGACTGCCGCGCCTGCGAAACCGCCTGCCCCTCGGGCGTCGTGTACCACGAGCTGATTGAGGAAACGCGGGCGCGGCTGGCGACAACGAAAAATCGCGGGGCCGTGGACCGCTTCGTCGAGCTGATCTTCCTCAACATCTTCACCAGGCCGGCGCGTCTGAAGCTCGCGCTGTTGCCGGCGCGCGTGCTGCAAAAGATCGGCCTCTGGCCGCTGCTCACCAGGCCGGCGATGACGAAGCTGCTCCCGCCGCAGCTCGAGAAGATGCAGCAGATGCTCCCGCCGAGCGGGCCGATGTGGGAGGGCAACCTCGAGGGCTTCTACCCCGCCAAGGCCCCCGACGGCGTCAAAAAAGCCACCGTCGGCTTCTTCGCCGGCTGCGTCGGCAGCGTGCTTTTCCAGCGCGTCAACCGCCAGACCATCGCGCTGCTCCAGCACGCCGGCTGCGACGTGGTCGTGCCTAAGAATCAGGCCTGCTGCGGCGCGATCCACCACCACGCCGGCCGCCTGCACGAGGCCGAGGCGCTGGCCGCCGCCAACATCGAGGCCTTCGCCGGCGCGAACGGCCCGAAGGTGGATTACATCGTCAACAACATCTCCGGCTGCGGGGCGATGCTCAAGGACTACGCCTTCCTGCTCCGCGACGACCCGCGGTACGCGCAGCGCGGCAAGGAGCTGGCGCAGAAGACCCGCGACATCAGCGAGCTGCTGGTCGAGCTCAAGCCCGAGCCGCCTAAGCGCCCGCTGCACCGCACCGTGACTTACCACGACGCCTGCCACCTCGCCCACGGCCAGAAGGTCACCGCGCCGCCGCGCGAGCTGCTGGGCTGGATCAGCGGTTTGAAGGTCGTGCCGCTCCGCGAGTCGGACATGTGCTGCGGCGCGGCCGGGACCTACAACCTCACGCAGCCCGAGATGGCCCGCCAGCTCGCCGAGCGGAAGATCGGCCACATCGCCGCGACCGGCGCGGAAACCTGCGTCACCGCCAACGTCGGCTGCGCGATGCAGATCCAATCGGAGGCCGCGCGGTCCGGCGTAAAGCTGCGGGTCGCGCACCCGGTGACGCTGTTGTACGAGGCGTATTTCGGGGAAGAGATTTAGCCACAGATGAACACAGATGAACACGGATGAGGAGAGAGAAGTGGGAAATGCAGTGTTCCATTTAGCGCCGCGGCTTGCCGCGGTTCGTGCGCGGCGCGGCGTTCAAAACCACGGCAAGCCGCGGCGCTAAATAAAAAGGAGCGAACCATGCCAACCTTCGGCGTCATCCTCAGCGGCTGCGGCTTCTTGGACGGCAGCGAGATCCACGAATCGGTCTCAACCCTCCTCGCCCTCGACCGCCACGGGGCAAGCTACCAGTGCATGGCCCCGAATAAGACGTTCCAGGCCGTGAACCATTTGACCAAGCAGCCCAGCGGCGAGACGCGCAACGTCCTGATCGAGGCGGCCCGCATCGCCCGCGGGAACATCCTCGACCTGGCAAAGGTCAAGGGCGATCGGTACGACGGCCTCCTCCTCCCCGGCGGCTACGGCGCAGCGAAGAACCTCTGCACCTTCGCCGCCGAGGGCGAGAACTGCGAGGCGGACCCCGAGGTCGCGCGGGTGCTGCGCGAGGCCCACGCGGCCGGCAGGCCGATCGGGTTTATCTGCATCGCCCCGGCCGTCGCGGCGCGGGTCTTCGGGGAGAGCCTCCACCCTAAGCTCACGATAGGCCAGGACGCAGACACCGCCGGCAAGCTCGAGAAGCTGGGGGCGAAGCACCAGGCCTGCGGCGTCCGCGAGTTCGTCGTGGACGAGGAGCACCGCATCCTCTCCACGCCGGCGTACATGGACGCCAAGACGATCAAGGACGTCTACGAGGGGATCGACAAGCTCGTGTCTCGAATCGTGACCATGGTCAAGCAACCTGTGCGAGCGAGCTGAGCCGGCGCGACGGGAAAGCCTTGTTCGCCGCTTCCCGCGCTCAAGACCGTGGATACAATGGAACGAAGCACGGATGCTCTATTGGGGGCCGCTTCTCCATGTCACCAAAGATCCGTGCCATCCTCTTTGACCTGGGCGACACCGTGATCCAGTACGGCGACGTCGACCGCGACGCCCTCTTCAAGCAGGGCGCGTGGCGGACGTATCAGCTCTGGGCGAAGCGCGAGCAACGCATGCCCGACTTCCGGCGGTACTACCTGCACCAGTGGTTCGCGCTGCGGTGGGGCTTTTTCAAGCTGTTGCTGCTGGGGCACGAAAGGGACGCGATGCGGGCGATCCGCCGGGCCTGCCGGAAGCTCTGGCTGCTGGCGCCGGACGACTTCTACAACGAGCTGGCGTGGCACTGGTACCGGCCGCTGGCGGAGGTGGCGAGCGTCGAGCCCGGGACGCGCGAGGCGCTCGAGGAGCTGCGCGGCCGCGGCTACCGCATGGCGATCGTCAGCAACACCTTCGTGCCCGGCTTCGTGCTCGACCGGCACCTCGCGGAGGTCGGGTTGCTCGAGTTTTTCCCGGAGCGCGTCTACAGCTGCGAGGTCGGCTTCCGCAAGCCGGACCGGCGGATCTTCGACACGGCGCTCTCGCGCGTCGGCGTGGCGCCGGCGGAGGCGGTGTTCGTGGGCGACCTCTTCAAGGCCGACATCCGCGGCGCCGAGCGGGCCGGGATGATCCCGATCTGGAAGCGGCGCGACGGGGGGGCCGGCGCTGGCGGCGCGTTGACGATCCAGCGTCTTGCCGAGCTTCCAGGGAAGATCGCCGGCCTCGAGGCCGCGCTCGATCAGCCGCGCTGGCTCAGCGCCTGAAGCGCGCCAGGCCGAGGAACGCGGCGGGGAGATCGGTCTTCCCGCGTACCGCCAGGTCGGCCATGACCTCCCCCACCACGCTGGCGAACTTGAAGCCGTGGCCGCTGAAACCGCAGGCGACGCTGACGCGCTCGTGCCGCGGGTGGCGATCGATGATGAAGTGGCCGTCGGGGCTGTTGGTGTAAAGGCAAACCCGCAGGGCCAGGAGCTGCCCGTCGGCGTCGGGGATGAACTCGCGGAGCAGCGGCCGGTAGGTTTCCTCGTCGCCGGGCAGCGGGTCGCGCGTGACGGTGTCGGGGTTCGTCGGCGTTGCGGCGCGGTGGAGCGCGAGCTTGAAGCCGGGGTTGTCGGGCATCATCGGGAAGCCGTAGTGCTGCCCGCCGCGGCCGGTCTCGATCATCCACACCGGCAAGCGCCCCAGCGCGAAGGCGTCGGGCCTCCGCGGCCAGACCCACGCTAAAACCTGCCGCGTCACCAGCAGCGGCACGCCCAGGTCGCGCACGAGCCGGTCGCTCCACGCGCCGCCGCAGAAGACCAGCTTGTCGGCACGGTAGACGCCGCGGGCGGTGTGGACGCGGACGCCGTCGGGCTGCTCGTCCCAGGCGGTGACGCCCTCGTGGCCGTGCAGCTCCGCACCCCGCCGCAGCGCGACCTCCACGTGCGCCGCGATGCACTTTTCGGGCAGGAGAAAACCCGCCTCGGGCTCTATCAATCCGATGTAGTCACCCGGTAGGTGAAACTGCGGGTACCGCTCGGCCACTTGCTGCCGCGTCAGGACTTCGTGCGGCAACTTGTGCTGGATGAACGACGAGAGCGAGCCCGCGATCGCCTCCGCGTCGGGCCGCCCCATGTAAAGGCCGCCGGTGCGGTGCAGCAGCTTCTGCCCGGAGACGGCTTCGAGCTCGTCCCAGAGCTGGTACGAGCGCTGCAGCAGCGGCACGTAGTCGGGGTGCTCGAAATAAGCCTGGCGGATGAAGCGCGAGTAGCCGTGCGAGCTGCCGCGGGCGTGGGGGATGTCGAACTGCTCGAGCCCCAGCACGCGCACGCCGCGCGCGGCGAGGTGGTGGCACGCCGCCGAACCCATCGCGCCCAGGCCGACGACGATCACGTCATATCGCTCACTCACGCTATTTTTCCGAGGATTTCAGGGGTTGGAGCAGCACGATCCGCTCGCCTCCGCCGGCGGGGAGCCTGACGGTGATCTCCGCGCTCGTACCGTCGGGGAGCTGGGCGGTGACGCGGTAGACCCCCGCGAAGACCCGGGCGCGGGCATTGCCGAGCGGGTCGGACTTGAGGTGCGCGTCGCTCCACCAGAGGCCGTGAACCATTCGGTCGAACACCTGGCCGGCGGGGGTTTCTTTCCCGTTGTCGTCCAGCAGCGCGGCGGTGGAGTCGGCGAGCTCATCGCCACGCACGCCGGCGAAGGTGATGCCCCGCACCTTCGGCTCGGAGAAGAGCGTCCAGAGCGCGGTCTCGAGGTTGATGGCCGCGGCCGCGGGGGTCGGGCCGCCGACCTGAAAACCCGCGACCGTCACCGGCACGCCCAATCCGCCGACCCACGCCAGCGAGCGGGACAGCGTCTTCTGCAGCACCGTGCCGTCGAGCCGCGCGTCGATCGTGACCGCGTCGAGCGGCGTGAAATTGTCGAGCATCTTCGTCACGGATTGAACCATCACCTGCAACCGCTCGCCGGCCAGGCAATCGGAGAACGCCGCGGCCGTTCGCGCGGAGGGGACGCTCGCCTTGGCCAGCTCGTACATCCGGCGGGTCATGCCGTCGCCGAACCGCTCGCCGAGGAGATCGATGTCGAGCGTGTCGGCAATCAAATCAAACTCATCCACGCGGCCGGCGTAGGTAGTGACCACGCGCTTCACGTGGCTTTCGATGGCGGCGGCCAACGCGGGGTCGGCCAGCTTCGGCGCCCACGGCGGCAACCGGCCGGTGTCGGCGGAGACGACCGTCCCCCACCGCAGCGTCAGCCCCTGCTTCCGCAGCGAAGCGACCGCGCGGTCGAGCTTCTGCGACTCCCACTGCCCCTGCTCGGGCTCGAGCTGCGGCCACGCGGTCAGGCCGTCGAGCGAGGCCGAGCTGAAACAGCGGTAGACCGGGGCGTCGCCGTGAACGATCACGTCCGGCTCGGGCTCGGTGTTTTTCGGGTTGATCCGCAGGCCCCACGCGAAGGTGTGGCGGAGCATCTCGGCGTGAATCTCCACGCCCCCCACCGGCTTGCCGGCCGCGTCCATCACGATCACCCGCAGCGGGACGGTGCGGTGCTCCTGGATGTTCCGCTTAGCCTCCTCGACCCAGTCGCCGCGGAGGATCTGCGCGGGCGCGGCCGCCGCGAAGAGCGTCAGCAACAGGCAACTTGAGATGATCCGCCAACTTCGCAACGCGATCCCCTTAAGAGTTTCTAACAAACAATTCGTCAGAAAGAAGAATCACCACGGAGGCACGGAGAAGAGAAAACCGAGAAGAGCAAAATGGAGATGAAAAAACAGACATGGGTACGTTCCATTTACTTTTATCCACTCGCTCTGCTCTTCTCCGTGCCTCCGTGTCTCCGTGGTAAATCCTCTTTTTTGTAAGGAGCTTTAAGTGAGCAGTTGCAAGGCCTCGTCGAGGGTGGAGACGCCGATAAGCTCGCAGCCCGGGGGGGCCTTGATGTTGGTCTTGGGGCAGACGGCGTGGGTGAAGCCGAGCCGCGCCGCCTCGCGGAGCCGCTGCTCGAGCTGCTGGACGTGCCGCACCTCGCCGCCCAGGCCGATCTCGCCGACGGCCATGAGGCGGGCGCCCAATCGCTTGTTGTAGTGTGCCCCGGCGATGGCCAGCGCCACGGCCAAATCGGCGGCGGGCTCGACGATCTTCATGCCGCCGACGCTGCTGGCGAAAATATCCTGGTCCGCCAGCCGCAGGCCGCCGCGCTTCTCCAGCACGGCGATGAGCATGGCGAGACGGTTGGCGTCGAGCCCGCTGGTTTTCCTCTTCGCCGAGCCGAGGAAGCCCGTGGCGGTGAGGGCCTGGATCTCGACGAGGAGGCAGCGCGAGCCCTGGAGGACGGGGCAGACGATGCTGCCGCTCATGGGTCGGTACTCGGCGGCGAGGAGGCCCGAGCCGTCCTTCACCTCGCGCAGGCCGGCGTCGGTCATCTCGAAGAGGCCGACCTCCAGCGTGGAGCCGAAGCGGTTCTTGATGGCGCGGACGATGCGGTGGCTGTGGTAGCGGTCGCCCTCGAAGTAGAGCACGGTGTCGACCATGTGCTCGAGCAGCCGCGGCCCGGCGAGGCGGCCTTCTTTGGTGACGTGGCCGACGAAGAGCACCGCACACGACGTCGACTTGGCCAGGTAGACCAGCTCGAGGCAGCAGGCGCGGAGCTGCGTCACGCTGCCGGGGGCGGCGGGCAGGTCGCCCTTGTAGATCATTTGAATAGAGTCGATCACGAGGATCTTCGGCTCGACCCGCCGCGCCTGCTCGATGATACGGGCGAGGTTGGTGTCGGCCAGCACGAACAGCTCGCCCTTCTCGTCGTTGAGCGCGCCCAGCCGCTGCGCGCGGAGGCGGAGCTGGTTGGCGGATTCCTCGCTGGTGACGTAGAGCACCCGCTCGCCGCGGTTGGCCCAGTGGTGGGCGGCCTGCAAGAGCAGCGTGGATTTGCCGATCCCCGGGTCGCCGCCGACGAGCACCGCGCTGCCGCGGACGAGCCCCTGCTCCGACCTCGCCCGGCCGTTGCCCTCCTCGGGGATCGACGCCCCGCCCATGACGCGGTCGAACTCCACGATCCCCGAGGGCATCCGCGCCCCGCTGGCGGACCAGTCGCCCTCCTGCAGCTCGCCGATCGGTTGTGCCTGAGGCGCAGTGGTAGTTGAAGCGGCGGAGCCGCGCTGGGCGTCCTTGGTCGCGCCGGCCTCGGCGCGGTACTCCTCCAGGGCGTCCCACTGCCCGCAGTCGGGGCACTTGCCCATCCACCGCGGGTGCACCGCCCCACAGGCGTTGCAGACGAACTTGACCTGCGTCTTGGCCACGCGGGAAGCATACGCCTATTGGTTGAAAAGGAGAAATCTGTAGAGGTCGCCTTGTGTATTACCGCCTGTGGTTATTCAAGATCATGGTGGCGGCGGCTTCCAGAATGCCTCCAGAGAGCTCTCATAATTCTGGAAGTAACTATCAACAGAGCAATACCTCATCGCTACCAGGTTGTTGGCGACTCGTTTGCACGGCTCGTCTACTGGACCAAAGTGTTCTGCACCCTCAATCCTCCAGCGCTCCCGCGAGGTGAGCCCGGGTTGGTCCGGCTCAGCCTTGGAGTAGGCCGAATGAATCAGCAGCTCACTCACTGGACATTGGAAGTAGGAACCGGCCCAATGAGCGTACGGATTGCCCTTGTAGCCCCTCGTGCCGCACCAGTTGTAGAACTTCGGCTCAGCAATCAGAAACGCCCTGCCATCGCCGAAGTCGTGGGTCACGACGACACCCTGGGCAACGATGGCCCTCAACGCCAAGTCGTAATCACTTGCCGAAACGTTGCCGAGCCGGCTGACCCCCGCGAGCCGGAAAGTGCGCCCATCAGCGAGGGTGATATCGCCATTCTGAACCTGCGCGACCGCGATGGCGCCAACCAAAGGTTTGTCACGAACCCAAACATCTCGGTTGAAAACACCGAGAGCAGACAGGACAGAGAACAGCGCTAGAACGGCAGCAGCACTCGACAGAGCCACGAGATTCGTTCGCATACTCGACATGGCTATGCCATTTTATCGTAGCGATCCCGGTACGTTCCAGAGCAAATGAACGACTCTTTTGCCCCCCCGATGCACGCCATCTACAATCAGTGTTCACGGACCCCAACCCTCAGGATACGCCATGAAAAAACGGAGTTTCAGGCTTGTCGTGTACTCGCTCCTCTGCGGGGCGCTGCTCGTGCTGGTGTCGGAGACGCTGGCGCGCAAGGCCGGGGTGTTCGACCAGCTCGACCTGCTGGTCGACATCCGCCACGAGCTGGTCAACGGCTACGTCGAAACGCCCGACCAGACCAGGATGATGCAGTCGGCGGTCCGCGGCATGGTCGAATCGCTCAACGACCCCTACACGATCTACATCAGCCCCGAGGAGCTGACCGGCTTCGACAAGCAGATCCGCGGCACCTTCTCCGGCATCGGGGCCGAGGTCGACATCCACCTCAACCGCCTGCACATCATCTCGCCGCTGGAGGAGTCGCCGGCGTGGAAGGCCGGGGTCATGGCGGGCGACACGGTGATGGAGATCAACGGCGAGTCGACGCTGAACATCAAGATTACCGACGCGATCACCAAGCTCCAGGGCGCCGAGGGCACGCCGGTGAAGCTCAAGATCCGCCACGAGACCGGCGAGGAGAAGGAGGTCACGATCACCCGGGCGCGGATCAACGTGGCGACGATCAAGGGCATCAACCGCGACGCCGAGGGCAAGTGGAACTTCATGCTCGACGACGCCAACAAGATCGGCTACGTCCGGCTGTCGCAGTTCACGGACAAGACCGCGGCCGACCTCCGCGCGGCCCTGGACAAGCTGCTCGAGCAGAAGGTCCGCGGGCTGATCCTGGACATGCGGTTCAACCCCGGCGGGTTGTTAGAGTCGGCGGTGGAGGTCTCGGACATGTTCCTCGACAAGGGCAAGCGGATCGTCTCGGTGAAGGGCCGCGTGGTGCCGGAGAAGATCGAGTGGTCCACGCAGGAGGGCACGATCCCGCCGATCCCGATGGTGGTGATCGCCAACGAGGCCAGCGCCTCGGCGGCGGAGGTCGTCACCGGCGCGCTGTCGGACAACGAGCGGGCCGTCTTCATCGGCACGCGGACCTTCGGCAAGGGGAGCGTGCAGCAGGTGATGAAGCTCGACGGCGAGCAGGGCGCGCTGAAGATCACCAACGCCTACTACTACCTCCCCAACGGGCGGAACATCCACCGCCGCGAGGGCTCGGACAAGTGGGGCGTCGACCCCGGCGACGGCTTCTACGTGCCGATGTCGCCGGAGGAGGTCAAGAAGATGGTCGAGCAGCGGCGCGAGGGGGACGTGCTGCGGAAGGCGGCGCAGAAACAGCAGACCGGCACGATCACGCCGGCGTGGATCCGCGAGCAGATGTCCGACCCGCAGCTCGCCGCGGCGCAGGAGGCGCTCGTCGGCAAGCTCGCCAAGGGCGAGTGGCCGAAGGTCGGCCAGTCCAACGCGCAGCTCCTGGCCCACCAGGCGAAGCGCGACAACCTCGTGCGGCAGCGCGACCTGATCAAGGAGCGGCTGGCGGAGATCGAGGTCGAGATCGGCAAGACCGACGCCGCCGCCACGCAGCCGGCCACGGAGCCCGCCACACAGGCTGACCTCAAACCGGCCGCGAAAAAATGACCCTCATCCTCGGCATTGAGACAAGCTGCGACGAAACCGCCGCGTCCATCGTGCGCGACGGCACGGCCGTGCTCTGCAACGTCGTCTCCTCGCAAAACGAGCTGCACCAGAAGTACCACGGCGTGGTCCCCGAGATCGCCAGCCGCGCCCACCTCGAGCGGATCCTGCCGGTGGTCAACGAAGCGCTGGCCCGCGCGGGCGTGACGTTTGAGCAAATCGACGCCGTGGCGGTCGGCAACCGCCCTGGGCTGATCGGCTCGCTGCTGGTGGGCGTGAGCGCCGCGAAGGCGATCGCATGGGCGGCGGGGAAGCCGCTGATCGGGGTCGATCATATTCAGGCGCACCTCCATGCGGCGGCGCTGTTCGAGCCTGCAAGCGGCAATGCCCCCGGAGCTCCCAAAGCTGAACTCCCCTTCCCCGCCCTCGGTCTGGTCGTCTCCGGCGGCCACTCGAGCCTCTACGCGGTCGAGTCGCCGACGCGGATGCAACTCCTGGGCAAGACGATCGACGACGCGGTGGGCGAGGCGTACGACAAGGCGGCGGTGATCCTCGACGCGGGGTACCCCGGCGGGCCGAAGCTCGACAAGCTTGCGCAGACCGGCGACCCCAAGGCGTATGACCTGCCGCGCTCGCTGCTGGGGCCGGAGAGCCTGGATTTTTCTTTCAGCGGGCTCAAGACGGCGCTGCTGTACAAGGTGCGCGGGCTGCCGGTCGGGCGGGGTGAGAAGGCGGCCTTCTCGCGCACCGCGGCCGACCTGAGCGCGAAGGAAAAAGCGGACCTCGCAGCGGCGTTCCAGCACGCGGCGGTGGAGACGGTGATCGCCAAGCTTGCGCGCGGATTGGACTTCCTGGCCGCGCAGGGCAAGCCGGCGCAGAGCCTGCTCATCGGCGGCGGCGTGAGCGCCAACTCGCTGCTGCGGGTGCGGGTGCAGGAGCTCGGGCAGCAGCGCGGCATCGCGGTGGGCGTGCCGAAGATGGCTTACTGCCTCGACAACGCCGCGATGATCGCCGGGCTGGCCTACTATCAGCTGCGCGAGGGGCGGAGCGATGACCTGGAGCTCCCCGCCATCGCCACGACCTCCATGTGACACGGATTCACCTTGTGTCGTTGGTGGGGCGCGCTCTTCTCCCCTCCCTGGAAGGGAGGGGCCGGGGGAGGGATTTCTTCTCTTTCCGTTTTCGTTCTCGTTATCGTAGTCGATCCTTCAACGGGGCCTCGACTGGTCGATTACGATTACGAGAACGAGAACGAGAACGAAAAGAGGGGGAACCCTCCCCTTGCCCCTCCCTGGGAGGGAGGGGAGAAGAGCGCGGGTTTCCTGTGTCATTCGTAGGTTGTGACCCATGGAGCGGAAAATCGAAACCTGGCTCCGCCGCTTCGGGCTCGACGAGCCGGTGCACGCGCACGCCTGCGCGGTGCTCGTCGCCCTGCCGGCCGAGGTGCTCGACGATCTGATCAATGACCCCTCGTTCACGATCTTCGACTACGAGCCCGGCCCGGGCGTGGTGATGGAGGTGCCGGTGGGCTCGCCGACGCTTAACCGCGCGAGCCGGTCGGTGGTGCTCAAGCGGACGCTGCGGCACGGGCCGGAGGTTTTCGCGCGGTACGTGATCGCCCACGAGCTGGCCCACGCCCATCTGCGGAACGAGGGTCGACACCCCGGCGAGGACCCGGAGCACGCGGCGGACGCGCTGGCGGCGGCGTGGGGGTTCCCGCGGCCGGCGCGGTGGTGGTGAGCTGCGCGCGATCTCAATAAATTGAACCGTTTGACCGCCCGATCGTAGATAGGTACGACACCCATCTGTTGATTAGTCATGAATTGAAGTTCTATACCGCCCCCACATCACCGGGAAGTTCACATGAGCGATCCCAAATCTGTCAAGCCGAGATGGAAAAAACTCACTCGCCGCCGCTTCCTTCTGGGCACAACGGCGGCGGCGCTAGGCGCAGGCGCCTATACCCGATGGGTGGAGCCCTTCTGGCCCGAGTTTCACGAAGTCAATATGCCCATCCCCCGGCTGTCCCAGGTGTTTCACGGCTTTCGAATTACCCACCTGACCGACCTGCACGTCAGCGACATCGTACCGATGAGCTATCTCCGTGAAGTCGTAGACCGTGTCAATGAGTTAGGGACAGATTTGATCGTGATTACCGGCGACCTGGTCATGCACTCGGATTGTCGCGTGGATGATGCCATCGACCTCATCTCACGCCTCAAGGTTCGGAAGATCGTCACCTTTGGGAATCACGACTACGACATTTTCCGTCCCGGCCAGGGTAGGCCATCGACAGGGGTCGCCGACGCCCTCCAGAAGGGATTGGAGCAAATAGGCTGTGTGGTGCTGCGAAATGGTGCTACCACAATCACACACGTTGGCGAGACGTTTACAGTCGTTGGACTCGAAGATCTATGGTCCGGGCTTTTTGACCCCGCGCGTGCGTTTGCCGGCATCACTCCGGAACAACCCGTGATCGCCCTTTCGCACAACCCCGACACGGTTCCGCAGTTGGAACCCTTCAAGCCGGGCTTGATCCTTTGTGGCCACACCCACGGCGGACAAGTACGTTTGCCATTCTTTGGGCCCATCCTGTTGCCGGTGAGCCACCGCGAATGGTCGCAAGGGTACTTTCGATTGAAAGAGAGCCGGCTCTACGTCAGCCGCGCGGTGGGGTATTTGCGAAAGGTACGCTTCTGCTGTCGGCCGGAGGTGCCAACGTTCAGATTGACGACCGACGGCCCTCCGCCCCGGTGTTAGCGGCTCGTGCCGATCATCAAAATCACATCGCCGGGATATCCGCCTCCGTCGTCGCCAGCTCGCCCTTGGTGACGCGTTCCTTCTCCTTGGCGACCCACTCGATCTTGTCGGCGTTGCGCTCCATCCAGAGCGGGACCGGCGTGCGCAGGCCCTTCTTGTCCAGCTCGGCGAACTCCACCACCATGTCGGCGCGGGAGTAGCTCGAGAGGTCGTGGTTCTTGCCCATGTGGATGCAGTCGGTCGGGCAGGGCTCGGTGCACAGAGCACAGAACATGCACTTCTGGTAGTCGATCGCGTAGCGGATCAGGTTGCCGCCCACGGCCTTGCCGGTCTTCTTGTCGATCTTCCGCGGGGCGGACTTGTCGATGTAGATGCAGTCGACCGGGCAGGCCTTGGCGCACATGTCGCAGGCGATGCACTTGTCGGCCTCGAACTCGTGGATGCCGCGGTAGCGCGGCGCGAAGGCGAGCTTCTCGTAGGGGTACTGGATCGTGACCGTCTTGGAGAAGCAGTACTTGAGGGTGATCCGCATGCCGATCGCGATGCTCTTGAGCGAGTCGTAGATGTTGCGGAAGTAATTTTCGCCGGGCGCGTTGGCTTGCGTGGATGACATCGTGAAGTCCTGTGGTTCCAGTGGGCGTATCGTAGCGGCGGCGGCGCGAGAGTTCAAAGGCCGGTCGCGGCCCGGAGAAGCAGGGAAGTGCTGCGTTTTGCAGGGGGTGCCATGGGCACGTCCTCGTGCCCGTGGTTTCCATGGCGGGGACACGGGTACGAAGACGTACCCATGGCACCCATTGGCTCAGACGAGGCCGGTGGTGGGCGTGGCCGGGGCGGCGATGGCGGTGCCGCACTCCGGGCAATTCGGGCCGGTGAGCATGTAGAGGAGGTAACCGCATTTCGGGCAGCGTGGCTCCTCGACGCGGATGGCGATCCTCAGGCCGCACGCCGAGCAGGCGGCCTCGCCCAGGGGGAGCTTCTGTTTTTTCTGGCAGCGCGGACAGGTGAGTGAGACATCTTGAAACTCGTGCGGCATCGCCTCGACATCGACGCCGCGATTGATGCGGGCCAGGACCAGCAGCGCCAGCGTGGCACAGCCGGCGATGATGGCCGCCGCGCCGGCCAGGCGGTCGAAGGAAAAGTCGTGCGGGAGGTAGCCGTAGAGGTCGACCATCACGGCCGTGACGATGGCGGCGCCGATCGCCACGACGAGCAGCCAGCGTTGCCCGGGCTTGAGGGGCACGAGCAGGGCCAGGTTCGCGTGGGCGACGACGACGGCGATGCTGATGACGGTGATCAAGTTTTCGCTGCCGCGGTGGAGTTCGGCCCAGATGCCAATCGCTGCCATTACGAAGGCGGCGGCGGCGGCGATCACGCCGACCCAGCGCCAGTGGCGAGCAGGTTTGGCGCCCACGCCGACCAGCGCCGCGACAGCCGGGATGCCTAATCCGCCCAGGGCCGCGCCTGTTGCCCCAAAGCTCTGCGCCCACCACCAAGCCCCGGAATTGAGTGCGGAATGCCACGCCCAAATCCAGTTCGAAACGTTCCAAAGGATCAAAGTTGCGGCTGCAAGAACAAGCCCGACTTTCCCCGCAAGGCGCGTGGAGGATTTACCGGCAAGCTTGAGAAACCCCATGCCCGCCGCCCCGCAAATGGCCACGGCGCCCATCGTGCCCACGAGGGCCCACCACACGTCCCCGTAGGAACCCACAAACTCGTAGATCTTCCAAATCAAAGCAACCGCCAGGCAAAACTCGACGACGACGATGGTCATGCCCAGCAACCCCACGGGGCGCTGCTCGGCTCGATCCAACATCCCCGAAAGAGGCAGCAGACATGCGCAGGCAACCGCCACCGCCAGCGACGTGCCCGCGACACGGCCGACGATGTCGCTGGTGCCCAGGACGATCGCCGAGGCGCCGGTGACGGCGGCGATCCCCAGGGCCCACAGCAGCACGCGAAGGATGAGCTTGCGGTCTATCATGGTCATTGAGTGTACCGCGAGCGGCAAGGCGGTGCGAGTAAAACCATGAGGTCCGTGGCCGTTCACTGGTGGGTGGCACTGACGCCGTGTGCGCGTTTTTTCCCCTCCCTTGAAGGGAGGGGTTAGGGGAGGGATTTTATTTCGGCGAGAACAGAAGAACCCTCCCCCTACCCCTCCTTGGGAGGGAGGGGAGCAGAGGGATCGGTAACGCGCACACGGCGTCAGTGGCACCCGATTTCAAACAGACCCACTACAAACCATTCAGCGGTGCTCCGTCGGCTCCAATTCCTTCACCGGCCATAGCAGCGACGCGACCACGCCCACCGCGAGGATCAGCACCACCGTCCCCAGCAGGTAGAGGTTGAAGTTCGCCCCCAGCAGCGTCTTGAGCCAGGTGTGGGCCAGCATCTTCACGCCTACCACCATCAGCACCGCCGCCAGCGCCACCTTGAGGTAGCGGAAGCTGTCGATCATGCCGGCCAGCGCGAAGTAGAGGCTGCGGAGCCCCAGGATCGCGAAGACGTTGCTGGTGAAGACCAGAAAGGGATCGCTGGTGACGGCGAAGACGGCGGGGATCGAGTCGACCGCGAAGATCAAATCGGTGAACTCCACCATGACCAGGGCGAGCAGCAGCGGCGTGGCCAGCACCGCGCCCGGTCGCGCCGCGGCGACGACGCTGTCGGGCAGCTCCGCCTCGCCGGGGGTGGCGCCCTCGTGCGAAGCCCTGGAGCCGGCGCGGACGAAGAAGTGCTGGCCGTGGAACCGCTCGGTGATCGGCACGAAGCGGCGGGTCATGCGGACGATGATGTTGGCGCCGGGGTCGGTGTGGTCGGACTTGATGACGAGCATCTTGACGCCGGTGACGATGAGGAACGCGCCGAAGATGTAGATGATCCAGTTGAACCGCTGGATGAGCGTGGCCCCCAGGGCGATCATGGCCCCGCGCATGACGAGCGCGCCGGTGATGCCCCAGAAGAGGACTCGGTGCTGGTAGATCGCGGGGACGGCGAAGAAGCCGAAGAGCATCGCGATGACGAAGATGTTGTCGATCGCCAGCGACTTCTCGACCAGGTATCCGGTGATGTACTTGACGGTCGCGGAGGAGCCGTTGTTGTAGACCTCGCCGTCGGGGGAGGCGACGACCAGGTCGGCGGGGGTCATGAGGTCGCGCGTGAGGCCGAGGCCCATCCAGTGACGCTCGTAGCCGATGTAGATGAACGCGCTGAACGCCAGCCCCAGCGCGATCCAGAAGGCGGACCAGCCCAGCGCCTCCTTCACGCGGATCACGTGCGCCTTGCGGTTGAGGACCCCCAGGTCGAGGGTCAGCAACAGCAAAACCAAAACGATGAAGCCGGCATACATCCAGAACATCGAGACGCTCCAAACCTATTCAACGTGCGGGCAATGATAGGTACGAGCGGTGAAACGTCCAGTTCGCTGCTGACGACGAACTCGGGTGCCATGGGCTCGTCTTCGTGCCCGTGTCTTTCCAGTGCAAACCACGGGCACGAAGACGTGCCCATGGCACCCGCGCGGCCGCCCGCCCGGTGGCCTGATACACTTCCGTGTCCATGGGCCTCGAGCTTTTATTCCTGGGCACCGGCACCAGCGCGGGCGTACCGATGATCGGCTGCCGCTGCGCGGTCTGCTCGTCGAGCGACCCGCGCGACCACCGCACGCGGCCGAGCGTGCTGGTGTGTTACCCCCCGGCCGAGCCCGGCGGGCAGCCGCGCCGCTACCTCATCGACACCGCGCCGGAGATGCGGATGCAGCTGGTCCGTCACCAGATCGAGCGGGTCGACGCCGTGCTCTACACCCACGCCCACGCCGACCACATCCTGGGCATCGACGACCTGCGCCGGATCAACGCGGTGACGCAGAACCACCTCGACATCTACGGTGACGAGCGGACGCTAGGCGTGCTCAGCTCGATGTTCCGCTACATCTTCGAGTCGCACAACAACGTCAACCAGACCTTCGTGGCGACGCTCAACCCCAGCCTGCTCGCGCCGGGCCGGCCGCTGGAGCTGACGGGCGCGAAATGGACGCCGGTGCGGCTGCACCACGGCCGGCTGGACGTGCTGGGCTTTCGCGTCGATTACCCCGGCGGCGACGGCGCACCGGCCGGCGCGCTGGCGTACTGCACCGACACCTCCGCCATCCCCGAGGAAACCTACGCACAGCTCACCGGGCTCGACGTGCTGGTGATCGACGGCCTTCGCTACCGCGAGCACCCGACCCACATGACCGTCGAGCAGGCGCTCGCGGCGATTGCCCGCATCAAGCCGCGGCGGGCCTACCTCACGCACATCGCCCACGACATCTCCCACGCCGAGCTCGAGCCGAAGCTGCCGGAAAACGTGTTCCTCGCCTACGACGGGCTGGTGGTGCGCTGCGGGGAGTGACGAGCCGCCCGCGGGCAAGCGTGCGGCCTCACCCTTTGCTAGATTAATTCGCCTACCCGGAGTTTTGGCGATGGCCGCGAAAAGCCCCACGTTCCCCTGGCCCGACGGCAAGCGGGCCGCGGTGAGCCTCTCGTTCGACGACGGCCGAGATTCTCAGATTGAGATCGGCATCCCCATCCTCGAGCGGCACGGCGTGCGCGGCACGTTTTACGTCATCGTCCCCAATATGGAGAAGAAGCTCGCTCTGTGGAAGCGCGCCATCGCCAACGGCCACGAGATCGGCAACCACACCCTCTCACACCCCTGTACGGCCAACTTCGAGTGGGCCAGGGGCAAACCGCTCGAGAGCATGACGATCGACGACATGGAGGCCGACGTCGTCGGCGCGAACCGGCTCATCCGCGAGAAGCTCGGCGTCACGCCCGCGACCTTCGCGTACCCCTGCGGCATGACCTTCGTTGGCCGCGGGCTCAACCTCAAGAGCTACATCCCGGTGATCGCGAAGCACTTCCTCGCCGGACGCCTATTCAGGAGCGAGGTCTGCAACGCCCCAACCCACTGCGACCTGGCGCAGGTCACCGGTGAGGACTTCGACTGCGTGCCCTTCGAGCAGGCGAAGGCGAGCATCGACAAGGCCGTGAGCGTCGGCGGCTGGTTGAACCTGGTGGGCCACGACGTCGGCAGCGGCGGACGGCAGACCGTGCTGACCGATGCGCTCGACGAGGTCTGCCGCTACTGCCAGGACCCCGCCAACGGCATCTGGATCGACACGCTCGCCAACATCGCGCAGCACGTGAAGCAGAACACGAAGCATTAGTTGGTAGTGGATGCCTTTGAAATCGGGTGCCATGGGTACGTCTTCGTACCCGTGTCTTCCCCACGGATACCACGGGCACGAAGACGTGCCCATGGCACCCAAAATCAAAAGGGACCACTAGCAATAAGTTAGCGCCGCGGCTTGCCGCGGCTCACTCCCCCGTGCGGAGCCCGTGCTCGACCAGCTCACGGAGCGCCGCGCCGACGTCGGGCTGGCGCATGAGGTGTTCGCCGACGAGGATGCGGTGGACGCCGGCCAGCCGGAGCCGCTGCACGTCGCGTGGGGTCTTGATGCCCGACTCGCTCACGAGGATGTCTTTATTCTCGACCATGTCGAGCAGGCGGAGCGTGTGGTTGAGGTCGGTGGTCATGCTCTTGAGGTCGCGGTTGTTGATGCCCAGGAGCGTGTAGGCCGGGTGGGGAAAGCCGATGTGCGGGCGGACCTTGAGCAGGCTCTCGACGTCGTGGACCTCGACGAGCGTGGTGAGCTTGAGGTCGGTCGCGAGGATGAGCAGGTCGAGCAGCTCCGCCTCGCCGAGGCACTCGGCGATGAGCAGGATCGCGTCCGCGCCGGCCGCGCGGGCCTCGTAGACCTGGTAAGGGTCGATGATGAAATCCTTCCGCAGCACCGGGAGCGGCACGGCCTCCTTGATCTGCGCGATGTAGGCCAGCGAACCCTGAAAGTATTTTTCGTCGGTGAGGCAGCTGATCGCGGCGGCGCCGTTGGCGTGGTAGGCCCGCGCGATGGCGACCGGGTCGAAATCGGCGCGGATCACCCCGGCCGAAGGGCTGGCCTTCTTCACCTCGGCGATCACGCGGAGCTGCCCCTTGGGGCGCGTCACCGCGGCGAAAAAGTTCCGCGGTTCGGGCGTCGCCCGCGCGCGCCGCTCCAGCTCGTCCTGGGGCACACGCTGCTTCGCCTCCTGAACCTCGCGCCGCTTGTCCACCACGATTTGGGCAAGAATGTCCGCCATGTCGCTCAAGGCCTTTTCGTTCTCGTTCTCGACATCGTAATCGTAATCGAACCCCTGCGCTCCCGGCGCATCCCGCTTAAGCGGGACGCGCCAGGGTCCAAGAGCCCAATTCACTACCGCCCCACCGCACCGTTTACAAACCCCACAACGTCGCGCTGCAACTGCTCCAGGTCCGCCTTGCGGTGGTACATCATGTGGCCGCCCCGGTAGAAGCGCTGCGTGATGTTGCCCAGCGTCTCCGCGGGCAGGCCGAGGTGGTTGAGCGAGTAGACCGTTCCGTAGTACGGCGCCGCCAGGTCGAAGTAGCCGCTGGCCGACATCACCTTCAGGTGCGTGTTCGCGGCCATCGCGCGGCGGAGGTTGTCGGTCATCGTGAGATAACCGTTGTTCCCCTGCCCGAAGTTCCATCCGCGCACGTTCCCCGAGAGCACGTCGTACTTCAGCTCGCTCTCGAACCGCAGCTCCCGCCGCACGTAATCGACGAACGTCGCGGTGTAGGCGTCCAAATAAGGCGTGAGGCTCGGGTCGTACTCCGCGTGGGCGGAGGTCGGCTCGGGGTCGACGCCCGTGATCCGCCCATCGAACCGCCCCACCACCAGCCCCTTCTCCTCGAGCAACGCCTTCGCGAACGCCGGTTGCGTCACGCGGAGGTTCGACTTCTCGACATACGCCGGCGGCAACCCGGTGTAGGTCGCCAGGCGCTGCGCCACCGCGCGGCGTTCCTCCGCCGTGAGAGACGAACCTTTGATTAGAGCCATCGCATACTCGCCGGTGGCGAAGCGCGTCACCTCATCTAAGGTCTTGCCGAGGTCTTCTTGCAGCTTGGCCGGGAGCTTCTTGTGGTACCACGCCACCGCGGCGTAGCTCGGCAGGTAGTTGATGTAGGGCAGGTCGTTCCCCTCGCCAAACTGAAACGCCTGGAAGCTCAGCACCGAGGAGATGAGGATCACGCCGTTGATCGCGACGCCCTGGTTGTCCGCCAAGTGCTCCGCCAGCCCCGCCGCGCGGAGGGTGCCGTAGCTCTCCCCGGCCAGGAACTTCGGCGAGCCCCAACGCTGGTAACGCGTGAGGTACAACCGGATGAAGTCGCCGATCGAGGCGATGTCCTCGTGCACGCCGTAAAAATCCTTGGCCTGCTCCGGGCTGGCGGCGCGGCTGTAACCGGTGCCGACGGGGTCGATGAAAACAAGGTCGCTCCCGGTGAGCCAGGTCGATTCGTTGTCGACGAGCTTCACCGGCGGCGCGGGCGTTTCGCCCTCGGGCCCCAGCGCCAACCGCCGCGGCCCCGCCGTCCCGAGGTGCAGCCACACCGCCGCCGCGCCGGGGCCGCCGTTGAAGAGGAACGTGATCGGCCGATCCGCCGGCGACGGCTCCGGGCCGCGGTCCAGCGTGTAAGCCACGAAGAAAACGTTCGCGCGGGGCTTGCCCGATTCCTCCTTGAGCGACAGAAAACCGGCCGTCGCAAAGTAGCTCAGCTCGCGCCCGCCGACGGTCATCGTGTGGCGGGTCGTGATCGGCCCCTTGGCGTCGACGACCTCGCCGCCCGCGGGCTGCGTGGCAGGAGCGGTGGTGGTGGGTTGACCGATCGCGGCGGTCGTGAATGTGAGCATCAACAGGCAGACGAGGCTGAGCTTTTTCATGTCGGCGTCCACGGTGTCGCGGTTCGTGGCTTGATTGTAGCCGCGGCCGGTGGGAGTAGACTGCTTCAAATTGGGGTGCCATGGGCACGTCTTCGTGCCCGTGTCTTCCCCGTGAAAACCACGGGCACGAAGACGTGCCCATGGCACCCGATCTCGATTTCTCGCACGAAAGAGGGCCTATCCGACACTTGCTAAACTACAGGGAGATGTCGCAGGAACCCATGCAAGTTGGAAGTGACCCGCTCCTCGACGACCTGACCGAGCCGCAGCGGGAGGCGGCGACGCACGTCGACGGCCCGCTGCTGGTGTTGGCGGGAGCGGGCTCGGGCAAGACGCGGGTGATCACGAGGCGGATCGCCCACCTCGTGCTGCGCGTCGGCATCCCGCCGTGGAACGTGCTGGCGATCACCTTCACCAACAAGGCCGCCGGCGAGATGCGCGAGCGCGTCGCTAAGCTCGTCAGCGAGCGGCAGGCGCGGGCGATCACCGTCTGCACCTTCCACAGCCTCTGCGCCAGGCTCATCCGCCAGTACGCCCACAAGCTCGAGCTGCCGCCGGGCTACTCGATCTACGACACGGCCGACCAGTCGCGCGCGGTCAAGAACGCGCTCGAGGCCCTCGAGATCAACACCGGCAACTTCCCCCCTGCCAAGGTGCTCTCGACCATCAGCTCCGCCAAGAACGAGCTCATCGACCCCGACGCCTACGCCGCCTCCGCCCACGACTTTTACAGCAAGACCGTCGCCAAGATCTACCGCAAGTACCAGGAGGTCCTCGCCCAGAACAAGGCCCTCGACTTCGACGACCTGCTGGTGCAGACGGCCAACCTCATCCGCAACCACCCGGATGTGCTCGCCGAGCTGCGCGAGCGCTACCAGTACCTCCTCATCGACGAGTACCAGGACACCAACCACTCGCAGTTCATCATCGCCAACGCCCTGGGCGCGCAGCACCGCAACATCTGCGCCACCGGCGACCCGGACCAGTCGATCTACGGCTGGCGCGGCGCGAACATCCGCAACATCCTCGAGTTCGAGACCCACTACCCCGACGCCAAGGTCGTGCGGCTCGAGCAGAACTACCGCTCGACCAAGAACATCCTCGCCGTCGCCGACGCGCTGATCCGCAACAACAAGCACCGCAAGCACAAGTCGCTCTGGACCGAGAACGAGGCCGGCGACCCGGTGCGGGTGGTCACGGTCTACGACGAGCGCAAGGAGGCGCAGTGGGTCGTCGAGCAGTTCCAGGACTGGCACGACAACAAGAAGGTGCCCTGGGGCGGGATGGCGGTGTTCTACCGCATCAACTCGCTCAGCCGCGTGATCGAAGACGCGCTCCGCACCGCGGGCATCCCCTACCAGATCGCGCGGGGCACGGCCTTCTACGAGCGGAAAGAAATCAAAGACGCCGTCGCCTACCTGCGCGTAATCGTCAATCCGTTTGATGAGGTGAACCTCACCCGCATCATCAACACCCCGGCCCGCGGCATCAGCGAGGCGACGGTCGAGGCCCTCCGCGCCGCCGCGGTCGCGCAGAACAAGCCTTTGTTTGAGGTCTTACGCAGCGTGGCGAGCCTGACGGCCGTCAACGCCCGCGCGGTCGCGGCCGTGCTGCGGTTTGCGAAGATGGTGGAGGAGTGGCGGAAGGCGCTGGGGATTTTTGAAAATAACAATGCGCGGTCCCCGATTTTCGACCTGAATGCCCCGGACACGCCAACGTCCGCCGATGACCTGCATTCAATCGAAAATCAAAAATCAAAAATCGAAAATCCCTCCACCCTCCGTTCCTTCGTCGAGCGGGTCCTCGTCGACTCCGGCCTGCACGAGCACTACCGCACCGACAAGACCGACCCCGAGGGCGAGCGGCTCGCCAACCTCGGCGAGCTCGTCAGCTCCGCGCAGCAATTCGAAGACGACTTGGAGGCCTCGCTCGACGGCAGGCCGACCACGCTCCACGAGAAGGTCACCGCTTACCTCGAGCAGATCAGCCTTGTCAGCGACGTCGACACGGTCAACCCCGACCAGGGCGCGGTCACGCTCATGACCCTCCACGCCGCCAAGGGGCTCGAGTTCCCCGTCGTGGCGATGCTCGGCGTCGAGGACGGCCTGCTTCCCCACAGCCGCGCCCAGACCAACCCGCACGAAATGGAAGAAGAGCGTCGCCTCTGCTTCGTCGGCTTCACGCGGGCGCAGCGGATGCTCATGGTCAGCCACGCCCGCTACCGCACGATCTTCGGCCAGACCACCCCCACCATCCCCAGCCGCTTCCTCAACGAGCTTCCGTCTAATCACCTGCAAGTCGAGGACATCTCCAACGAGGAATCCTGGACGGCCGGCGAGGACCGTTTCAGCGGCATCAACGCCCAGCGCGAGGCCGCGCGGGAAGCGGCGGCGCAGTACCGCCCGGGCGAGCTGGTCCGCCACCCGCAGTTCGGCCTCGGCCGCGTGCTCACGATCAACCCCATGGGCGCCCAGACCCGCGCCCAGATCGCGTTCAACACGGCCGGGGTGAAGACGCTGATCCTGCAGTACGCGCGCTTGGAAAAAATCTGACTCCTCGTTTAGCGAGCGGCCTTGGCCGCGTATTCCGAGCGCTTTTGGACCATGAAATACGCGGGCAAGCCCGCTC
>JADMIO011627973.1_pt1 | contig 23242 bp, 24 predicted proteins | sample 8958161 | NCBI WGS metagenome assembly JADMIO01 (sample SAMN16585339, study PRJNA669376) | soil metagenome | isolation source: Crop rotation soil | place: USA: Cullars Rotation, Alabama | collected 2011 | reverse complement strand
CCGAACCAGGCCCCGGCGTCGAGCGCGCCGCCGGTACCACCCGCTGCTCCACCTGCCGCCCCGCCTGGCATGACGCCCGCGGCGCCGAGGCTGGTGATTGTCGACACCCCGCCGCCGCCCAAACCGCCGCCGGCAGCTCCTCCGGCTCCGCTCGCGCCCGAGCCGCTGCCGCAGTCGATGGGCACCACGCGCGCCTCCGGCCCAACGCTCGCGCTTCCCCCGTCTCCGGGTTTCGGGGCGCCTGCGCCTGTGTCGCAGCCCCCCGTGGTGGGGGCGCGCAGCTTCGAGCGGCCGGAGGAGATTGCCTCCTACCACGAGCGCAATCGCCGCATCATGTGGATGGCGCTGGGGGGCCTCGCGTTGGTTGCGCTGGTGGTGGGCGGGTCCTTTCTGCTGCAGGTATTCAGGGACCGATTCGACTCCGCCCCTGCGCCCGTCGTCAGGCCCAAGCCCAAACCGGAGCCTCCCACGCCGGTGCCGGCGCCGCCGCAGCAGCAGACGCAAACCCCGCCACAGACTCAGCATGCGACGGCGCCCACGACAGCGCCCTCAACCACGCCCGCGCCTCCGCCGCAGACGACACCCGCGCCGACGCCGGCTCCCACCACGACGACCCACGCGGCCCCACCGAACCCCGTGGCCACCACGCCCGGCGCAACGACGACGCCGGTTGCCACGAATACGCCTGGAGCCACGACGAGCCCTGGGACAACCACGGCGACACCGCCGCCGGCTCCGCCGGATGCAACGCAACAACCCACGCTCGAGGACGTCTATACGCGGCTCGTACGCGACGCGACGCACGCCAGCCAGACGGGGAACTTCCGCTCTGCCGCGGACTCGTACCGCAAGGCGCTGGTGCTCAAGCCCGATGCCAGCGAGGCGAAGGCCGGGCTCGGAATCGCGCTGGTGAATGGAAGCACAGGACGGAAGGCGTTCCGCGAGGCGACGGTGCTTCTGGAGGATGCCCTCAAGGCGGACGACAAGAATTCCCGCGCATGGCTCGCGCTCGGCATGGCGCGCGAGTTTTCAGGGCAGAAGCAGGGCGCTGTCGTGGCGTACTCGAAATACCTCGAGCTCGAGCCCGAGGGGCGGGTGGCAGCGGACGTGAGGCTCCTGTTGAAGGAGCTGGCGAAATGAGGCTCGGGGCCGACGCCTCTTCCCTGAACGGATGGGTGGGTCATTTGTGACCGGCGCGTGATTTTCGCGCTAAGCCCTCACGCACTTGTGTCAGCCGCGACGAGAACCCGCTAGATTTTGCCGCCGATGAACACACCCTTTCCGGAGCTGGGCCTCTCGCCCACCGTGAGCCAGGTGCTCGCCGCCTTCTGCGACGCTGCCGAGCGCGCCTTCGGACAGAATCTCAAGTCAGTCGTCCTCTATGGCAGCGCGGCCGAAGGGCGCTTAAGGCCGACTTCAGACGTCAACGTCATCATCGTGTTGAGTCAATTCATCCCGTCCGAGGCGGATGCGCTTCGCGAGCCACTCAGGCTGGCGCACGCCGCCATCCGGCTGGACTCCATGTTCCTCCTCGAGGCGGAGATTCCACAGGCAGTGGAGGCCTTCGCGGACAAGTTCTCGGACGTGCTCCGGCGGCGGAAGGTGCTCCGCGGTGCGGACGTCTTTGCGCAGGCCCAGCCCGAGCGCCAAGCGACGGTGGCGCGGCTTCGTCAGGCGCTGCTCAACCTCACGCTGCGTCTTCGCCATGCCTATGTCGAGCGCAGCTTGAGAGAAGAACAGCTCGCGCGTGCCATCGCGGAGGCCGCCGGCCCGTTGCGAAGCGCCGCGGCGACGCTGCTCGAGCTGGAGGGGCGACGCGCGGCGTCCCCCAAGGAAGCGCTCTCTGCATTTGCTGCCGGGCTGTCCGGCAACGGCTGGCCCGAGATGCTGGAGAAGATGTCGGAGGCGCGTGAGCGAACCGTCCTGCCCCCTGGGATGGCCAGCCCCGTGCTGCTCAAGGTGATGGAGCTGACCCAAGCTCTCAGGACGCGGGCTCAACAGCTGCACTAGGAGGTTTTTTCCTCTGCTTGTATGAGCCCCTTTGACCTTCGCGGCCCCGAGTTTCTGGTGTTCTTCGCGTTGCTCGTGGGCGCGCTTTGGCTCGCGGTGGTTCGGGTTCGGCGGATGTTGGTGAGTGCGGTGAACGCGGAGCTGGACCTGTCCGACGCATACGCGCTCGCGTGTCTGCGTGGGGGAAGGGAAGCGGCCATTGAAGTGGCGGTGCTGTCGCTCATTGACCGCGGCCTCATCGAGGTGAATGGGAAGATGCTCCGTCGCAAGGCAACGCCCGACTTGGTGAGGCGACCGCTCGAGCGAGCGATTCTCATCTCCTGCGGTGTCGAGGTTTCCTTGGAGAGCATCGTCGCGAACGCGGGTGTGCAGGAGGCCGCTTCTACAGTCTCCGCCGCGCTCGAGCGCTCGGGTCATCTGTATACCGAACGAGCGCAAGGGGGCGTCTTCCTTGTCGGGTTGATGGCGGCAGGCGTCGCATCGGTGGTGGCCCTGGCGAAGATTCGCATCGCGCTTGAGCGCGGCCGCTCCAACATCGCGGCCTTGGTTTTTCTCGCCCTGGGCGCAGCCATTCTGTTTGTCGTGTCGAGCAGCAAGCGACGAACGCCCCATGGTGACACCGTGATGCGTCATCTCCACACGCTCTTCCACGGGCTCCGGCAAAGGGGGCCGAACTTGGAAGCAGGGGGAGCAACCGGCGACGTGGTGCTCCTCGCAAGTGCTTTCGGGCTGTCTGCAATTCCGGTGGCGAGCTTCCCCTATATCCCCGCCGTGTTTCCGGGCTGGGAACGAGAGCTCAAGGCGAAGCGCTTCCTGGTCGAGGGGGGCACTTCTGGAGGAGCTGTCGATTCCTCCTGCGGCTCGAGCTGTGGTTCGAGCTGCGGCGGTGGATGCGGCGGCGGCTGTGGCGGTTGCGGAAGTTGAATCCAATGGGAGACCTCGTTGGGCTCGGATTTCGTCCGGAGCTGGCGGCGGGAATCCTCGCCTCGCTCCATCACATCGACGTGCTGGAGGTCATGGTCGAGGACCTCATTCCGCTGTCGCGCCAAGACCTGAAGGCATACCGACGGCTCTTGGCGCATAAACGGCTGTGGCTGCATGGCGTCTCGCTCGGTCTCGCATCCACGTTGCTCGTGGAGGAGCGGCGGCTCGATGCATTTGCGCGCGTCATTGAGACGGTGCAGCCCACCGGCTGGTCCGAGCACCTCGCCTTCGTACGAGCGGGCGGTGTGGAGATTGGCCATCTCGCTGCACCGCCCGCTTCCGTTGCCACCGTGGAGGGGCTGGCGAAAAACGTCCGGCGTGCGCGAGAGGTGATTGGCCAGACGCCGCTGCTGGAAAATGTTGCGACGCTCGTTCGGCCACCGGGTGGAACGCTCTCGGAAACAACGTGGCTTCTCTCAGCGACGGGCGCGGCGGAGGCGCCGCTTCTCTTGGACCTGCACAACCTCCACGCGAACGCCGTCAACTTCCACTTCGACGCGCTGGAGGTGCTCCGCGCGGTGGCGCCGCGTGTGATGCTGGTGCACCTCGCAGGCGGGCGCATGATTCGCGGAGCGGGCGGAAAACAGCGGCTGCTTGATGACCATCTCCACGCGGTTCCCGAGCCGGTCTTTGCGCTTCTCGAAGAGCTCGCAGGCTGCGCGCCACAGCCGCTGCACGTGGTGATTGAACGCGATGGTCAATACCCGCCCATGGCGGAGCTGCTGGCGGAAATTCAGCGCGCTCGTGAAGCGCTGTCGCGCGGGCGCGCCAGGGCGGTGAGGCTCGCGTCGTGAGCAGCCCGCGGCTGGAGGTATGTCTTGCAAGGCTCTACGTCGACGAGGCGCTTCTCGAGCGTTTCCTGAGAGATCCGGATGCCGCGCTTTCGGAGCTGAACCTCTCCCCCGAAGAGAAGGAGGTCATCAAGATGCTCGACCGCGATGACGTTCGAGATGCTGCTGCATCCTTCGCAAAGAAGCGCGGGCAGGGCGGGTTTGAATGAGCTCGAGGATGTGTCAAAAGGGGACGCACCCTCATGTTGGTACTCGGCCTTGAAACGTCGTGTGACGAAACGGCGGCTGCGCTTGTCGAAGATGGACGGCGCGTCCTCTCGGATGTCGTGTCGACGCAAATCGACATTCACCGCCGTTGGGGCGGGGTGGTGCCGGAGCTCGCCAGCCGCAACCATGTCGTGCAGCTTCTCCCCGTGGTGGACGAGGCGCTTCGCCGCGCGGACAAGGCGCTTCAAGATGTCGAGCTCATCTCCGTCACCACAGGCCCTGGCCTCATCGGTGCTCTCTTCGTCGGCGTACACATGGCGAAGGCGTTGAGCCTCGCCACGGGAATTCCGCTCGTGGGGGTCAACCACCTCGAGGGCCATCTGCTCGCCGCGCGGTTGATGGAGAGTCCCCCCGAGCCTCCGTTCCTGGCGCTCGTGGTGTCTGGTGGCCATACGACGCTTTATGCGGTGGAGGACTTCGGCCGCTACCGGACGGTGGGTTCCACGCGCGACGACGCAGCGGGCGAGGCCTATGACAAGGTCGCCCGGCTTCTCGGACTGCCGTACCCCGGAGGTCAACCCATTGACCAGCTCGCCCAGAAGGGCAACCCCGCTGCCATCCGGTTTCCGCGTGCGCTCAATGTCCCAGGAGTCTTTGACTGGTCTTTCTCCGGCTTGAAGACGGCGGTGCGCGAGCACATTCGAAACCACGGCGTGCCGGAGGGGCAGGCGCTGTTTGACCTCTGCGCTTCCTTCCAAGAGGCGGTGGCGGATTCGCTCTCCAAGAAGCTCATTGCGGCGGCGCGCGAGCTCAAGTTCGAAAGGCTCGTCCTGTGTGGCGGCGTCGCCGCCAACTCGCGCCTCAGAGGCCTCACCGAAGAGCGGGCGAAGGAACGCGAATTGAAGCTCTTTCTCCCGCGCATCTCCCTGTGCACCGACAACGGGGCGATGATTGCCGTCGCCGGATACGAGGCCTACCGCCGCGGCGTGCGCTCTGACTTTTCCCTGGTGGCGGACGCCGGCTGGCGGCTGTAAGAGGCAACGGCTTTGGACAGTCCGCGAAAGATTCTCGAGAGACGAGGCCTCAAGGCCAAGCACAGCTGGGGACAGAACTTCCTTGGTGACCCCTCCATCCTCGAGCAGATTGTCTCCGCGCTGCAGGTGCAGGAAGGGGAGCCGGTGGTGGAGCTTGGGCCTGGCCTTGGCCACCTGACGCAGGCGCTTTTGGACCGCGGTGCGCGCGTCACCGCCGTGGAGCGAGACCAGGACATGGTCGATGCGCTCACGGAGCTGAAGGCCGAGCACCTGAAAGTCATCGCTGCCAATGCGGCGGAGGTGCAGTTCGCCAAGCTCGCTGGCGTCTCAGAGGTTGCGGTGGTGGGAAACCTTCCGTACCACCTCACAAGCCCCATTCTCTTTTCGGTCTTGGAGCAGCACCCCACCGTCACGCGCGCCGTCTTTACGGTGCAGAAGGAAGTGGCGGACCGGCTCGCTGCAGACCCAGGAGGCCGCGAGTACGGGCTGCTCACCGTGCTGCTCGGGTTGTACTTCCGAGTCCACCAGCTGTTCACGCTCCCTGCGGCGAAGTTCTATCCGCCGCCCCAGGTGGACTCCGCAGTCATTCGCCTCACCCGGCTCCTGCGGCCGCGGGCCGAGGTGACGAGCGATGCGCAATTCCGCCGCGTTGTGAAAGCCGGCTTCGCACAGCGAAGGAAGACGCTGCTCAACTCCCTTCAGTCGGACGCGTCCTTGGGAAACGCGGACCGCATTCGGAGCGGTCTGGAAACCGCGGGAATTGATGCTCGCAGGCGCGCGGAGACGCTGTCGGTGGAGGAGTTCGCAGCGCTGGAACGGGCGCTGTCGAAGGGGTAGCGGAAGAGGGGATGTGCGCCGCACGCCCAAACGTAGGCGAAGGCCGCACCTCGCCTCTTCCGAGCGCCAGATTTGCGCGCGGCGTGCAGGGGGTAAACTCAAGCGCATCATGGCCTCCACACTCTCCATCGCCGCGGCGCTGTTGCTGACGGCGGCGAATCCCAGCAAGCCGGCGGCCGTCACCATCTGCTTCGAAGGGCTGCCAAAGGAGCTTCCGCTCTTCACGAACGCGCCAGCGAAGAACTACCGCCAGGCGGGCGAGGAGCTCTATGTGCTGGACGTGTCGGTGCGCCTGAACGACGCGATGCCGCAACGCATCTCGCGAGGGAAGGGCGAAGGTTGTCTCAAGGCGTGGCTCCCGGCTCAGTGGGTGGATGAGATTTCAGCGAGCTTTGAGCGGACCGACACCAACCTCTTGCCAGTGAGCCGCAAGACGAAGCTCAAGCTGAAGCCGGACCTCTGGTACGACGGTGGAAGCTTGGCGGTGGAGCAGGGGCAGTTCTCGAGCGTGTCGGCGAATCTCCCCGGCAAGGTGGAGCTCGTGCGGTTGCCACCGTTTTCGCCGGAGCTCGGCCGGACGAGCGATGACCTGAAGCGCGTGGCGAGCGGAAGCTACCAGCTGAACTATCGTCCGCCGCCGCCGCCGGAGATTCCCTGCGAGATTTCGCTCAAGGCGAACGCGGAGGGGACTGTCACCGAGACAAAGCATCCCGAGGTGCTGAGGGAAATTGTGGAGAACTACCGCCGTGGCATGGCGCCCAGCATCTTGTCGCTCCAGGGTGTGAAGTGCCACGCGGGTGACCACGTCAACATGCAAATTTCAATCAACGACGGTGTGGTCTACCGGCCGCTGGAGCCGACGTATGAGGTGACGTCGAAGCCGCCGCCCCCGCCGGAGATTCACCTGGTGAGGGACGGAAAGCGGGCGCCGTTCAAGTTCGGCACGAAGGTGGCCATTCAGTACGGTGAGTCGCTCGTGCTGGAAGAGCAGCCGCGTGAGCTCGCGGACAACGTGAAGTCGAAGCGTTGATAGAAGCTGCCCATAGGGAGATGGGCCACGGCTGGGGGTGAGCGCCGTGCCGTACAAGGCTGCACACGCGCCACGTGAATCCGTGTCACCACCGTGAGGCCAGGGGTCCGGGGCGAATGTCGAGCAACTGGTCTGAAATTTCAGGCCAGTTCAGAACAAGTCGCTCCGGAGGGGCCAGGCCCCTCGGATGAAAGGCCGACGACGACCCTTCGGGTCTACGCTCAGGTGAACGAGTTACTACTCCCGAGCTCATTCGTGCCGCCTGGCCCGGAGTCGGTGGCGTGAACCTCCAGGCCCACGAGCAACCTACCCTCGCAGTGGGCCCCCTCCTTATGAGCTAAAGCTTTCCTCTCTTACTTCGCTCCCAAGAACTCCTTCAGTTCTCGCGGCTCAATCGTGGCCCGCTGCTGCTCAACGCGGACAGCGCGGCCAACACGCGTGGCAACGTGAGCCCACCTGGATACGCGAGGTACCGCGGCACCCAGTCCGGGCGAAACTTCTCCTTGAATTGCCGCACGCCACGAAAGCTGTAGAGCCTCTCGCCATGGTCGAACGCGAACCGCCCCAGCCGGTGCCACGATGGCGCAAGCGCGTGCGTGCTGAAGCCGGCAAACGGCGCGCCTCCCATGCTGAAGCGCGAAAACCCCTGCGCCTTTCCCCACAGCATGAGCTGGACGAAGAGGTAGTACATCACGTTCGGTGGCGCGTCGCCGCCGTAGCGCACGAGGTCCGGTTCGAGCTCCGAGTGACACGCCGGCGCCCAGAGGTTGGCGAACGCCACCACGCGTCCCTCCTTGCGCACGAGCCCCACCGGCGTCTGCGCAACGTACGCCCGGTCGAAGTAACCCAGCGTCAGCCCCTTCTCGCTGCGCCCCTTGTCTGAGAGCCACGCATTGGAAATCTGCTCGAGCTCGTCCATCAGCGGCGAAGCCACCGCGGGTGGGTCCACCACTTCGAATGTGACGTTCTGCTTCTCCACCTTGCGCACGTTTTGACGGAGCTGCGCGCGCGCGGAGCCCTCGAGCGAAAACGTCTCGAGCGGAATCACCGAATGCTCACCGAACTTCAGCAGCGTCAGTCCCATGTCGAGACAGAGGGGGAGGGACGCGGGACTGACTTGCAGAAAGCACGTCCACCCCGCGTGGCGATCCACGAGACTTCGAAACTCCCACGCCAATGCCTGCGCGACCTCCGGCGGGCCCACCGGGTCTCCCACGGCAACCCATACCCTCCCGTTGACGCCGTACGAGATGAACCCCTCGTCGCCCTTCGCGAACAGAAGCCTCTTGTCTCCCACCAGCGCCACATGGGCGTTGGCATTTCGCGCCTTCGCGAGAATCGGCAATGCTCGTTCTCGCTCGGCCGAGGAAAGCAATTCCGGCTCGACGCGTGCTCCGCGCAGGAGCCGCGAAACGCTCAACGCAAGCAGACAGATGAGCACACCCACCAGGGCGCGCAGCGAACGAGGAACATCTGCATCGCGCGCAACCTGCCAGAGGAGGTCGCCCTTTAAATCAGCATCTCGACCACTCACCACCGTGAGCGCTGCACAGGCCCCCACCGCCACGAGCACGGCAATCCAGTGCCGAGCTCCCCACGGCTCCGCCCACAACCGTCCCTGGCGATAGAACGCTCTCTTCGCAGGAACCATCGCCAACGCCAGGACAAGCGCGAAGACCGCCTGCGGCCACGCGGCGTGTAACCCCGCACTCACCCCCGCAAGCACGAGGAGCACGACCGTCGCGAAAAACGCGCTGTCGATTCTCCGTTGAAGCCCCCGTGCGAGAATGAGGAGCCCAAAGCCGAGCACGCTCGCGGACAAGTGCGACAGCTCGAGCACCCAGAGCCTCGGCCGAATCCCACCCTCCAGCGCGCTCGGAGGACGTGCCCCACTCAGAAGCAGTGTGACGCCCAGCACGAAGGCACCCGTTGCGGCCGCCGCCGGAATCCACCCCTTCGTCCAAATCTCGCCCTGGAGGAATCCCTGCTCGCCATCGTCGTCCTCTGCAACGACCTCCGCGTCGTCGGGCTCGGTCGCCATGACGGTCGACTCTAGCGCTTCGCCTTTCCTCGGGCGGGTTTTGCCGCTCGCCGCAGGGGTGCGCGCTTCGTCGTCCGCTCCTTCGCCGCCTTTGCCACCGCGGCGCGCCCTGCTGCCTCGCACGCGAGCTTCGCCCAGGGGGTCATCGCCTCCGCGTGCTCGAACGCCTCGTCCGGTGGCCGGTAATACGCCGTGGGCAGGGGCGACTTCCGTCCTTGGTAGACCCACTGGCTGCAATTCGCCTCGACGAAGAAGGGGAGGGTCTTCTCATCCGTCTTGAGGAAGAGCTCCTCGTCATCGAGCAGGCCGAAAATCGTCCCATCCACATAGAGCCCGTAGCCGCCAAACATGCGGCGCGCGGACACGCCTCGTACCTCGCCCATGAGGTCGAGCACGTGCTCCACGAAACCCCGGCTGACGCTCACGTGGGATGGGGCTTGGCGATGGTGCGGAGTAATCCGCCTTGTCGTTGAAGGAACTCGCGAAATTCCCCTTCGTCGAGCTGCATTCGCGCCATGACCCGACTGACGATGGCCTCCAGGGTCCCCGCCCCAGGCCGCTTGAGCTCGAGCGCAATCTTGAGCATGGCGACCCCAAACAACGGGTCCTCCTCCGTGGTGCTGGTGCTGCGACTGCCCCCTGACGTGACCGTCCCTACGGCGGTCTGCCGACCCTTCCTCGTGGCCAAGCCCGTCCTCCCGCACCTGTTGCAGGTGCACCCTATGACGTGACATTACGTGCGGCATACCGCACGGTCAACTGAACGGGCGAACTGATCCACGCGTTTCAATTCGACAATTGCCCCTCGAGGAAGCGCGTGGTTCTATGCGCCCGCCTTTCGGGGAGAGGGCCGTCACCCAATGGACCATCGCTACATCGTTGTTGAAGGGCCCATCGGGGTTGGCAAGACCAGCCTCACCAACATCCTCACGCAGCGCTACAACGCGCGGCGGGTGTTGGAAGTGGTGGAGGAGAACCCGTTCCTCTCCAGCTTCTACGACGACCGGAAGAAGTACGCGTTTCAAACGCAGATGTTCTTCCTCTTGAGCCGCTTCCGTCAGCAGCAGCAGCTCTTCCAGCAGGACCTGCTCCATCCCGTCACGGTGAGCGACTACCTCTTCGCGAAGGACCGCATCTTCGCGTGCCTCACCCTGGACCCGAATGAGCTCGCCCTCTATGACCGCGTCTACGAAGCGCTCGGGCCTCGGGTGACGAAGCCTGACCTCGTCATCTACCTGCAGGCGCGAATGGACGTCCTGCTCTACCGCATCAAGAAGCGGGCGCGGGAGTTCGAGCGCGGCTTCGACGCGGGCTACCTGAACGAGCTCGTCAGCGCATACAACGACTTCTTCTTTCACTACTCGGACACGCCGCTCTTGGTCATCAACACGTCCGACATCGACTTTGTGAACAACGAGCTGGACCTGGAAAACCTGCTTTCCGTCATCCGGAAGACCCGTGCCGGGACGCACCACTACCTGCCGCTCCCAGCCGCCAAGCGCGCCTAACCCCTTGTACCGGCGCAACTTTGTCGCCTAAAGGGCGATACCCAAAGCAGGGCAGGCGCCAAGAGAGTAGAGTTTGAGGTGTGACGCCAACTCCGGCGAGCCCTTGAGGCATGGGGACGGTGAGAGGTTGTGGGTGTCACTGAGGTTTGAGGACAACCGCTTTAGAAAACCCCAAGGAGGTGAACCGTGGACAAGGTCACCATCCACACGTTGAAGCGCAGCAAAGAGGCAGGCCGCAAGGTCTGCATGGTCACCGCCTACGACGCGACGTTCGCCCGCATCCTCGATGACGCAGGCGCGGACGTGATTCTGGTGGGTGATTCACTCGGCATGGTGGTGCAGGGCCACGGCTCGACGCTGCCGGTCACCATGGACCAGATGGTCTACCACTGCCAGGCAGTCACCCGCGGGGCGAAGCGGGCGCACGTGGTGGGAGACTTGCCGTTCATGAGCTACCAGGCATCGCCTGAGGAAGCGGTTCGGAATGCGGGCCGGCTCGTCGCAGAAGGCGGCGTGGGCAGCGTGAAGCTGGAGGGCGGTCAGGAATTCGACGCCACCATTCGCGCCATCGTGCGAGCAAGCATCCCCGTCATGGGCCACTTGGGGCTCACGCCGCAGTCCGTGCACAAGATGGGCGGCTACGTCGTGCAGGGGCGCGATGAAGAGACCGCTCAGAGGATTCTCAACGACGCCATTGCGCTGGAGGAGGCGGGCTGTTACGCGCTGGTGCTCGAGGGCGTTCCCCTGGAGCTGGCGCGGCAGGTGACGGAGCGCCTGTCAATTCCCACCATCGGCATTGGCGCTGGCGTGCACTGCGATGGGCAGGTGCTTGTCTGCTACGACCTGCTCGGCATGAATCCGGACTTCAAGCCGAAGTTCGTCAAGCGCTACGCGAATCTCTATGGCGACATCCGCGGTGCAGCGGAGGGGTTCTTCCAAGAGGTGCGTGAAGGGCAGTTCCCGGACGAGGAGCATTCGTTCAAGTCGAAGACGATTCGCCTCGTGTCATCCAACCCGCCGAGCAACCGCACCACGCAAGAGCGCGACCGCGATGAGGAGACCGGCCCTCTGTATGGCGTGCCGGTGTGAGCCAGCCAACGGTTGAAGTTCTTCGCATCGTGGAGGAGGTGCGGACCTTCGCTGAGGGGACGCGCGCTTCCGGCCAACGGCTCGCGCTCGTTCCCACCATGGGGTTTCTCCATGAGGGACACCTCACGCTCATGCGCGAGGGAAGGCGCCTGGCGGACGTCGTCGCCGCGTCCATCTTCGTCAACCCCACTCAGTTCGGCCCGAAGGAGGACCTGGCGCGGTACCCGCGGGACCTCGAAGGGGACCTCCAGAAGTGCGCGAGCGCAGGCGTGAAGGCGGTGTTCGTCCCCGACAATGAGACGCTCTATCCCAAGGGCTACCAGACCTATGTGGAGGTGACGGAAGCATCGCTCGGGTTGGATGGTGAGCGGCGCCCGGGCCATTTTCGCGGCGTCGCCACAGTGGTGACGAAGCTGTTTGCGCTCTTTCGTCCTCATGTCGCCCTGTTTGGTGAGAAGGATTTTCAACAACTGAGGGTCATTGAAGCGCTGGCGCGGGACTTGGACTTGGGCGTCTCGGTGGTGGGGGTGCCCACGGTTCGCGAAGCGGATGGCCTCGCGATGAGCTCTCGCAACAGTTACCTGTCCGCGGATGAACGGATTCGCGCCCTTGCTCTGTCCAAGGGACTCTTCGCCGCGCGCGACGCCTGCGCCAAGGGGATGAGGGATGCGGCGGAGCTTTTGGCGCTTCTTCGGGCCGAGCTTGCCAAGGGGGACGTCCGCGAGGACTACGTCGCCTTGGTGGATGCGAAAACGCTCGTTCCGCTCGGGCGGGTGGAGCCATCTCAGCCAGCGCGCCTGATGGTGGCGGGCTTCGTTGGGAACACAAGGCTCATTGACAACATCGGGCTTTGAGACTGAAGACACTCAAGGCCATGGCCTCGGACAAGGGCAAAGACGCGATCCGCGTCATCAGCGAGAACCGTAAGGCGAAGTTCAACTACGCCATCGAGGAGTCCATGGAGGCGGGGCTCGTCTTGACCGGCAGTGAGGTCAAGAGCCTTCGGGCGGGGACTGCGAGCCTGGCGGACGCCTACGCAATCCCCCATGGGGATGAGCTTTTCCTCATGAATGCCCACATTGGGACCTACAACCCCGCCAGCGTCTTTGGCCATGAGCCTACCCGGAGCCGTAAGCTGTTGATGCATCGCAGGGAGCTTGACCACTGGGTGTCAAAAGTGCGCGAGAGGGGTTATTCCATCGTACCCCTCATGCTGTATTTCAAGGGGGGCAAGGCCAAGGTTCAGCTTGGGCTTGGCCGCGGCAAGACTCACGAGGACCGGCGTCAACACATCAAGGAACGCGAATCAAAGCGTGAGATGGACCGCGCCGTGAGGCGTCGTTAAACCGTTCGAAGGGCCCATGGACGAAAAGGTCATCGACAAGAAGGAGCGACTGCTCGCTGCGCTGGACCTCGGTGTCGTCATGGTCCACCTGGATGCACGTCGCCCCGGCGTGGTGGTGCCGGACCACCTGCTGGATGAGTCGCACCTGAGGTTGAACATCTCCTTTCGGTACGAGCCGTTTGACCTGTCCGTAGGGGACTGGGGCCTGCGAACGACGCTCAGCTTTTCGGGGAAGAGGTTCACGGTGGCGGTTCCGTGGAGCTCGTTGTTCGCCATCTCGAGCCACGTCAGCCAAGAGCACAGCTGGCTGTATCCGGATGACATGCCGCCCGAGCTATTGCAGCAGACGCTGGTGGTGCCGGCGGAGCCGCCGAAGGAAGAGCGGAGGAAAAGCAGGAAGAAGCGGGCTGTCTCGCCGGTGAAGGCAGTTCCTCCCGTGCCAAGCGATGACGCGGTGGTACCGGAGCCTGAGGTGAGTACGCCTTCGCCGGATGATGAGCCGAAGCCGCGCGCGCGGGGGCATCTGCGGTTGGTGAAATAGAGCGTCGGGTTGGGGAAAAGACGGGAACGGAAGAGCTCGGGTACGCCGACGGGAAGCGTTTCACGGGGGCGCGACCGCGACCGTATACGGGGTGGGCTGCGGCTGCGGGAAAGAGGCACGACGTATCGCAGTTTTTGAGTCAGGTTGCACAGAGCGCCAGCGCCAAGCCCGTTCCCAAACCCCGCCCGTCATCGTGAACGTCGGCGAACGCGAACGCGCCCCCGTGCGCCGTGAACGCTTCCCGCAAAACCCGTCCCCCCTGCCCGAGCTCCCACTGTCCTCACCGCGACGACCTCAACGTCGCGCTCACCGTCGCCTTCTTCCCGCCCACGAAGCTCCCCGTCCACGTCCGGTACCCGCGCATCCGAAGGCTCACGTGAATCTCCTGCCCCCGTGGCCAGCGGTTCTCCACCGCCCACGGCGTCTGCCCAACCTTCGATTCGCCGATGTAAACGTCTGCGCCCGCAGGTTCGCTGTTGACGAAGAGAAGCGCACCCGGCTCAGGTGGCGGCGGCGGCGGATGGTAGACGAACGCGTCCTTCGGGACGAACAGCTTGAACCCCACGTACCCACCGCCCCCGAGAACGAGCAGCATCAGAATCCACAGAATGCCGCTCTTCCTCCGCGTCTTCTTCGGCTTGGGCGGGTCCTTGGCCAGCGTGCCCTTCCTGGCTTGCCCAATGGGTCGCGCGAACTCGAGTGGCGCTTCATCCGAACGGAAGGGCTGAAACTCGAGCGGATTCGGCGTGTCCTTCTTGAATTGCGCCCTGCCGTGAAAGTTGCCCTTGTCGTCCAGCCCATACGAGGGCGCCTCCCACTTGTGAGAGAACTGATGGCTCTTGGGCTCGGGCAGCCGCTGAGGCTGAAGAGCGTTCTCCTCCGGGTCGGTGGTGTTGCCGCCCGTCGGGAGCATCGAGGCGGACTTCTCTTGAAGCAGCACCGGTGCCGCGCCTGCGGAACCGTTGGGCACCTGTGTGAACAGCTGCGCGAGGTGCTGCGTCGTGGTGGGCACCCCTGAGCGGCTCACAAAGAGCTCCAGGTCCGCAGCGAGCTCATGGCAGGTCGCGTAGCGGTCCTCCTTCTTCTTCGCGAGCGCCTTCTCGAATATCTCCTGCAGCTCCCCGGGCGCGTCCTGCCTCCGCAACTTGATGTACGGCACCGGCATCTCGAGGATGGCCTGCATCACCACCGTTTCGTTTGGGTCGTCGAAGGGAGGCGTCCCAGCCACCAGCTCGAACAGAGTCGCCCCCAGTGCGTAGACGTCCACCCGCCGGTCCAGCCGCTCGGCCCGCAGCTGCTCAGGTGGCATGTACTGCAGCTTGCCTCGGACGAGGCCGGTGCGCGTCTTCCCCTTGATGCCGGTGGGCTTCGCGATGCCGAAGTCCACCACCTTCACCACGCCTTGCTTGGAAATGAGCAGGTTGTCCGGGCTCACGTCGCGGTGAATGAGATGAAGCGGAGCGCCTGTCTCAGGGTCCGCAAAATCGTGGACGTACTGGAGCGCATCGCAAGCCTGCGCGACAATCCGGCAGCAGAGCGCTGGGGCAATCCTTTGCTGCTTGTCGTACGCCATGCGAAGGAGCGTGCGCAGGTCAATTCCATCCACCCGCTCCATGGCGATGAAGTACGCGCCGTTGACCTCACCGAACTCGAAGATTTGAACCAAGTTGGGATGGCTGAGCTTGGCCGCGAGCTGAGCCTCGGCGAGGAACATGTCCACGTAGTCCGAGTCCTCCGCGAGATGAGGGAGGATGCGCTTGACGACGAGCTCCTTGCTGAACCCCCGGGCCCCGGGTAGTCGTGCAAGAAACACCTCGGCCATGCCGCCTGTGGCGAGCTTCCGTACCAGCTCGTACTTACCTAGGTTCACTATGACCCCAAGCCTCCAACGCTTCGAGTCGCCGCGCCAATTTGATGCGCGGGTTGCGCCCAGCCTTCGAATGACCCTGGCGTGGACCACCGGCTTGGTGGTGCTCGTGGGACTCGTCGTCTCAGGATGTTTGATTCTGTTGACCACCATCCTCCATCGCACCACCTCCAACGCCGCCGTTTCCGTGGAGAGCGTCCGGCTTGCGGAAGAGGCCCAGGTGGACGTTCTCATGGTTCCCCGAGCGGTGGATGGGGTGGTGCTCGGCGAAATTGAAGCGGACCTCCGCCGCAAGCTCGTCGACATGCGTCGCTTCGTCTCCACTGCTGAGGAAGCGCAAATCGACGCAGCGGCCCAGGCCGCGGTCAATGCCTACTTGGACGGGTTGCGGAGCAAAGCCTTGAGCACGCCCGAGCTCGACGCGCGCCAAGCAGCGGCATACGGCGCGCTCGAGGCGTTGGTGGGCATCAACGTCGCTCAGGCAAAGGACGCACTGGTGGAAGCGGGCCGGTGGGACGACCTGGCCGACTACATCGGTGTTCCAGCGGCAGTGTTGCTGCTCGCCTTGGCGGCAGGCCTCTTCGTCTGGCTTCGGCGTTACGTGTTTGGCCCGGCGTTCTCCTTGGCGGAGGTCATTCAGGTGTTCGGCAACGGGGACCGCTCGGCGCGCGCCGCGGAGGAGGGGGCGGAGGAGTTCCGAGCCATCGCACGGGGGTTCAACGACATGGCATCGTCGCTCGAGCGTCAGCGCGAACGGCAGCTCGCCTTTCTCGCAGGCGTGGCGCATGACTTGAGAAACCCGTTGTCGGCGTTGAGGCTGTCCAGCGCTCTCATCTCGCCGGACAGGCCCCTTCCGCCCGAGGAGCGCGTTCGTCAGGCCTTTGGCCGTGTGCAGCGCCAAATCGAGCGGCTGGAGCGGATGGTGTTCGACTTCTTGGATGCGGCGCGCGTGGAGGCGGGAAACCTGGACCTGCAGCTCGAGAGGTGTGACATCCGGGATGTGGTTCGCGCCACGGTCGACCTGTTCGAGCCGACGGCCCCCGCACACCAGCTCTTGGTCAGCGCACCTTTGACGGAGGTGCCGCTCGTGTGCGACCCGGCTCGCCTGGAACAGGTGCTCAACAACCTGGTCAGCAATGCCATCAAGTATTCACCGGGGGGTGGTGCTCTGCAGATTGGCATTCGGAACGACGCCGAGGAGGTTGTGATTTCCGTGCGGGACGAGGGGCTTGGAATCGCAGCGGACGAGATGGAGCTCGTGTTTGAGCCGTTTCGCCGCTCGAAGCACTCCAAGGATTTCATCCCGGGTGTGGGGCTTGGGCTGTTTGTCGCACGGAGAATTGTCGAAGCCCACGGAGGACGCATCACCATCGAGAGCACGTTGGGGAAGGGGTCCACCTTCATTCTCCACCTGCCTCGGAGAGCTCACGCAGACGGGCTCAGCTCAAGCCGCGCCCTGGAGAACAGTCCGAGCTGACGCGATGGCCTCGTGTGTTCCGGCAACCACGAGGATGTCACCCACATGAAGCGTCTAGGGCTCGCAGAAAATCGTTGGAGTGGTGCATGGGGATGCGTGGAGGACTGCAGCCCCGTACACCTATCCATCCGAGGGCCGGCGAACAACTCACGGCTTTTCAGGAAGCGAGCGAGCGCAGGAGCGACCAGGGGTAGATGCCGGTTGCGTGGCCGTCGCTGAAGGAGATGCTGAGCGCGTAGTTCCCCACGGGAGAAATCTCCTTGAGCGTGAGGTCAGCGGGGACGCGGTCCACGTCGAGCGTTCGCTGATTCGTCCACTCGTCCACGCAACCCGCGCAAGGGCAGGCCTGGCGAAGCGCACGGGCGGCGTGCGAGGTCTGCTGGCCGTCTTCCCAGACGAGACGGACGGAGGAGGCGTCGGCCGCGACTTGGAGGTCCACGACGCGCGGCTCGGGGCGAGAGGGCTTCAGCTTGTCCCAAAAGGTGCTCATGCGGAGCATGTAGCGCGTTTGTCGGGGGCCCACCACCCGTCCCCCCTCAACTACGACGCCAACTTCACCGGCTCGCGTTGGCCTTCCACCTGGACACCCTTCTTGGCCACCACCCGGTGCAGCGCGTCCACCACCTTGGGGTCCAACGATGCTCCCCGCAGCTTGTCCATGATTCCAAGCGCCACATCCAGCGGCATCGCCTTCTGGTAGGGCCGCGTTGACGTGCAGGCGTCAAACGTATCTGCGCACGCGACAATGCGGGCAATGAGCGGAATCTCATCTCCCTTGAGCTTGTCTGGGTACCCGGTCCCGTCCCAGCGCTCATGGTGGCTGCGCACCGCCGCGCGCACACTCTTGAGGAACGACACCGCGCCGATGATGGAGTCGCCAATGGCGGGGTGCTCGCGCATCACCGTCATCTCCTCGGGCGTCAGCTGCGACTGCTTGAGCAGGATGGACTCGACGATGCCAATCTTTCCAATGTCGTGGAGGATGCCGCCGTAGCGAAGCAGCTTGATGTCCGTCTCGGACAGCCCCAGCTCGCGGCCAATCTCCACCGCCGTGTCGCCCACGCGCTGGCTGTGGCCGCGGGTGTACGCGTCCTTCGAGTCGATGGAGTTGGCGAGCGCCACGATGGTCTCGAGGTAGCCCTTCTCCAAGCTCTCGTAGAGCGCGCGCGTCTCCTGGTCATAGGCCATGAGCTGTTGGCTCATGTAGTTGAACGTCTGGGCGAGCTCGCCGAGCTCGTTCTTCGTCTTCAACAGGAACTGGGTGCCGAACTTCCCGTTGGCGATGGCGAGCGCGCTCGCCATGAAGCCCTTGAGTGGCTTGGTCACCGTGCGCGAGAAGATGGCTGCCAGCGCCAGCGCCACCACCAGCGCGCACAACAGGCCAACCAACATCTTCCGTTCAACCTGGGCAATCTGGAGATACGCCTGCGCGATGGGCTGCTCCGAAAGCACCGCCCAGCCCGACTGCGGAATGTTGGTATACGCGCCCACGACGCGGCCATCGCCCTCCCCGAAGTTGCCCACCCGGAATATCTCCGAGTCTCCGGACTTGCGCCGCGTCTCGAGGAAGTCGCGCGCGGCCGGCCGCATTGAGACGTCAGAGCCGATGCGCGCGTCCGTGAGCGAGGGGCCCGCGACGAGCCGCCCGGATTCATCCATCACATACGCCACGCCCGAGGAGCCAATGCGCTCCTGGCGCAGCATGCGGTCCAAGCCGGCGAGCGAAATCTCCGCCGCGACGTAGCCCTTCGCGGGGTCCCCCACCGGAAAGGCGAGCGTGATGGAGGGGGCACCATTCGCGGAGGAGGCGACGTGCACGTCGGAATAGCGGAAGGTCGTCAACCCCGGCAGCAGCTTGCGCGCCCTTGCCTCGTGCTCCGCCACCTGCGTGGGCGGGATGTCACTGAATGCCTGGACGCCAGGGAGCCGCTCTCGCTGCGCCGAGAAGAGGGTGATGGCGGTCACCTCGCGGCTCTGGTTCAGCACTGCCGCGATGTACGAACGCTTCTCGCTCGTGGGCATGGCAAAGAAGCCAGGCACCCGCGCAAGGCCCAACACCGCGCGCGTCGGCTCGCCCAGGAACGCCTCCGTCTTGAGCCTCAGCTGCCGCACGCGCTCGCCGGAGAGCTCCTGCGCGTCGCTCACCAGCATCGCCCGCGCATGTTTCGCCGCGTACGTCCCCACCATCACCGTGGGCACCACGCTGGCGACGAGCATCAGCAGGAGGATGGCTTTGAACAGACGCACGGTTCGACGGCTCCTAACGCATTACTTCCAAGACGACTCACGCACCTCGAGCTTCACTGGATTCACCGTCAGCTCGAATTGCCACTCCTCCGAGCTGACCTCCTCTCCCTGTCCCAACGCCTTCACCCTCCAGCGGTAGGCCCCCGGCGCCATGGACGCGAGGGTTGCCTCAGGCTTTTTCACCTTCGCTGACACCGGCTTTCCACCGCGCACGGGAACTGCTTCGACGCTGTAGCCCAAAGCGCCTTCGCTCGGCTTCCAGCTCAGGTGGACCGAGCCACGCCCATTCTTCTCCACCTGGGATGCCACCTTCGCCCCGGCGGCGGGTTTCAAAAGCTCCGGAGGCGTGAGCACGCCCGAGTCCGGAACCGGCGCTCCGAGCGGCTCGCCCTTCACGACGTCCAGCCGCTCACCCGCGGCAACCGAGGCCACCTTGCCGTCCGCCTCCACCCGAACCGCATCTCCACGGCGAACCCGAACGCGCGTCTTCCCGTCATCCGAAACCGCCACCGCGAAGTGAGACGGCGCAACGCCTTCCTTCACCACGAGTCTCCAGGCGGCGTCCGCCTCGGACGCGGCTGCGTCGTAGCGGGCCTGCCGCAGAAGCTCTTCCGCTCGGGCCACTCTCGTCTGAGCCTGCTCATGCGCGAGGGTGCCCTTGGCCTCGTCGGTGGCGTTCCTCGCAGAGGCAATGGCGTGGAGCGCGAGCGCCCGTTCGGGGCCGGGGAGCATCAGTTTGGTGCCAGGGGCCACCGCTTCACCGGGCAAGTGATTCAAAGCCACGAGCTCGCCCGCGGCATCGGCGGAGCCCAACGCGCGCTTGGCGACGTCGGCCAAGGTCTCGCCGCTCTTCACCACCACGTCCGAGGGGGCGGCGGTGAAAAGCAAAAGCGCGCTGGCGAGTAGGGCGCTCATCGGAAGGTTATCTCCCTTCCGGCGCGTACTGTGGCGGACGGCGTGGAGACGGAAAGGGATTGCTCGGCGGGGTGTTCCAGCGCCGCGTCGATGTGGCCCTTGAGCACGGTGACGTCCGTGCGGTCTCGCCCGGGGCGCTGCTCGGTCTCCGAGATTCCAACGAGCGCGTCCTCCATCAAGCTCACCACGGAGCCGTTCGCAAAGACGACGAGCGCGCTCGCCCCTTTCTCCGTGCGCAGCTTGTCGTTCTCGAAGAGCTCCACGCCATCCTTCGCAGGCTGCCAGTCATCACCGGCCGCGCGCTTGAGGCGGACGTCGCCGCGCACCTGCTGAAGCTTCGCGCGGGCAACAGCGTCCGCCTGTTGCGGTTTCACCGCGGGCGGCGCGGAAGGGGTGTCGTTTCGGCGACACGACACGCCCGCAATTAAAAACGTGAGCACAGCCGCCGCCATGGGACGCCGAAGCCTTCCTGGATGTCGTATCCGGGCACGCCCTCGCACGGTGCCAATGGTAACGCCCTGAGCCTACGCCCGGGAAATGAACCGACGATAGGTTGCCTGCCTGCGGAAAAGTGCTCCAAGCGGGTACAGGTCGCAGCTTCTCGCCGGACGGTGCCCGCTTCAGCCGCCGGAGCTTCAGAAGTTCAACCCGTTTGCCGCCTCAGCCGCCGGCGCGCATATCGCGCTCCGCGCCTCAGCGGCATGGACAGGGAGGCGAACCGTGAAGGTGGCCCCGTGCCCTGGTTCGCTCTCCACCCCAATGCAGCCACCCATGGCTTCGACAATCTGGCGGCTGATGTAGAGGCCCAAGCCCAGCCCGCCGTAGTTCCGCTCGGAGACGGCCCGCTGAAACTTGCCGAAGAGGCGCGGGATGTGCTGCGCCGGGATGCCAATCCCCTGGTCGCTCACCTCGAGGATTGCCTCGGTGCTGTCCGAGTCGAGCCGTACCCGAACCGGCTTACCGGCACCGTACTTCAAGGCGTTGGAGACGAGGTTGGTGATGAGCTGGTTGAGCCTCAGTCTGTCCCAAAGTCCCTCCACGGGGCCGTCCGTCTCGACTTCGATGGTGCTGTTGGACTTTGCGGCTTGCGGCGCGAGCGTGTTGGCGACTTCGTCGATGACCTCGCGCATGTCGACGGCCTCCAGCTTCAACGTCAACCGGCCCTGACTCAGCCGCGTCACGTCCAAGAGGTCCGTGACGAGCGCCGACATCCGACGCACCTGGGTTTCACAGGTGGCGAAGCTCTTGGCCAGAGAGGATGGAACTGGCATCGCGTCGTAGGAGGCATCCAACGCGCGGCGCATCGTCTGCAGCTTGAGAAGCAGCGGCGTGAGCGGCGTCCTGAGCTCGTGGCTTGCCACAGAGAGAAACTCGTCCCGCGCGCAGACTGCCTCCTGAAGCTCCGTCTCCACCTGTTGGAGGCGCATGATGTGCCGCTCTGCGTCGGCGCGCGCCTCCACCTCGCGCGCGAGCAGCTTCGCCCGCTCTGCCTCGGCGAGCTTTCGGTCGGTGATGTCCTGCAAGGTGCCAATGAGCCGAACCGGTTCGCCGCCTTCGAAGTAGGCGCGGCCGGTCGAGCGGCGCCAGCGAACCCACTCGCCACCCTCGCCGACGACGCGGTACTCCAAATCCGAGAGGCCGAATTCCCCCGGCGTGAGAGCCGCCTTCATGTCCGCTTCGACGCGCGCGAGGTCCTCTGGGTGGATGCAGCGCTGAAAGGTGACGTGGTCCACCACCGCACGGGAGCCCAGGCCGAGCAGCGTCTTCGCCCGTGCATCGCAGCGAAAAGTCATCGTCTTGGGGTCCAGCTCCCAAGTTCCGAGCGACGCTGCATCCAGGGCGAGACGAAGCCGCTCCTCGCCCGCGCGCTGGACGGCGCGTTCCCGCTCGAGCGCCTGGCGCCGTTCGATCTCCCGCTCGCGCTCGCGCAGGACTGCCTCGCGTTGGCGCATCGCCTCCGCCCGCCGGTGCAGGTCGACGAAGACCTTCACCTTGGCGCGAACGATGTCCGGGTTGAACGGCTTGACGATGAAGTCCACTGCGCCTTCCGCATAGCCGCGCACGACATGCGCTTCATTTCGCTCCGCAGCAGTGAGGAAGAGAATTGGGATGTGCTTGGTGCGCTCGGTCTTCTTCAGAAGGTTCGCAATTTCGAAGCCGTCCAGACCGGGCATTTCCACGTCGAGCAAGACGCAGGCGAAATCCCGGCGCAAAAGAATGCGCAAGGCCTCGGTGCCTGAGCTTGCCTCCACCAGCGGCTCATTGAGGGAGGAGAGCACGGCGCGAAGCGTGACGAGGTTCGCCGGCACATCGTCCACCAAAAGGATTGCCGGATTTTTGTCGGAGCCGGTTGGCATAAGGGCCGTGCATTCAGACACCGCAGAAAGATGGGAAGCGCAAGCGACAAATGCGCGTGGGTATTGGCTCAGGACGCCTGCTCGCTCGTCTGTCATGCGCCCGGCGAACAGAGGGACTGTTCAGCGTTGAGCGGCAATGGGGGCAGGCGAACGAGGCCCTGCTCCGGTCGTGACACAGGGTCACGTACCCAACGATGAGCTCAGTTTCTGGGAAGAGCTCCGGAAATCGGTTCGTTTCAGCTTTCAACATGTCGAAACGCGCCCCGTCCGTCCATGGCCGAAGAACCGTCCCCTCCAAGCGACGCGCGCCCTATCACGCGAATGTCGAGGCGTCCGCGGCGGCGCCGAAGCGCGGCGAAAGCGGCAGGCTTCGGCAGCTGAAAGGCGCGCTCGAAGCGGTGTGCGCAGGAGACTTCTCCGTGCGATTGCCCCCGAACGAGGGGCCGGGGCAGGTGCGGGAGATTTCCACCGCGTTCAACCGGCTGGTGGGACTGCATGAATCGCTCGTTCAGGAAATTGTCCGCGTGGCCCGCGTGGTGGGCCGTGAAGGGCGCATGGCCGAGAGGATGTCCCTGGATGTCGAGGGCGCAGGCGAATGGCAACGGGCGGTGAACTCCATCAACGCGCTGATTGGCGACTTGGTCCAACCCACCACCGAGGTCGCTCGAGTGTTGAGCGCCGTGGCCGAAGGCGACCTGTCGCAGAAGATGGCGCTGGAGATTGAAGGCCAGCCTGTGAAGGGGGAATTCCTTCGCATTGGAATGACCGTGAACTCGATGGTGGACCAGCTCAGCTCGTTCGCCGCCGAAGTGACGCGCGTCGCAAAGGAAGTGGGCAGCGACGGGAAGCTGGGTGGCCAAGCGAAGGTGCCTGAGGCGGCCGGTACCTGGCGAGACCTCACTGACAACCTTTCCAGCACATTGGGATCCTAAGCTTAGAATTCCACGTGGACAAGTTGTCGC
>JADMIO010835416.1_pt1 | contig 23242 bp, 17 predicted proteins | sample 8958161 | NCBI WGS metagenome assembly JADMIO01 (sample SAMN16585339, study PRJNA669376) | soil metagenome | isolation source: Crop rotation soil | place: USA: Cullars Rotation, Alabama | collected 2011 | reverse complement strand
CGGGTCAGGTGCTCGGCAGCGTGCCGATGAGCCCCCAGGATCGCGCCGAGATCCTGCGCAAGCTGCGCGCTCAGTAGCTTCGAAGCGCGCCCCCGCCGCGAAGGTTGGCGGGGTCGCGCATCGTGGCGTCGGCGTGCCGCGCGCGCGACCGGCGGTGTGCCGCGCGGGATTGAGGCCTCCATGCTTCTGCCCGCACCGTGCGAGCGCTAGACTTTCGCGCCCGATCCCACGGCCGCGAGCCTTGGGAACGCAGGCTGGCCTCGATCGGAAGCTCCCTTCGGAAGTCGCACTCCAGTCCGGAGGATCGGCGGCCGATCAGGACGGCTCCGCGTCGGCGCGAGATCGGCGCGGGCGACCGGTTCGAAGCGGGCTCTCGGCCTGCTGCGACGGTCGGTTCTAGAGAGCACCGTGCGAGGCGAAGAGACCCGGCATCGGGAGAAATCCCGCAGAGTGATTCCGGAGCGGGATGCCGCGGCGAACGCTCCGATTCGACAACAAGGCCAGAGTAGCACAACGGTAGTGCGCCGCTTTCGTAAAGCGGAGGTTACGGGTTCAAATCCCGTCTCTGGCTCCATCTCCTGCACGTGATGCAGCGAGCGATGCGAGCATGGCGATGAAACAGCGAGCGAGCACCTCCGCGTCGACGCCGCACTCCACGCTCTCATCGACGGCGAGCTCCGCGTCACAGAGCTCCGCCTCGCAGAGCGCCACTTCACAGCGCTCCACTTCGCAGAGCTCCACTTCGGAGAGCTCTACTTCACAGAGCTCTACTTCGGAGAGCTCTACTTCGGAGAGCTCTACTTCACAGAGCTCTACTTCGGAGAGCTCTACTTCACAGAGCTCTACTTCGCAGAGCTCTACTTCGCAGCGCTCGACTTCGCAGCGCTCGACTTCGCAGAGCTCGACTTCGCCGAGCTCCACGTCACAGAGCTCCACGTCACCGAGCTCCACGTCACCGAGCACGTCGATGCCGACCGCACCTTCCCCGATGCGACAGCTCTTCGAGCGAGCCCACGAGCGCCCGCTCCTGATCGGCGTCGTGCACCTGCCCGCGACGCCGGGCTCACCGCGCTTCGCGGGGGATCTGCGCGCCATCCAGACATCCCTCCTGCGCGACGCCGACGCGCTCGCCGCGGGCGGCTGCGACGCGCTGATCGTCGAGAACTTCGGCGACGTGCCCTTCTTCGCCGAGCACGTGCCGCCCGAGACGATCGCCACCCTCGCGCTCGCGATCGACGCGGTCGGCTCGGCGCATCCGAGCCTGGCGATCGGCGTCAACGTGCTGCGCAACGACGCGCGCGCGGCGCTGGGGCTGTGCGCCGCGACGAAGGCCTCGTTCGTGCGCGTCAACGTGCACACCGGCGCCGCCGTCACCGATCAAGGCCTCGTGCAGGGTCGCGCCGCGGAGACCCTGCGCGAGCGCGCGCGGCTGTGCCCGCACGTCGCGATCTTCGCCGACGTGCACGTCAAGCACGCCACTCCGCTCTCGAGCGAGCCGATCGGTGCCGCTGCGCTCGACGCCGCCGAGCGCGGATTGGCGGACGCGCTGATCGTCTCCGGCCCGGCCACCGGCCGCGCGCCCGATCCCAAAGCCGTGAGCGCCGTGCGCGCGAGCGTTCCGCGCACACCGCTCTTCCTCGGCTCGGGCGTAGACGAGACCAATGCGCGCTCTCTGCTCGAGCACGCGGACGGCGCGATCGTCGGCACTTCGCTCAAGCGCTCCGGCCTCGTCCACGAGCCCGTCGATCCGGAGCGCGTCGCCCGTCTGCGCCGCGCGTTCGACGCCGTGCGGAGGAGGGCATGAGCGTCGAGACGCATCGCGCCGAGGGTGCGCGCGCTCTCGCGTTCGCGGTGATCACGATCAGCGACACGCGCGACGCCGCCACCGACCGCGGCGGTCCGCTGCTCGTGGCAGCGCTCGAGAAAGCCGCGCACCGCGTGACCTTGCGCGCGATCGTGAAGGACGAAAGCAGCGAGATCGAGAGCGCCGTGCGCGCGGCCGTCGCGCGCGCCGACGTCGACCTGGTGCTCACGACGGGGGGCACCGGCATCGCGCCGCGCGACGTCACCTTCCCGACGCTCGCGCGCGTTTTCGACAGCGAGATCCCGGGCTTCGGCGAGCTCTTCCGCATGCTGTCGTACGCGGAGATCGGCAGCGCGGCGCTGCTCTCGCGCGCGTGCGCCGGTCTCGTGTCCGGCAAGGTCGTGATCGCCCTGCCCGGCTCGCCGAAGGCCCTCGAGCTGGCGCTGCGCGAGATCATCCTGAAGGAGGCCGGGCACCTCGCCGCGCAGGCGCGAGGGCCTGCCTGAGGCCGTCCGGGCACGTTTCACCGCCAAAGCACGTTCCTTCGGTATCCTCATGGGTGCGGCGTGCACCCTCGCCGCCCGAAAGGCCCTGAATCCCGATGCCGGCGGACGTGCGCGAGCGGCAGCTCCCGCGTGCGAAGCCCTCGGCGACGGTCCCTCCCAGCGCTCCGTTTCCAAAGGCCGCTCGCGGAGGTGACCCCTCCTCCGCCGCCTGCAAACGCGTGGCGGCGGGGTAGGGTTCAAGGTCCGTCCCATCGCCCGCACGTCTCTCCCCATCGAGTCCGCACCGTGAGCATCCACATGTCCGCCAGGAAGAATCTTCGCTCTTTCGCACCCGCGCTGATCGCCGCACCGGGCCTCTTCTTCGCGCTGCCGGGAGCCGCCCAGGCCCAGACGAACCTGTACGGCAAGGTCGGCGACACGAACTACGACCGGCTCGGAGCGTCGGTGCGGCTCGCGGGCGACGTGAACCACGACACGAAGCCCGACTTCGTCGTCGGCGCGCCGCAGGACGGCAACCTGTTCGGGCCCGGCAACGGCTACGCGCGCGTCTACAGCGGCGCGAACGGGAGCACGCTGTTCACGTTCCACGGGCTCGCCGCAGGTGATTCGTTCGGAGCCAGCGTCGACGGCGTCGGCGACGTCAACAACGACGGCTTCGCGGACGTCATCGTCGGCGCGCCGCTCGCGAACAGCCTGGCGGGCGCGGCCTACGTGTTCTCGGGACAGACGGGGCTCGTGCTCTACACGCTCGCCGGCGACGCCGCCAACGACGAGCTCGGCTACGTCGTCGCGGGCATCGGCGACGTGAACAACGACGGCCGGCCGGACTTCCTCGCGGCGAGCCCGTACGCCGCCGGCGGCGGCACCGCGCGCGGCGTCGCGCGCATCTACTCGGGCCTCAACGGCAGCGTGCTCACGACGATCAACGGCACGGCGAACAACAACCGCTTCGGCGCCGCGGCCGACGGCGTCGGCGACGTCAACAACGACGGCCGCGCGGACTTCATCGTCGGCTCGTTCTTCCAGGGCGCGAAGATCTACTCGGGCAACGGCTTCGGCGTGCTGCAGAGCTTCACGGCGCCGACCGACGACCGCCTCGGCTTCGCGGTCGCCGGCTGCGGCGACGCGAACGGCGACGGCCTGCCCGACGTGGTCGTCGGCGCGCCGCAGGACAACAACATCTTCGCGCCGGGGACCGGCTACGCGAGGGTGCTCTCGGGCTCGACCGGCGCGCTGATCCGCACGCTCAACGGTGCGACGGCGGGCGATCGCTTCGGCTGCGCGGTCGCGGGCGCGAAGGACATCGACGGCGACGGCAAGGCGGAGATCCTCGTGGGCGCCGACCAGACGACGGTCGGCGGCGACGGCTATGCGCGCCTCTTCAAGGGCTCGGACGGCACGGTGCTGAACACGTTCGACGGCGCGACGGCGGGCGTGCGCTGCGGCGCGTCGGTGGACGGGTTGGGCGACCTCGAGGGCAACGGAACGTTCGAGCTCATCGTCGGCTCGCCGGAGCGCTCGGTGCCGCTGCCGCTCATCGGCCGCATCGACGTATGGTCGATCACCGCGGGCGGGTGCCCGATGCCGTACACATACTGCGCCGTGACGAACAACTCGACCGGACAGCCGGCGATCATGTCCAACTCGGGCACGACGAGCATCGCCGCGAACAACTTCGGCCTCGTGTGCAGCGGCTGCCCGCACAACGCGGCGGGCCTGTTCTTCTACGGACCGAACGAGGTCCAGGCCGCGTTCGGCAACGGATTCCGCTGCGTCGGTGGAGCGGTGTGGCGCCTCGGCCAGCATCCGTCGAACGGCTCGGGCGTCGCCACGGTCGCGATCAACTTCGGCGCCGTGCCGGCTGCGATCAACCCCGGCTCGACGTGGAAGTTCCAGTACTGGTACCGCAACCCGGCGGCGGGCGGGGCGCTCTTCAACCTCTCGAACGGGTTGAGCGTCACGTTCTGCAACTGAGTGCGCCCCGCGGCGCACGGCGCGGAGGACGGCGGCGAGGGAGAGCGCGCTTGGACGTCATCGCGCGCACACCGCGCGCGACCTGGGCGCTGCGGTGTCCTGCAAAGCTGCGCACAGCTGCGCTGATCAGCGCACTTGTGGGCCCGCGAGCTTCCAGTCGCCCGGTCCCTCCAACGTCGCGCGGAACGAGGCGCCGGGCCCGGACGTAATGCGCGCTTCGAGCCACACGTAGTTCTGCTGGAACTCGTGCGCGCTCGCGCGCAGGTCGAAGGACCACTTCTGCGCGAGCATCTCCTTGGGCACGCGCACGACGAGCGCCTTGTCCTTCTCCGTGGCGCGGAAGTGCACGAGCACCGCACCCTCGGGCAGGTCCTCGACGCGGCCGATCTCGCCGAAGCAGCGCATGCGCTCGCCGGACTTCACGGCTCGCGCGAGATCGAGCGGGTCCTCCACGTCGACCACGCGCGCATCGCCCGCCGCCCTGGCCTTGCGAAACGCCTCGACCGCGAGGCCGCGCGCGTTCCACCACGGCAGGAGCTTGTCGTACGGCCGCTTCGCCGCCGGCACGCCCGGCGTCGTCGGCATGTTCGTGCGCGGATCCCAGATGCCGAGCTTTTGCGCCTGCGCCGACTTCTGCGCGGCGACGTAGCCCTCGTGATCGATCTCGCTCCAGCCGTACTTGTCGAAGTAGGGGCTCTTGCCTTTCTCGACGAGCATCAGGTTGTAGTTCGTGCCGTCGGGCAGGATCACGTCGCACAGGAGGCGGCCGTACACGTCGTGCTTCTCCTCGCCGTGCGGGAACACGAGCCCCACGCGCGGCGGCTTGCCGTCGGAGGCGAGCCCGGCGAAGAAGGCCCGCGCCCAGATCGCGCACTCCTCGCCGAACACGGTGGGCGGCTTCGTCGAGTTGGCCTGCGAAGTGCCGACCGAGAGCTGCTCCTCCGTGTCGACCGAGAGGAGGCGCAGCTTCTCGACCTTGCCGTTGCGCTGCACCCAGATCGTGTCGCCGTCGACGACCTTGGTGACGTCGAAGAGCTCGGTCGGCGCGACCTTGGCGCGCGACTTCTGGGCCGACGTCTGGGCCTGAGACCCTTCCGCGCTCACCACCTCGGCCGGCGAGCTCTCGGGCGCGGGCGCCGGCGCGGGCCGGGTGCTCTCGATCGTCTCCGGCTGGGGTCGTCCCGTCGTCTGTGTGCAGGATCCGGCGAGGCCGGCGCCGAGCGCCAGGCACGTCGCGAGGAACAGGACGGCGCTCTCGCGCGCACGCAGGAGAAGGGTCATGGCATGTCGATCCGTGGTGTCCGCGCGTCGCTCGAGGGATGCAAGGTTGCCCGAAGAGGTGCCACCCGTAGGATACCGGCATGACCGACAAACCTCCTGCACCCGAGCTCAAGCCCGCCGCGGCGGGGGAGAAGCCGGCCGAGAAGGAGGCGAAATCCCCGGGCGGCATGACGCTGAAGGGGACGCCGGTCGCACCCGGCCTCGCGCTCGGCGTCGTGCATCGCAAGGACTACGACCTCCTGCGCGCGGGCACCCAGCGCGTGCCGCTCGAGCAGGTGGAGCGCGAGCTCAACCGCTTCCACCAGGCGCTCTCCGATTCGCGGCGCCAGATCGAAGCGCTCAAGACCCGGCTCACGGGGCGCGTTCCGTCCGAGCACGTGCGCATCCTCGACACGCACCTCGCGTACTTGAAGGACTCGGTGTTCCTGTCCGACGTCGAGAACCTGATCCTGAACGAGCAGATGGGGCTCGAGTCGTCGATCGGCAAGGTGATCGCCGACTTCGACCGCATCTTCAGGCTCGTGCAGAACGAGACCTTGCGCGAGCGCGCGGTCGACCTGCGCGACGTGGGCATCCGCGTGCTGCGCAACCTCGAGAATCGCGACAACGAGAAGCGTGACGTCGAGAAAGCGGGCTTCGACAAGGCCGGGACCGAGAAGGGCGGCGCTGAGAAGCGCGAAGCGGTGAAGAAGGACGGCGACGGCGAAAAGCGAGAGGCCGAGAAGAAGGAAGGCGCGCAGAGGGAAGCCGAGAAACGCGAAGCCGACGTGACGTCGAGCCCGCTGACAGGCGACTACGTCCTCGTCGCGCGCGAGCTCTCGATCGTCGACATGTTCAACCTCGAGAACGAGCACGTGCTCGGCATCGTGACCGAGGAGGGCGGCCTGACGAGCCACGCCGCGATCCTGGCGCGCTCGATGCGCGTGCCGACGTTGACGGGCGTCGCGGGGCTGCTCGACAAGGTGCGCGAAGGCGACTTCGTGATCCTCGACGCGACCGAGGGCCTCGTGCGGGTGAACCCCGACGAGCTCGTGCGCGCGCAGTACCGGCAGACGCGCGCGGAGGTCGCGGGCGGAACTCCGCCGCCGGACGCCGCCGCCGAGCCGGTCGCGCGCACCGCGCACACGCGCGACGGGCAGCCGATCACGCTCTCGGCTTCGTGCGGCAACCTGCCCGAGGTCGACACCGCCGCGTCGCTGGGCTTCCGCTCGATCGGGCTGTACCGCACCGAGCTTTTGTACTTGATCGATCGCGACCAGCCGTCGCTCGAGTCGCTCGTCTCGCACTACGCCGCGGTGATCGAGCACGCGCGCGAGTCGCCGGTCACGTTCCGCCTGCTCCACGTCGACTCGAGCCTCGAGGTGCCGTACCTCCACGATGCGCGCGAGCTGAACCCGGGTCTCGGGCGCGCCGGCGTGCGCATCCTGCTCGCGCGCGAGCAGGTGCTGCGCCGACAGCTCCAGGCTTTGTTGCGCGCTTCACCGCCGGGGTCGGCCCATCCGCTGCGCATCGCCGTGCCTTTCGTGGCCGACTGCGGCGACCTGCGCCGCATCAAGGAGATCCTGTTCGAGGAGCGCTACGCGCTGCGGCGCAGCGGCGTGTCGTTCCAGGAGCAGGTCGAGCTCGGCGCCGTGATCGAGACGCCCGTCGCCGCGCTGGGTGCGCGCGACCTGGCGCGCGAGGCCGACTTCATGATGGTCAGCCTGGACTCGCTGCAGCAGTACCTGATGGCGGCCGACCGCGAGAACCACGAGCTGCGCGCGCACTTCGAATCGATCCATCCGTTCGTGTTGCGCGCGCTCGTGTCGATCGTCGAGGCGTGCGAGCAGACGGGGCGTCCGCTGTCGGTGTTCGGCGTCACCGCCGCGAGCGCCGCGAACACCGCGTTCCTGCTCGGCGCCGGGTTCCGCCACGTGTGCATCGCACCGATCGCGCTCGACGAGCTGCTCGTGCAGCTCGAGCGCATCGACCTGCGGCAGGCACGCCGCGCGACGGCCGGCGCTTCGCGCGCCTCGTGCGCCGCCGAGACGCAGACGCTCGTCGACGGCTACCGTCACGGGTTCGCGCGATCCTGAGTCGGCGCTGCGAATCCGCCAGTACGGAGCCAGGCAAAATCTGGCGGATTCGCGTCACGACGCGGCGTTCTCCCGAGCCCGGCGCGAATCCGCCAGATTTGTGCCTGGCCCCGTACTGGCGGATTCGCGTCAGCCCGCGATCACGGCCGGAGCTCGTTCGACCGCCTGCACAACCTGCCCGTGCGCGCCGCCGCCGCCCGCCCCTCCGCGTTCGAGCTCGCGACGGAGAGCGGCGGCGATCGCGTCGGCGCGCGCGTGCGGTCCGATCGCGAACAGGGCCGAGCCGGATCCGCTCACCGTCGCCAGCCAGGCTCCGCTCTCGCGCGCCGCTTCGAGCGCGCGCGCGCCGTTCGCGATCAAGGCCAGCCGATGGCGCACGTGCAAGCGATCGTGCTCGCCGAGCTCGAGCAACTCCGGATCGGCGCTGCGCAAGCCTTCGAGCAGAGCCGCGAGCCGGCGCGGGTTCTCGACCGCGTCGGCGAAGGGCACTCCGCGCGGCAGCACCGCGCGACCCGCGCGCGTCGACAGCTGCGCCTCGGGCCACGCGATCGCGAAACCCAGATCGGGATGCAGCGCCTGTCGCACGACGCGCAGCGTGCCGTCGTCGCGCGGGATCGAGAGCGTGCAGCCGCCGAGGATCGAAGCGCTCGTGTTGTCGGGATGTCCCTCGATCGCGAACGCGAGATCGCACAGCGTCGCGTCGCCGACGTCGATCGCTTGCGCGCGCGCTTGCTCGCGCGCGAGCAACAAGCCCGCTGCGATCGCAGCACCGCTCGAGCCGATTCCGCGCGCGATCGGTATGCGCGAGTCGATCGAGAAGCGCAGCGCGCGCGCCCGCACGCCGAACGTCGCGCATCCGTGATCGAACGCGCGCAGGAAGACGTTGTCACGATCGCGCGGCCAATCCGCCGCGGTGCCGCGCAGATCGACGAGCTCGTGCGCAGCTCCATCCGCCGCGCCCTCGATGCGCGCGTCGAGGAAGATCGAGAGCGCGATCCCCGCGAAGTCGAACCCGGGCCCGATGTTCGACGTCGAGCCGGGCACGCGCACGCTCCAGCGGCGGACGAGAGTGGGGTCGATCGGCTCGCTCATGGATGCTCGATCGGCAGTCTAGGGTTCGTCCGCTCGCGGAACCGACATCGAGAGCTTCGTCCCATTGCTGGGATCCACACAGGATCCCCGCCAGCTTGCGCTTGTGGCCTCTCTGACCACTAGATAGCGTACCGTTCGCGCCTGGGGGGATGGATGGGGTGGTGACCATCCGGGGGCTGTCGCATGCCGGGGAGGGTTCCTGGCGGGTCCTCGGTCACCTGGCATCTCGCAGCCTGGCGGCCGGAGCTCCGCCTCGAGCCTCAACGAGGCTTGCGGGGCACCCCCCGGTCGTCGAGCGGACCCAGTCGCCGAGAGAGACCGAGACGAGCCCAGCGCCGCCGAGAGCGGAGCGGGGAGGGACCGATGATCGAGCCTGTCGAAGAGAAGGACCGTTTCTACTCCCGCCTGTCGATGATCCCGGGCATCCGCCCGATGCCGTCGGTGGGCAGCTGGATCCTCCTGGCGGTCCGCCACCCGACGGAGCTGGCACGCCGCGTCAACCGCAGGCTGTCGCCGGGCATCGTCAGCGTGCCGCGCCACGTCCAGGGAGCCGTGCGCGTGCAGGTCGCCGATCCCAAGACGAACGAGCTGCTGCTCCGCGCCCTGCGCGAAGCCGCGGCCTGACACGTCCGCGACGGAATTTCTCCCGGCCCGCGCGAGCCTGATACGCTCGCGCCCATGAACGACTCCTTCGTCGAGCGCATCGCGCTCGTGGCGTGCTTCAGCGCATGCGCCGTCGTCGGATCGGGCGCGGGACAGAGCTCCACGGCGACGCCGACGCCGTCGATCCGAGCGGCCGAGCCGCCGAAGGTGGAGCTGTCGCCCGAGGTCACGGGCCGCGAGATCGAAGCCCACCTGCGCTTCCTCGCCGCCGACGAGCGGCACGGCCGCATGACCGGCAGCCCGCAGGCGCAGGAATGCGCCGCCTACCTGGCCGACGTGCTCGCGCGCTCGGGCCTCGCTCCGGCGGGGGACGCCGGCACGTTCCTCCAGCGCGTCCCGCTCGTGCGCACGAGCGTGAGCGGCCTGCCGCAGATGCGCCTCCTCCTCGACGCGGGTGATCCGGTGGCGCTCGGCTTCGGCAGCGACTTCACCTTCCAGACTCCGCCTGTCCCGGGCACGAACCTGAGGCTCGTCGTCGCGAAGACCGCCGCGGACGTGCCCAAGGCGGCGAGCCGCGACATCGCGCTCTTCCTCGACGCTCCGGCGGCGGATCGAAAGCAGTGGCTCCTCGACGCGCACCTCGGCCGCGGCGAGGGCTTCGGCGCCGTGCTCGTGCCGGGCAGCGAGAAGCCTGGAAAGCCGCGCGACACGGCGCGCGCCGAAGGCGTCGAGCGCGGCACCGCGGCGGAGAGCGGGTTTGGAATCGTGCGCGTGAACGGCGACGCGCTCGCGCGCTTGCGCAGCGGATCCGTGCGCGCGATCGACGTCGATCCGCACGCCGTGCGCGAGGACGTGCGCGGCTCGAACGTCGTCGCCTGCATCCGCGGCGTCGGCACCAGCGCGAAGCCGGAGCTTTCGCGCGAGACGCTCGTCGTCACCGCGCACTACGACCACCTCGATCCGAAGCACGGCCACGCGGACGCCGATCCGAAGGCCGATACGATCTACAACGGCGCCGACGACGACGCATCCGGCGTCGTCGCGGTCCTCGAGATCGCGGGCGCGATGGCCGCAGCGAAGCCGCCGGCGCGCACGGTCGTGTTCCTGCTCGTCACCGGCGAGGAGATCGGCATGCTCGGCACCGAGGAGTACCTCGACCATCCGCTCGTGCCGCTCACCGACACCGTCGCGAACCTGAACTTCGAGATGATCGGCAGGCCGGATCCGAACGTCGGCGGCGCGGGGCATCTGTGGCTCACCGGCTTCGAGCTCACGAACCTGGGGCCGGCCTTCGCCGCGGCACAGCTTGCGATCCTGCCCGATCCGTATCCGAAGGAGGACTTCTACGAGCGCTCCGACAACATCGCGTTCGTGAACCGCGGCGTCATTGGGCAGACGCTGTCGACCTACAACCTGCACAAGGACTATCACACGCCGCGCGACGAGGTGGACAGGATCGACTTCGCGCACATGGAAGGCTGCACGAAAGCGGGCCTCGCGGCGGTTCAGCTGATCGCGTCCGGCGAGCTCACGCCGACGTGGAGCGGGAAGCCGTCCAAGCCTGCGCGTCGTTGAGCGCCGTGCTGGCCGGCCGCGCGCGCGCGTGCGATATCGCAGGGAGATCGTCGTTGCGGTGGTGGGCTCAACGGCTAGGATCCTCCGCCCTTCTCTCGACCCGACCCCTGGAAACGAAATGACAAGCAGCCGCTCGAAGACCACTTCCTCGCGCAAGTCCGACCTGCGCGTGCACAAGAAGCGCACGAAGAGCCCGCGCTACAGCGCGCGCACGGCGGACAAGTACGAGCTCTACCAGCTCTCGGTGCAGTCGCCGGAGAACGACGTCGAGTTCCTGAGCAAGGTCTTCCGCAAGCTGACCGGGCGCACGGCGAAGCACTTCCGCGAGGACTTCTGCGGCACGGCGCTGCTCTCGACGGAGTGGGTCAAGCAGGGTCCCGTCTTCACCGCCGAGGCGTTCGATCTGGATCCGGAGCCGCTCGCCTGGGGCTGGGCGCGCAACGTCACGCCGCTGGGAGACGACGCCGACCGCATCGTGCTGCACGAGGAGGACGTGCGCGTCAAAGGTCGCAAGCCGGCCGACCTGCGCGTCGCGCAGAACTTCAGCTACTGCATCTTCAAGGAGCGCGCGACGCTGCTCGACTACTTCCGCCGCGCGCGCAACGAGCTCAGCACCGGCGGCATGTTCGCGATCGACATGTACGGCGGCTTCGAAGCCACCGAGGAGATGGAAGAGGAGCGCAAGATCGAAGGCGGGTTCACGTACGTGTGGGACCAGTACGAGTACTTGCCGGGCACGGGCGAGTACACGTGCTACATCCACTTCCGCTTCCGCGACGGGACGGAGATGAAGCGCGCGTTCGAGTACAAGTGGCGCTTCTGGACCCTGCCGGAGCTCAAGGACATCCTGCGCGAAGCCGGCTTCTCCGACGTGCAGTCGTGGTTCGAGCAGTCCAACGACGACGACGAGGGTGAAGGCAACGGCGTGTACAAGCGCGACGAGACGGGCCGCACGTGCCGCAATTGCGCCGGCTGGGTCGCCTACGTGCTCGCGCTGAAGTGAACGCGTGGTGCCTGGCAGCCGCCGCGGGTACCTCCGCGACGGGTGCCTGGCACCGCGCGATTCCCCGACAGCCGGGTGTCACTCACGCACAATCCTCCGTGCGATGGTGGCGGTGCCCGGGACGCGCCGCGAGGAAATGCGCGCGGCGCGTGCCAGGCGCTCCATCACCCGCGCTTACTTTGGCGGCTTCTCGAAGTCGTCCTTGAACAGGACCTGCTTCACGACGCCGCCTTCGATCCGGGCTTCGAACGGCGTCTCGAACAACCCCACCGTCCCCGCCGGCAGCGAGATCTCCGTCACGTTCGCGCCGCTCGGCATCGCGTCGACGGCGCGCGAGTCCTTCAGGTCGTCGGGCACCTGCACGAGCAGCAGCGGCTCGGTGATCGTCTCGTTGGCCATCTGGCGCAGATGGTCGGCGCAATGCGTGCAGCCCTGGCGCCAGAACACGATGCGGCCGTCGGAAGGGATCGCGTCGGTGGCCACGTACTTCGTGAGCTCGGTCACGTCGTAGATCGACCTGCCCGCCCATTTCTCGGGGTGGAGCTCGACCCAGATCTTCTGCGCGGGATCGGCCGGCGGCGTCGTCGTCTTCGTCGTGCTCGTGGGCTGGCCCTGGTTCGTCGTGCCCGGCTCGACCGGCGGCGCCGTGCCCCGCGAGCCGTCGTTCTGCGTTCCACCGCCTTGCGGCGCGGACGAGCCCCGCGAAGACGAAGTCGATGACGAGCCCGAAGTCGACGTCGATGTCGTCACGTTCGCGGGCACGACAGGGGCGCCGTGATCACCGATCACGACCCACGGCAGTGCGATCGCGACGGCCAGCGCCAAGGCCGTCACCGCCCAGGGCGCGCCCGGGCCGGTCAAGCTCGACCACGGCCGCGTCGCCAGCACGCCGCCGAGGACGATGCCGTCGATCGCCAGCATCGCGGCCGGGGGCATCGAGAACGACTCGCCGAAGCAGCCGCACGAGGCCTGACCTTGGATCATCATGTCGACGAGCAGCACGAGGAAGAACACGAACAGCGCCGCGATGGGTGCCCAGCCGAGCCTCGGCTTGAGCAGGGCCAACGAAACCAAGGCGAGCTCGATCGAGATCGCGACGTGGTACGTCAGCACGAGCGTGAACGGCGTGATCACGCGCACGAGCGGCGGCATGAAGTTGGGGTTGCCGCTGAAGAGCTTGAACGCTGCGCCGGCCAGCAACCACGCGGCCGCGATGCGCAAGGCCCACAGCGCGCGCACACGCTTGCGATCCTGATCCGTGGGGGAGGCTTCGGCACGTGCCAACGTTGCTGTCGTTTCCATGATCGGCGGGAGAGGATAGCCGATTGGGCCTTCCTGACCGAGGCTACGCACGACCCACGGGCGGGTGAGGCGGAATCGACGGGAATCGGGCCGCGAAATCGAGCCCCGGTTCTTCCGCACGGTCGCCGTTCAATCAGTACCACGCCAACGTCGATCCGTCGCCGAAGCTGGCACTCGGCTGCACTGCGCGCTGCTCGCGACCGAACATCTTTCGCAGCAGCGGACGCGAGCAGCGGAGCGCGCGTCGATCTTGGGTGCTCTCGTCGTTCGGACGCAGGACCGGCCAGAGCGTGGAGAGCACTTCGGTCCAGGCCTCCAGTCGATGTGCGCGCAGGATGTGGATCGGATCGAACCCGTACCAGCTGCCGCGCGGGGTCGCAAGCGCAGCGCCGTGATCGCGGGCGACGACCTGCACGAGGCGGTCGAGCTCGGTTGCGCACTCGAGCAGGTGATCGCGTTCTTGTTGAGGCCGCGCGGGGAAGATGACGCGCTGGATGATGCGAAAGCGCGTGGGGCCCAACGTCTGGAGCGATTCGAGCGGCAGCCGCATGACGACGGTGCGCGCACCCTCCTGTCGCAGGGACGAGAGCGTGTCGGCCAGACAGCACGCGATGGTCGCGGGCGTTGCGCCGTACATCAGGTCGTTGCCGAGGTCGCAGACGAGGGCCGTCGTCGGCGCCGAGCGCGCCCGCAGGACGGGCCACAGACCGCACTCGTTGATGCCGGGCAGCTCGCGGACGAAGAACGCGCGGCTCCAGCCCGCGAAGGAGCGCCCACGTCCGTGCGCGGCGAGGATTTCGATCGGGACGTCGTGCGCGCCGCGAGCGAGCGAGACGATCGTGGCGATCGATTGGGACGCGTTGCTCGCGCCGAGGAGGACGAAGCGCGGACGCGGATCAGCGTGCGACATGGTCGAGGACGTATCGGATGTGGTTCCAGAGTGCGTCCGTGCGGCCCCAGACGGCGTCGTGCGCGCTCACGAAGGCCTGCTTGCGGAGCTCCGCGAGCGCTTCGGCGGAGACGTGATCCTCGAAGCAGGTGATCTCGTCCGCGCGCGCGTCGTGTCCGGCGAACGCGTGTGCGATGCCCTCATGCAGGCTCACGGGCTCGGCTCGCGTCAACGACGCAGGCTCGGAGCCGAGGGAGGACGGAGCCGAACCATCGTAGACGCTCACGACCAGGCCTGAATCGCGGACGTCCGCCAGTGCGGTCGCGATCGCGGGTCGTGCGAAGCCGAAGACGAAGGCGCGCTGTCCTTCGCGACCGTCGTGAGGGCGCGCGGGCTGGGACGCGACCGAGAGGAACCCGGCTCGGCACAGCCTTGCCAGGGTCGGAGCGATCTCGTCCGACTCGACGTCGAGGCCGACCGCATTCCAACCCGGGAAGAACGCCAGCTCGCCGCTGACGAAGCGTTCGCCGAGCGCGCACAGGTCGGCGAAGGTACTCGCCGCGCGCCACTGGGCGCGCGCACGCAGCAGGTCGCGACTCGGCATGCGCGGAGTCTACGCGGGCTCGACACCGACCGACACCGCGCCTACCTTCTTGCGATGAACGAGCCGCGACATGCCTCGAGCTCCGGCCGGCCGCGATGACGCTCTCGCCATGAGCTCCGGCTCGAGCGCGCGCCTACGGCTGCTCGCCGCGGCGGCGCTCTTCTCCACGGGTGGAGCGGCCATCAAAGCCTGCGCGCTGAGCGGCGTGCAGATCGCAGGTCTGCGCTCGGGCATCGCGGCGCTCACCTTTCTCGTTCTCATCCCCGCTGCGCGTGTCCGGCCGTCCTGGCGCGCGTGGCTCGTCGGATCGGCATACGCGGCGACGTTGATCCTGTACGTGATCGCGAACAAGCACACTACGGCCGCCAACACGATCTTCCTGCAGTCGACGGCACCGCTCTACATCCTGCTCGCGGCACCCTTCGTGTTGGGCGAGCGCATCCTGCGGCGCGACGTGCTGTTCATGCTGGCGCTCGCCGGCGGGCTGGCGTTGTTCTTCCTCGACGAGAACGGATCCGTTGCCACGGCACCGCGGCCGTTGCTCGGAAACCTGCTCGCGCTCGCATCGGGCGTGGGTTGGGCGGCGACCGTGATGGGGCTGCGCTGGCTCGGGCGCGAAACGGCTGCGGGTCCGCGCGCGAACGTCAGCGCGGTCGTCGCCGGCAACGCTCTCGCATTCCTTGCGTGCGCGCCGTTCTTGTGGCCGCTCGATGCGCGGTTGGCGGACTGGGCCATCCTTTCGTACCTAGGCGTGTTCCAGATCGGCCTCGCGTACGTGTTCGTCACCGCGGCATTGAGCGTGCTCCCCGCGTTCGAGGCCTCGTTGATCCTGCTCGTCGAGCCGGTCTTGAACCCGATCTGGGCCTGGATCGTGCACGGGGAACGGCCCGGCCCGTGGGCGCTCGCCGGTTGCTGCGTCATCGTCGCGGCGATGGTCGCGAAGACGATGGGGGACGTGCGCGCCGCGGCGCGCGCACCCGCTCGAGCGGCCTGATCGACGATCCGCGTCTCCTGGCCGGGCCTGGGGCAGGCGGGGTCGCAGGTAACGACGCCGCGCGGCGCGGATCGCTGTACGTTTTCAGGGTCGATCGGCGGCGGGGCTGTGGATCCGCTCCGGCGGCCCCGCTACCGTTCGGCCCGGCCGCACGCGCGAGGACGCGACCACCATGCACGACCTCTTGCACGACCTCTTGCTCCAGTGGTTCTCGTGGGTGCGCGACGGCGGCTACCTCGGCATCGCTCTCCTCATGGCGATGGAGTCGTCGATCCTGCCGGTGCCGAGCGAGATCGTGATCCCGCCCGCGGCGTACTGGGCGTCGCAGGGTCACCTCAACATCGTCCTCGTCGTGCTGGCCGGCACGGTGGGCTCGTACGTGGGCGCGATGGTGATGTACTTCGTCTCGCGCCGGTTCGGGCGGCCGTTCTTGTTGAAGCACGGGAAGTACTTCTTCGTCTCGCCGGCGAAGCTCGAGCGCGCGGAGCGCTTCCTCGTGCGCTACGAAACGGGCGGTGTCTTCTTCGCGCGCCTTCTGCCGGTCGTGCGGCACCTGATCGGGATCCCGGCCGGCATCGTGCGCATGCGCGTCCTTCCGTACAGCGTGGCCACGATCGTCGGATCGCTGATCTGGTGCTCGGTGCTGGCGTGGTTCGGGCAAGCGGTGCTGGGGTCCGCGCCCGGTCTGCTCGACAAGGATCCCACGGTGATGGTTGCTGCGCTCAAGGCGAAGTCGATGCCGATCTTGTACGGCGTGCTCGTCCTGCTGGTGCTGTACGTGCTCGTCGTGAAGCTCACGTCGAAGACCGAACCCGAGAGCGCTTCGGGCGACGAGCCGTAGACTACGCGCGGCCCAGCGACGCAGAGGACTCGCACGGTTCGGCGATGAGCCCGCCATGCGTCAGGACTTGTGGCGCGATCGCGTGGAGCGCGCAGTTCCATTGTTGGATGCTGACGAAGCCGTTTGTCCCCCAATCGAGTTTGGGACAGATGGAATGCAGCGTCGCCGCGATCCGGTCGAGGCTGTCGTGACACATCGTGAACCACGGCACACACCATCGCGCACGGATTCCGAGCCATCTGCGCTCAGCCCGCCTTGCGCCGCCCGTTCCATGACATCGCTTGGCGCCGCGGGATGCGGGTCGCGCAGCGCCGAGTGCGTTGCCCTAGAGCTTCTAGGGGATCCACGTCACGCGCAGACCGTTCGTGAGATTGAACGTCGCGCTCGTGCAGAAGGATGCGGCGTTGCGGAACCAGACCTGATAGGTGCGCTCACCGGGTGATGCGACGTTGCCCCGCACGGACACCGATGCATCGCCGGGCTGCGGATATTGCGAGGAGCCGTTTGTGTTCTGCTTCGTGCCCAGTCGCACCGTCGTGCCGCCTGCGCAGCGCAAGCCGTCGCCGAACGCTGCCCCTGATCCGCCGGAAACGGTGGTCGTGCCCTGGAAGTAAAGACACGAGCTCAACGTCATGTTCGTGCCGTTCAACACGAGCGTGTCGGACGAAAGGCTCGATGCACCGCTGTCGATGAGCCTGCCGCCGTATCCGAGTGAATGGAGGCAGCCGGACTGCGCAAGCGTTGCGCTCGCATTGCCACACGGACACGCAGTGCCCGATCCGTCCCCGAAGCACGTCGGAACCGCTGTACGTTGCACTTGCACGGTCAGGATGTCGGCATCCAGGCCCAACCAGTGAGTACCCACGAGGCTGACTTCCTGTGCCGAGCTCGCGACTACGTGGGAGAGAGAGGTTTCCTCCTGCGGCCCCGCGGTTTGGACGTACGCATATCGAAGCCCGCCATCCGGGTCGTATCCGACCGCGAAGCCCTGTGAATCGAAGGGAGGGAGAGGGTTGCTCGTGGTTCCGGACAGGTGGATGTTTCCGATCGGGTCGAAAGAGAAATCGGTGGCGAAGTCGGTGCCGTGAGAAGGGCCATCCCACCGCCGCTCCCAGATCGTGTTGCCCAACGGATCGATCACCATGAGGAGCGCGTCTCCCTCGATTTGCCCGGCGACGACGATGCGCCCGATCGCGTCGATCCGGATTGCGCGCAACTTGTCGTCACCATGCGATCCACCATCCATGTCGTGGAGCCAGAGCGTGTTTCCTGCCGGATCCAGCGCCACCAATGCGACGTTCGTGTCCGCACTGCTCCCGGCGAACTCGCCCGCGACATAGACGTTTCCTTGCGCATCGGAGGCGACACCGAACGCGTGATCGAACGTTCCTGGTCCCGCGTCGAACTGGCGGAGCCACGACACGATCCCCGTCGGATCCACGCGCATGACGGAGAGGTTCGAATCATTTTGGCCGACGTAGCCGGCTGCCAGGATGTCGCCGTTGTTCGCCAGTGCGAGCGCGAGCACGGAGCCCGCATCGATGGGAGCACTGGTCGGCGCTGAGAGCCAAAGCTCGTTTCCAGCAGCGTCGAGCTTGCGCACGGTCGGATATTGGAGAGGCCAGTTCCCGGTCCTTCCACCGAGATAGATGTTGTCCTGAGCGTCGATGAGGATCGTGGTTCCCACATCCCTGGATGTGGCGCTGCCGAATCGTCGCGCCAACAATTGCGCACCCGTGGGCGAGTACACGACCAGCGCCTGGAAAGAGGGAGAGCCCAGCTCTGCTGGGAATTCGCTGCCCACGACATGGACGTTGCCCTGCGAACCAAGGGCAATGGCGCCGGGAGTGAACGTGGTGCGCCGTCCGAAAGCGTAGTACCGAGTCCACAGGCGATTGCCTGCTGAGTCCATGGCCGCAGTCATGGCTCCAAGAATCGGCCCCAGCAAAGGGTGGATGAGGAGCGCGGAATTCCCTGTCACGTACACCGTGCCGTTGGATGTCGCCGCGATCGCGACGCCGTAGTCCACGCTCATCGCTGGACCATCCCGGACGTCGGTCCAATCCACGCGGACTTGGGCGCGGATGATCGGTGCGGTCGTCGCCCAGAGAAAGGCGATGACGGACAGCAGGCGCATGCGATGCATGTGGAACCATCCCTCTCGTCTCGTATTGCCTGTCTCGATCGAGGCGAGCCCGCTAGCCCGTCACGGGATCCAGGTCACCCGCGGGCCCCTTCGTCAGATCGAACGCTGCGTACATGCAGTACGGCGCGGCGTTGCGGAACCCGACCTGGTAGGTGCGTTGGCCGGGAGACGTGACCCCTCCGCGCGACTCGTCAGGCCTGCGTCACGAAGCTGAACGTGTGGCCGTTGCGCGACGTGCAAGGGAGCGTTGCGCCCTTGCGTTCGACGCCGGGGATCGTGTTCACCAGGCGCTCGAACGACTCCAACGTGCGCGCGTCACCCTGCGTCGGCTTCTGCTTCATCTCGCGCCTCCTGCTTCTCGGTCGGCGCCCGACCCAAATAGAAGCGACCTGGACGCTCTCGTCCAGGTCGCCTCCAAATCAACGTCCGTCGTGCTGCTCAGCTGTCCGACTTGATGCGCATCGCATAGAACGACCGCCACACGAACACCGTCGAAATGACGAAGAACGCCACCGCGAGCCCCGTCGTCAAGCTCTCGTTCCCGCCCCGCTTCAATCCGACCGCCAGCTCGACCGCCAGCAACCCGAACAACGTGGTGAACTTGATGACCGGGTTCATCGCGACCGAGCTCGTGTCCTTGAACGGATCACCGACCGTGTCACCGACGACCGACGCCGCATGCAACGGCGTGCCCTTGGCCTTGAGCTCGACCTCGACGATCTTCTTCGCGTTGTCCCACGCTCCACCCGCGTTCGCCATGAAGATGGCCTGGAACAAGCCGAAGAGCGCGATCGCGATCAGGTATCCGATGAAGAAGAACGGCTCGAAGAACGCGAACGCGAGCGTGGAGAAGAAGATGGTCAGGAAGATGTTGAACATCCCCTTTTGCGCGTACTTCGTGCAGATCTCGACGACCTTCTTCGAGTCCTCGATGTTCGCCTTGCCGCTCGCGGTGTTGAGCTTGATGTTCTTCTTGATGAACTCGACGGCGCGGTAGGCACCCGTCGCGACCGCTTGCGTGGCTGCGCCGGTGAACCAGTAGATGACGGCGCCACCCATGATCAAGCCCAGCAGGAACGGGGGGTGGAGCAACCCGACCTTTTCCATGTTCGTGGTCAGGCCTTCGGTCAACGCCATGATCGTGGCGAAGATCATGGTCGTCGCGCCGACGACCGCCGTGCCGATGAGCACCGGCTTGGCCGTCGCCTTGAACGTGTTGCCCGCTCCGTCGTTCTCCTCGAGGAAGTGCTTGGCCTTGGCGAAGTCGAGCCCGAAGCCGAAGTCCTTCTGCACTTCCGCCTTGACGTTCGGGACCTCTTCGATGAGGGAGAGCTCGTAGACCGACTGCGCGTTGTCCGTCACCGGACCATAGGAGTCGACCGCGATCGTCACCGGGCCCATGCCCAGGAAGCCGAACGCGACGAGGCCGAACGCGAACACGGCCGGGGCGAGCATCAACCCGCTCGCCGTGCCCGGGATGCCGGGGAAGCTCAGGCTGACCCAGTACGCGACGCCCATGAGCACCGCGATCACGAACCCCATCCAGTACGCGCTGAAGTTGCCCGCCGTGAAGCCCGCCAGGATGTTGAGCGACGCGCCGCCTTCCTTCGAAGCCTCGACGACCTCCTTCACGTGCCGCGACTTGGTCGACGTGAACACCTTCACGACTTCCGGGATGATCGCGCCCGCGAGCGTGCCGCAGGTGATGATCGTGGAGAGCTTCCACCACATCGAGCCGTCGCCGAGATCGGGGATCAGCAGGTACGACGCCGCGTACGTGATGACGATCGAGACGATCGAGGTGAGCCACACCAGCGTGGTGAGCGGCGCCTCGAAGTCCATGTGGTCCGCGTTGGCGTACTTCGCCTTGGCGACCAGCTCGTTGATCATGTAGCTGAGGCCGCTCGCGACGATCATGAGCACGCGCATCGCGAAGAGCCACACGATGAGCTGCGCCTGCGTCGTCGGATTCGGCACCGCCAGCAGGATGAACGAGATCAGGGCCACGCCCGTGACGCCGTACGTCTCGAAGCCGTCCGCCGTCGGGCCGACCGAGTCGCCCGCGTTGTCACCGACGCAGTCCGCGATCACGCCCGGGTTGCGCGCGTCGTCCTCCTTGATGTTGAAGACGATCTTCATCAGGTCCGACCCGATGTCGGCGATCTTGGTGAAGATGCCGCCCGCGATGCGCAGCGCCGAAGCGCCCAGCGACTCGCCGATCGCGAAGCCGATGAAGCAGGGGAACGCCAGGTCCGCCGGGATGAAGAGCAGCACGCACAGCATCAGGAAGAGCTCGATGCTGATCAGCAGCATCCCGATGCTCATGCCCGCCTTGAGCGGGATCTGGTAGCAGGGGAAGGGCTTGCCGCGCAGCGCCGCGAACGCCGTGCGCGAGTTCGCGAACGTGTTCACGCGTATGCCGAACCAGGCCACCACGACCGAGCCCGCGATGCCGATCAGGCTGAACATGAGGATCACGGCCACGCGGCCCGCGTCCTGGTGCTGCAGCAGGCCGAAGTAGATGGCCATGATCGTGCCGATGAAGAGCTCGAGCAGGATGATGAACTTGATCTGCGTGACCAGGTACGTCTTGCACGTGGTGTAGATCAGCTCGCTGATCTCGAGCATCGAGCGGTGCACCGCCATGTTCTTGAGCTGGCTGTAGATCACCAGGCCGAAGACGAGGCCCAGGACGCACACGGCGAGCCCGTAGAGGAGGAGGCGGTGGCCGTCCGTGCCGCCGAGGAAGGTGACCTGGGAGAGGTCGGGCAGCTTGAGGTCGATCTCGCTCTTGTGAGCGGTCTCCTGGACGGCGGCGGCGGAAAGCGGGGTGGGGAGAAGGGACAGCGCCGCGGCGAAAATGGGGGGGATCATCGTGCTCCAGGACCTCCGTATGGGGGCGGAAAATGGCGCGAAGGTTCTATGCGGACGGGGGGGCGGCGATCAAGCGCAGAGTGCGGTATCACGCACCGAGAGCGCCCCGACCCTGATTGCGACGTCCTGTTCGGGGCGGCCGGGGTCCAGGTGGCTGGCTGACGCTGCCGGCGGTCTCCGTGTCTCCGTGATGCGAGCCGGCCTCCGCCGCTCTCTCGGCCCCAGCCTGGGGACTCGAGTGCGACGGAGGCCGGCTCGGCGCAGGTCGATGCGCCTCGCGGAGGCGCGCGCGCGTCAGCGCAGGACCTTGACCTTCATCTTCGTGATCTTGATCTCCGATCCCGGCGGGACGCTGACGGCGATGCCGCCCTTGCGGCGGATCGTCCACGGCACTTCGGCCTCTTCGTGGGCCGGGTGGTCGGGATCGGCGAAGACCACCTTCCAGGAGCTGCCCATCACCGTCGAGGTCATCTGGTTGGCGGCTCCCGCCTTGAAGGGCGCGCCGCCCCCCGTCGAGACGTTCAGGCTCAAGGTCGTGTTGTTGACGGCACCGCCGAGGCGGAAGTGGAACGTCGACTCGCCCTTGACCAGCGTGAACTCGATGTCGCACACGTAGTCGCGCCACTGCTCCTGGTCGCCGATGCTCATGATGGCGGTCTGCTTGGAGTCGAGATCCGGGCCGACGCCGGTGAGCACGCCGTCCTTGATCTGCCAGCCCTTGAAGGCCGGGTGCTGCCACTTGTCCTTCTGCTCGCCGGACAGGACGTCGGTCCAGGGAGTGCGCTCGATCACGTCGGGCGTGAAGATCTGCGCGACGAGCGCGTCGCCCTCGGGGATGATCGCCTTGAGCTGGTCGGAGTAGTAGGTGATGGTCTCGACGTCCTTGCGCGTCTTCGTCGCGTCGTCGAGCGCGCGGACGATCTCGTCTTCGGCCTTCTGGATCGCGGCCAGCGCATTGCGCGCCTCGGCGGGACCCTTGGCGATGAGGGCCTTGGCTTCCTCGTGGATCTTGCCGACGAAGGCCTTGTCGATGCACAGCTGGGATTTGGCCAGCCGCTGCTTTACGGCTGCGTCGAGCTCGGCGCCGCGGACCACGTAGTCAGCAGCCCTTCGGCGCGACTTGTTCAGCTCGTCCGAAGTCTTCGAAGAAGCGTTGCTGCACATGGCCTCGAGATCCGCGATGCCTTCCTCGAGCTCTTTCCGCTCCTTGAGCTGATCGCGTTCGCGCTGGGCCGCACCGCGCTTGGCGCTGAGCTTCGGGAACGAGTCGTACTCTTCGACCTTCCAGTCCTCGTTCGAGGCGAGGAGCTCGAGGATCTTGGCGTTGTCGGCGGGCTTGTGCTCGTCGAGAGCGAGAACCTCCTTCATGAAGCCCTCGATCTTCTCCTTGTGCGCGCGCTGCTCCTCCTCGACCTTGGTCTTCTTGCTGTGGACGACGAAGTACACCGCGCCGGCGATCAGCATCAAGCCGACCGCGACGATCCACCCGTACATGATCCACTTGTCTTGCTGCTTGCGCAGCATCTCGACTTCCTTCATCACCTCCGGGCTCGCGCTCTTGCGCTCGCGGCGCGCGGCGCGCTCTTCGTCGCGCGCGGCGGAGAGCGGAACGGGCCGGCGCGATGCAGCGCTCGGCGCGGGAGCAGGCTTGGGCGCTTCGGCCTTCGGCGCCGGGAAAG
>JADMIO010647501.1_pt1 | contig 23242 bp, 22 predicted proteins | sample 8958161 | NCBI WGS metagenome assembly JADMIO01 (sample SAMN16585339, study PRJNA669376) | soil metagenome | isolation source: Crop rotation soil | place: USA: Cullars Rotation, Alabama | collected 2011 | reverse complement strand
GCCGCGACTTCAAGTCACGTGAATTCCAAGCTTCGGATCCCACTGTGCTGGAAAGGGCGCGTGGATGAAGCGGTTCGCACCGATGTAGATGCCGACGTGAGAGAACGAGCGCTTGAGGGTGTTGAAGAAGACGAGGTCGCCGGGCTGCAGATCCTCGCGCCGGACCGCGACGAAGCCCGGCGCCGCGGCTTGCTCGTCGGCGCGGCGCGGCAGCATCAGCCCCAGGCTCATGGCGAAGACATAGCGGGTGAAGCCGCTGCAGTCGAACCCGGTCCCGGCCGAGACGCCGCCGCGGCGATAGCGAATGCCGACCAAGTCCATCGCCTCGACGGCCATCTCGCCCGTCCGCTCCTGCAGCTGGCCCAGCAGCGACAGCGGCGCGCGCGACCCGGCGGCCGGCGGCGGCGCCTCGGCGACGGCCTTGTCGGCAGGCGGCTCGACGAGCGGCGCGGCGTCGTCGGGAGCGGCGAACGCCGTCGAGCCGGCCGCCGCGACCGCTACCGTCAGCGCGGCCGCGGCACGGGGAAGCGCACGGCCGGCGAAAGCGCGGGGATTTCGCATCGGCGCGCAGCATAGGCGAGCCGCGGCGAACGCGTCAATCGTCGATACGTCGCCTTACGCCCGGGCCGACATGCGGCCGGCGACGACCGCACGCGCGTCGACCTCGGGTTCGCTGCGCTATCGTCGTCGACGAGATCCCGAACGAAGGAGACGCGCATGTTCAAGGCCTTGCTGCTCGAAAAGGACGACGCGGGGTTTCGCGCCGCGGTGAACAGCGTCGACGACGCTCGGCTTCCCGAAGGCGACGTGCTCGTGCGCATCGAGCACTCGACGCTCAACTACAAGGACGCGCTCGCGATCACCGACAAGGGACCGATCGTCCGTTCCTGGCCGATGGTCGCCGGCATCGACGGCGCGGGGACGGTCGTCGAGTCGACGAGTGCGCGCTGGAAGACGGGCGATCGCGTCGTCCACAACGGCTGGGGCGTCGGCGAGACGCGCTGGGGCTGTCTCGCCGAGCGCGCGCGCCTGAAGGGCGAGTGGCTCGTCGCGCTGCCGGCGTCGCTGACGACGCGGCACGCGATGGCGATCGGGACCGCCGGCTACACCGCGATGCTGAGCGTGCTCGCGCTCGAGCGCCATGGCGTCCGTGCCGGCGCGGGCGACGTCCTCGTCACCGGAGCGACCGGGGGCGTCGGCAGCATCGCGGTCGCGCTGCTCGCGAAAGCGGGGCACCGCGTCGTCGCCGCGACCGGCAAGGCGAACGAAGCCGCCTACCTGCGCGAGCTCGGCGCCGCCGACGTCGTCGATCGCGCGACGTTGAGCGCGCCCGGGAAGCCCTTGCAGAAGGAGCGCTGGATGGCGACGATCGACGCGGTCGGCAGCCACACGCTTGCCAACGCGCTCGCGCAGACGCGCTACGGCGGCGTCGTCGCCGCGTGCGGTCTCGCGCAAGGGCCCGACCTGCCGGCGACGGTCATGCCGTTCATCCTGCGCGGCGTGACGCTCGCCGGAATCGACAGCGTGATGGCACCGCTCGCGTTGCGCGAGCAGGCGTGGCAGCGGCTCGCGACCGACCTCGACGCGAAGCTGCTCGACGTCGTCGCCAAGGAGATCGGCCTCGAAGGAGCGATCGCCAAGGCCGGCGAGCTCCTCGCCGGGCGCCTGCGCGGCCGCGTCGTCGTCGCGGTCTGAGCGCGCGCTCAGCGGATCAGCTGCAGCAGCCGCTTGAACTTCGGATGCTGGCTCGTCCCGAGCCACTCGAAGATCACCATCTCGGTCGTCACGACGTCGGCACCGAGCCTGCGCGCACGCTCGGTCGCCGCGAGCCGGTCGTGCGGCCGGCGCGAGCCGACCGCGTCGAGCACCCACTTGACCGAGTGACCCGCTTCGATCAGCCCGGCGACGGTCTGCAGCACGCAGACGTGCGCTTCGCAGCCGGCGACGACGAGGGTGTCGCGGTCGGCGGGCAGGCGGCGCAGGAAGCCTTCTTCGCGCGGCGCGGAGAAGTGGTACTTGTTGAGCGTCGTGTCGCACAGCGACGCGACCTCGGGAACGAGCGGACCGAGCCCTTCCGGGTTCTCCTCGGTGCCGATGACGTGGATGCCGAGCTCGCGCGCCGCGGTCGCCAGGATGACGCAGCGACGGACGACGTTCTCGCCTTCGTGGATCGCCGGCATCAGCCGCGTCTGGGTATCGACCACGAGCAGCGTGCTGTCCTGGGGATTGCACAGAATGGTCATCGCCGGCCTCCGTCGGATGGCGGATTGTGGGTCAACGCGATCGGGGTCGGCACAATCGATCGCCGGATTCCCGGGAGACGCCGATGTTGATGAGCTCCGCCGAGTACCGCGAGTCGCTGCGCCGCCTTCGCCCGCGCGTCTTCGTCGACGGCGAGCGGATCGAGAGCGTCGCCGACGCGCCGCAGCTCGCGCCGGGCGTCAACGCCGTCGGCGTCAGCTACGACCTGGCGCTGCGCGACGAGCTCGCGCCGATCATGCTCGCCGAGCAGGCGTCGAGCGGCAAGACGGTCAACCGCATGCTCCACGTCGATCGCTCGAGCGGCGACCTGCTCAACAAGCTCGAGGCGGTCCGCGTGCTCTGCCAGGAGACCGGCTGCGGCCAGCGCTACCTCGCGCACGACGCGTTCAGCGCGATCGTGCAGGCGACCGCGCGCGCCGACGCCGACCGCGGCACGCGCTACGGCGAGCGCTTCACGGCGTGGCTGCACGACTTCCAGGCGGGCGACCGCGCGGTCGGCATCGCGATGACCGACGCCAAGGGCGACCGCAGCAAGCGTCCGCACGAGCAGGCCAACGTCGACAGCTACGTCCACGTCGTCGAGCAGAGCGGCAAGGGGATCGTGCTCTCGGGAACCAAGGCGATCGTCACCGGCGCGCCGTACATGCACGAGCTGCTCGTCATGCCGTCGCGCGCGATGGTCGAAGCCGACGCGTCGTTCGCGGTCTGCTGCGCCGTGCCGTGCGACGCCGACGGCGTGACGATCGTCGCCCGCCCGGCAGGGCGTCCGGGCGAGAAGGCGGCGCTTTTCTCGAACCGCTACGGCCAGTCGACCGCGGTGGTGATGTTCGACCGCGTGCTCGTGCCCTGGGAGCGTGTCTTTCTCGCCGGCGAGTGGGAGCACTCGGCGCACCTCACGTACAGCTACGCGACGCACCATCGCCACACCTGCATCGCGGCGCGCGCCGGCTTCGGCGACCTCCTGATCGGTGCCGGCGCGACGATGTGCGAGGCGAACGGCTTCGATCCCGGCGCCGAGCCGCACCTGCGCGAGCGGATGGTCGAGCTGATCACGCTCGTCGAGGGCTTCTACGCGTGCGGCGTCGCGGCGAGCGCGTACGCGCAGGTCGACGAGCCCTCTGGGGTCGTCATGCCGGATCCCGTGTTCTCGAACATCGGCAAGCTGATGCTCGCGACCCGGATCTACGACATGCACCGGATCGCACACGAGGTTTCGGGCGGCCTCGTCGTCGCGCTGCCCGGGCCCGACGAGGACCACAACCCGGAGACCGCGGCTCGCCTCGCCGACGTGCTGCGCGCCAACCCCGACGTGCCGTACGAACGGCGGATCGCCGCGGCGCGGCTCGTCGAGGACCTGACGGCGTCGTACCAGGGCGGCTGGTACTCGGTGATCAGCCTGCACGGCGGCGGCTCGCCCGAAGCGATGCGTCGCGAGATCTGGCGCAACTACCCGGTCGCCGACAAGACCGAGCTCGTCGCGCGCTTGCTCGAGCGCAATGTCGCCGCGCAGCCGGGGCGCAAGATGGCCGACGGCCGTCAGCCGGGCAAGTGCTGTGCGACCGGCTGCACGCCACCGAGCGCGACGACGATGGTCGCGCTGCCGGCCAAACGCAAGGAGAACACGCCGTGACCGACGCCGCTGCCGCGTACGCCGAGTTCCAGCGCCGCTCGCTCGAAGACCGCGACGCGTTCTGGCGCGAGCAGGCGACGCTGATCGACTGGCACGCTCCGTTCACGACCGTCTGCGATGCCGGCAGGCCGCCGTTCGTTCGCTGGTTCGTCGGCGGAACGACCAACCTGTGCCACAACGCGGTCGACCGGCATCTCGCCGATCGCGCAGGCCAGCGCGCGCTGATCTACGTCTCGACCGAGACCGACCAGGAGCGCGTCTACACGTTCGCCGAGCTGCACGCCGAAGTGCAGCTGATGGCCGCGGTGCTGCTTGCGCTCGGCGTCGGCGCCGGCGACCGCGTCCTCATCTACATGCCGATGGTCCCCGAGGCGGTGTTCGCGATGCTCGCGTGCGCGCGGATCGGCGCGATCCACTCGGTCGTCTTCGGCGGCTTCGCGAGCGTGAGCCTCGCCAACCGGATCGACGATGCCGAGCCGAAGGTCGTCGTCAGCGCCGACGCCGGCAGCCGCGCCGGCAAGGTGGTCGCGTACAAGCCGCTGCTCGACGACGCGATCCGCCTCGCGCGCCACAAGCCGCCGAAGGTGCTGCTCGTCGATCGCGGGCTCGCGCCGATGGCGCGCGAGCCGGGCCGCGACGAGGACTACGCGGCGCTGCGCGAGCGCCACGCGGGCGAGGTCGTGCCGTGCACCTGGGTCGACTCGACGCAGCCGAGCTACACGCTCTACACGAGCGGGACGACCGGGCGGCCGAAGGGCGTGCAGCGCGACACCGGCGGCTACGCGGTGGCGCTCGCCGCGAGCATGAAGCACATCTTCTGCGGCAACGCCGGAGAGACGTACTTCTCGACCAGCGACATCGGCTGGGTCGTCGGCCACAGCTACATCGTGTACGGACCGCTCATCGCCGGCATGGCGACGATCCTCTACGAAGGGCTGCCGATCCGTCCCGACGCCGGCATCTGGTGGAAGCTGGTCGAGAAGTACCGCGTGACCACGATGTTCAGCGCGCCGACCGCGATCCGGGTGCTGAAGAAGCAGGACCCGAGCCATCTGCGCGCGCACGACCTGTCGAGCCTGCGCCTGCTCTTCCTCGCCGGCGAGCCGCTCGACGAGCCGACCGCGACGTGGATCGCCGACGGCATCGGCAAGCCCGTGATCGACAACTACTGGCAGACCGAGAGCGGCTGGCCGATCCTCACCGTCGCCAAGGGCGTCTCCGAGATGCCGACGCGCTACGGCAGCCCGGGCGTCGCGATGTACGGCTACGACATCCGCCTGATCGACGAGACGACCGGCGCCGACATCGCCGAGCCGGGCAGGAAGGGCATCGTCGCGATCGCCGGGCCGACGCCGCCCGGCTTCATGCAGACCGTCTGGCGCGACGACGAGCGCTTCGTCGAGACGTACTGGACGAGCATCGCCGGGCGCCAGCTCTACAACACCTTCGACTGGGGCATCCGCGACGCCGACGGCTACTGGTTCATCCTCGGCCGCACCGACGACGTCATCAACGTCGCAGGGCATCGCCTCGGAACGCGCGAGATCGAGGAGAGCATCTCGAGCCACGCCAAGGTCGCCGAGGTCGCGGTCGTCGGCGTCGCCGACCAGCTGAAAGGGCAGGTCGCGATGGCGTTCGTCGTCCCGCGCGACGCCGACGCCCTCGCCGACGCGAACGCGCGGCTGCGCCTCGAAGGCGACATCATGAAGACGGTCGACGCGCAGCTCGGCTCGGTCGCGCGGCCGGCGCGCGTCCGCTTCGTGACGCTGTTGCCGAAGACGCGCTCCGGCAAGCTCCTGCGCCGCGCGATCCAGGCGATCTGCGAGGGCCGCGACCCCGGGGACCTGACGACGATCGAGGATCCGTCGGCGCTCGAGCAGCTGGCCGAGGCGCTGCGTCGCTGAATCGCTGCGCGCAACCTCATTGCGAAGGAGACGACCGCTCGGGCGTGCGCGCAGAATCGGTCCGCGACTCGAAGGACCGTCATGACCCGCCTGACCGCCGAGCACTACCGCGAATTCCGGCGCCTGATCGAGCAGGAGAAGCGCGACCGGGTCCGCGATTTCGAGGCCGAGATCGCCAACGACACACGGATGGCAGCGGCGAAGGCCGCCGCACCTGCGGTGCTGCGGATGCTGGCGCAGGGCGACAGCTGGTTCGATTACCTGCCGGGCGGGCACGTCGACATCGTCGCCCACCTCGCCAGCCTGTCGCCGCTGACACCGAAGATCCTCAAGCTCGCGCACTACGGCGAATCGACCGAAGACATGCTCGGTTTGAAAAAGCTGAGCGAGCTGCGCGATCAGCTGCGCAACCCGAAGGTCGCGCCGTTCGACGCGATCCTCTTTTCCGGCGGCGGCAACGACCTGGCCGGAAACCAGTTCCGGCTCTGGCTCAACGAGCGCAGCGCTGCGGGCGGCAATCCGTCGGCCGGGGTGAACCGAGCGCGCGTCGCTGCCGTCCTCGGCGTCATTCGGGCCGGGTACGAGGATCTGATCGCGACGCGAGACGCCTTCGCGAGCTCGGCCTGGATCTTCACGCACGGCTACGACTTCGCCATTCCGACGGGAAAGGGTGTCTGCGACGTCGGACCGTGGCTGCAGCCGGGCCTCGCCGACCGGGGTTGGAGCGCGCTCGCCGAAGGCACGGCGATCGTCAAAGACTTGTTGCTCGAGTTCGATGCGCTGCTGAGGAGTCTGGCGGCATCGGCCGGCAAGTTCGTCTACGTGCGCACGCAGGGGACGCTGAGCAGCGGCGATTGGGACAACGAGCTCCACCCGTTGCCCTCCGGCTTCGCGGCACTGACCGAGAAGTTCGTCGACGAACTGAGGCGCGTGTTCCCCGGCCGCATCTGAACACGGGCAGCCGCCCGGCGACCCGGGCGCGCCGCCCGCAAGGCCGCTAGAGCACTTCGCTCGCGAAGTCGGCAAGCCGCGAGCGCTCGCCGCGCGCGAGCGTGACGTGGCCCGAGTGCGCCCAGCCCTTGAAGCGGTCGACCGCGTACGTCAGCCCCGAGCTGCCCTCGGTGAGGTAGGGCGTGTCGATCTGCGCGAGGTTGCCGAGGCAGACGATCTTGGTGCCCGGGCCGGCGCGCGTGATCAGCGTCTTCATCTGCTTGGGCGTCAGGTTCTGCGCCTCGTCGATGATGACGAACTTGTTGAGGAACGTGCGGCCGCGCATGAAGTTCAGGCTCTTGATCTTGATCTTCGAGCGCACCAGGTCGTTGGTCGCGGCGCGACCCCACTCGCCTGCGCCGCTGTCGGTCTTCGAGAGCACCTCGAGGTTGTCGTCGAGCGCGCCCATCCACGGACCCATCTTCTCTTCCTCGGTCCCGGGCAGGAAGCCGATGTCCTCGCCGACCGGAACCGTCACGCGGGTGACGATGATCTCGGTGTAGCGGCGGTCGTCCATCACCTGCGCGAGGCCCGACGCGAGCGACATCAGCGTCTTGCCGGAGCCAGCGGTGCCGGTCAGCGTGATGAAGTCGCACTCCGGATCCATCAGCAAATTGAAGGCGAAGTTCTGGTCGCGATTTCGCGCCACGATCCCCCAGATCGAGTTCTTCTGGTGCGTGTAGTCCTTGAGCGTGCGCAGGACCGCGGTCTTGCCGGTGATCTCGATCACCTTGGCGTAGAGCGCCGGCGCTCCGGGCGACTCGAGGTAGACGAACTCGTTGATGAGCAGCGAGCCGACGATGTCGCCGCCGATCCGGTAGTACGTCAGGCCGCCCTGCTGCCAGCTCTCGACGGTCTTGGCGTGCTCGTCCCAGAAGTCGGCCGGAAGCTGCAGCGTTCCGGTGTAGAGCAGATCGCCGTCGTCGAGCGTCTTGTCGTTGAAGTAGTCCTCGGCCGGCAGGCCGAGCGCACGCGCCTTGATGCGCATGTTGATGTCCTTGGACACCAGCACGACGTCGCGCCCGGGGTTCTCGTCGACGAGCGCCTTGACGACGCCGAGGATCTGGTTGTCGGCCTTGCCCTGCGGCAAACCTTGCGGGAGGCTGACGTGGATCAGGTCGGTCTGGAAGAAGAGCTTGCCGCCGGCCTCGCGGTGGCCGGTGCCGTTGAGCGGGATGCCTTCGGACCGGCCGCTGCCGTCGCGCCGCGGCAGATCGGCGGCGAGCGCGTCGAGGTCGCGGCTCACCTGGCGCGCGTTGCGCGCGACCTCGGTCATCCCGCGCTTGTGGCTGTCGAGCTCCTCGAGGGTGATCATCGGCAGGTAGACGTCGTGCTCGTCGAAGCGGAAGAGCGACGTCGGGTCGTGCATGAGCACGTTGGTGTCGAGCACGAAGAGCGTCGTCGGCCCGTTGCCGCGCGGCTTCCTGGCGCGCTCGCGGGGCGCCGGCGTCCGCACGGGGGCGATTGCAGTTGCGGCAGCGGCCTTGGCGGCGACCGGAGGCGCCGCCGGCAGCGTGCCTTCGTTGGAGAGCTCGAGCAGCGACGGCGCCCCCGGGTCGGCGGCATGGCGCGCGCGGCCGCCGTGCTTGCCGTTGCGGTGCGGCGACGGGGATTCGAAGTCGCTCCGGCTCAGGAAGTCGGCGCGCTTGGCGGGGGGCTTGGGCAGAGGCATCGGGACCTCGGTGGCGGCCTGCAGAGGCCTTGGGGTTCGCGCGGCGCGGTGGCGGCGGGCGGCGCGCGATGCGCCGCGGCGGGCGGGCTCCTCAGGCGGCCTTCTTGAGCGCCTTGACGGCCTTGAGGACTTCCTCGACGTGGCCGGCGACCGTCAGGCCGCGCCACTCGGCGCGCAACACGCCGTTGGCGTCGATGAGAAAGGTGCTGCGCTCGATGCCCTTGACCTTCTTGCCGTACATGATCTTGTTCTTGACGACGCCGAACATGTGGCAGAGCTTTTCCTCGGTGTCGGCGATCAGCTCGAACGGAAGCTCGAGGTTCTGCTTGAAGCGGTCGTGCGAAGCCATGTTGTCGCGCGAGACTCCGAACAGCACCGCGCCCGCCTTGACGAATTCCTTGTAATGATCGCGGAACTGCATTGCCTCCGTGGTGCAACCGGGGGTATTGTCCTTGGGGTAGAAGTAGAGGACGACGATCTTGCCGGCGTAGGCCTGCGGGCTGAACTTGACTCCTCCGGTGGCAAGCGCTTCAAATTCCGGGACGGGTTTGTTGAGTGCAGGCGTCATGAGCTCTTGTGCTGGGCCCGGCGATGCGTGCCAGATGTCGCCGGCGCGGGCACCCGCCGGCGACCCCTGTGACGGGGCATAGCCCGCAATTATAGAGCTTGCCTTCGCTGCGCCGACCTTCGATGGTCAGCGTGTCGTCGCGTCGTGAGCTGCGAAAAGCAGCGCTGCGACGACCCGGCGGCCTTCGGCGAGCAACACGTTGTAAGTGCGGCACGCCGCCCGGGTGTCCATCGTCTCGAAGCCGATCGCCGCGTCGATCAGCGGTCTCAGCAGCACCGGCGACGGGAACCGCAAGCGCTCGCCGCTGCCGAAGACGACGAGCTCGGGCGCGAGCGCGACGACGCGAGCGAAGTGCTCGGCGGTCACCGACTCGAAGGTCGGCGCGTTCCAGGCGACGACGTCGCCCTGCCAAGGCACGAGCACGCTCTCGGTGTGCTCGACGCCGTCGACGACGACGCCGTCGGGTCCGTGGCGGGCGATCGCGTTTCGACCCTCGATCCGGTCGGCGCGCATCTTCATGGCGCGATTATCGTCGCCGCCAAATGCTGCGCAGCGCACCTGCGCAGGCGAGCGGGACGACGACCCGCGTATGGTCAAATATCAGGTTGCCCTCGGGTCCCTTCGCCGGAGTCGTCTCGTGCAATCCTTCACCAAGTCGAGCAAGCTCGCCAACGTCTGCTACGACATCCGCGGCCCCGTCCTCGACAAGGCGCGGCAGATGGAGGAGGAGGGCCAGCACATCATCAAGCTCAACATCGGCAACCTCGCGGTGTTCGGGCTCGAGCCGCCGGACGAGATCGTCCAGGACATGATCCGCAACCTTCCGAACGCGGCGGGCTATACCGACTCGAAAGGGCTGTTCGCTCCGCGCAAGGCGATCGTCCACTACACGCAGCAAAAGCACGTCAAGGGCGTCACCGTCGACGACGTCTTCCTCGGCAACGGTGCGTCGGAGCTCATCACGATGAGCATGAACGCGCTCCTCAACAACGGCGACGAGGTGCTGATCCCGGCGCCCGACTACCCGCTCTGGACGGCATCGGTCGCGCTCTCGGGCGGCACGCCGGTGCACTACCTGTGCGACGCGGGCGACGGCTGGCTGCCCGATCTCGACGACATGGCCAGGAAGGTCACCGCGCGCACGCGCGCGATCGTCGTCATCAACCCGAACAACCCGACCGGCGCGCTCTATCCCGACGCGGTTCTCGAGGGCATCGTCGCGCTCGCGCGCCGCCACGGCTTGATCGTCTTCGCCGACGAGATCTACGACAAGACGCTCTACGACGGCGCGACGCACACCTCGATCGCGGCGCTCGCGGACGACGTCCTCTTCCTCACCTTCAACGGCCTGTCGAAGAACTACCGCTCCTGCGGCTACCGCGCCGGCTGGATGGTCGTCTCGGGCGAGAAGCGCCACGCGCTCGACTACATCGAGGGGCTGAACATGCTGGCCTCGATGCGACTGTGCTCGAACACGCCCGGGCAGCTCGCGATCCAGACCGCGCTCGGCGGCTACCAGAGCATCGACGACCTCGTCGCGCCCGGCGGGCGGCTGGCGCGCCAGCGCGATCTCGCGTACGAGCTGCTCACCGCGATCCCCGGCGTGACGTGCGTCAAGCCGAAGGCAGCGCTCTACATGTTCCCGCGCCTCGACCCGGCGGTCTACCCGATCGAGGACGACCAGCGGTTCGCGTACGAGCTTCTCGAGGAGCAGAAGGTGCTGGTGGTCCAGGGCACCGGCTTCAACTGGCCGCGTCCGGATCACTTCCGGGTCGTCTTCCTGCCCAACACCGACGACCTGCGCGAGGCGATGGGCAGGATCGCGACGTTCCTCGCGCACTACCGTTCGCGCCACGCGCAGTCGAGCCCGCGGACGCTGGTCGCCGTGAAATGAAGCCGTTCCAGGTCGGGCTGCTCGGTGCCGGCACCGTCGGCGGCGGCACGTTCGCGGTCCTGCAGCGCAACCAGGAAGAGATCCGCCGCCGCGCCGGCCGCGAGATCCGCATCACCCACGTCGCCGACGTCGACCTCGCGCGCGCGCGCGCGGTCGTCGCCGACGGCGCCGAAGTGACGGGCGACGCGCGCGCGCTGATCCAGCGCCCCGAGATCGACGCCGTCATCGAGCTGATCGGCGGAACGACGATCGCGAAGACGCTCGTCCTCGAGGCGATCGAGGCCGGCAAGCACGTCGTCACCGCCAACAAGGCGCTGCTCGCGGTGCACGGCACCGAGATCTTCGCGGCGGCGCGCGAGAACGGCGTCGTCGTCGCGTTCGAGGGCGCCGTCGCCGGCGGCATCCCGATCATCAAGGCGCTGCGCGAAGGCCTGACCGCGAACCGGATCGAGTGGATCGCGGGGATCATCAACGGCACGACGAACTTCATCCTCTCCGAGATGCGCGAGAAGCGCATCGACTTCGCCGCCGCTCTCGCCGACGCGCAGCGGCTCGGCTACGCCGAAGCCGACCCGACCTTCGACATCGGCGGCGTCGACGCCGCGCACAAGGCGACGATCGTGAGCGCGATCGCGTTCGGCGTCCCCGTGCAGTTCGCCCGGGCGTACGTCGAGGGGATCGCCGAGCTGCAGGCGGCCGACATCGCGTACGCCGAGCAGCTCGGCTACCGCATCAAGCTGCTGGCGATCACCAAACGTCGCGCGGCCGGCATCGAGCTGCGCGTCCATCCGACCCTGGTGCCGTCGAAGCGGCTGATCGCCAACGTCGAAGGCGCGATGAACGCGGTGATGGTCGAGGGCGACGCGGTCGGCACGACGCTCTACTACGGCAAGGGCGCTGGCGCCGAGCCGACCGCCTCGGCGGTGATCGCCGACCTCGTCGACATCGCGCGCCTCGCCACCGCCGACCCCGACCACCGCGTCCCGCACCTCGCGTTCCAGCCGGCGGCGGTGCAGGACCTCGGCGTGCTGGCGATCGACGAGGTCGTGACCGCGTTCTACCTGCGCCTGCAGGTCGCCGACGAGACCGGCGTGCTCGCGCGCATCACCGGAATCCTCGCCGAGCACGGCATCTCGATCGACGCGCTGCTGCAGCGGCCGAGCGCCGCCGGCGAGGCGCGCACCGACGTCATCATCCTGACGCACGACACCGTCGAGGGTCGCATGACCGCGGCGATCGCGAAGATGCAGGCGCTGCCGACGACGCTCGCGAAGATCGTCCGCATCCGCAAAGAAGACCTGGCGTGAGGTACGTGAGCACGCGCGGCGGCGCGCGGCGGCGCGGCTTCGCCGAGATCCTGCTCGAAGGGCTCGCTCCCGACGGCGGGCTCTACGTCCCCGAGCGCTATCCGAAGGTCGATGCAGCGACGCTCGCGCGCTGGCGGACGCTCTCGTACCAGGATCTCGCGTTCGCGGTGATGTCGCCCTTCATCGACGACATCGATCCGGCCGACCTGAAGGCGCTGATCGCGCGCAGCTACCGCGCCGACGTCTTCGGCGATGCCCGCATCGTGCCGCTCAGGCCGCTCGAGCCCGGCGTCTTCGTCCTCGGCCTCTCGAACGGGCCGACGCTCGCGTTCAAGGACATCGCGATGCAGTTCCTCGGCAACGCGTTCGAGCACGAGCTCGGGCGCCGCGGCCGCACCCTCAACGTCGTGGGCGCGACGTCCGGCGACACCGGCAGCGCCGCCGAGCACGCGCTGCGCGGCAAGCGCGGCGTTCGCGTCTTCATGCTCTCGCCGAGAGGCCGGATGAGCCCGTTCCAGCAGGCGCAGATGTTCAGCCTGCTCGACGAGAACATCCACAACCTCGCGGTCGAGGGCGTCTTCGACGACTGCCAGGACCTCGTCAAGGCGGTCTCGGCCGACCTCGCGTTCAAGGAACGGCACGCGATCGGCACCGTCAACTCGATCAACTGGGCACGGCTGCTCGCGCAGGTCGTCTACTACTTCGCCGGCTACTTCCAGGCGACGTCGAGCGAAGACGAGACGGTCGACTTCGCGGTGCCGACCGGCAACTTCGGCAACATCTGCGCCGGCCACGTCGCGCGCTCGATGGGGCTGCCGATCCGGCGTCTCGTCCTCGCGACCAACGAGAACGACGTCCTCGACGAGTTCTTCCGCACCGGGACGTACCGGGTGCGCGGCGCCGCCGAGACGCACGAGACGTCGAGCCCGTCGATGGACATCTCGAAGGCGTCGAACTTCGAGCGCTTCGTCTTCGACGCGCTCGGCCGCGACGCGGCGCGCACGCGTGCGCTCTTCGCCGAGGTCGAGGCGCGCCGCTCGTTCGTGCTGACCGCGGCCGAGCGCGAGCGCGTCGCAGCGTTCGGCTTCGTCAGCGGCCGCAGCACCGGCGCCGACCGCCTCGCGGTGATCCGCGATGTCCACGCGCGCAGCGGCGAGGTGATCGACCCGCACACCGCCGACGCGCTCAAGGTCGCGCGCGAGCGGCGCGATCCGGCGACGCCGATGGTCGTCCTCGAGACGGCGCTCGCGGCGAAGTTCAACGCGACGATCCGCGCCGCGATCGGCAGCGATGCGCCGCGCCCGTCGCGGCTCGCCGGCCTCGAAGCGCTGCCGCAGCGCGTCGTGGTCATGCCCGCCGACGTCGAGCGGCTGAAGGCCTTCATCGCCGACAATGACCGGCGATGAGCACCGGTACCGCTCCGCCCAAGCCGCAGCTGCTCGGCCTCGACGAGGCGATCGAGCGGATCCTCGCGCGCGTCGCCGCGCCCGATGCGGCGAGCGGCGAGACGGTCTCGACGTTCGCCGCGCGCGGCCGCTTCCTCGCCGAGGACGTCCGCTCGCAGATCGACGTCCCGCCCGCCGACAACAGCGCGATGGACGGCTACGCGCTGCGCGCCGCCGACGTCGCCAAGGCCGGCACCGTGCTGCCGGTGAGCCAGCGGATCGTCGCCGGCAGCATCGGGACGCCGCTCGCTCCCGGAACCGCAGCGCGCATCTTCACGGGCGCGCAGATCCCCGCCGGCGCCGACGCTGTCGTGATGCAGGAGCAGTGCACCGCGCTCGACGGCAGCGTCCGCATCGACGCGACGGTGCGCGCAGGCGATTCGATCCGCCGCCGCGGCGAGGACGTCGAGCGCGGAGCCCGCGTCCTGGCTGCCGGGCTTCGCCTCACGCCGCAGGCGGTCGGCCTGGCCGCCTCGGTGGGCGCCGCGACGCTGCGCGTCGCGCGGCAGCCACGCGTCGCGTTGTTCTCGACCGGCGACGAGCTCGCGATGCCCGGCGAGACGCTGAAGCCGGGCGCGATCTACAACTCGAATCGCTTCACGCTGCGCGCGCTCGTCGAGGCGATGGGCGGCATCCACGACGACCTCGGCATCGTTCCCGACCGCCTCGACGCGACGCGCGAAGCGCTCAAGCGCGCCGCCGAGGCGAGCGACCTCATCGTCACCTGCGGCGGCATGTCGGTCGGCGAGGAGGACCACCTGCGCGCCGCGGTCGGGCACGAAGGCCGGATCGACCTCTGGCAGATCGCGATGAAGCCGGGCAAGCCGCTCGCGTTCGGCGAGGTCTTCCGCAGCGACCGCTCGTCGGCGTGGTTCGTCGGCCTGCCCGGCAACCCGGTGTCGGCGTTCGTCACCTTCCTCGTCGCAGCGCGTCCGGTGCTGTTGCGCCTGCAAGGCGCCAGCGCGCTCGCGCCGCGGGCGATCGCGATGCGCGCCGACTTCGCGTGGCCGAAGCCCGACAAGCGCCGCGAGTTCCTGCGCGTCCGCCGCAACGAGCGCGGCGGGCTCGACCTCTTCGGCCACCAGGGCTCGGCCGTGCTGACGTCGACGATCTGGGCCGACGGTCTCGTCGACAACCCCGGCGGCCAGGCGATCGCGGCGGGCGACACGGTGCGCTACCTGCCGCTTGCGGAGCTGCTCGGATGAAGGTCGAGGTGCGCTACTTCGCGGCGGTCCGCGAGGCGCTTGGCAGCGGCGAGCACGTCGAGCTCGACGCCGGCGCGACGATCGCGACGCTGCGCGACGCGCTCGCACGTCGCGGCGGCCGCCATGGCGAGGCGCTCGGCCGCGAGCGCGTCCTGCGCAGCGCGAGGAATCGCGTCCTCTGCGCCGAAGACACCGCGCTTGCCGACGGCGACGAGGTCGGCTTCTTCCCGCCGCTGACGGGAGGATGACCGTGGTCGCGCGCGTCGAGATCCGCGAAGGCGACTTCGATCTCGCCGCCGAAGTCGCGGCGCTGCGCGACGGCGACGGCGGCGTCGGCGCGGTCGTCGCCTTCGTCGGCACGGTGCGCGACCGCAACGACGGCGCCGCGATCGCTTCGCTCGAGCTCGAGCACTACCCCGGAATGACCGAAGGCGCGATCGAGGCGATGGTCGACGAGGCGACGCGCCGCTTCGAGATCCGCGCCGCGCGCGTCGTCCACCGCGTCGGCGTCCTCGCGCCGATGGCGCAGATCGTCCTCGTCGCCGTGACCGCCGCGCACCGCGGCCAGGCGTTCCAGGCGTGCGAGTTCCTGATGGACTACCTGAAGACGCAGGCGCCGTTCTGGAAGAAGGAAGCGGGCCCCGACGGCGTGCGTTGGGTCGATGCCCGCGTCGCCGACGACGCCGCGCTGGCGCGCTGGGGAATCGCCGCCGGCAACGCGGCGCTCCCGGGCCGTCGCTGAGCATGCCCTGGCTCGAGATCGGCGCGGTCTCCCTGGGAGCCGTCGTCGGCTCGCTTCTGCGCTGGAGCGCCGGACTCTGGCTGAACGCACGCTGGGCCGGGTTCCCGCTCGGCACGCTCTTCGTCAACTGCGTCGGCGGCTTGGCGATCGGCGCGGTCTTCTTCTGGCTCGAGCACTCGCCCAACGAGCTGCTGCGGCTGCTCCTCGTCACCGGGCTGCTCGGCGGCTTCACGACGTTCTCGGCGTTCTCGGTCGAGTCGCTGATCCTGCTGCAGCGCGGCGAGCTGCTCCTCGCCCTCGGCCACACGCTCGCGCACGTCGTCGGCGCGCTGACGTGCGCCGCGGTGGGCTTTCGCGTCGCCCAGGCCGTCCTGATGCGCTGAGCCGGCGCGCGTGCCGGCGCCCGGCCGGCGAGCCTGCGTTTTCGCTTGAAAAGCCCGTCCCGGCGCCCACCTGCGACGGCAACGGAGGATTTCGGACATGCGGATCGACAAGCTCACGACCACCTTCCAGGAGGCGCTCGCCGAGGCGCAGAGCCTGGCGGTGACGCGCGACAACCCGTACATCGAGCCCGTCCACGTGCTCGCCGCGATGCTCGGCCAGGTCGACGGCCCGAAGGCGCTGCTCGCGCGCGCCGGGATCAACGTCGCCCAGCTGCAGAGCGCGGCCGAAGACGCGATGAAGCGGCTGCCGCAGGTGCAGGGCGGCGAGCAGGTCCAGCCGGGTCGCGAGCTCGGCGCGCTTCTGCAATCGGCGGAGAAGGAAGCGAGCAAGCGCGGCGACCAGTTCATCTCGAGCGAGATGTTCCTGCTCGCGCTCGCCGACTCGAAGACGTCGACCGGCGCGCTGATGAAGGAGTTCGGCGCCAACCGCAAGACGCTCGAGGCGACGATCGACGCCGTCCGCGGCGGCCAGAAGGTCGACAGCGCCGAAGCCGAAGGCCAGCGCGAGGCGCTGAAGAAGTACACGCTCGATCTCACCGAGCGCGCGCGTGCCGGCAAGCTCGACCCCGTGATCGGCCGCGACGACGAGATCCGGCGCGCGATCCAGGTCCTGCAGCGGCGCACGAAGAACAACCCGGTGCTGATCGGCGAGCCCGGCGTCGGCAAGACGGCGATCGTCGAAGGCCTCGCGCAGCGCATCGTCTCGGGCGAGGTGCCCGATTCGCTCAAGGACAAGCGCGTCCTCGTCCTCGACATGGCGCTCCTGCTCGCGGGCGCGAAGTACCGCGGCGAGTTCGAGGAGCGGCTCAAGGGCGTGCTCAAGGAAGTCGCGCAGGACGCCGGCAAGACGATCGTCTTCATCGACGAGCTCCACACCATGGTCGGCGCCGGCAAGGCCGAAGGCGCGATCGACGCCGGCAACATGCTCAAGCCCGCGCTCGCGCGCGGCGAGCTGCACTGCATCGGCGCGACGACGCTCGACGAGTACCGCAAGTACATCGAGAAGGACGCCGCGCTCGAGCGGCGCTTCCAGAAGATCCTCGTCGGCGAGCCGAGCGTCGAGGCGACGATCGCGATCCTGCGCGGCCTGCAGGAGAAGTACGAGGCGCACCACGGCGTGCAGATCACCGACCCGGCGATCGTCGCCGCGGCCGAGCTCTCGCACCGCTACATCACCGACCGCTTCCTGCCCGACAAGGCGATCGACCTGATCGACGAGGCGGCGTCGAAGATCAAGATCGAGATCGACTCCAAGCCCGAGGCGATGGACAAGCTCGACCGTCGCCTGATCCAGCTCAAGATCGAGCGCGAGGCGGTCAAGAAGGAGAAGGACGAGGCGTCGCAGCGGCGCCTCGCGCTGATCGAGGAAGAGCTCGAGCGGCTCCAGCGCGAGTATTCCGACCTCGAGGAGATCTGGAAGGCCGAGAAGGCGCAGGCGCAGGGCTCGGCGCAGCTGCTCGAGGAAGTCGACCGCACGCGCACCCAGATCGAGGAGCTCAAGCGCAAGGGCGCGTACGAGCAGGTCGCCAAGCTCCAGTACGAGACGCTGCCCAACCTCGAGCGCAAGCTGAAGGAAGCGCAGGTCAAGGAGCAGCAGAGCGGGACCGGCAAGCCGCGGCTCGTGCGCGACGAGGTCGGCTCGGAGGAGATCGCCGAGGTGGTCGCGCGCGCGACCGGCATCCCGGTCGCGAAGCTGATGCAGGGCGAGCGCGACAAGCTGCTGCAGATGGAAGCGAAGCTGCACGAGCGCGTCGTCGGCCAGGACGAGGCGATCAGCGCGGTCGCGAACGCGATCCGCCGTTCGCGCTCGGGCCTTTCGGATCCGAACCGGCCGACCGGCTCGTTCCTCTTTCTCGGGCCGACCGGCGTCGGCAAGACCGAGCTCTGCAAGGCGCTCGCCGCGTTCCTGTTCGACAGCGAGGACCATCTGATCCGCCTCGACATGAGCGAGTTCATGGAGAAGCACTCGGTCGCGCGCATGATCGGCGCGCCGCCCGGCTACGTCGGCTACGACGAGGGCGGCTACCTGACCGAGGCGGTGCGGCGCAAGCCCTACAGCGTGCTCCTGCTCGACGAGGTCGAGAAGGCGCACCCGGACGTCTTCAACGTGCTGCTGCAGGTGCTCGACGACGGCCGGCTCACCGACGGCCAGGGCCGCACGGTCGACTTCAAGAACACGGTGATCGTGATGACGTCGAACCTCGGCTCGCAGCAGATCATGCAGATGGCGGGGCAGAGCTCGCAGGCGATCGCCGACGCGGTGTGGAGCGAAGTCAAGAAGCACTTCCGGCCCGAGTTCCTGAACCGGATCGACGAGGCCGTCGTGTTCCACGCGCTCGACCAGAAGAACATCGAGGCGATCGCGCGGATCCAGCTGCGCGTCCTCGAGGCGCGGCTCGAGAAGATGGACATGCGGCTCGAGGTGACGCCGCGTGCGCTGGCGCAGATCGCCAAGGCGGGATTCGATCCGGTCTTCGGAGCGCGCCCGCTCAAGCGCGCGCTGCAGAAGGACATCGAGAACCCGGTCTCGAAGCTGATCCTCGAAGGGCGCTTCGGCCCGAAGGACGTGATCCCCGTCGACTACGAGGACGGCCGCTTCACCTTCGAGCGCGTCGTCCACTGACGCGCGGCCGCGCCGCTCAGGCCGGCTGCGCCTCTTCGAACATCGCGTCCATCCGCAGCAGCTGCAGCCGGGCGAGCGTCAGGTTCGCGCTCGCCTTGTCGAGCACGGCGTGGACGGCGAGGCCGGGATTGCGCGGCACGCTGCGCAGCAGGAGATGGTGGCCGCCGAGCGTGATCGCCGCCTCGGGGACGGCGTGGCCGAGGCCGAGGCCGCGGCTCGCCGCCATCATCGCCGCGATCAACGCGGCGCCTTGCGTCGAGAGCTCGACGCCGCCCGGGTTGGCGCCGGCATGCGCGATCGATCGACCGGTCTGAATGTCGAAGACGCCGCAGCTGATGACGCCGTTGAGGTCGCTGACCTGCTTGACGTAGCGCTCGATCAACGTCGCCGGCATCGTCGGCGCCGACGCCGTCGGCGCGATCGCGGGCATCGGCCGCATCGTCAGGACGACCGGGCGCTGGCCGTCTTCCATCGGCAGCGTGTCGCCCGAAGGCAGGCCGGTCGCGATCGGCGCGCGGCGCGGCTGGTACGCGGCGGGCTTGAACGCGCCGAGCTCGGGGACGGCGCGGCCGTCGGCGGGAGTCTGCTCGCGCAGCTTGCTCCAGGTGCCGGTGATGAACGCCCAGGCGTCGGCGGGACGCGCGACCTGTGGCGTCGTCCGCACCGCGACGCCGGTGCCGCGGCCGAGGTCGAGGCCGTGCGTCACGAGCGTGCTCGCCGAGGCGAGCGGCAGCAGCAGGAGGTTCCGGTTCGGCCACGGGCCGGTGATGATGTCGTCGTGCAGCGGCTTCAGCGCCGACGCGATCGCGTGGCCGGGCAGCTCGCCGACCATGATGACGCCGAGCCGGCTGTACGCGAGCAGGGCGCGCGCGATCGCGTGGCGCGACGTCGTGTCGGCGTCGGATTCGGTCGTGTAGAGCCGGAGAACCTGGTTGTCGGCGGTCGGCAGCTCGATGAACTCGAGGGTCGCGAGCGCCGTGCCGTAGCCCTGCCGCCGCACGACGAGCTTCTGCATCGCGCGTCCGCTCGCCGCGGCGATCCCGGAGAGCAGCTTCTTCGACGACGACGTTCCGATGTCGTGGACGGCGATGAAGTTGGGCTGCAGGTGCTCGAACTGCTGCTGCAGCGCCTCGGCCGGAGCGCACGAGACGAAGAGCTCGCGCTCGTTGTTGCCGATCTGGCGTCCGATCTCGTCCTTCTCGGCCGCGAGATAATCGCTCTCGTTGTCGTAGAGCTGCGTCGCGAGCGCGGTCTGGGCGCGCGTCGCCGCCCACGCGTCGGGCGATTCGGCGGCGGCGCCGAAGCGGCCGACGCGGCGCTCGGCCGCCGGCGGCACCGCGGGCGGCGTCGGGCGCCAGACGTCTTCGCCCGGCTGACGCGGCTGGACGCGGGTCGCCTGCCATTCGTCGAGCTCGCGCTTGCCCGCCGGCTCGGCCCGCGTCGTCGGCCACTCCTCGGGAGTCGCGGATCCGGATGCCGCGGGCTGCGCGGGGTTGCGCGCGAACTTGCCGCTGTTGCTCGAATCGCTCATCGGAAGCGTTCCTTACGCAGCCCCGGGCGGACGGGCGCATGCCCAGCATGCCGGCCGGGCGCGGGCGCGGGGCCGGAGCAGCGCCAGTGTAATGCCCGCCCTGCGCGGCGGCCGCGCCCTCCGGCAACGTCCGGTAACCACGGAACGTCGAGGATTACCGCTTCGCGCGGCCGCCTCGCCTCGATCGGCGATGCGGCGACACGGCGCCGGCGCAGCGGCGAACCGCGGGGACGAAGCGCCGATCGGCTATACTGATCGGCTTTCCTTCCTTGCCGCGGCCGGTCGTGACGCGACCCGGCGGCGACTTTCAGTCGACGAGCGGCTTCCCACCCAGGAATCCACAAGGAGATTCGATGCGTCATTACGAGATCGTGCTGCTGATCCATCCCGATCAGAGCGAGCAGGTTCCGGCGATGCTGGAACGCTACAAGAACATCGTCACCGCCGGCGGCGGCAAGGTGCACCGGGTCGAGGACTGGGGCCGGCGGCAGCTGGCCTACATGATCCAGAAGCTCGCCAAGGCGCACTACCTCTGCATCAACATCGAGTGCGACAACAAGGTGTTGAACGAGCTCGAGACCGGGTTTCGCTTCAACGACGCGGTGCTGCGCCACCTGACGGTCGCCAAGAGCCAGGCCGAGACGGCGCCTTCGGTGATGATGAAGGCGGTCGATCGCGAGGAAGCGCGTCGCGGCGACGACTCGCGTCGGGGTGACGACTCGCGCCGCGGCGACGACTCGCGGCGGAGCGAGGAAGCGCGCCGCAGCGAGGAAGCGCGTCGCGCTCCGCAGGAAGCGACCAGCTGACGAATCGGCTCGCGCTGACGGCACAGATCGTCGAGCGCGCTGCGTTGAGGTTCACGCCCGCCGGGTTGCCGGCGCTCGACATGAGCCTGCGCCACGCGTCCGATGTCGCCCAGCTCGGCAGCCCGCGCAAGATCGCCTTCGGGATCCGCGCGCGTGCCGTCGGCCCGGTCACCGAAGCGCTGCTCGCCGCCCAGCTCGGAGTCGACCATGCGTTCGAAGGCTTCCTCGGCGCTCAGCGCAACGGTCGCGGAATCGTGTTCCATGTTGAAACTGTTCGATTGACGACGAAAGGTCACCACCATGCCCCCGCCACGCGGTAAAGGTCGGTTCTCGAAGGACCGCAAGCCCAAGCGCAACACCCAGTCGCTGCTGTTCCGTCGCAAGCGCTTCTGCCGCTTCACGGTCACCGGCGTCAAGGAGATCGACTACAAGGACATCGATACCTTGCGCGACTTCATCAACGAGAACGGCAAGATCACGCCCGCGCGCCTGACCGGAACGCGCGCGTTCTTCCAGCGCCAGCTGACGACGTGCATCAAGCGCGCGCGCTTCCTGGCGATGCTGCCGTACAGCGACCAGCACAAGGTCTGAGGTCCGCCATGCAAGTCATCCTCCTGGAGAAGGTGCACAACCTCGGCAACCTCGGCGACGTCGTCAAGGTCAAGGACGGTTTCGCGCGCAACTTCCTGATTCCGCAGCACGCCGCGCGGCGCGCGACGCCGGCCGCGATCAAGGAGTTCGAGGACCGGCGCGCCGAGCTGGAGAAGGTCGCCGCCGACCGGCTCGCGAGCGCGCAGGCGCTCGGCGAGAAGATGAGCGGCCGCACCGTTCACATCACGCAGAAGGCCGGCGTCGACGGGCGGCTGTTCGGCTCGGTGACCAACGCCGACATCGCCGACGCACTGACGCGGATCGACTTCAAGGTCGCCAAGGGCCAGGTGCGCATGCCGAACGGTCCGCTGAAGACGGTCGGCGAGCACACGGTGACGGTGGCCCCGCACACCGACGTCGTCGTCGAGGTGAAAGTCGTCGTGCTCGGCGAGACGGCCTGAGCGACGCGACGGCTGTCGGCAAGAAGAAGTCGTCCCGTCTCGCGTCGCACCACGGCTCATTGACCCGCGCCGGGATTGCCGGCACACTCTCCACGGGCCGCTCTGCGGCCCGTGTCGTTTTCGGAAAGTCGTTTCCCACCGCTCATCCGACGGCGGTCCACAGCGTTATCCACCGGCAGAGCCATTTCCTTTCTAGACCGCGATGGCCGCGACGTACTCCTCTGTCGATCCGCGCTCCGACGCGCCCGCCGCCGACGACGACGTCGCGCGCCTGCGCGTCCCGCCGCACTCGGCCGAGGCCGAGCAGAGCGTCCTCGGCGGACTGCTGCTCGACAACGGCGCCTGGGACCGCATCGGCGACCTCCTCGTCGAGGACGACTTCTATCGCTTCGAGCACCGGCTGATCTACGGCGTCATCGCGTCGCTCGTCAACGCGAGCAAGCCGGCCGACGTCATCACCGTCTTCGAGCAACTGCAGCGGCTCGGCAAGGCCGACGACTGCGGCGGCCTCGTCTACCTGAACGCGCTTGCGCAGAGCGTGCCGAGCGCGGCCAACATCCGCCGCTACGCCGAGATCGTCCGCGAGCGCGCGGTGCTGCGCAAGCTCGTCCAGGCGAGCGACGAGATCGCGACGAGCGCGTTCAATCCGCAGGGACGTCCCGTCGCGCAGATCCTCGACGACGCCGAGAGCAGGATCTTCCGGATCGGCGAGGAGGGCTCGCGCGCGGGCCAGAACTTCCAGAGCATGGACCAGCTCGTCGTCCAGCTGATCGACCGCGTCAACGAGCTGCACGAGAACGGCGCCGAGGAGGTCACCGGCGTTCGCACCGGCTTCTACAAGCTCGACACCATGACCGCGGGTCTGCAGGCGGGCGACCTGGTCGTGCTCGCGGCGCGGCCGTCGATGGGCAAGACCGCGCTCGCGCTCAACATCGCCGAGCACGTCGCGGTGCACGAGACGCTGCCGGTCGTTATCTTCTCGATGGAGATGGGCGCGTCGCAGCTGGCGCTGCGCATGGTCGGCTCGCTCGGCCGCATCGACCAGCAGCGGTTGCGCACCGGGGCGCTGCGCGACGACGAATGGGGGCGCCTCTCGGAGGCGGTCGAGAAGCTCGGCAAGGTCAGCATCTTCATCGACGAGAGCGGCTCGCTCAGTCCCGCCGAGCTG
>JADMIO011485902.1_pt1 | contig 23244 bp, 29 predicted proteins | sample 8958161 | NCBI WGS metagenome assembly JADMIO01 (sample SAMN16585339, study PRJNA669376) | soil metagenome | isolation source: Crop rotation soil | place: USA: Cullars Rotation, Alabama | collected 2011 | reverse complement strand
GGTCGCGCTCGCCGGCACCGCCGCGCTGCTGTGGCGCGAGAACCGCCGCCTGCGGCACGACCTCGAAGCGGCCCAGGCGACCTCCGCGCTGCTGCCGCCGGGGCTCCCCGTCGGCACGCGGGCGCCCGACTTCTCGCTGCCCGGGCTGCGCGGCGAGACGCTGACGCGCGACTCGCTGCTGTCCCGCGGGCGCCCGCTGGCGCTCATCTTCGTCGACCCCTACTGCGGGCCCTGCCAGCGGATGCTGCCCGACATCGGGCGCTGGCAGGCGGCGCTGGGCGACCGCGTGACGATCGTCGTCATCAGCAGCGGCAGCGTGCCCGAGAACCGTGCCCAGGCACAGGAGCACGGCGTCGCCGACGTGCTCGTGCAGGAGTCCTCGGAGGTCATGGACCGCTATCGCATCCGCATGTCGCCGACGGCGCTCATCGTCTCGGCCGACGGCTATGTGGCAAGCGGCCCGGCGGCGGCGGAGTTCGAGATCGAGGAGCTCATCCGGCTCGCGCTCGAGCGCCACGCGGGCACGGCGTGGAGCGACCCGACGCGCTGAGCGCCTTCGCGGCGCGGGTCCGCGGCGCGCGCGGCCGGGAGAAGCTCGACGCGACCGCCGCCGCCGTCTTCGCGGCCTTCGCCGATGCCGGTGTCGAGGCCCTGCTGCTCAAGGGACCCGCGCTCGCGCAGATGCTCTACGACGAGGGCGAGTCGCGCGGCTACTCCGACGTCGACGTGCTTGTCGCACCCGCGGGCCTGCAGCGCGCGCGGGCGGCGCTCGCACGGGCCGGCTACACGGAGGTCAGCTCGCGCCTGGGCATCGACGACGTTGCGGCCGTCGTGCACGACGAGACCTGGGTCGGCGCCGACCCCGACGGCTACGAGACCGTCGACCTGCACCTGCGCCTGCCGGGGGCGACGGCACCGGCCGAGCGGGTCTGGAGCGCGCTCGCGGCGCACGCGACGGCGATCGACGTCGGTGGCCGGGAGGTGCCGGTGCTGCGCCGCGAGGGCCTCGCGTTGCACGTCGCGCTGCACGCGGCTCAGCACGGCGCCGCGCACGCCAAGGGGCTCGTCGACCTGCAACTCGCCCTCGAGCGCTGGCCCGAGCCGGTCTGGCGCGACGCCGCTGCCCTCGCAGGCGAAGTTGGCGCGGAGGCGGCCTTCGCGGCCGGTCTGGCGCTCCTGGAGCCGGGCGCGCACCTCGCCGGGCGGCTCGGCCTGCCGTCCGTCGCGGCGCCGTGGCGGCGTGGGGCGCCGCGCGGCAGCGGGCACCTCGACGCGCTCGGCGCCGCCGGGGGCCTGCGGGCGCGGGCGGGCATCGTGCGGCGCGCGCTGCTGCCGCGACCGGCGTGGATCCGCTACACGTACCCATGGGCGCACGGCGGCCGCGTCCGGCTGCTCGCCGCCTACGCGGTGCATCTCGCGCGCGCGCCGGCCTGGGCGCTGCGGGCCTGGCGCTTCCGGCGCTCCGGCGGCTAGTCGGCGCGACCGGTCAGGGGTTCGTCTTGGAGCAGCTCGAAGGGAGGGGCGCGAGCGGGTAGGCGACGACGCCGCAGGTCGCGGTCGGAACGCAGTCCTTCGTGTTGCCGTTGCCGGGCCCGCAGCAGCAGCAGCCGCTGAGCTTGCAGTCGCCGCAGCCGTTCGTGAAGCCGGCGCGGCACTGCGCGACGGTCGGCGTGGCGGCCGCGATCGCCGGCACGGCGATCGACACGATGAACGGCAGCGACGCCGCGGCGGCGCCGACCTTCGTGACCTTGAGGTTCAGCTCGCGGCGGGTCATGCCCGCGGGCGCGGCCTGCAGCAGCGCGCAGCGGTCGAGGTCCTCCAGCGCCTTGTCGACCGCGGCGGCGTCGAGGCCGAGCTTGGTCTCCAGCGCGGCGACGGTGGTCTCGCCGTCGCAGGCGCGCCAGACGCGCGCGGCGGTGGCGCCGAGGCAGTGCGCCTCGTCGCTGCGAAGGTCGTAGACGAGCAGCTCGTCGGCGAGCTCCTCGACGGCAAGCTCGGTGCGGCGGGCGACCGGCTTGTCGCCGCGGCCCTCACTGTGCTTTGCGTGGATCCGTCCCATCCAGCCTCTCCTGCTCCGGTTTCGAGCGATCGATGATAGGCCACCCCCGCGATACCCGCTACACCGGTTCTCAGACTGTGCGGCTTCCCACCATGCCCAGTTGCAGGAGGTCGCGAACGGCCGCGGCGGCCTCGGCGCGCAGGCCCGGCTCCTCGAGCCCGGTCGCGGCGGCGACCCGTGCGACGGTTTCGCCGAGCGTCTCCGCTGGGCTCAGCGAGAAGACGACGGGGGTCGCCTGGACCGAGACCGTCGCGTCGTAGCCGACGTCGGGCTCGAGCGCGAGCGTCGTGGGGTCCTGCTGGTAGCCGTCGGCGAGCAGGCGCGAGGACTGCGTGACGCGCAGGCCGTCGGCCAGCGCGAAGCGGCCGCCGAGCAGCTCCTCGTCGCCGGCCGTCGCCGCCAGTACGTCGTTGCCGGCGAAGGCGGCCGTGATGTGCTCCCCGCCGGTCGCCTGCGGCGTGCGCGGCACGTCGATCGCGTGCAGCCAGGGCGTGCGCCCGCCGCTGCGGCGCAGCGTCAGCAGGCCGTAGTCGATGACCTCGGCGCCGGCGCGGCGGTAGTAGTCCAGCCAGCTACCCATGAGCTCGGCGTAACGCTCGCGGTCGCCCGGCGCCAGCCACGAGCACTGCTCGGCGGCGTAGATCGCCGCATGGGCGCTGCCCTGGTGCAGCAGGAGCGCGTCGCAGCCGGTCCCGTCGACGAAGCCGCCCACGGTCGCAAGCGGATCATCGCTCGCCCGGCGCGTCCACGAGGTGAGGATCTGTGCGAAGCCGCCGTCGGCCAGTCGCTCCGCGCTCCCGCGGACGACGCGGCGGCTGAGCTCGTTGGGGTCCAGGCCGCCGTGCGCGAAGCGATAGACGACCTGCGGCGCGGCGATGAACGGGAGGTTGCCGACGACGAGGTCGAACGTCTCGTCGGCGGGCACCGCATCGAACCAGTCGCCGACCTCGTAGGAGGCGTTGGTGAGCTCGGCGAGGTAGCCGTTGACGCGCGCGATCAGCGCCGCGCGCGGGTTGAGGTCGACGCCGAGGACGCGCCGGCTGTGGCGCGCGGCGAGCAGCGCCTGGACCCCCGAGCCCGTGCCGAGGTCCAGCGTCCGCGCGACCGGCGCGCGCAGCGTGTGACCGGCGAGCGTGCGGGCGGAGTTGGACACCGTCCCGACGAAATCGACGTTGCCCGGCGTCATGCGGTCGGGGTGGTCGCCGAGCAGCAGCAGGCCGTCGTGCGGCATGACCTCCCACGGCGAGATGACCTGGTCGCCCGAAGGCTCCACGAAGCCCGCGCGCAGCGCGTCCTCGAGCGCCAGCGGCGACAGCGCCGCGCGGGCGCGATCGGGCGCGACCGGCCGGCCGAACACGAACAGCTCGACGAGCCCCGTGAGCGGCTCGTCGTTGTCCGCGATCTCGAGCCAGTCGATCGCCGGCCCGGCGCCGCCGGCCAGCGACCGCAGCGAGACGGGCACGCCGAGGCCCTCGTCGTCGTAGCCGTTGGACTGCAGCGCGTGGCGCAGGCGGCGTGTCGCCTCGGGATGCAGCGTGAGCGTCCCGAGCGGCGCGGTCATCGCGGCATCGTCCCCCGCGAGGCGGACGCCCGTGCACGCCGCGCGAGCATGACCGCCGGCCGCACCACGACGACCGCGAGCCACTGCGCGGCCGCGATCGGTCCCAGCAGCCGGCGCGCCGCCGGCGGGACGCCGGGATCGCTGCGCAGGCGCTCGCGCACGAGCGCGGCGCGGGCGAGCAGCGTCGCGCCCGCGACGGCGCGACCGCGCCCGGGCGAGTCGCCGCGCCAGCGGTACAGGAGCGCCGGCTCGTCGGCGAAATGCACGCGGCCGCGCCACGCCAGCGAGCTGGCGAGCGCCCAGTCCTCGCCATGCGAGCGGTCGCCGTAGCCGCCGGCGGCGCGCACGTCGGCGGTGCGCATGATCGTCGCGCCCTGCGTCGGCAGCAGCGACCACACGGAGTTGACGAGGCCGAAGGCCCGCGGCAGGCGGGCGAGCGCTCGCGCCGCGCGGCGCGGCGAGCGGTGTCGGCGGCCCGTGTCGCCCTCGACGATCGCCATGACGAACGCCGCCGCGCGCGGCCGCGCCGCCAGCCCGCTCGTGAGCGCCGCCAGCGAGCCCGGCAGCATGACGTCGTCGGCGTCGAGGAAGACGACGAACGGCGCGTCGACCGCGGCGAGGCCGAGGTTCCGCGCCGCGCCGGTGCTCAGGCGCTCGCCGGCGCGTACGACGGTCGTCCCGTCCAGTTGCGCGACCGGCGTCAACGACGCGTTGTCGACGACGATGACGGCGCTCGCGACGCCCTGCTCCACGACGCTGGCAACGGCCTCGCCGAGCGACGCGACGTAGTCGTCCCACACCGGGATGACGACGGCGACCGCGGGCGGCGGCGCGCGGCCGAGCAGCCGCCGGTAGAGCGCGTCGATGTCGTCGACGAGCCGCTCGACGCCGAAGCGGCGCAGCACCTGCGCGCGGCCCTCGGCTCCCATCCGGCGCGCGCGCTCGGGGTCGTCGAGCAGCGCGCGCGTCGCGCGGGCGAGACCGTCGACGTCCTCGCGGCCCGCAAGCAGCCCGGTCTCGCCGTCGCGCACGACCGAGCGGATCCCGCCGACGTCGGTGCTGACGACGGCGGTCGCCGCCGCCTGCGCCTCGATGAGGCTTACCGGCGTGCCCTCGTTGTCGGAGGTCAGCAGCACGACGTCGCTGGCGAAGCAGACGTCGGCGATGTCGAGGCGGAAGCCGGCCCACACGAGCCGCTCGCCGAGCGCCTGGGCCGCCGGCGAGCGCATCAGCTCGTCGCGCAGCTCGCCTCCGCCGACAACGACGAAGCGCGCGCGCTCGCGGTCGAGCAGGCGCCCGGCGACATCGAGGAAGCGGTCCACCCGCTTGATCGGCACGAGCCGCGCGACGAGCGTGACGACCTCGTCGCCGTCGCTCAGCCCCCACTCGCGGCGCAGCGCTGCGCGGCGCGCCGCGCGGTCCTCGTCTGCGCCGAAGCGCGCGAGGTCGAGCCCGAGCGGGACGACGTCGATCTGCCCAGCTGCGGCGACGCGCAGGCGGACGAGGTCGTCGCGAACCTCCTCCGAGACGGCGACGAGGACGTCGCAGCTGCGCGCGAGGACCTGCTCGATCGCCCGGAAGACCTGCGTCTTGCGAGGCGAGAAGTAGCCCGACAGCGAATGCCCGTGGAAGGTGTGCACGACGACCGGGCGCCGCCGGCGCAGCGGGAAGGCGACGAGGACCGCGGCACGCCCGAGCGTCCCGGCCTTGGCGGCATGCGTGTGGACGATCTGCGGACGGTCGCGGCGCATCATGCGCACGAGCGCCGTCAGGGCGTGCAGGTCGTCGCGGCCGGGATCGCGCCGCATCTCGGGCAGAAACGTCGGGACGACGCCCAGCTGCTCGGCGAGGTGATCCATGGTGCCTTCGTCGGGCCCCTCGACGCCGCGGACGAGCCGCGTCTCGTAGCCGCGAGGCCGCAGCAGCGCGGTGAGGCTGATCGCCTGGACGGCCGGCCCGCCTATATTCAGCCGGGCGATGATGCGCAGGACGCGAATGGGCTCCGGCGCCGCCCCCGACGGCCCGCTTGCGGCTGACGTCATGGCGGTAGTTCATCACCACCCCCAACGCGGAGCGCACGGTGCGCCCACGGCTCGCTGACCTTGCCGGCGCACTTCCGACGCTCGCCGGCGTCGGCGTGCTCGTCGTGTGGTCGACCGACCAGGGCGGCTACTTCGCGCGCTCCTGGTACCCCGGCGCGCTGCTGCTGCTCGCCGTGCTGGGGGTGGCCGCGCTGGCCGATCCGGGCGCCTGGCGAGGGCTGCCGCGGGCGGTGCAGGTGGCGCTCGGCGCGCTCGCGCTGTTCACGGCGTGGACCTACCTGAGCATCACCTGGGCGGATGCCAAGGGCGTCGCCTGGGACGGCGCCAACCGCGCGTTGCTGTACCTCGTCGTCTTCGCGCTCTTCAGCCGCTCGTTCATGCGCGAGCGCGGTCCAGCGATCGCGCTCGGCGCGTGGGTGGCGGCGATCACGCTGCTGGCCGTCGTCGTGCTCGTGCGGCTGCCGGCGATGGTCAGCGGGCCCGTGATCGTCGATCCGGGCCTCGGCGAGCCGTTCGGCTACTCCAACGCCAACGCCGCGATCTGGCTCATGGCGCTGTGGCCGGCGCTGGCGTTCGCGTCGTGCCCCACGCTCGCGCCGTGGCTGCGCGGGCTGGCGGCGGGCGCGATCGTCGTGCTCGCCGACACCGCGCTGCTCAGCGAGAGCCGCGGGTCGCTCGTCGCGACGGTGATCGTGCTGGCGGTGCTGCTCGTGGCGGTGCCCGGTCGCGTGCGCACGCTGCTGACGCTGCTCGTGCCGGCGCTGGCGATCGCCGCGACGACGCCGCACGTCCTGCACCTCGCCAACGCGGCCGCGCGCGACCCGGCGCAGGTCTCGCGGCTGGGAGACGTGGCGGTGCCGGTGCTCGTGGCCGCGCTCGTCGCCGGGCTGGTCGTCTTCGGCATGACGCTGGCGCTCGCGCGCCGGCCGCCGTCCCAGCGCGCCACGGAGGCTACGCGCCGCATCGTCGCGGTCGCCGCGATCGCGGTGCTCGTCGCGGGGATCGCGGGCGCGTTCGTGGCGGCCGACCCCGTCGATCGCGCCCAGCGCAGCTGGCGGGAGTTCAAGCAGTCCGACGCGCCGAACACCGCCAGCCCGGGGCACCTCACCGCCGGCTTCGGCGGCGCGCGCTACAACTACTACCGCGTCGCGCTGGACCTCTTCGCCGATCACCCGGTCCGGGGGATCGGCATCGACAACTTCGCGCAGGACTACCTCGCCCACGACACCGCGGGCGAGCGGCCGACCTCGCCCCACAGCCTCGAGCTGCGGATGCTCGCCCAGACCGGGCTCGTCGGGGCCGCGCTGCTGCTCGCCGCGTTCGTAGCGGGCTTCGCGGCGGCCGCCTCCGCCATCCGCCGCAGCGTGCCGCTGGGAGCGGCGGTCGCCACCGGCGGCGCGCTGACCTGCGCGTACTGGATCGTCCAGGGGTCGGTCGATTGGCTGTGGGAGTTCCCGGCGCTCGGGGGGGCGGCGTTCGCCGGCCTGGGCCTCGCCGGCGCGGCCGCGCCGCGTCGTGAGCCCGCGGCCGCACCGGCCCCGGCGCGGGCTGGACGGGCTGCGTGGCGCGGCCGCGCCGCCGTCGTCGCCGGCGGCGCGCTGGCGCTCGGCCTCGCGGCGTCGCTCGCGTTTCCCTGGATGGCCGACACCGAGGTGCGTCGCGCCCGCGCCTCGTGGACCGTGTTCCCCGCGGCGGCCTACCGCCAGCTCGACCTCGCGGCCAAGCTCAACCCGCTCAGCTCGCAGCCCGCCATCGTCGCCGGCTCGATCGCGATCGACCGCGGCGAGGTCGAGCGCGCGCGGCGAGCGTTCGCGCAGGCGCTGGAGCGCGACCCGCGCAACGCCTACGCAACGGTCTGGCTCGGCGCGATCGCATCCAGCCGTGGGCAGCGCGCGGGCGCCGAGCGGCTCATGCGCCGCGCCCTCGAGCTCGCGCCGACCGACCCGCCCACGCAGTCGGCCGCGCGCCAGGCGCGCGCCGGGCGGATCGACCTCGCCGGGCTGCAGCGCGAGTTCACCGTGTTCGTCGGGCAGCTGGTCGAATGACCAGGATCTGGACAGTCGCGCGATCGCGGGGTACCCTCGCCTCGATGCATTTGCGCGCGCTTCTGACCTGTGTCGCCTGCCTCGTGGCCGTGGCGGCCTTCCCGGCCGCCGGCCTCGCCCAGACCGCGGGCCAGGCGGAGTACGGCGGCGTCGCCGGCACGACCGCCAACTCGCCGACGAACCCGCCCTCCGGCGTCGCCGGCACGACGGCCGCCGGCACGAGCAAGGGCAAGGGCAACAAGGCGTCCTCCAAAAAGCGGGCGCCGGTCACCCTCAAGACGACGGACACGCTGCCGTTCACCGGCCGCGACATCGTCGCGATGCTCCTGGCCGGCCTCGCGCTCGTCGGCCTCGGCGTCGTGCTGCGCAGCGCGACGCGCCGCGCCCCCGCCGGCGCCTGAGCGCCGCCGCACCCGTCGAGCCTGCTGAACGGCTCGCTTTTTGGCGGTCGTCTATGCGAACATATGTTCGTGTCGTGCGAGACGATCCTGCACGCTGACGCGGACGCGTTCGTCGTCTCGGTCGCCCAGCGCGACGATCCCGCGCTGCGCGGGCTGCCGGTCGTCGTCGGCGGCGGCGTCGTCCTGGCCGCAAGCTACGAGGCGCGGCGCTTCGGCGTGCGCAGCGGCATGGGCGGCACGCGGGCGCGGCGGCTGTGCCCGCAGCTCGTCGTGGCGAAGACCGGCTGGGAGGCCTGCGGCGAGGCCAGCCGGCAGCTGTTCGCCGTCTTCGAGCGCCACTGCCCGCGGGTCGAGCGGCTCGGCATCGAGGAGGCGTTTCTCGACGCCGCCGGCCTGCCCCGCACTCCGCGCGAGATCGGCGAGCGGCTGCGCGGTGACGTCCGCGAGGAGATCGGGCTGACCGTCAGCGTCGGGATCGCGCGCACGAAGCTCCTGGCGAAGATGGCCGGGCGCGCGGCCAAGCCCGACGGCCTGCTGCTCGTGCCCGCCGCGGACGAGCGCGCGTTCCTCGACCCGCTGCGCGTCGAGGAGCTGTGGGGCATCGGCCCGAAGATCGCGCGCAAGCTGCACGCGCGCGGGCTGCGCACCGTCGGCGAGCTCGCGCACCTCGACGAGGCGGCGCTCGTCGCGATCCTCGGGACCGGCCCGGGCCGCCTCGTCCACGACCTCGCGCAGAACCGCGACCGCCGGCCGGTGCAGCCCAACCGCCCGCGCCGCTCCTACGGGGCGCAGCGCGCGCTCGGGCGATCGCGCGGGACGCCGGTGGACCTCGACGAGGTCCTCGAGAAGCTCGTCGACCGCGTCACCGGCCGCATGCACAAGGGCGGCGCGTCGGGGCGCACGGTCCTGCTGCGCCTGCGCTTCGACGACTACTCGCGCGTGGCCCGCTCGCACACGCTGGCCGATAACACCGCCGACGCCACCGCGATCCTCGCCGCCGCGCGGGAACTGCTGGCGGCGGCGATGCCGACGATCGAACGCGAGGGGCTGACCTGCATCGGCGTTGCGATCACGAACCTCGCGGCCCACGGGGGCGGCCTGCAGCTCGAGCTCGGGCCCTTACCATCGAGCACATGACGATCCAACGACTGGAACACATCGGCATCGTGGTCGATGACCTCGCGGCCGGGATCGAGTTCTTCGTGGCGCTCGGACTCGAGCTGCAGGGCGAGACCTCGGTCGAGGGCGAGGTGGTGGACCGCATCACGGCGCTCGAGGGCGTCCGCAGCGACCTCGCGTTCCTGAAGACGCCGGACGGCCACGGCACGATCGAACTGGCCAGGTTCCAGTCGCCGCCCTACGAGGGCGAGATCCCGGACGCGCCGTCGAACAAGCCGGGCATCCGCCACATCCTGTTCGCGGTCGACGACATCGACACGCCCGTCGCCGCCGTGCGAGCCCTCGGCTATGAGCTCGTCGGCTCGCTCGAGCAGTACGAGACCAGCTACCGGCTCTGCTACATCCGCGGCCCCGCGGGGATCATCGTCGAGCTGGCGCAGAAGCTCGGCGGCTGACGGGCTCCGCTACTCGCGGTAGAGCTTGTCGGCGTAGCCCGGCCCGTAGTACTTCACGAGGTCCTCGAGCGACTCGCCGCGCGCCTCGAGCGCCTTGACGATCTCCGCGCGGCTGGGCAGGCCGTCGGGCTCCCAGGAGTCGGGCTCCCACGTGTTCGCGCGCATGAAGGCCTTCGAGCAGTGATAGAAGACCTCCTCGACGCCGACGACGAGCGCCAGCCGCGGCCGGTGGCCCTTGACGACGAGCTCGTCGAAGAACGGCGCGTCGCGCACGAGCTCCGCGCGGCCGTTGATGCGCAGCGTGTCGGTGCGGCCCGGCACCGCGAACAGCAGCCCGACGTGGGGGTTGGTCAGCACGTTGCGAAACCCGTCGACCCGGCGGTTGCCGGGCCGGTCGGGGATCACGATCGTCTCGTCGTCGAGGACGTGGACGAAGCCGGGCGGGTCGCCCTTGGGGCTGACGTCGCAGGTGCCGTCGGCGGCCGCCGTCGCGATGAAGCACAGCGGCGAGGCGGCCAGCCAGGCGCGGTCGATCTCGTCGAGCGCGGGGCGCGACTTGAACGCGACGCGCTCGACCGGCTCGCCGACGATCTCCTCGAGCTCGCCGGTGTCGGCCACGACGGACCAGGTCTCGGCTTTCGTGCTCATTGCTCACACGTTGTCATGCCGTGACATCGCGTCGTGCAAACACGAACGCGGCGGCGCCGGCCGCGACGGCGACGTAGATGCCGACGAGTGTCAGCGCGCGGCCGACCGAGACGTCGTCGGTGCCGCCGGCGGCGAGCGCCTCCAGCAGCAGGCCGGGGAACCACTGCGTCGCGGTCGTCCAGGCGTCCTGGGTGAGGTGCTCGAACGGGCCCGACCAGACGATCCCGATCGCCAGCGCCACCGGGATCGAGCGCACGAACACGGCCAGCGCCATGCCGAGCGAGGCCCAGGCGGTCATGCCGAGCAGCGCGCGGCCGTAGTCGCCCGCGGCCTCGCGCAGCCCGTCCACGCCGAACCAGGACGACGTCGCGACGTCCTGCGACGGCGCCAGCAGCAGCGACGCGGCGACCGTCAGCACCTCCGCCAGCGCGAGCACGCCCGCGGCGAACAGCAGCAGCGCGGCCATCTTGCCCGCAAGCAGCCCGACGCGCCGCGGCTGGCGCATGAGCAGCGTGCGGAACGTCCCCTGCGAGAACTCGCCCGCGACGTTGGCGATGAACAAGACCATCACGAGGATCCCGATGAACGACGCGCCGAGCGCGAACGCCTCGGTCGCGCCGCCGGCCTGGGACAGCTCGGCGACGCTCGCGCCGCGCGTGGTCGGGCGCTCGCCCGGCCCGGCGGCGGAGAGGAACACGACGGTCGCCGACAGCGCGGCGAACGCCAGCCCCGACAGGACGACGGCCAGCGCGACGCGGCGGCGGCGCAGCTTCAGCAGCTCGGCCTTGAACATGGAGGTCATCGGTCTTCTCCCTTCACCATCGACAGGTAGCGGTCCTCGAGGCTCGTGCGCGCGACGCGCAGCTCGGCGAGCACGATCCCAGCGCCGGCCGCGGCCCGGTTGACGGCGGCGGCGAGCGAGCGCGCGTCGTCGCCGCCTTCGAGCGCGACGCGCAGCACGGCGGCGTCGGCGTCGGCGTCGTGGCCGGCCGCAACGAGCACGGCGGCCAGTCGATCGAGGTCGACGGCGTGCTCGGGCGCCACGACGAGCGCCGCGCCGGTCTGATCGAGCAGCTCGGCGGCGGGGCCCTCGTAGATCACGCGCCCGCCGTCGATGAAGATGAGCCAGTCGCAGACCTGCTCGAGCTCGCTGAGCACGTGCGAGGAGACGAGCACCGTGCGCCCGCCGCCCGCCAGGCGCCCGATCAGCCCGCGCATCTCGTGCACGCCGGCGGGGTCCAGGCCGTTGATCGGCTCGTCGAGGATGAGCAGCCGCGGGTCGCCGAGCAGCGCCGAGGCGATCCCCAGCCGCTGCTTCATCCCGAACGAGTAGCTGCGCACGCGGTCGCCGCCCCGCTCGGCCAGCCCGACGAGCTCCAGCAGCGCCGGGATCTGCGCCGGGTCGTGGCCACCGGCGGTGGCGAGCACGGCGAGGTTGCGCTCGCCGCTGAGCGCCGGGTAGAAGGCGGGGCCCTCGATCAGCGCGCCGACGCGCCCGAGGTAGTCGGCGGGCCGTGAGAGCGGTGCGCCGAGCACGCTGCCGTCGCCGTCGCTGGGCGCGACGAGGCCGAGCAGCATCGCCATCGTCGTGGTCTTGCCCGCGCCGTTGGGCCCGACGAAGCCGGCGACGACGCCCGCGGGGACGTCGATCGTCAGGCCGTCGACTGCGACGCGGTCGCCGTAGCGCTTGGTGAGGCCACGCAGCGACAGCGCCGGCGAGGCCGTGGCCGGCGCCGTCGCCGTCGCCGTCGCGGGGTCGCCCGCGGTCAGGGTCGCTGAGGTCATCGATGAGGCTCCTCGGGTGGTGGGAAGCGGCATGACCGGCAGCCTCGCGGCCACGCGCCGGCGCCGCGTCGGCCGCAACGGCGATCCGTCGTGGCCTGCGGGACGATCTGCTCCTGCACGGCGTCGTTCGCAGGGATGACGCGCCGTCCTCAGCGCGGACGAGGACGCCCGCGCGGCCGCGCGCTACCGTCGCCCCATGACCAGGCTGCGCGACGCACGGGTGCTCGACGGGCTGCTGGCGCTCGCCCTGACGGTCGCGCTGCAGCTGCACCTCGCGCTCGGCGATCACACCGGCAACTCCGCCGTCAACGTCGTCGCCGGCCTCGCGCTGACGCTGCCGCTCGCCGTGCGCCGCCGCGCGCCGCTGCAGGTCGCCTACGCGTTCGTGGCGACAACCGTCCTCAGCGCGGTCCTCGGCGGCGGGCTGTTCGACGGCGAGCCGCCGCCGCCCGCGGCGATCCTCGCGGGCGCGCTGACCTTCTACACCGTCGGCCGCCACGTCGGCGGGCGGCCCGCGGTCACCGCGGCCGGCGTCGGCATCGCCGGGCTCTGGACGCACGTGATCGTCAGCGGCCAGATCGACCTGCAGAGCTTCCTCTTCTCCGCCGGGCTCGTCGTGCTCACGCCCTGGCTGCTGGGTCGCGTGAACCGCTCGCGGGCGCAGCAGTTCGAGCTGCTGCGCGCCGAGGCTCTGCAGCGCGAGCGCGCCGCCGTCGGCGAGGAGCGCGCGCGGATCGCGCGCGAGCTGCACGACGTCGTCGCCCACAGCGTCGGGGCGATGGTCGCCCAGGCCCAGGGCGCCGGGCGCGTGCTCGACCGCGACCCCGAGCGCGCCCGCGAGGCGCTCGCCGCGATCGAGCGCACCGGCCGTACCGCGCTGGAGGAGATGCGCCGCTCGCTCGGCGTGCTGCGCCGCACCGACGCCGACGCGCCGCTGGCCCCGCAGCCGGGGCTGGAGAACCTCGACGCGCTGGTGGCGCAGGCGCGCGACAGCGGCCTGCGCGTCGAGCTCGTCACCGAGGGCCAGCCCGCGCCGCTGCCGGCGGGCGTCGACCTGTCCGCCTACCGGATCGTGCAGGAGGCCCTGACGAACACGCTCAAGCACGCCGGCCCGGTCCACGCCCGCGTCGCGGTGCGCTACCGCGAGGAGCAGCTCGAGCTGGAGATCTCCGACGACGGCAGCACGCCCGCGCGCACGCCGGACACGGGTGGCGGCGGGCAGGGGCTCGTCGGCATGCGCGAGCGCGTCGCGCTGTACGGCGGCGACCTGCAGGCGGCGCGCCGTCCGGAGGGCGGCTTCGTCGTGCGCGCGTCGCTGCCGCTGTCGGGATGAGCGCGACCCGCGTCCTCATCGCCGACGACCAGGCGCTCGTCCGCGCCGGCTTTCGCATGGTGCTCGAGGCCGAGGACGACATCGCTGTCGTCGGCGAGGCGGCCAACGGCGAGCAGGCCGTCCACGGCGCGCAGCGCCTGGCGCCCGACGTCGTGCTCATGGACATCCGCATGCCCGAGCTCGACGGGATCGCGGCGACGCGGCGGATCGCGGGCGGCGGCGACGGCGCGCCGCGCGTGCTGATCCTCACGACGTTCGACCTCGACGAGTACGTCTACGACGCGCTCGGCGCCGGCGCGAGCGGGTTTCTGCTGAAGGACAGCCCGCCCGAGCAGCTCGTCACCGCGATCCGCGTCGTCGCCGGCGGCGAGGCGCTGCTGGCGCCGTCGGTCACGAGCCGGCTCGTCGAGCAGTTCGCGCGCACGCGCGCGGGCGCCCGCGCCGACCCACCCGGTCTCGACGAGCTGACCGCGCGCGAGCTCGAGGTCTTCAAGCTCGTCGCGCGCGGGCTGTCGAACGCCGAGATCGCGTCCGAGCTGGTCGTCGGCGAGACGACCGTCAAGACGCACGTCGCGCGGCTGCTCGCCAAGCTCGGCCTGCGCGACCGCGTGCAGGCGGTGGTGCTCGCGTACGAATGCGGACTGGTCAGCCCGGGCGAGTCGACCAACTAGCATTTCGGGCCATGGCGAATCTCGCGACGGGGGCCACCGAGACCGACCTCGAGCAGTACCGCCCGCAGCTGACCGGCTACTGCTACCGCATGATGGGCTCGGCCTTCGAGGCCGAGGACGCGGTGCAGGAGACGATGATCCGCGCCTGGCGCCACCTCGACCAGTTCGAGGGCCGCGCCGCGATGAAGTCGTGGCTGTACCGGATCGCCACGAACGTCTGCCTGACGATGCTCGACGGGCGCAACCGCCGCGCGCGCCCGATGGACATCGGCGGCCCCGGCGACGCGCTGGACCCGAAGCTCGGCCAGCTGCCGGAGGCGACGTGGCTGGAGCCGATGCCCGACGGCCGCGTGCTCGCCGAGGAGGAGGACCCCGAGGAGCAGGCGATCCAGCGCGAGACGCTGCGCCTGGCCTTCGTCGCCGCGCTGCAGCACCTGCCCGCGCGCCAGCGCGCGGTGCTGATCCTGCGCGAGGTGCTGCGCTGGAAGGCCTCCGAGGTCGCCGAGCTGCTGGAGACGAGCGTGGCGTCGGTCAACAGCGCGCTGCAGCGTGCGCGCGCGACGATCTCCGCCACCGGCGCGACGGCCGAGGGCACGGCGGCGCCGCTGGACCAGGCCGACCGCGCGCTGCTGGCGCGCTACGTCGACGCCTTCGAGCACTACGACATCGACGCGCTCGTCGCGCTGCTGCACGAGGACGCGATGCTGTCGATGCCGCCCTACGAGATGTGGCTGCGCGGCGCCGAGCAGCTGCGCGAGTGGTACCTCGGCACCGGCATCGGCTGCAAGGACTCGCGCCTCGTGGCGATCAGCGCCAACGGGTCGCCGGCGTTCGCGCAGTACCGCTGCGACCCCGAGGGCGGCCACAAGGCGTGGGCGCTGCAGATTCTCGACATCTCACACGGGCGCATCACGGCGATCAACTCGTTCCTCGACGTCGAGCGGATGTTCCCGCTGTTCGGGCTGCCGCTGCGGCTCGACGCCGCCTAGCGGCAGCACGCCGCGCAGGCCGCAGAACGCGAGCAGCGCGAGCAGCTCATCCGACGCCCCGCACAGGCTGATCCGCGCGCCGCAGCGGCGCGCGGTGAGTGCCAGGCGCGCGAGCGAGTCGACCGCGGCCGCGTCCGCCTGCAGCGCGCGCACGTCGCAGACGACCTCGCCGCCGCACTCCGAGCCGATCAGGCCGCGCAGGCGCGCGCACAGCACGGCGGCGTCGCCACGGGTGAGCGGGCCGCGCACGACGAGCACGGGGTCCAGAGGCCTCATGACCCTCAGACCAGCGCGCGCGCCGAAACTCATCGCCCGGCGGGCGCTCCTCGGTTCGTCAGCTGTCCTTCTTGGCCGCGCGGCGTTCGGCGGCCTCGCGCTTGAGATCGGCCTGGGCGTTGACGACCGCGGCCGTCTGCCGGGCGCGGCGCTCGTCGGCGGCTTCGCGCCGCTGTCGTGCTTGGACCGCCGGATCGGGCGAGCGGGCGGGGCGCTGCGGGGCCTTGTCGGCCATGAGATCTCCATGCTGCGACCGGTCGGTCGCGTAGACCCGTCCAAGGTAGCAGCCGGGAGCCGGCGATCTCGCCCCTCAGCGGTCCGACAGCTCGCGATCCTCGGCGATCGCGGCGACGCCGTGCGGCGTGAGCGCCCACGCGCCGTCGTCGAGCGCCTCGACGATCTGGTCGTCGGCCAGCGACCGCAGGTTCAGCGGCGTACGCATGTCGCCGCGACCGCGACCGATCGCCTCGTCCACCGCGGCGACGGGCACTGCGACTCCCGCCGTGGCGCCGGACAGGTCCCACAGCGCCGTCATGACGTGGGCGAGGTCGCGACGGCTCACACGCAGATCGTCACAGACCGGCGATCCGGTCGGGCGCCGCCAGCGATCCGGTCGGGCGCCGCTAGCGTAGTAGCGCTCGTGCGCCGCCTGCTGATCGCCAACGCCGCTCTCGCCGCGCTGCTCGCCGGCCATGTGATCGATCACGTGGCGCGCCAGCCCGCCGACGAGCAGCTCGGCTTCGCCGCCAGCCTGCCGGGCCTGCTCGGCACCGCCGCGGTCTTCGTCTCGCTCGTGCTCGTCGCGCGCGGCACGAAGCACGCCGCGCAGTTCGCCGGGCTCGTCGGCCTCGCCACGGCGCTGGGGTTCGTCGCCGTCCACCTCGCGCCGCACTGGTCGATGTTCAGCGACCCCTACGCCGACCGCTACCTCGACGCGGGCTCGTGGATCGAGATGCTCGCCGGCCTGGCCTGCGGGTTGTGGGTCGCCGCCGAGGCGCTCAGGCTGTGCCGGGCGCAAGGCGCTCTCCCGCCCGCACCGCCACGTCCAGCCGGTTAGCGGGCGGCGCCAGCGGACAGGTCCAGCGCGCGTCGTAGGAGCACGACGGCTGGTAGGCGAAGTTCAGGTCCAGCACGAGCCGGCCGCCCGTGCTGCCGAGGTCGGCGCCCTTGATCGTGTCCAGCGCGTAGCGGCCGGCGCCGTAGCTCTCGTCCCCGCTCGTCGCGTCGGCGAACGGGACGAATAGGCCCCCGCCGTAGGCGTCCAGCCAGTACAGGTCGAGGGCGACAGCGTCGGTGCGCGCGCGGCCGAAGCGCACGAAGCGCATCGTCGCGCCGTCGCTGGAGGGCAGCTCGAGGACCACCTCGGGCGCCTGCTCGACGACCGCCTCCAGGCGCCAGGCCGGGTCGTAGGGCCAGACGTGCGGGCCCGTGTATGCGGCGCGCTCGTCTTCCGGGACCGGCGACTGCGGGTGCGTGGAATACAGCTCGCGACGCACCGCGCACCAGCGCTCGTGCGCGACACGCGGGTCGCGCACGGCGCGGATCTCGGCATACAGCTCTGCGACGCGGCGGCGGTAGTCCAGCAGCTGCGCGACGGACTGAGGATCGGCGGCGGCGATGCTCGCGAGGCTAACTCAGCTCGCGACCGGCACACCCGCCGTGAGGTAGTTGTGGACGTCGTAGAAGGTGAGCACCGGCGGGGCCGGGATGCCGACCTCCTGCGAGATCGGACCGATCTGCTCCTCGGCGAACTGCTGGTACTGCTCGGCGGTCTCCCAGACGTCGGTGACGCGGATGCCGTCATCGGTCGCGGTGACCCAGTGAAACAGCCCGCCGGCGGCGCCCTCGCCGCCGTGCGTGAAGCCCATCCGCTCGATGACCGACTCGTACTGCTCGATCGTCCCGCCCTCGAAGTCCATCACGATTGCAACCGGCATGACGTTGCTCCTCTCGATGACATTTGCGCTGCGAGAGGCACTGTCGCGCGGGCACGCGGCTCGCACATCGGCCGTTTGACCTATCCGGCGCGGGCGGGCGGCCCGCCGACGATTCCGTGCTCGACGGCGAACAGCGCGGCGCCGGCGCGGGTGCGGCGGTCGATCTTGTCGTAGACGTGGGCGATGTGGTGGCCGACCGTGCGCGGCGACACGACGAGCTCGGCGGCGATCTGCTTGTTCGTCAGCCCGCGGGCGAGCAGGCACAGCACCTCGACCTCGCGCTCGGTCAGCCCGCCGGGGGCCGCCGCGCGCGGCGCGCGCTCGTGGCCGGCGGCCTCGAGCACCGCCTCGGTCGCGTCCGCGCACAGGCGCCCCTCGCGGGACTCGGCGCGCAGCTGCGCGGCCGCCTCGTCGGGGCGCAGCGCCGACCGGTGCGGGCGCTCGGAGGTCATGGCGACGTAGGCGTCCGCCGACGCGAGCACGCGCGTCTGCGCGCTCAGCGCGTCGCCCTCGACGCCGCGGTGATACCCCGAGCCGTCGGGCCGCTCGTGGTGCGAGCCCGCCAGCCGCGCGACTTGGGCGAAGACCGGCGTGCGCGCCAGGATCCGCTCGGTGTAGTACGTGTGCAGCCGCACCCGCTCGCGCTCGCCGCCGCCGAGCGCGCCCGCCTTGTCCCAGATCCCGTTGGGGACCGCGACGCGGCCAAGGTCGTGCAGCAGCGCGGCGAGGCGCATCGTCTCGTGCTCGTCCGCGGGGCGCGCGGCCGCCGCGAGCTGCGCGACGCGCGGGGAGTGGCCGAGCGTCCACGGCGACTTCAGGTCGGCGAAATCGGCGATCGCCGCGGCGAGGCCGTCGAGCTCGCCGCGCGGGCAGCGCGGCACGGGACCCGGCTCGACCTCGAGGGCGACCTCGAGCATGTCGGCGCCGTCGAGATCGCCCAGCACCTCGTCGGCGACGCGGTCGAACGCCGCAGCGATCTCGGGGTCGAAGTGGCGCCCGCTGCGCAGCCGCGCGACCTCGCGCGCCGCGGCCGGCCCGCCGGCGCGGTCGAAGATCTCGACGACGTCGACGAAGTGGGCCATGCGGGCGGCGACGCAGAGGTCCTCGCCGCCGATCCCGGCGGGCGCGCCGTGGCCGTCCCAGCGCTCGTAGACCTGGTCGAGCCCGAGTTGCACGCCGGCCGACAGGCCGAGCCGCCGGGCGAGCGTCGTCGCGACCTCGCACGCCGACCGCCCGGCCTGGGCGCCGACCTTCAGGCCCTCGGCGATGAACCACTCGGGCGTGCGCTCGGCCGCGAGCTGCGGCGCCCAGCCGGCGACCTGCTCCGACGCGCCGCGCGCCCAGGCGAGCGGGTCGCCGACGTCGAGGACCTGGATGAGGCCGGCGAACGCGCGGTCGTCGCCCATGAGCGCCGCCCCCTCGTGCGCGTTGGCGGTGCAGCCCATCGACCGCAGCAGCGCGACGTAGTAGGCGTCGGAGAGCACCTCGCGGCGCACGCCGATCTCCATCCCGAGGCGGGCGGCGATGACGGCGTTGCGCAGCGACTTCTCCAGCGGCTGGTCGTGGCCGACGTCGCTGGCGAGCGACACGGCGGCGAGGACCTCGGAGAGGCGCACGGTCGTCGTGGAGCCCTCCGGCTGGACGGCGGTCGACACGCTCGCGACGATAGACCGTCGGGGCCTGCCCGGACGACCAGTCGTTCAGGCCGCGTGCGGCAGCGACACCGGCGGCGCCGGGCGCAACTCGACGACCTGCTCGGCGGCCTCGGCCGTCGTGCACGCGATCTGGGCGAGCATCGACTCGACGCGGTGGCGCAGCGCGCGGCGGCCGCCGAGCAGCGCCATCAGCCGGACGACGGGGCCGCGCGTCTCGAGCTGCGCGGCGAGGTCGACCTCGGTCGTCCCGCGGCCGGGGGTGAGGATCCACGTGTAGCGCAGGACCTGGCGCCGGCCGGCGCGCGCCCGCACGACGACGACCCTACGGCTGCTCGACGGCCGCACCTCGGCGGGCCCGTGATAGTTCGACGGGTCGGTGAGGAAGTCGTGCAGCGTGTCGATTCCGGAGCAGACGTTGCGGGTGGCGATGATCGGCTCGTAGCCGATGTTGGCGATGCGGAAGATGAAGGCGAATGCGGTAAGTTCGATCATGCCTTGTGAGCATCGCCACAAGGCCGAGTCTTACGGATTCGTCTCGCGGACGAACTCGTAGAGGCTCTCGTGATCGTCCCGGCAGGCCGGGCAGCCGGCGAGGTGGGCGCTCATGCCGGGCACTCCTGCCTCGGCGTCGGCGCCCGCAAGCTGCAGGTCGACGTAGCGGTCGAGCTCGTCGAAGCAGGCCTCGCAGGTGAGCTCGGGCCCGTCGGGGCCGAGCAGCGCATGGATCAGGTCGTCTCGGTGGGTCATTGCTGTCCCGTTCCCATGCCCGCGATGTCGAAGCCTTCCGCCGCGAGGCGGCGGCGCAGCTTCTGGCGGGCGTCGTGGAGTGTCTTGTAGAGGGCGCCGCGGGTCGTGTTCAGCCGCTCGGCGAGGACGTCGATCGGGACGCCATTCAGCGTGATCGCCACGAGCACGTCGCGCTGGTGGGCGCTGAGACCGTCGGCGATCGCCGCCTGCAGCGCGACGAGCAGCTCGCTGTCGGCGACGCTGTCGGACGGCGACGAGCCGGCGGCCGCCATGAGCGACCAGGTCTCGGGCTCGAGCGGCAGCTCGCGCTCCTGCCAGCCGCGGCGGCGCAGCTTCACCGCCGCCTCGAAGAGCGCGAACTTGTAGGCCCACGTCGTGAAGCGGCTCTCGCCGCGAAAGTCGTCGAGCTTGCGCAACACCGCGACGAGCGCGTCGTCGGCGGCCTGCTGGGCGAGGTCGTCGTGGTCGCCGCCGCGCAGGTGGGCGAGCGCGCGGCGCCGCCGCGCGACCTCGTAGCGCGCCGCCCGCAGCAGCAGCGCGTGCAGGCGGGCGACGGCCTCGTCGCGCGTGCGGCCGTCGGAACGCAGCTCCTCCAGCCAGCGGCGGGAGTCGGCGTCGAGCGTGTCCGCCGGCGCGCGGCTCGCGATGGGCTCCAGCGGCACGGAGGGGACGGTACCTCTCACGGCGCCACCCCCGTCGCGCCGCCGTCGAGCGGCGCGAGGATCCGCGCGGCGAGCTCGGGCGGGCAGCCGCGGTCCAGCAGCACGAGCAGCTCGTGCAGGTCGACGGCGGGCTCGTCGGCGAGCTCGGCAGCGAGCCGCGGCTCGAAGCCGGCCGCAGCCAGGCGACGCCGGCGCCACTCGCCCAGGGCAGCGGGCGGCGCCGGGTCGGCCATGTCCGGTCTGGGGTTGGACATCACGGCTCTTAGCGTCGCCGGCGCCCGGCTTCTTACCTGCGGTCCTGCACGAGCGAGAAGAACTCCGAGCGCGTGCGCGCGTCGTCGCGCAGCAGGCCCAACAGCGCCGAGGTCGTCGTGCGCGTGCCGGCCTTCTGCACGCCGCGCAGCGACATGCACAGGTGCTCGGCCTCGATGACGACGCCGACGCCCTTGGGCTGCAGGTGCTCCTGCAGGCACTCGGCGACCTGCATCGTCAGGCGCTCCTGGAGCTGCAGCTCGCGCGCGTGCAGCTCGACGACGCGCGCGAGCTTCGACAGCCCGATGATCCGCTCGCCTGGGAGGTAGGCGACGTGGGCGACCCCGTGAAACGGCAGCAGATGGTGCTCGCACAGCGAGTGAAACGGGATCTCGCGCACGACGACGAGCTCGTCGTAGCCGGCGTCGTTGTCGAACGTGGTCAGCTCGACGGGCTCGTGCGTCAGCATCTCCGCGAACGCGGCGGCCACGCGCCGCGGCGTCTCCAGGAGGCCTTCCTCGTCGGGGTCGCGCCCGAGCGCGACGAGCAGGTCGCGGACCGCCAGCTCGGCGGCCAGCGTGTCGATCTCCGAGCCGAGCGCTGCGACGTTCAACGGTCTCCCTCCGGGGTGTCGTAGAAGGTGGCCAGGCGGGCGAGCGTGAGCGCGCCGAGCATGAGGCCGAAGTCGCGCAGGGCGATGTCGTAGTAGCCGGAGTAGGTCAGGAGGTTGACGATGATGCCCCCGAGCCAGGCGGCGACGAGGTAGGCCCCGAAGCGCGGCCTGAACGCGACGCAGAGGCCGGCGACGATCTCGATCGCGCCCACGACGTACATGAAGTCCTGGCCGGAGCCCGGGACGATGTCGTTGATCCAGGGGGCGAGGTAGACGGGCCAGTCGACCATGACGTTGAAGAACTTGTCGAGGCCGAAGGCGATCGGCGCGATCGTGAAGGCGGCGCGCAGGAGCGCGTAGGCCTGGACGCGCGGGTCGGCGCGGTCGAGTGCCACGGGCGCGGCTGCCGTTGCCTCGGCGGCAGGCGCGCCGGCGCCGCCGCGTTCGCGGGGTGGACGGGGGGTCGTGATTGCCATGTCGGGTTCCTCTCGTGCGTTGGCGCAATTCGGTGCGGCATTGACATGGGCGTCGGGACCGGCCTCGTCCTTACGCGGGTCCTGTACGCCATGCGGCAGGATCCGCGGATCCTCGCCTTCCTCGAGATCAACGCGCGCGTCGCGTACTGGGCGCTCTTCCTTCTCGTGGCGACGGAGTCAAGCGGCGTGCCCGTTCCCGGCGAGACGGCGCTGATCGCGGCGGGTGTGCTGGCCAGCGACGGCAAGGTCGCGATCGAGCTCGTCATCGTCATCGCCGCGGTCGCCGCGATCCTTGGCGACAACATCGGCTACATGATCGGCCGCACCGGCGGGCGGCGGCTGCTCGAGCGCCCGGGCTTCGGGGAGACCTACCGCCGGCGCGTGATCGAGCACGGCGAGCCGTTCTTCGAGCGCCACGGCCCCAAGGCGGTGTTCCTCGGGCGCTGGATAGGCGGCCTGCGGATCGCGGCCGCGTGGCTGGCGGGCATCAACCGGATGCACTGGCCGAGCTTTCTGTTCTGGAACGCGCTCGGCGGGATCTGCTGGGCGATCTCCGTCGGGCTGCTCGCCTACTTCCTCGGATCGACGGCGGAGAAGATCTTCCGGACCGCCGGGCTGGCCGGCCTCGCGCTCGTCGTGCTCGCGCTCGTCGCGTTCATGGTCTGGCGCAAGCGCGGGCATCATCTCGGCGGATGAACGCCCTGTCGGAGTACCTGCACGAGCAGGCCGCCGCCCACCGCGCCACCGCCGCCGAGCGTCCCGACGACCCGCGCTACCCCAGCAGCGCGGAGGCGCTGGAGGCGCTCGCTTCGTATGCGGAGGAAGGCGCCGAAAACGGGATCTTCCAGATGCGCTACCTGCTCGAGCACCATGTCGCCGGCGGCCGCTTCCGCTGGCCTGACGGCCAAGCGGGCCGCGCGATCTCGTACTTCGGCTTCGACGCGCCCGTCCGCGAGGAGTGGGAGCTCGAGCAGTTCCTCATGGACCTCTGCGACCTCTGCAAGTCCGACGCCGCGCGCCACATCGGCTCCAACGAGTCCGGCGTCGACCGCGACGACGCGCCGGCGCTCGCCAAGCGCTACGGCCTCGACCTCGAGCGCGTGCACAGCGCGCTGGACGCCGGCCGTCGCTACGCGAAGCTGTGGATCGTCGGCATCCCCGACTGGCACGAGATCGAGCCGTCGGCGCGCGACGAGCTCGAGGCGCTCGACGGCGTCGTCCTCGCGCGCGCGCCGTCCGAGCAGTACGACGAACCGCCGCCGCTGCTCGTCAAGAACGTGCCCGCAGCCGACGAGGACGAGGCGCGCGCGCGGATCGCGCGGATCGTGTCGATCGAGCCCGCCGCGCTGGGCGTCTCGGCCTCGGGCCGCGTGCTCTGACGCGCGCCGGGATCGGATGTTCGATGTGAGCGCCGACGCGCCACTCATCATCTGTACGAGACCGTGCATACAGGCCTCGTTATACTTTCCAGCACAGTGGGATCCGAAGCTTGGAATTCACGTGACTTGAAGTCGCGGC
>JADMIO011644078.1_pt1 | contig 23248 bp, 26 predicted proteins | sample 8958161 | NCBI WGS metagenome assembly JADMIO01 (sample SAMN16585339, study PRJNA669376) | soil metagenome | isolation source: Crop rotation soil | place: USA: Cullars Rotation, Alabama | collected 2011 | reverse complement strand
GGCGGCGCCCGCCGTGAGCGAGGACGAGTCCAGCCAGACGATGAAGCCGTAGAGGATCATCAGCGCGACCGCGAGCGGGTATGAGAGGCTGCCGAACCAGCCGAGGGCTCCCGCGAGGAGCGCCGACCCGAGCATCGCCGCGCCGATCAGGTTCCGCCTCCCGAGACGGATGGCCGCCTCGTTGCCCATCACGCTCGCGGCCGTGCCGACGATACCCAGCGTCGTGAGCACCACGGGTGGCGACAGGAAGGCGCTATCCGCGCCGGTATGGATGGCCACGAATCCGAGGAACGCCACGCCCCAGCCGCGCAGCGCGTTCATCTCGAGCGTGTGAACACAGTAGGCGATGGAGTAGGCCATCGCCGATCTGTTGCGCAGCACCGGCCGAAAATCGAAAAGCTTCTGCCCTTGGGCCGGAGCGGCTGCCGGCGGCCGGCGCGGCACCCACAGCGCCACGATCATCCAGGCGGCGAGCGCGAAGAGGCCGGCGACCACAAAGGCCGTGTGCCAGTCGAAGACGGCCGCGAGCAAGCCCGCGCACGAAAAGGACAGCGCCCCGGACACGCCGATGCTCGCCGCGTGTCCCGCCACCGCCCGTGACATCATCTGCTTGTCCACCAGATCCGCGAGGAGCTTGAGGCCGGTCATGTAGGTCCCGGCCCAGCCTATGCCGGCAAGGGCGCGGAGGCCGAGTGCCGACCAGAATCCTTCCGCGACGACCCCGAACAGCACGTGCGCGCTGATCGTGCAGCCGACCCCGAACAGGTAGACGAGGCGGGCATCCACGCGGTCGGTCAGCGTGACCAGCACGGGCACCGCCAGCATGTAAGCCAGGTAGAACACGCCCGTGATCCAGCCGGCCTCGCTGTTCGTGAGGCCCCACAGCTCCATCATGGAGGGCAGCAGCGCCGGCCAGAAATTCGCGCCGATCTGGACCAGCACCTGCGCGGTGCAGACGAGCGCTACGAGCCTTGCGCCGGATGTCTGCATGATTGGCCTGCTATTTCACCGGGGAGACGAAGAGCCACTTCATGAAGGCAATCGCGCCGAGCGCGCCCAGCGCCTGTCCCAGCAGAAAGCCCGGCACGTCGCTCACGTATATGCCCGCAAACGTGTCGCTGGCCGCGCGCGCGAGCGTGACCGCCGGGTTGGCGAACGAGGTCGACGCTGTGAACCAGTAGGCGGAAGTGATGAAGGCTGCGACGGCGAACGGGACGACCGCCGGGCGCGTGCGCCCCGTCGCCAGTATGACGCAGAGGAGCCCGAAGGTCGCGACGAGCTCGCTCCAGATTTGCGGCAGCCCCGCGCGGGCATGTCGCGACGCGGAGAAGAGCTCATGACCAAACATGAGGTGGGCGGCGGCGACACCCGCGAATGCGCCGATCACCTGCGCCGCGGCATAGAGCGGGACCTCGCGCCATGCCAGCCGCTTCCAGATCGCTTCGGCTACCGAGACCAGCGGATTGTAGTGCGCGCCCGAGATCGGCCCGAACGTCAGAATCAGGGCCACCAGCGCGGCGCCGGTGGCGACGGTGTTGGCGAGCAGGGCGATCGCCGTGTTTCCGCCGGCGAGCTGCTCGCCCATGATCCCGGAGCCGATGATCGCCGCCAGCAGCAGCGCCGTGCCGATGCCCTCGGCAGCAAGCCGCCGGCCGAGGCTCATGAGGGTGCCTTGCCGATTTCCCTGACCTTCTGCCGGAGCGAAAGACGATCGAGCGTCGCCATGGGCAGGCTCAGAAACGTCCGCAGGCGATGAGCGATCTGCTGGTAAACGGTCCGGAACAACCGGCGCTTCTCCTCATCCGGCCCTTCCAGCGCCGCCGGGTCCTGGAAGCCCCAGTGGGCCGTCATCGGTTGTCCCGGCCACACGGGGCAGACTTCGCCCGCTGCGTTGTCGCACACGGTGATCACGAAATCCATTTTCGGCGCTCCGGGCTGCGCGAACTCGTCCCAGCTCTTGCTGCGCAGGCGACCGATAGAATGCCCGTTACCCGCGAGCAGCTCGAGCGTGAATGGATTCACCTTTCCGGCCGGATGGCTACCGGCGCTGTAGGCCCTGAAACGTCCCTCGCCGAGCGCATTGAGGAGCGCTTCGGCCATGACGCTGCGCGCCGAGTTGCCCGTGCACAGGAACAGCACGTTGTAGACAGGCTGCACCATGCGCTAGCAGCACTTTTGCTGCGCAGCCTTCGGCGGGGTGACCGCAATCGTCTCGGACTTCGGGGCGCAGCAGACGGTTGCCTGCACCCCGGGTTTCGTAACGGTTCCATAGATCTCGGCTTCGCCCAGCGTGTTGTAGGTCTCCCACGCGATGCCCTGCGGGTCGGTGATCCAGTATTTGTCGGAGCGGGCGTAGCAGCAGGTCGCGCCCGGCTGATCCTGGGCGGCGATCTCCGCGTCCGCGACCTGCCTGCGCAGCGCGACCAGCTCTTCGCCGCTGTCGACCTGGAAGCCGAGGTGGTTCACGCCCGCCCGCGCCCCGCGTTGCGAAATCGCAAAATTGATGCGCGGATCCTCGATCATCCACTTGGCGTAGTCGGCCTTTCGCACCGTCGGCTTGGCGCCGAATACCGCCGAGTAGAAGCGGATGTTGGCTTCGAGATCGTCCACCGAAACGTGCACATGGAAGCGTTTCATGCCTTGACTCCTTTTCGTCTGGTTTTGACCGTCGCCTGCGACGGTTTGCAATTGGTTCCAGGCCCGCAATCTACCCCGTCGCGCCCGCAGCAGTTTTCGGTGAGGAAGGCGACGAGCGCTCCCATCTCCTCGAAGTTCGCCGAATAGAAAACGAAACGACCTTCCTGCCGCGCCTGCACGAGGCCGGCATGGCTCAGCTCCTTCAGGTGGAAGGAGAGGGTCGCGGGCGGGAGCTTGAGCTCGGCGGCTATCTCGCCGGCGGACACGCCCGTCGGACCGGCCTGCACCAGAAGACGGAAGACTCCGAGACGGCTCTCCTGCGCGAGGGCGGCGAGTGCTTGCACAACGTTCTTGGATTCCATATTTCCAGTATTATCGAAATATAGAAGCTTGTCAAGCGGAACACGGGGGCTACCGCTTGGGGTTAGGATGATCGCCTCGATCCCAGGTCCAAACCCTTGCCATGTCGACTGAATCCTTCGACGCCCTGATCATCGGCACCGGCCAGGCCGGACCTGCACTCGCAGCACGGCTTTCAGCCGCCGGCATGACGGTTGCCGTCGTCGAGAAGGACAAGTTCGGCGGCACGTGCGTGAACAACGGCTGCACGCCGACGAAAGCCATGGTGGCGAGCGCGTACGCGGCGCGCGTGGCGCAGCGGGCGCAGGAATATGGCGTCATGCTCGGCGGCAGCCCGTGCGTCGACATGAAGCAGGTCAAGACGCGCAAGGACGAGATCGTGCGCAGGTCGACCGAGGGCGTCGAGAAGTGGATGCGCGGGCTGAAGGGCGGGAAGGTCTACCGCGGCCACGCGCGGTTCGCCGGACCGGCGGAAGTCCTCGTCGGCCAGGATCGGCTCGCTGCGGACAAGATCTTCATCGACGTGGGCGGCCGGCCCGTCGTTCCCAAAATGCCGGGGCTCGACGCCGTGCCGTACCTGACCAACGTCACGCTGATGGACGTCGATTTCGCCCCGGAGCACCTCATCGTCGTCGGCGGCAGCTACATCGGGCTCGAGTTCGGGCAGATGTTCCGCCGCTTCGGGAGCCGCGTCACCATCGTGGAGATGGGCCCGCATCTCGTCAGCCGCGAGGACGAGGACGTTTCGGCGGAGATCGAAGCGATCCTGCAGAAGGAAGGCATCGAGCTGCGCCTCAAGGCCGAATGCCTGAGCGCTCAGAAGGAGACCGGCGGGCTTTCCATCGGGCTCGATTGCACGGACGGCGCGAAGCGCGTGCAGGGCACGCACCTGTTGCTGGCGGTCGGGCGCGTGCCCAACACGGACGACCTGGGCCTGGATGCCGCGGGCGTGGCTACCGACAAGCGCGGCTATATCGAGGTGGACGAGTCCCTGCGGACTTCGAATCCGCGCGTATGGGCGCTCGGCGACTGCAACGGCAAGGGGGCGTTCACCCATACCGCCTACAACGACTACGAGATCGTAGCGGACAATCTGCTTTCGAATGCCGGCCGCAAGCACACCGATCGCGTGCCGATCTACGCGCTCTACATCGATCCGCCGCTCGGCCGCGTCGGGATGAGCGAAGCGGAGATCAGGAAGGGCGGACTGAAAGCGCTGGTCGGGAAGCGGCCGATGTCACGGGTGGCGCGCGCGGTGGAGAAGGGCGAGACCGGCGGCTTCCTCAAGATCCACGTCGAGCAGGGCTCGCAGCGCATACTGGGAGCCGCGCTGCTCGGAACGGGCGGCGACGAATCGGTGCACTCGCTGGTCGACGCGATCTATTCGAAGCTCCCGTACACCGAATTTCAGCGCCATGTCCGCGCTCATCCGACGGTGAGCGAGCTCCTGCCGACGACGCTCGAGAACCTGAAGCCGCTCGCCTGACGCGAGCCCGGTCAGGGCAGGGGCACGATCGCCCCGATCTCCACCAGGAAGGCGGGACCCGTCACGTCCGCTTGAAAATCAAGCTGAAGTTGTTCGCCGGCATTGCGACGATCTCGGCCAGCAGGAATCCGGACGAAGCAGCGGCCTCGGAGACCGCTTCAAGGTCGCGCAGACCCCACTCGGGATCGCGCGCACGAAGGTCTGAATCGAACTGCGCGTTACCCGTGGAGGTGTGCCCGCCGAAGCGGCGGTAGGGGCCGTACAGGAACAGCACATGCCCGGCCGGAAGCAAACCGCTCGCCCCTTTGAACAATGCCAGCGTGGCGGACCACGGCGCCACGTGAATCATGTTGATGCACACGATCGCATCGGTCGTCTGCAACGGCCAGGGGAATCCGGTCACGTCGAGCTCGATCGGCGGATTGACGTTCGCCAGCCGCGCCTCCCTGACGCGCAGTGCGATGGATTCGCGAAGCTCCGGATCCGGATCGGACGGCTGCCAGGTGAGGCCCGGGAGCGCCTTGGCAAAATGAGCGACGTGCTGTCCCGTACCGCTGGCTATCTCCAGCACCACGCCGCGGGTGGGCAGCACGCGCGAAAGAACCTCGAGGATCGGGCCTTTGTTGCGCTCTGACGGGGGGAGGAACCATGTCCCGTCCGCTTGCTTCTCGCCATGCTGCCGAAGCATCTGCGCTCTCCTAACGCTTCAGCGATCCCCGCACTGCCGTCACGAATCGGAAATGATCTCGTTCGTCAGGTTGTCGACGACAACCGGGCTCTCGAAATAAGTCACTGTCGGCAAGGCCCCGTACCGCTCGCGAATGACGCTTTCCCACTCGCGGGTATAGAGCGCCGCGGCCTCTTTCTTCGATTTCCACAGGTAAACCCCGCCCGCCGTCCCGCCATCCTCGGAGAGAAGATAGTACTTGCGGATGAGCCCGGGTGCTTCACGGTACTTCGGCGCAGTGCCAGCGAAGAGCTGCTGTGCCTTCTCGCGAGTGACCGGTTGGGGAAGCTTGAATTGAACCAGCGCGGTAATCATGTGGCAATTCCTCCTTGGGTGGATTTGACCGTCATAACGTAGCAGGGGCAATATCGCTCATTCATATTCCAAGGGGTAGCCCCCCGCAGCAACTAGAATATATTCGAGATCTGTATGAGCGATCGCCTCTTCGCCCTCCGGCTTTTCGCGCGGGTTGCACGCACGGGAAGCTTTTCCCGTGCCGGGCGGGAGCTGGGCTTGTCCCAGCCGTCGGTATCGCGCATCGCCGCGGAGCTCGAGCGTGAAGTGGGTGTGGCGCTGATGACGCGAACCACGCGTGGCCTGAGGCTGACGGAGGCGGGCGCCGACTACCTGGCGCGAATCGAGCCGATATTGGCGGCGCTGGAGGAGGCCGATCATGCCGCGCGGGGCACCGGCGAGCTGCGTGGAACTCTGCGCATCTCGCTACCACTGGGGTTCGGCGAGCGTGAAGTGATTCCGCGGCTGCCGGCCTTCATGCAGCTTCATCCGGCGCTGCGCATTGATCTCTCGTTGAACGATCACAACCAGGATCTGGTGACGGAGGGCATCGACGTAGCGCTTCGCTCCGGAGCGCTGGCAGATTCGAATGCCACGGCCCGCCGGCTGGGTGCTTGCCCTCGCTTGCTCGTCGCCTCGCCGGCATACCTGGCACGGGCAGGAACGCCGGAAACGCCCGAAAGCCTTGCCGACCACCAGGTGATCGTGGGCCCACTCGGTATCGGCCTGGACTCCTGCACCTTTCAGCGAAACGGACGTGCCACGACGGTCCGCGTCGAAGGCCGTCTGACCACCTCGGTAAACCAGGGCGCCATTGCTGCCGCCGTCGCCGGCCTTGGCATTGCCGTTGTGGCCCTGTGGAACTGCCGCGCGGAGCTCGCCAGCGGCACGCTCGTGCGAGTGCTGGCCGAGTGGCAGATGGAGCCGTTCGAGTTTCACGCCGTTTTCGCGGCAGGCCGTGCGGCGAAACCCTCCGCGCGCGCCTTCGCGGACTATCTGGCGACCGCGCTTCGCGAATGAAATCGAGAGCACCCCGAGCGGCGATGAAATCCTCTCGTTCCCGATGTTCAATCGACGTGCAGGTCGAGCGCCCGGACCACTTTCCCCCACGTTTCGACTTAATCCCATCGATGAAACGTAGTCGTCGAAACCTGACGCCGCTGGCATGATCGGAGCGCCGCTAGGGCAGCGGTACGATCGCCTCGATCTCCACGAGGAAGGCGGGATCCGCGAGCGCCGAGACCACCAGCAGGGTGTTCGCGGGCGGTTCGCCCTTGAAGTAGTCCTGCCGCACCTTGCCGACTGCCTCCCGGTGCTTGATGTCGGTGATGTAGACGGTGGTCTTCGCGACGTCCGCCATCCGCCCGCCGGCGCCCTCGATGACCCTCTTCATGTTCTCGAGTACCTGTCGCGCCTGGCCCGCCGCATCGCCGTGGCAGACGACCTTGCCGTCCTTGTCGCGCGCGGTCTGCCCCGCGACGTAGAGCGTTCTTCCCGCCTCCACGATGACGCCGTGGGAGTAGCTCTTGCCGGCGGGCACGAAGACGTCGGGCGGCTGGTAGGTGCTGCGCTTCATGGGGTTTCTCCTCGTTTGGCTATTGACTGGCGTCAGTCGACTTTCGCGCCGGAGGCCTTGACCACCTTCGCCCAGACCCCGACCTCTTCGCGCAGGAACGCGTCGCACTGCTCGGGCCGCGAGGCGACGAGCTCAATGTCGGCGCTCTTGAGCCTCGCTTGCACTTCCGCGGTTTGCAGCGCCTTCACGATGTCGGCGTTGAGCCGTCCCATGATGGGCGCGGGCGTCCCGGCCCGGGTGACGATTACCCAGAATCCCGTTCCCGCCTGGTAGTTGCGGAGTGTCTCGCCGATCGTCGGCACGTTGGGCAGGGACGGGGCACGCTTGGGGCTGGTAACTCCAAGGGGCCTCAGCTTCCCCGATTGCAGGTAGGGCATCGCTTCCACGAGCACCGTCGAGAGGAGCGGCACGCGTCCGGGCAGCACGTCCAGCGCGGCGAGGCTGCTGCCCTTGTACGGGACGTGCACGATGTTGATACCAGCCGCGGCGCGCAGCGCTTCGGCCAGGATGTGATTCGTGGTCCCCGAGCCCCCCGTGGCGTAGGCGATATCGCCGGGATGCGCCTTGGCGAGGCTGATCAGGTCGGCGATGCTCTTTGCCGGGAACGACGGATGCGCCGCCAGCACTCCATACAGATTTCCGATGTGGGTGATGCAGCTGAAGTCCTTGAGCGTGTCGTATGGGAGCTTGGCGTAGAGCGCCGGGTTCACGCCGAACGGCGTGATCGCGTGCAGGAACGTATGCCCGTCAGCGGGTGCTTTCGCCACGAGATCGGTCGCGATCGTCGTGCCCGCGCCGGGGCGGTTCTCGACCAGCACCTGCTGGCTCCACATCTCCGAGAGCTGTTTCGCGAGCACGCGCGCGAAGACGTCGGTCTCGCTGCCGCCGGGAAGCGGCATGATCAGGCGCACCGGCCGCGCGGGAAAGGTCTGCGCCCCGGTATCCACCACGGCGAGCAACGCTGAGACCGCGCACATGACGACGATGATGCGGACGGGCGGCATGATTTCCTCCTGGTTTTTCCGCAATGTAGCAACAACCGCGGGAGCGCGTAAACTGGACGTCCTGTGAAATGGATACTGATTGCGCTCGTGCTGCTGGGCGCCATGCTCTTCTGGCGCACGGTCTCGCGCGCGGGCGCTCCCAGGGCGGGGCAGGATGCGCCGGGGTTCACGCTGCCCGACCAGGACGGGACGATGCGCTCGCTCGGGGACTTCCGGGGGAAGTGGCTCGTGCTGTATTTCTTTCCGCGGGCGGATACGCCCGGGTGAACGGAGCAGGCGGCGCGGTTTCGCGACGCAATACGGGAGATCGAGACGCTCGGCGGCGCGGTGTGCGGCGTGAGCGTGGATCCGGTCGAGCGCCTGGCGCGCTTCCGGCGCAATCTGTCCGTGCCGTTCACCTTCCTTTCCGATCGTGGCGGGGCCACGGCGGCCCGCTACGGCTCGCTCCTCGACCTCGGACTCTTCAAGGTGGCGCGGCGCAATACCTTCCTGATCGATCCGCAGGGACGGTTCGCGAAGGTGTATCTTTCGGTAACCCCGGCGGCCAATGCGCAGGAAGTCGTCGCCGACTTGCGGCGATCCAGGGAATAGAAACGAATCACGAATCACGAGCAACGAACCACGCCCATGATCAAAAGCATCGACCACGTCGTCCTCACCACCCGCGATCTCGAGAAATGCCTCGACTTCTACGTGCGCGTGCTCGGCATGCGGAAGGAAGAGTACGGGAAGGGGCGCATCGCGCTGCGTTTCGGCGACCACAAGTTCAACATCCACCCGCCGGGCTTCATCGCGGGCTTGAGGGCGCGCACGCCCACGCCGGGTTCGCTCGACCTGTGCTTTCTCGCCGACCGGCCGCTCGACGAGGTGATCGCGAAATTGAAGCAGGAAGGGATCCCGATCGAGGACGGTCCATCCGAGCGCGCCGGCGCGCGCTTCACGATCCGGTCGGTGTACGTCCGTGACCCGGACGAGAACCTGGTGGAGATCTCGGAGCCGGCATAGACCGGCTGGAAAGCGTCCCAGGACTGCGTCTCAAGTACTGCGCCTCAAGATCCGGCATCCCAAGTAGAGCTTATCGAGGTGCCGCGCCCGCGACGCCTCATTTGGGACGGTTCACTCGGGACGCTTCATTTGAGACGCACTTTTGGTAAAGGGTGCGAAACCGCCCCGCCGGATCGTACTTTTTCTTTAGAGCGCGGTATTCCTTCCCGTTGTAGATGCGGTCGAACTCCGCTTCATCGAGGAACGTCGACGAGTAGAGCATCTTGAGGCCGCCCAGGTCGAAGCACTTGCGGTCCACGATCTTCGTATAGTGGTAGTCCTCCCTGCCGGGAGGCGTGCGCACCTGGCAATAGCACCCGAGGTTGTAGTAGAGCGTCTCCGGCCGCACCGGGTAGAGCGTCGGCGCGGCGGCCGTACGGATCGGCGTAACGACGCAGGGCTTGCCGGCGATGTCCACATGCTCCAGGACGAAGCGCGTGAGCTGCCCGGCGCGCTCCCACGGCACCTCCCAGTCCTGTATCAGCGGCTCCTCGCCGCTGCGATCGGGCCAGCGCAACGCGGCACGGAGCCGGGCTTTTGCGCCGATGTAGCGCTTGTAGAACCCGGAATTGCGCATGGCCGCGGGCCCGTGGCGGCGGAACCACGCGTAGGCTGGAGACTCCGGCAGGTTCCAGAACCATTCGGGGTCGTAGCGAAAGAGGTAGTCCTTCGTCGCGAGGTAGACGTCGGAGGGCTGCGATACCAGCTTGTAGAACACGTCGCGCCGCAGGATGTCGTCCAGCCGGGGCGCCTTATCGGTGAAGCGCGAGAGCGTGAGGTACTGGCGGCGCGCGCCGTAGACGAGCCCTTCGACGAAGTCCACGTCCTGCCGCGCGGTCGCCGCCTGCATCGCCGCGAGCCACGCGTCGACATCCTGGAACGCGGTGGTGGAGAGGTGCACGCAGGGCGCCGCGGGCATGAGCTTGACTTTCGCGCGCAGGATATAGCCCAGCGTTCCGTACGAGTTGGGGAGCGCCCGGAAGAGATCGGCGTGCTCGCTCCCGGCGGTGCACAGGACCGTGCGTCCGTCCGCGAGCACAACCTCCGCCTCGATCAGGCCGTCGTGCACGAAGCCGTGGCGGAAGCAGTTCGACTCGATGCCGATGCCGACCGTCGCGCCGCCGAGCGTGATGTGCTTCAACTCGGGCGTGACGAGCGGCACCAGGCCATGGCGCAGCGTGCGGTCCACGATCGCCTCGAACGTGGCGAGGCCCTCCGCGTCGAGGGTGCGCGCCCCGGGATCGACCTCCAGCACGTGATCGAAGGCGGAGAGGTCGAGCGTGCGCGCCGCGCGCGGGCCGGGGCCGTAGCGAAAGAGGTTGGAGCTGGTGCGTTTCCTGATCCCGATCGCGCCGTCGCCGCCGAGCTGACCGGCCAGGCGGTCCCTGCGCGCGGCGAACGCGTCGGCTGCGCTCAAGTCACGCGTTCCGCGTAGAGGTGGGCGCGGCTCATCGGGTAATGCCGGGTGTTGCCGCGGCTGTAGGTGATCTGGAAGAGATAGGTCTGGCCGTGCGGCGAGCGGAACATCTCGGCGCACGAGACGAGGTAGGTGCGCCACGTGCGGAAGAAGCGCTCGTCGAACTTCGCGGGGTCGAGCGCCCGGATTTCCGGCCAGTGCCGCTCGAAGCGCTGCGACCACGCGTCGAGGGTGAGCGCGTAGTGCCGCCGCAAATTCTCGATGTCGAGCACCTCGAGGCCGGCTTCCTCCATCGCGGTAATGGTCTCGGCGAGGCTCGGGATCCAGCCGCCGGGAAAGATGTGCTTGCGGATGTAGAACTCGGTCTCGAACTGGCCGACGTGCCCGATGAAGTGCAGCATGCCGACGCCGCCGGGCTTCAGGCACTCCGCGTGCGCCCGCACGACGTCCCGGATCTGGTCGCGGCCGGCGTGCTCCAGGGTCCCGATCGACACCACCTTGTCGTAGGTTCCGGGTATCCGCCGGAAATCGGTCTCGATCGCCTTCAGCGTGCCGGTGAGGCCGCGCCGCGCGACCTCCTTCCTCAGGGCGACGAGCTGCTCGGCGGTCGCGTTGATGCCGGTGCCGATCGCCTGGTGGCGGTCCCAGGCGTAGAACATGAAGCCGCCCCAGCCGCAGCCGATGTCCACGAAGCTCTCGCCGGGAGAGAGCCGAATCTTGCGGCAGACGTGCTCCATCTTGTTCTGCTGCGCCTCCTCCAGCGTGCGCGTGCCTTCCTTCCAGTAGCCGCAGGTGTACATCATGTATGGATCGTCGAGCCAGTAGCGGTAGAAGTCGGTGCCCACCGCGTAGTGGAATTCGGCGTTCGCCTTGGCCTGCGCGATCGTGCGGTTGCTGAAGAGGAGCTCGTGCCACCAGTTGCGGACGGAGGTCAACGGACTGGACCGCCCGTCGAACCGCGTTTCCATGCCGGCGCGGAACGCCAGCGCGAAATCGCCCTCGACGTCGAGCGATTGGTCGAAATAGGATTCGAGCAGCCCGAGGTGGCCGAACAGCCACACGCGCCGTTCGGCGCTCGCGCTGCGGAAGGTCAGGGTGGCCGCGGGCGTGCCCTCGCGGTTCTGGAAGCTCGAGCCGTCGGAGAACCTGACGCGGAAGCAGATGCCGGTTTTCTCGCCGATGGCGCGCAGCGCGCGGCCGGTGAGCCCCGCGCGCGGCGGCGCAGAGCCTGCTGCGGAAAGCGGTTCCGTCATGGTGCGTACTTTGAGAAAATGGGGTTCGAGAAGTTCACCGCCCGCGGAAGCTGCCCGCCCACCGTCTTACTTCACCCTCCTTCCACCCTTTATGGCATCGGATGCCTGATTTCTGGCAAAACTGCGGCTTCGGGCTGCTGACGCGGTCCGCGGACGGTCGGCTCAGGGTGACCGACGACTACCTGCGTCTTTATTACACGCGGCCGGAGCTCGCCCCGCTGCCCGAGTCCGGCCCCGAGGAGCGCGCGCTGCACGCCTCGCTCATGGAGAGCCCGCGGCGCGTCCTCGATCCGGCAGAGATCGAGGGACTCCCGGATCCCGACCTGCGGGAGAATTACCGCGTCGTGCTGCGATTCCGCGACCGGCTGCTCGCCGCTCCGACGCTCGAAGCGTTCTACGGGAACCTGTTCCGCGAGGACGTCTCGGTGCCCCCCGATTTCATCCATCATACGGTCCAGGTGATCGTGCGCTCGCTGCTGGTGGGCGCCGCGGACGGGCTGGAAGCGCGCGCGGCGGAGCTCTTCTTCCGCCGCCAGCGCGTGAGCGTCAACGAAGGCGCGATCATGCTCGCGGACGCCGAGACCGTGGAGCTGCACGCGACGAGCGGCGGCTTCGGCAGCCTCGGGCGGCTGCTGCGCGAGGGCCAGACGCAGCCGCGCACGCTGGAGCTCGACGTCCTCGACGAAGGCAGCGCCGGGCGCTATTTCGAGCGCGACGAGCGCTTCGACACGGTGCTGGGCTTCAATCCGGGAGTCCCCGGCTGCCGCGCGTTCACCCGCATGCTCGAGCGCTGGGTGGCGCATTTTCACGGCGTGCGCACGACGATCGAGAGCGTGCGCGAGATACCCGACGACGACTGGGTGTGGCACGTCGGGCTCGACGCCGAGTCGAGCGCCGTGCTGAACGAGATTTATAATGGGGGCGAGGTCGAGGAGGAGCGGATGAAGCGGGTCATCGGGTTGTTCCGGATGGACTTCCGCGACCCGATCGTGCTGCGGCCGGAGCTCGAGGGCGCCCCGGTGTTCCTGGGGCTCGCGATGGCGCCCGACGGGAACCTGCGCATGAAGCCGCAGAACCTGCTGCTCAACCTGCCGCTCGCGCGCGCCACTTGAGAGTCATCCGGATGAACGCCGACAACGTCATGCCCGTGACGCCGCAGTGGGCGCAGCTCGCGGCGCGGCCCGAGGAGGAAATCGACCTCGCCGAGGGGGCCCTCGTCATCGCCGCCGAGGAATACCCCGGCCTGGACGTCGGGCGCTACCTGAGCCGCATCGACGAGCTTGCCACGGCGCTCCGGCGCCGGCTGCGCCAGGATATCTCCCCGCCGGAAACCATCATCGCGCTCAACCACTACCTGTTCGAAGAGCTCGGGTTTTCCGGCAACGACGCGGACTACTACGATCCGCGCAACAGCTATCTGAACGAGGTCCTCGACCGCAGGCTGGGCATCCCGATCACGCTGTCGGTCGTCTACGTCGAGATCGGGCGGCGCCTGCGGCTGGCGCTGCGCGGCGTATCGTTTCCCGGGCATTTCCTGGTGAAGTGCCCGTTGCGCGACGGAGCGGTGGTGCTCGATCCCTACGCCCAGGGCGCTTCGCTCGGGCTGGACGACCTGCGCCGGCGCCTGCAAACGCTGCGCGGCGGCGGTGAGGATGCGTCGGACGCGGACGTCCGCCAGATGCTGGCGCCCGCGAGCAAGAAGGAGATCCTCGCGCGCATGCTGCGCAACCTGAAAGCCATCCACCTGCAGAGGGGGCAGCTCGAGCGGGCGCTGTCGGCGTGTGCGCGGATCATCGTGCTCGACCCGCGCGGCGCGGCGGAGTATCGCGACCGGGCGGAGATCTACGCGCGGCTGGAATGCTCCCGGGCGGCGCTGGCCGACTACCGGCAGTATCTCGCGCTCCGCCCGCAGGCCGAGGATGCCGGGGCCGTGCAGGTGCGCATCGCGCAGCTGGAGCCGGTGGCGGCGCGCTTGAACTAGCCGCCGGGATGCTCGCGCGCCGGCTCTGGAACTCGCCGCACCTGCTGCTCGCGTTGACCTGCCTCTTCTGGGCGGGCAACTCGGTGATCGGCCGCGCGTTCTACGAGGAGATCCCGCCGATCACGTTCTCGTTCCTGCGCTGGGGCATCGCCCTCGTGGTCCTGTTGCCGTGGGCCGCGGGTCCGGTGATCCGCAACTGGCACCTGCTCGTCGCGCGCTGGAAGGTCATGATCTTCCTCGCGGTGCTGGGCGTCCCCACCTACAACACCATCAACTACTGGGCCCTGCACACGACGACCGCGACCAACAGCGCGCTCATCAACAGCGCGTGCACGGTCATGATCATCGCGGTCAACTACCTGATGTTCGGCGTGCGCGCCTCGCGGCGCCAGTGGGCCGGCGTGGCGGTATCGCTCGCCGGCGTGCTGGTGATCGTGAGCCGCGGCGACCCGCGCGCGCTGCTCGCGCTGCAGCTGGTGCGCGGCGACATGCTCCTCCTCGTCGCGGCGCTCTGCTGGGCGATCTACACCGCCTGCCTGAGATGGCGGCCGCGCGAGCTCGACCAGCTCACTTTCGCCGGCGCCTCGATCCTGATCGGAGTGATCGCGCTCGCGCCGCTCTACTTCTGGGAGGCGTCGAACGCGCCGCCGGTGGTGTTTACCCCGGGCGTCGTCGCGTCGGTCGTGTACATCGGCATCTTTCCCTCGGTGCTCGCCGTGCTGTTCTGGAACCGCGCGGTGGCGGAGGTGGGGGCAAACCGCGCGGGACAGCTCATGAATCTCGTGCCCGTGTTCGGCATCGCGCTGGCGGTGATCTTTCTGGGCGAGGCGCTGGAGGTCTTTCACCTCGCCGGCGCGGCGATCATCTTCACCGGCATCTACCTCGCCACGACGCGCTCGAAGGGCAAAGAAGTCTGACGTGATCCCGGTGAACACCGGGATCTTGAACGTACATGGATTCGCCTGCAGTCCGGCCTGCGCCGGGTGACGAACGTGCTGCCTACTGGCCGGAGGGAAGCGAGGCGCGGATGAAACCGGTCGAGCCGCTGGGCGCAATTTCCACGCGCGGCTCCTGCACCCCGCGCCGCTCGACGGCTTCACGCTCGAGGGCTTCGGCCTGGGCCGGCGTGAGGTCGCGGCTCATCACGATGCTGGTGCCCCCGTACTGGGGAGAGGCCGGCGGAATGAACAGCGCGCCGGGCTTGGGCTTCACCTTGATGTCGATGTCGTCCTTGTCGGCGGGCGGGTTGCCGTCGTACACCAGGTTGCGGCGCCGCTGCAGGTAGGCGTCGCGGATGAACTCGTAGGGATCGAGCGCTGCGGTTTCGACGATGCTCGTGGTATCGAGCAGCTCGGCGCGCCGGTTCACGATGCGCGTGCCCCACAGGATGTTGCGGGTGCTGATGTCGTCGACGTAGGTGATCGGATCGGTGTAGTAGTCCACGAGCCAGCCGACCGCGTCGCGGAAGCTGCTCGGGCCGATGAACGGCAGCACCAGGTACGGGCCGTTGCCAATGCCCCAGCGGCCCAGCGTCTGGCCGAAGTCTTCGTTGTGCTTCTCCAGGCCGATCTCGGTCGCGACGTCGATCGTGCCCAGCAGCCCGACGGTGGTGTTCACGACGATGCGTCCGACGTCGGAGGCGGCCTGCGTGAACTTGCCTTGCAGCAGGTTGTTCAGCGCGACGATGACGTCGTTGATGTTCGAGAAGAAATTGCTGACGCCCGTGCGCGCGACCGACGGCACCACGCCCTTGTAGATGATGGCGACCGGCTTGACGACGGTGTTGTCGAGGACGTCGTTGAAGAAGTAGATCCCGCGATTCAGCGGTTCCAGCGGGTCGTGCGGGCTGCCGCCGGTGGTCGCGCACCCGCCCAGCAGGCCCGCCAGCAAACTGAGGGCGAGGGATCCTGACAGGACCAACCGGCGCGCGCGCGCTAACAGAGAACCCATTAAGATCAGGACCTTACGTTCTATTCTTGTTAGGGATTGGACGTTTACGGAATTATATCAAGCATTTCAAAGGGCGTCAGGGTGTTTTGGTGCCGGTCCGGCCGCGTATTTCGTCGAGCGTGGCCTGGGCCGTGGGCAGGAGCGGTCCGCCCAGACTGACGGCACGTTCCGCTGCCGTCAGCGCCTCCTCGCGCTTGCCGCGTTCGGCCAGCACGTGCGCGAGGTTATTGAACGCGGCGGGCGCCTCCGGGTGTGCCAGGGTCGCCTGCCGGAAGGCGTCCTCGGCGGTCGCCAAGTCCTTGAGCGCATAGGCCGTGTTGCCGCGGCCCATCTGGCCGGCGAGGCTCGAGGGCCAGCGCGCGAGCATGGCGTTGTAGGCGATGTGCGCGCTCTGCAACTGACCGGTCTTCTCGAGCGCCGCCACGGCCTGCGCGTAGCGCGGCTCGGTGGCGGTGACCGGCACGCGGTCCGGCGGCACCACGACCATCGCCCAGTAGCCCTCGTCGTTCCACACGTACTCGAACACGTTGAAAGGCATTGTCTGGTGCCGGTGGGTGCCCGAATGCCGGATCACCTCGCCCTCGTCCAGGTCGTAGCCGATGATGACGGCGTAATGCCAGAGCGGCCACCACTTGTAGCGGTAGTTCTCCAGCACGATGACGGGCGTGCCCGCGGCGACCTCGCGCAACAGGTCGGCCATCTGGGGGGCGAGCTCGTAGGCGACGAGCCCGTGCCGGCGCGGCGCAACCAGCATCTCGATCTGGAGACTGCCCTTGCGGGCCGGCAGGTAAACCTGCTCGACCATCTGATCGGCCGTGACCGGCGCGCCGGCGGCGGTCATCGCCATCGCGATCGCCGCGGGCCCGCACTGGTAGTCCTCCTGCGCGAAGAAGGGGACGTTCTTCACCTCCGCGCGCGCCGGGAGATCGGCCGGACGCTGCTCTTTCAGCGCGCCATACTGCGGCGGCGAGATGATGACGCAGCCATGGAGCAGGGCGCCCAGAAGCAGAAAGCCCGCTATCGAGCGGGCTTTCCGGCACAACAGTGCTGCGTGGAGCGTTATTTCTTGTACCACACCAGCCAGACGATGACGCCGACGATGATGATGCCGGCGATCCAGGCGGCGGCGCTGTCGGCACCGGCCGGCAGCGAGTCGATCTTGCCCGCGACCCGATTGACTTCGTCCTGCGTCATCGCATTGACGCGTTCCTTCGCGCTGGAAGCGGAGAGGCCCATCGATTCGAACTGCTTGGCGACGTCGCCGCGGCTCAGGAAATTCACGACCTTGTCACGATTCAGCTGGTCGCTCGCGCTCGCCACTACCTGATCGGTGCCCACCATGGCGGCCTGGACCGAGAACGGCATCCACACCATGGTCACGATCAGAACTTGCGCCATCAGCCTGTACAGTCGTCTCATCGATTGCTCCTTCTTAGTTGATATTGGAACGCACAATGCCAGGCAACGGCTGCCGGCACCTGTCGTCGGTTATAGCCCCGATCAAAAGTCAGCGTCAAGTCGCCATCCGGCTACATGTGAATTATGACGACGCCGAGCGGTCCACTTGTTGCGCAATCGGCCAAAGCGGAAAAGTCCGGGCATTCAAGGCGAAGCGCGCGGTGCGCTGCATGGTTCGGTTCTTGCAGTTGATTCGCGCCGCCAATCCGCGCAGTTGATCCGCCCGGTTTCCGCATGGTGGCCTTTGTTATACTGGCCGGGTAGCCTCTCCGATTACCCCCGCAATTTGACATCCATTCATGACGTGAGGATAAGGCCATGCTACAGAAAGTGAAGCCGGCGGTACAGCTGAAGGACATGAACCTGTTCCGTCAGCAGTGCTACATCGACGGCGCGTGGGTGGACGCGGACGACAAGTCCACGCTGAGCGTCTACAACCCCGCCGACGGCGTGCAGATCGGCACCGTGCCGGCGCTGGGCGCGGCCGAGACCCGGCGCGCGATCGAGGCCGCCAGCGCGGCGTGGCCGGCGTGGCGCTCGAAGACCGCGAAAGAGCGCGCGGCGATCCTCAGGAAATGGTTCGAGCTGATGATGGCGAACCAGGAGGACCTCGCGGTGCTGATGACGGTGGAGCAGGGCAAGCCCCTCAGCGAGTCGCGCGGCGAGATCGCCTACGGCGCGTCGTTCATCGAGTGGTTCGCCGAGGAGGCGAAGCGCGTTTACGGGGACACGATTCCGGCGCAGTCGATCGACCGCCGCATCGTGGTGATCAAGCAGCCGATCGGCGTGTGCGCCGCGGTGACGCCCTGGAACTTCCCGAACGCGATGATCACGCGCAAGGCCGGCCCGGCGCTCGCGGCCGGCTGCACGATGGTCATCAAGCCGGCGAGCATGACGCCGTATTCTGCGCTCGCGCTGTGCGAGCTCGCCGAGCGCGCCGGCATCCCGAAGGGCGTGCTCTCCGTCGTGACCGGCGCGTCCGGGCCGATCGGCAAGGAGCTCACCACCAGCCCGCTCGTGCGCAAGTTCACCTTCACCGGCTCGACCTCGGTCGGCAAGCAGCTGATGGCGCAATGCGCGAGCACGGTGAAGAAGGTATCGCTCGAGCTGGGCGGCAACGCGCCCTTCATCGTGTTCGACGACGCCGACCTCGATGCGGCGGTGGAAGGCGCCATGGCGTCCAAGTTCCGCAACACCGGGCAGACCTGCGTGTGCGCCAACCGCATCTTCGTGCAGGACGGCGTCTACGACACGTTCTCGAAGAAGCTCGCGGACAAGGTCTCCGCGATGCAGGTCGGGAACGGCCTCGAGACGGGCGTGGTGCAGGGGCCGCTCATCGACATGAACGCGGTGGAGAAGGTGGAGGAGCACATCGCGGACGCGCTGCAGAAGGGCGCGCGCGTGGTGACCGGCGGCAAGCGCCACGACCGCGGCGGCCAGTTCTTCCAGCCCACCGTGCTCGCCAACGTCACGCCGGCGATGAAGATCACGCACGAGGAGACGTTCGGGCCGGTCGCCCCCCTCTACCGCTTCAAGACCGAGAACGAGCTCATCGGGCTCGCGAACGACACCGAGTACGGCCTCGCCGCCTACTTCTACAGCCGCGACATCGGCCGCATCTGGCGCGTCGCCGAGAACATCGAGTCGGGGATCGTCGGCGTGAACGTCGGCATCATCTCCACCGAGGTGGCGCCGTTCGGCGGCGTGAAGGAATCCGGGATCGGGCGCGAAGGCTCCAAGTACGGGATCGAGGAGTTCCTCGAAGTGAAGTACATCGCCATGGGCGGCATCGACAAGTAGCGTCATGCAGATCCTCGGCCTCGACCACATCGTGCTGCGGGTGCGCGATGCGAAGCGCATGACGCGCTTCTACAGCGAGGTGCTGGGCTGTCGCGTCGACCGCGTGCGCGAGGATATCGGGCTCACCCACCTGCGCGCGGGCGAGGCGATGATCGATCTGGTGGCGGTGGACAGCGAAGCCGGCAAGCGTGGCGGCGCCGCTGCCGGTACGGAGGGCCGCAACGTCGACCACTTCTGCCTGCGCATCGAGCCGTTCGACGCCGCGGCGCTGGTCAGCCATCTGGCCGCCCACGGCATCACCCCCGGCGAGATCAAGCGCCGCTACGGGGCGGAAGGCACCGGGCCTTCGCTTTACCTCACCGATCCCGAAGGCAACACCGTCGAGCTCAAGGGGCCGCCGGAGCGGGCGTGAGCCCGCTGGCGCGCCGCGGATCCGCTACTTGCGCAGCTTCGAGAGCCAGTACTCCATCTGACGCCCGGCGGCTTCGCGCCCGCCCAGCCCGAAGGACAGCGCGACCGCCACCGCCACGGCGCCGAAGGTGAGCCCGAACGCGAGGTTCACGATGTCGTCCGCGATGCCCATGGCGCGCAGCCCCATTGCGATGACGAGGCCGAGGATCGCCCAGCGCGCGATCCGCGCAAGGCTTTGCGCGTTCTCGCCGGCACTGCGCGCGATCGCCGCGTGGACGAGGCTCGCGAGCCAGAAGCCGATCGCCAGGATGACCGCCCCCAGCATCACGTCTCCGCCGAAGTTGATGAAGGTCGTGACGACGTCGCGCACCTGGGTGAAGCCGAGCTGGTTGGCCGCTTCCACGGTCGCGAACAGCATGGCGAAAAACAGGATGATCACGCCGACCAGGCCGGAGGGGCCCGGCTGGGCGCCGAACACCCGCTCCAGACCCAGCTTCACCGGCAGCGTATCGAAGCCGATCCCGTTCAGCAGCCGGGCGACGAGCGCCGAGGCGAACCGGGCGACGTACCAGGTGACGACCAGGATCAGGCCCGCCGCGATGATGTGCGGGACCGCGTTCAGAATCTGCCCGAGCATCTCCGTTGCCGGCCGCGATATGGCGTCGATCTGCAGCGCATCGAGGGCGGCGATCAGGGTGGGGACGAAGATGAAGATGAAGACCAGCGTGCCCACGACGCGCGAGAGCTGCACCGAGGGATCCAGGCCGGCGCTGTGGCCGGCGCGATCGGCCCCTGCCGCGGCGAGGAGGTTGGTGACGAGCCCGCGCATCACCTTGGCCACCAGCCAGCCGACGAAGCCGATCACGAAGGCGGCGAAGACGTTCGGCAGCACGGCGAGCGCCTTGTTGACCATGCTCTGGACCGGCGAGAGCAGTCCCTGCAGGTCGTAGGCGCCGAGGATGGCGGGGATGAAGAGCAGGATCACCAGCCAGAACAGCACGTCGCCGACGTTCCTGTTCATCGGCTCCATGCCCGCCTCGCGCGACAGACGATCATCCCACCTCGTTGCGGCGAGCGCGCGCGCGACGATCGCCCGCAGCAGGCTCGCCACGAGCCACGCCACCAGCAGCAGCGCCGTGCCGCCGAGCAGCCGCGGCAGGTAGCCGAAGATCTGGTTGGCGAGCACCTGGAACGGGTTCGACATGAGCGCGAGGTCGAGCGCGTTGAACATGCCGAGCAGCGTGAGCAGCATGATCAGCCAGAAGACTCCCACTGCGATCGGGCGCTCGACCTCGACGGCCTGGCCCGTGCTGTCGCGTATGCGCCGGTCCACGTGCAGGAGACCGAGGAGCCTCAGCGACCCGGCTCGCGCGAGCACCGCGAGGAGCCAGCCGATGATCAGTATGCCCAGCGCGCCGAGTATCTGCGGGACGTGGGCACCCAGGGTGTTCTGGAGCGAGAGGGCGAGAGCGGAAAAATCCATGATGCCTCCCTTTTGTGGTCGTTAGGATGCAGCAGACATGGAGCAGCGACCGCGGTGCGCAGCGCCCGACGAGCATAGCACCATCCCATGCCGTTGGTATGCGACCCTGGTGAGGCCCGGCCTGCCCCCGGCGCGTTGTGATCAGGCGGCGGAGGACGGTAAGATCACCGGTTTCACGTCTCGCAGGGTCGGCCGATGTACGAAGGCTTCAGGCGGTTCGAAATCCAGACCTCGGATCCCGAGGTGAAGATCGTGGGGCGCATGGGCGGCAAGGGGCCGGCGGTCCTGCTGCTGCACGGCAATCCGCTCACGCACGTGCATTGGCACCTCGTCGCGCCGCGGCTCGCGCGGGACTTCACCGTGGTCGCGACCGACCTCCGCGGCTACGGCGACAGCGGCAAGCCGCGCGGGCGGGAGGACCACGCGAACTACTCGTTCCGGCGCATGGCGCAGGACCAGCTCGACGTGATGGACCATCTCGGGTTCGGCAGATTCTGCGTCGCCGGGCACGACCGGGGCGGGCGCACCGCGCTGCGCATGGCGCTGGACCATCCGGAGCGCGTGGCGAAGCTCGCGAGCTTCGACATCATCCCGACGCACCACATACTCACCCACGTCAACGCGGGCTGGGCGCACAACTCCTACCACTGGTTCTTCATGGCGCAGCCCTACGACATCCCGGAGAAGCTGATCGAGGGCAAGGAGGACTATTACATCCTGAAGAAGCTCACCAAGATGGGTATCGGCAAGGGCGGCTTCTCCGAGGAGACCCTGAAGGAATACGCGCGCTGCTGCACCCCGGAGAACATTCACGGCGTCTGCGAGGATTACCGCGCGGCGCTCACGGTGGACTTCGAGATGGACAAGGCGGACTTCGACGCCGGCCGCAAGCTGCAATGTCCCGCCGCGATCTACTGGGGAGAGCTCTCCCACACCGAGAAGTTCTTCGACCCGCGCCAGGCCTGGCCGCACTACGCCGCGAACATCGTGCGCCTCAAGCCGCTGCCGTGCGGGCACTACCCGGCCGAGCAGGTGCCGGACCTCGTCTACGACGAGCTCCTCGGGTTCTTCAAGGACTGACGCGCAATGCCCTCCGGCCGCGGGACCCGGCTGCTGTGCGTTCCGATTTCGTGCGCGCGTCTGCTCATCGTAGTCGCGGCCGTCGCGGCGGCGCCGCACGGCCTCGCGGCTGACGCCCGAGCCGGCTATCCCGCGCGGCCGGTCCGCCTGATCGTTCCCTTCGCGCCCGGCGCCGGGCAGGATCTCACCGGCCGCATGGTCGCGCAGAAGCTCTCCGAGGCGTGGAGCCAGCAGGTCATCGTCGACAACCGGCCGGGCGCGGGCTCCAACATCGGCGCCGAGATCGCGGCGCGCGCCGTGCCGGACGGCCACACGCTGCTGCTGTGCAACGAGGCGCTGGCGATCAACGCCACGCTGCACACGCGGCTCGGTTTCGATCCCGTGAAGGATTTCGCGCCGGTCAGCCAGCTGCTGGTCAATCCGCGAGTCTTCGTGGCGAACGTGGCGCTCCCGGCCGCGACGATCAAGGACGCGATCGCGCTCGCGCGCGCGAAGCCCGGCTCGATCCGCTACGGCTCCTCGGGCGTCGGCACCGGACCGCATCTGGCCGGCGCGCTGCTGGCGAGCATGGCGAAGGTCGAGATGATCCACGTCCCGTACAAGGGCGCGGCTCCCGCGCTCGTGGACACCATGGGCGGGCAGATCCAGATGGTCGCCGCGACCCTCATCACCGCGATGCCCCACCTGCAGAGCGGCAAGCTGAAAGCGCTCGGCGTGACCTCCACGAAGCGCTCGGCGGCGCTGCCCGATGTCCCGACCGTCGCCGAAAGCGCGCTGCCGGGGTTCGAGGCCGTGGCCTGGACCATGCTCGCGGTGCCGGTGAACGTGCCGCGCGGCATCGTGGCGCGCCTGCACGCGGACCTCGCGCGGCTGCTCGAAGCCCCCGACGTGCGCAAGCGCATCACGGCGGAGGGCGCCGACGTGGTCGCTTCGCGACCGGACGAGGCGGCGGCGTACCTGCGCGCGGAGATCAGGCGCTGGGGCGCGGTCATCCGGGAAGCCGGCGTGCGCGCAGGAGAAGGATGAGCACGTTCCTGGTCGAGGCCGACGTGCTCCAGCGCGACATCGAGCTGGGCGACGCCCCGTTGCTGATCGACGCGCGAACGCCGGCCGAGTACGCGCAGGGCCACATCGCGGGCGCCGTCAACTTCAGCGCCGCCGACCACTTCGTGGCCGACACGCGGCCGGATGGGCTCGCCGCGTTCGCGCGCGACATGGCGAAGCGCTTCCTGCTTTCCAGCACAGTGGGATCCGAAGCTTGGAATTCACGTGACTTGAAGTCGCGGC